>Ga0224514_10000095_pt1 | contig 30852 bp, 34 predicted proteins | sample SF_May12_sed_USG_3_FD_169107 | JGI IMG/M metagenome (GOLD analysis project Ga0224514, IMG submission 169107) | Sediment microbial communities from San Francisco Bay, California, United States - SF_May12_sed_USGS_24 | ecosystem: Environmental > Aquatic > Marine > Sediment | place: USA... | reverse complement strand
AGTGACGGAACCATTATCAAGGCACTTTTGGAAATTGATGAAGGCATTTATTTTGAAGAGAACAAGGCCCTCAGTGAACACCTCCTTAAAAATAAAATAGTCCTCGACAAAACCATTAAGAAAATAGTTGTTTTATCGAAAACAGGCACCATCATCGCATCGACTGACCTTTCTGCTATTGGAAAAGACCTCTCGAAGGAAACTTTTTTTAAAAGAGGCCTCTTATCACCCTCTGTAACAGACACAACAACCCATCTGGGCGGGAAACCGTACATTGTTATTTCTACTCCCGTAAAAAATAGAGCGTCGGGAGAAGTCATAGGAATTCTCGCCAACTACCTCCTCCTTTCCGAACTCAATGAAATCCTCAAAAAAGTGTTCTTCATAAAACTGGGCGCGCTGTCGTCACACACGCATGATTACCGGACCTTTGACGCTTATATAGTTAACAGGGACAAGGTCATGATCACCGATTCAATTTTTATTGAAAGGGCGATTCTCAAGCAGCGTGTCGACACAAAACCCGTCAGGGCGTGCATTGAATCAGGAACTGAAGTGACAGGCTTTTACAGGGACTACAGGGGCGTCCCGGTGGGCGGAGCATCCATGTGCCTTACAATGACGGGATGGACCCTCATTGTGAAAATCGATGAAAAAGAAATCATGTCCCCCACAAAATATATGCTTCGCGACGCTATTATCGCCATGTTCATTCTCGGCGGAATTATCTTTGTCATGTTTATCTTTTTCAACCGGACCGTTGTTACTCCCATCAGGAGAATCGCCGACGCATCGAAAGAGCTTGCAAAGGGTAATTATGACATTAACATCCCCGTTAAAAGCAAGGACGAAATAGGCGCCCTGTCTGACGCATTTAATTACATGGTTTCAGAAATAAACAACACCGCCACAGCTTATATGAAGAGCGAAGCCAGCCTCAAAGTAGCCCAGCAGATAGCTCATATCGGAAACTGGGAATGGTATATAAACGATAACACCATAAGCTGGTCCGATGAAGCTTACCGGATCTTCGGCTATAAACCGGGGGAGATTGATCTTAACTACGAGGTTTTTCTTTCCCATGTCCATCCCGATGACGTGGACTATGTAAAAGAGGCCGTCAATGCCGCTATTGAAAGAAAGATACCTTATAAAATGAACCATCGTATTATAAGGAGAGACGAAAAGGAACGAACCGTTCAGGAGCAGGCGCAAGTCTATTTCGATAAAAAGGGTAATGTCTCGAAAATGATCGGGACCGTGCAGGATGTGACGGAAGAAAGACTGGCAGAAGAAAAAATACGAAAGAGCTACCAGTCTCAGCAGGCCATTACCTCCATACTCAAACTTTCCCTGCGGCCCCTTTCACTGGATGAACAGCTTAACAGATCTCTCGATGTCATTCTCTCCATGCCCTGGCTGGCTTACAAATCAAAGGGCTCCATTTACCTTGTGGGCAATGAACCAGACCTGCTGGAGCTTAAAGGCGGAAGAAACATTACGGAGGAACAAATCAAGCACTGCAGCAAAATTCCTTTCGGTAAATGCATCTGCGGCAGAGCTGCCGCCGAGGGAGAAACACTCTTTGTCTCCACCATTGACGAGAGGCATGACATCATTTATGAGGGGATGGAACCCCACGGTCACTATTGTGTTCCCATCAAATCGGGATCAAGGATTATGGGTATTATCAATGTCTATCTAAAAGAAGGACACATAGAAGACCGGTCGGAAAAGGAATTCCTCAGCGCCGCGGCAAATACGCTGGCCGGAATCATTGAACGCAAAGAAGCGGAACATGAACTGAAAAAACTTTCCGCAACCATTGAACACAGTATAAACATCGTTCTTATTACGGACGTTAACGGCAATATAGAGTATGTCAATAAAACCTTCGAGGAAATTACAGGGTACTCAAGAAATGAGGCCATCGGCCAGAACCCCCGCATTCTCTCTTCAGGCGAGTCTAATGAAACCGTCTATGAAGAATTATGGGATGCCATCCTCAGAGGAAATGTGTGGGAAGGAGAGCTTAAAAACAGGAGAAAGAACGGCCAGTACTTCTGGGTCAGATCTCTCATATCACCGATTAAGGACGAGTCCGGTAAAATCACCCATTTTCTTGCAATCCAGGCAGATATTACCGACAGGATCCAGTCACAGGAGATGGTTGAATACTTTGCAACTCACGATGAACTGACAGGCCTTGTCAACAGGCAAAGGTTCATGGACCTGCTGAAAGAGTGGATGTACACGGCAAAAAGCTTTGGTCACAAGGGAACACTTCTCATGGTTGATATTGACGAGTTTAAATACATTAACGATAATTTCGGCCATGTTACCGGTGATGATTACTTAAGGCGCACAGCAAACCTTCTTAACAAGCTGCTCCTCGACCTCGATGAAATGCATAAAGTCAGTCAGAGCAGTTTCATCTGCCGCGCAGGGGGTGATGAGTTTGTCATTTTCCTTCCCATGCGCGGCGAAAAAGAGGGCCTTGAAGCAGCAGAACTGATTAGAGGAAGCATCGGTGAATTTCGTATCGGAGAAATGCAGTTTTCCACAACGGCAAGTATCGGCATCGTCCTTTTTCCCGACCATGGTGAAGATATGAAGCAGCTTTTTTCAAAAGGTGATGCGGCCCTTTACAGGGCAAGGGAACTGGGATACAACAAATGTCACCTCTACAGCAGTGACGATAAATATCTTGAAGAAATTCACACCAGGGTCGACTGGAAAAGAAAAGTGGAAAAGGCCCTGTCGGAAGACCGTTTTGAACTCTGGTTCCAGCCCATTCTTAACCTGAAACAGGACGAAGTCCATCACTATGAAGTGCTCGTCAGAATGCGTGACGAAGGGGGTAAAATACTGCTTCCCGGCGCATTCATAAACGTAGCTGAAGAAGTGGGGCTCATCGGCCGGATAGACAGGATGGTCACTGAAAAGGCCATCAAACTCCAATCCAGGTTATTTGCAAAGGGAATGAAAATCACTCTTAGCGTCAACCTTTCCGGCAAAGACCTGGGCAATGAAATGATCTTTAACTTCCTGAAGGAAACCATTGAAGCCAAGGGAGCCGATCCGAGCCACCTTGTTTTTGAAATAACTGAAACAGCTGCCGTAAGAGACCTGAACCGCGCTGTAAAATTTATTAATGACCTGAAAAAACTGGGATGCAGGTTCTCACTCGATGACTTTGGCGTAGGATTTACCTCCTTTGTCTACCTGAGAGAAATGAACGTAGACTATATAAAAATTGACGGGTCCTTTATCAGAAACCTCCATAAAAACAAAAATGACCAGATCGTGGTTAAATCCATCACTGATGTGGCCAAAGGTATGGGCGTTAAAACAGTCGCCGAATTTGTCGAAAAGGAAGAAACACTGGAGCTTCTGAGAGCTTATGACGTCGATTATGCCCAGGGCTATCTCATCGGAAAACCGTCACCGAGGATAGAAAAGATTAAAAGGGGGTAGGTTTAATCTTTTAATTAATCTTTGAAATCCCCGTCTTTTGGGCGGGGTTAGAGTTAAAAGTGTAGCAAGCCGCGCGGTTTGGAACCAATTTACACGCCCTTTGGAACCAACAATGCATTTTTTAACATGATTTTAATCTGATTACCAGCTCTTGATAATCAGTTCCCTCCTGTTCACTGCCTTATCATTGCCTCCGACTGTATACTTAATTTTCACCGTATCCATACTCAACCCTTTAAAGGCTCTTCTCATTTCCGGGATATCGTTTACGCTGATGATCATCTTTCCTTTAATCGATCTGGCCATATCTGCCATTATGCTATATTCCTCAAGATTGAAGGCGACGCCATATCCTTCTGTGCCGTAATAAGGAGGGTCTAAATATGCAAGAGTGTGCTTGCGGTCATATTTAGAAATACACTTCTTCCAGTCCATACTTTCTATATGAACTCTGGCCAGCCTCAGCCATGCCTGGCTAAGGTCCTCTTCAATACGGAGAAGATTGAGACGTGGTTTACTAGTTGTTGCGGTGCCATAGGTCTGGCTATCTACCTTACCGCCAAATGCGAGTTTCTGGAGATAATAAAACCGGGCTGCACGTTGGATATCGGTGAGTGTTTCCGGCGGGGTGTCCTGGAGCCATTTAAAGATTTCCCTGTGAACCAGGGTCCATTTAAACTGTTTTATAAACTCATCTAAATGGTGTTTTAATACCCTGTAAAAACTGGCCAGTTCCAGGTTAATATCATTCAACACTTCCGACTGTGCCGGTTTTTTCATGAAAAACAATGCCGCAGCCCCACAAAAGGGTTCTACATAACATTCATGATCAGGAAAAAGGGGAAGAATTCTCTTTGCAAGTCGGCGTTTTCCGCCGATCCATGGAATAACAGGTTTTGACATAGCCGTGACCTCCTTATGTCATAGTTGATTTTAAAGGATAGCCCTGCTATGCTTTCTTCCGCCTACGTGGGTGGCGGACGGCAGCGGGTTATCCCGTCTGGTGTGTGCTGCACACCTGGTTTTCAGGGAGGCCATTCCCTGGATTGCTGTCCGTCTTTATTACATACTTAAAAGGTCTGTTTTTGTAGCAAGTCCCGGTAATACTCCTTGCGATCCCAATCGCGTCTGTGAATTATTTCCTGCATAATAAATCCTTTGCCTCTTCCTTCGAAATTCCCAGCTCATACTTGTCAGCAATAAACCCTGCAAAACGATCAACAAGACGCGCATAGTTTGCATCAGGATAATGCTTGAGCTGTTCTCTATACGCTTCCAGTTCATATTTAAGCCTATATTTTCTACTATATTTATTAAGGAGAGAATACAGCCCGAATGTCCGATACCACTGTTTGACATGGATAATCTCATGCTCCAGGAGACCCCTGTCATTACGGTGAGAGGGACGGATTTTGACTCTAAATCCCTCGGCATATCCGGTATGCTGCTCAGGGAGGTCGTCTGTGTATTCAATGGTGACGGGGAGGTATTTATATACAGTCATGTTTTTCATTTATTTCACCATTACTAGTCTGACAAAGAAACAGCTCTATAAGACACATCTTGGGCTGAAGAGTGATTGTTCCTTACTCTTACCTTTATATTCTCATTTGCCACCGGATCGGGAGGCCAACTCGGCATTGTTCCTCTCCCTTGAGTCATAGCCCAGAATCGTCCAAAAGTATCTTTGTAAGTGGCGCAAACACTAACATTTGAATTCACACTTCCTTGCACAGATAACATTATAGTTCCAAAGCAATGTGGGTAAGTGGCAGAAAATCCGAGCTCATCACCTGCCGCTAAAGAAAAAGCTGACCCATAAGTTTTATTAATAGAATTACATTTTTTTTTATCTGCTTTATCCATAAACCCGTGCGCTGTTTCAGTGGCCAGCGCATGCGCTGAGTCCCCTGATCCAACATGGCTCGATGGTGCCGCCCCGGCCTGCGCTGCCGTAACACCGTGGGGATTACCAGTATCACCTAAATGACTCGCCGGTGTATAATCATCGGTCATTACCAGCCAGTTTCCAGGAACGGTGGCAGGTTCGACCTGCAACATAAACGATCTCCCCAAGTCCATCCTTTTAGCCACGTCCCCGGTTTGCGCTGTTAATGCCAGCATTTCAGCTTCGGAATTAACAGGAAATATTTCCCCTATAGCCAGTGCAGGTATCGCTGCCGTTGGTATTTTAGCCCCACCATCAAGCGCCAGCAGCTTATTCGCCTCCGGCGTTGCCGAGGCATGAATCCCGTCAACCCTATCAACATCAGCCGCCAACAGTTCGGCATGTGTTACCGCATCTTCAGCCCTGAAGGTAACATCGATAGTAACCCCGATATTCCCGGTCACCGGCAATTTGACCAGGAACTTCTGAAAGACCGTTAAAAACCTTTCCTGAACAGGAACCTGGGCAATGGCCATTAAAGTTTTCGTTCCCACTCCGTCATCATGAACAATCCCGATGCCGTTTGAGAAAAAAGCGTCCGGTATATTTCCCTCGATCCAGCATTCAACGACAAGATAACCGTCAACATCGATGAATGAATTATGCACCGCCGCCCGGTATTGCTCTGCCGGAAAGGTGGCATGCGTCATCAGCGGGTCCAGGTTGAAAGCGGCCAGCCCGCCAATCAGCACAGATCCCGACATAATAAATTCATTAAGGTTTACCGTCTCAGCCGCTCCAAAGGCAGCATCGATAAGCGCGATCCCCTCATCAGTCCATATTCCGTCACTCATTTAAATCTCCTTTAAATTAACATTCAATATGTGTTGATACGACACAACCTAAACCCAGCGTTCCCACCACAGGATTGCTTGACAGGATTAATTCAGATAATTTCGACCTGGCCGGTTTAATCTCATTAATTACCCTGATAATATATTCAGCATAAGGATTACCGTCATAGGTATCACCGTACACCCTGAACTCTGCCCATCGTGCCTGATCGGTAAGGCCTATATTTTCAATGGCAGCGCCGGGAACTCCGATCTTTTCCAGCACATCTATCATGCCCGGCGTTGTGCCGCCCGCCTTCCAATAAAGGTAAGCGTAAACCACCCGGCTTAACCATGAAGTGTCACTCTCGTTTTGCCATCGATACAGCCCCCGGCTTCTGGCAAATTCTGCCAGATAGGCAGCATCCGCCTTTGACGAGAAAAACTGGTCTCTCAGCCACCTCATATCCTCGGCGGTATCATCGAGAACCTGAGCGCCGCCCTTTGCCATCTGTGCCAGCGGCCCTGAAAACCATACAAGCAAAAAGCGAAGTTTCTTTTTAAAATAATCCCAAAACATGATTACTCCTCCGTTGCCCATACAGCCGTAACAGTCAGGCTATTAAGTGTTGCGACCTCATTGGCCGCAATTGACGTATCAGCTACCGGCGCTGTAATATTAACCTTCTTGACGCCGTCGATCATGCCGCAGACGGTAATACGATCAAGCGGCAGATCATCACCGATATCGAGGGGTGTTATTTCGTTCCCCATGCTGCTGTAATCAAAGAGCATCCTGATCCGGCCATCGACTTCTGAAATAATGGTGCTTTCATCACCGGACACAAGCTCCAGTTCAACAGTAATATCCAGGGGAATCTCAGTCGGTCCGATTACGAGAGCGTCATCATTAATCGGTTTATTATTATCAATAACAGCCTGAACAGCGGCAATAAGTGTGGGCGTAGGTGCACCGGCAGTTCCCACAATAACAACGTCGACCGTCCCCTGTCCCCTGGGATGCTGGTCAACAATAGTTACTGAAGCCACACCCGTTACTGACCGCCCCCATGATTCATAGGCGTATTTTGTCGATCCGTTAATGTCTTTCCATGAAAGGTAATAACGCTCTCTCAGCGGCTCATCTTCCTCGGCATCGGCCCCCTCGGAAGTCAGCCAGTCAGCAGCATTATCAACGCCGTCGACGCCGGGCAGGGAGGTGACAATCTCCGTAATCTGGTTAACGGTCACGTTACTGCCGGAGCCATATTCCTCAGCTTCCACTTCGACATAGATCTCCGTCGTTCCATCGAGGAGCACGGCATCGGCGAGGGTAACAAAGCGGTAAACTTTACCGAGCGCATCGACTGGCGTTTTTACAACCGACCCGGCATCGATATTGACATTGCCCGTCGAGCCGGTCCGGTAAAATCTAACGTTTCCTTTTGCCTTTGTCTTAAGCAGTTTTTTTACGCCTACCCCATCACAATGCAGTACAAGCCAGGGACCGGTGGCCGTTGAGGGAAATGCCTGTTTCAGCAGTGTGGCCAGAAAGGCATAGAGTTGAAAAAGCCCCCATGCCCACAGCTCTATCATGCCACGTACTATACCCTTATTCAGGTTCAGCTTTGACGGCAACCAGCCTTCTTGTTGCACAGAGGATATCTTGTCGAAGAGGTCTTGCCTGACCTGGTCGAGCGTTTTACTAATCGGTATTGACATCGTTCATCACCCCTTCTATTTTTCCATCATCATTAATATTAATAACCAGGTTAAAGGGATGGTCCTCCGCAATGAGCCGGAACCCGGCGTCAACAGTAACACCCGATTCATCCCAGCTAATTACCCTTGCCGATACCGACCCAAAAACAACAGTCGGCTCCAGGGCAATCCGGCGCTTGATCTCAGCCGCCAGACCGTTGCGGTTTGCCTTTGTGTTTTCTTCCTGCACCCATTTATAGACTTCACTGCCATAGCCCGTATCATAAAAAAGGGAGCCCAGCGGCGTGGAGAGTCTGAGCAAGATATTTTGTATGGGCGTCTCAGTCCCTTCCGTCAAAACCGCTTCACCATTAGCGGCAATAACCGCCTGCATGGTGGAAAAATCGATTTTTATGTCCTGCCCATATAGATCGTTGAGATCATTATCATTCATGATATTACCCCTGTATGCTCCTCATCAGGAGCGCCTGAAGTTGTAGTAACGACTGCATTGGCCGTAAAATGATCCACCACGGCATTGGCTATAGCCTTCGCCAGTTGGGGAAATTTGGAATGCTCATTAGCCGTATCAAAACCTTGTGCCTGGATTTCCGTTATTATTGCAGCCTCCAGAACCGCTTTATTCAGCGCCATCGTTATTTACTCGCTTTCACGTCTGCCGACTTATCTGAAATAGGCAAGCCGTCAAGTTTACACAAACATTTGCCTGTTATTACGCCGTCCAGGAGCCCGCTCCCTCCATCGATACTGATTCCGGAATCATCGAGGACAATCTTTTGCGCGCCCCTGTCCAGCGTTATATCCCCCGTCGTTTTAACAGTCACATTTGCAGCTGCATCGATCTTGACAAATACCCCTGCTCCCTGCTGGATAATAAATTCTCCAATACCGCAGGCCGGGGCTCCCTGATTAAGCCACCTGAAATTTGAGATTCTCGGGTAGTTGGGGTCCCCGTCGTAATATTCCAGGTCACAATAAACCCCTGCGGCAGGTGGACAAATGACGCCCCTGTCAGGGCCTCCCCATATGACCGGTATTTCCACCATCTTTATAACGGGCTCTTTTTCATCGACGGAATTATCATTTCTAAGCGGCTGAACATCGGCATAGTACTGTCCATCACTGGCATAGGTTTTCTCGACACGGGCCTTTTTCACTACCCGGTAATAACTCCTTAGATCGGGCATAGCCAGTTCCACCACGCGCTTTAACAGTCTTTTAAGTTCCTCTTTACTCATTCCCGTATCCTATAAATGTGCGTGCCTTATCCGGCAGGATGATATGCTCCACCGTCTCAGCCCTGAAGCTGCCGTCAATGCCGCGCCTGGTATCCTTAAGTGAAAAAACCATGGAGTGAGAAAATCCCGGCAGCAGGAAAGTCTCCAGAAAGTTCAGCTCATTCATATAGAGCCCCGGCAAATGCTCAATAATATTCGCTCCAGTTTTAAAAACCGGTTCGCTTCCCGGCTCATCAAAATCCCCCCAGTTGACACCATCAACGCCCAACCAAAGCGCCCATTTAGTGAGGTCTTTACCGAACCCTTTTTCACAGGTCTCTTTGCATTGACTGGCTACTTGCCACACGGGAATAGACGAGGCCACAAAATGAGGAAAGACAGGACCGGGCTTTTCAATCGTTCCCAAGTCAAGGCCTGTTCGATTAATGGCATATTTTACGATTGCTTCAGGACTGTCATCTTTCCAGGCCTGGTTAATTATTGTTTCACTCAATACCCTCTCCGGACCGATTGCCTTTACACAGATCTGCCCCCTGCTAACCTGTTTTATATCTTTCACCGTACCTGTCCAGCTTCCCGCCGCCTCACTTCGATAACCATATTCAAGGTAGGCAACGTCATCTTCCTTCATACTTTGATACAGTTCACCGGCAGGATCAGGTAATGTAATCTCTGCATTATTCAAAGGCTCCCCTCGCTTCCCGCTTATTTTGAGTCTCGGGCAGCGGTGAAAGCTATAGTCACCTATGTTGATTAAGATCTTCATTAATCCACATCTAATTCCAGTACAGTTTCAGAAGCCTTAATATCTCCCGAGGGAGAGACAACCGGTGTTGAATCCGGTGCAGCAATCACCTGCTTTTCCAAAGGAACAACAGGCGGATCATCTTCAATAAAGTTCAGCATACAGACAATCACATCATCACTGTCGCTTTCATCGGAATTGAGTCCCGCAAAATAAACCGTATTAATTTCACGTGCCAGACAGTGTCGGTTAGTTACCGTATAAAGAACAGGATTCGCCGTGTTATTATCAGTTAATTTAAAGAGCCCATTTATCTGTAGCAGCTTGTCATAACAGTCCGACTCCTCATCGGTAAGCAGCTCGATAGTCAGGGAAATGTCACTGTCATCCCAGCCCATAAACTTCTTTATCTTGCCGCTTGCTCCATCTGCCTCGGCCATGTCAAACTGTACTCTTCCCCGGATAGAAAGCCGTTTCAAAATACCCGGCAATTCAATGCCGGAAAGCTTTACTATCCCATCATCAAAGCTTATTTCAGGCATCAAATCCCTCCACAAGTTTCTTTAAATCTCTCACAAACCCTTCCCCGTCACTGACAGAGGGCAGGCTAATATGCATATTTTCAATAATGATCTTTTTGCCGCCATCCTTCTCCCGGACAACTTCTTTACTGACATCAGGTGACCTATCAGAACCGGCACCGGGAATATCCGATGCCGGGGCAAGATCAGGCACAGCCACGGAAAGCGCAATCCCGGCCATACCGGCAGCGGCGGCATTCCTGATGGTATTCTGATTTTTCACCATACCGGCAGCAAGCGTATCCATGACGGCCATACCCGAGGCCGTAAGCTGAGAAAGGGGGCCGACTTTAGCATCGGAAAAAGGCAGGTAATTCCTGACCTTTGCCAAAACCCCTTTCACGGCGTCCACAGGCCCCGACAGTTTTGCCTTAATCCCTTCGGAAAAGGTACTCATTAACCTGGCTCCCGACTCATAAAGGTTGATCCCGCTAACGGCTTCCTTTACTTTCATAAAGGCGTCAGGCAGGGCCGTCGCAATTTTCCCGACAGCGCCGAGAAGGCCTTTTGCTATGGTCCACAAAACGTTAAAAGCAGGTTCCACAGTTCCCCATATTATGGCTGTCACCGTTCCCAGCGCCTCGCCCAGTCCGACAAACAACCGCGCTCCGGAACCGACCAGCCAGAGGAGTCCCTGGAGCGGGTAGAGCATGATCCGTATTCCCCAGGCAATCAGTCTCAGCCCTGATCCGGCAACCATACCGAGTACCTCTCCGAATGTGCGCCAGCTGCTGCTCTTTGTTGCTGCCGACGCCCCAATGAGCCCACCCGTCAGGCTTGTTAAAATAGCGTAGAAAGGATCAAGGGCCGATATAAGAGAATCAACAACAGGCATGAAAATATGGTCGATCCCCGACGCTGTAAAGACAAAACTCTCCCATAATCCACCGAGGAACTGCTGCACCCGGTAAACAACACGGCCCACCGTCGTTACCAGTCCCACCAGGCCCGCAGCCTGGATATCTTCAGCCAGCTGTCCGCTGATAGTGCCGTGGCCATTGACTAAGGTTCTAAAGAGCGCGATAACGCCCCTGACCACAAGTGAGGCCTTTTTGTAGAAACCGGCAATGCTGTCGGCCATGCCGCCAAAGTTACGGCGCCAGGCAATATAAAGAAGAGTCGCAGCGCCCATAACGGCCCAGAGGGGCCAGCTGATCATTGCCACAGTTCCCGCCAGCCAGGTCATAACAAAACCCAAACCCGCTCCGGCTGCTGAAAGGGCCGTCACACCGACGACGGCGGCAGCGATTCCGGCGGCGACGGAAAGGACTGTTTTTACCAATTCCTTATTTCTGCCTATCCATCCCATAATCAACATGAGAACACCGCTGATTACGCCTATGATTTTATTAAGCGTCGGTGCAAACATACTGCCGATCATCTCGACCAGGTTACGAACTCTCTGGCGTCCCGTGTCGATAGTAGCGCCAAGGTCCTTATTCATGGTTTGCGCCATGGCCAGGGTAAAGCCTTTTCCCTTTTGCAGCGCTCCGCCAAGGGAGTTGATGTTGTCTCTCAGCGCACCCGTCTTGCTGTAGAGCAGATCGATGACGGCCACCGCTTCTTCCCTGCCGAAGGCCTTCTGGATATCGACTTTTTCAGCGGCGTCCAGCGTCTCGCCGAATTTCGATTTTAAAACATCGAGAACGGCAGGCAGGGATTTAACCTGCTTGTTTGCATCGAGGAAGTTCAGCCCCAACTGATCACCGGCTTTGGCCGTCGACATAATAAAGGCCTTGTACTTGGTGCCCGCTTCAGAGCCGGTCATAGTGGCCTGAAGCATTCCCATAACCGCCAGTTGTTCCTGTAGCGGCACGGTGGCCTTCGTTGCCGTCGCTCCTAATGTTGATATGGCCTGCGACATCCCTGAGCCCGTCGTTTTAAATTGCTGGACACTGGCGGCAATCCCGGCGCTGAAGAGTTCCCCGAACTGGAAGTCATTCAGCCTGGCGTATTGCTCCTTATAGATCCCGTAACCGGTAGCAAAGAGACTGGTCATCTCGTTGACCGTTGACTTTGTCGCCTTGCCCGTCATTGCCGCAAGCTTGGTAAACCCGGCCACCCCTTCGTCAGAGAGCGACGCGATCCCGCTCTTGATGTCATAAGAGGCAGAGAGAAAATCAACCTTTGACGTACCGGCAAATTGATTGGAGAAATCGGAGGCGGCGGACTCCAGGGCCTGCATATCGGTAATACCGACAGAGGCCAGTTCACCCAGCGCCCGGCCCGTGGGGATGGTTGTCAGCGCCACACCGCCCAGCACGGCAAGAAAAGCACCGCCAACAGCCGCCGCCTTCGCCATTTTCAGGGTAAAATTGGCAAGCGACGCCGTTACAGAGCGCGTCTTATTTTCAACGTCACCCATGCGCCCCTTGATAAATCTTAAGGGACCGCTGATCTTGTCGACCAGTGACATAATCGACGCAACTTTAAACGCTACACCATTCATCACACTCCACCAATTAACCCTGACATTATCTTTGCCAGGCTTTTAAAAAAACGCTCTTCCAACCACAGTGCCTTTGCCGCCTGTTCCGTAAACCCGTCCATATCATCATCAGGCGATTCCTTGAGCCAGCAACTGATGAGGGAGGAGTACTGCCCGATTTCAGACAGTTCCTCCTTATGGCGGGCAATTACTTTCCCAGGCTGCCGAAACCCATGCGCTCATAAATCTCGTTGGCAAAACTCATGGACAAACCGGGATACTCTTTAACGGCCTCATTAAAATTATCCTTTTGCTCAGGATCGATAAGCGTAAGACAGAGATTTTTAAAGGCCCTTGCAGGGTTCTTTTGTGACTCCTTATTAGACCGGTCCAGTTCTGCCGGTCTGGGCTTACGGAAACGGAAGGAAAAAGTAACTTCCTCATCGCTAAAATCCGTAAACTCCGACTTAAATTCCTTATATTGCACTTCAGTCCCTTCCTGCCGTCCATCCTTTTTCATAATCGAACCTCTCAGTTAAAAGTTATTAAACGGCGTCTATACCGTTCCACTTGATAGGGGATAGGATCTCGAAATCAAACTTTTCTTTCCCCACATTGGCTTCATCCTGCTTTGCCCCCGTATCGGACTTGGTTATCTTTACATCGGGCAAAACATCCGCCATGGTCGGCTGATCATCATTGCTATAGCTGACAATAATAGGGAAAGGAACGGCCTTATAAACGGAACCTCCCAGCAACAAGCGAAGCCTGGCCGCTTCGTCTTTATCGAGCGTCATGCTCCCTGATGCCTTATAGTTTTTTCTGCCATAGCCTCGTGCTGTAGAGCCTTTTCCATATCTCCCCTCGATGCCTTGCTCATCGGTATAGCTGATTTCCTCGACACCGATGGCCACACCGGATGGAAGAACGATCTCCACCGATTCCCAGTCGTATAAATTTCCGTTAATACTCATTTAAAACCTCCTTATTTCAATCTCGGATCAAAACCCGATCCGGCATATTTATAGCTGGCAAAGAGCTTGATGTTCCTGATAATGGGGATACCGATAAAATCCATCTCCACAGCCACCCCGTTATTGACAATATCCTGTCCGTCAGGAATGATGACGACATGAGCCGCCATCTCCTGCGGCACGGCGGCAACCATCGTATTCAGGCCATTCTCTATTTTTGCCTTCAGGAAGTTGAGCCCGCTTGCACCGCCCTCGGACAGGGGATCACCGGCCTCGTCATACATGGAACCCAGCGCTGCAATTCGGGCCTTCCTGACTCCCTTGAATACGGTCCTTAAGACTTCGATATATTGATAATCGGAAGTCACATCAGCCAGCGTCTTTGCATCACCCCAGTAGACCGAACTTAGCCCGGCATAATGCTTGGCCGTTACATACCCGGCCCCCTCCAGCGTCTGCTGATGTGCCGAACTAAAGCTATCCGGTAAAGCCCCCTGGGAAATTCCGGCATCCCTTACCCTGCCAATGGCCCGCATAACAGGGATAGAGAGCAATCTCCCGGCCAGAAGACCGGCCCAGTTCCTTGTAATCCTTTTGCCGGTCCTGTCCGTCACTTCTCCATAAGCGGCGCAAACACTGACAAAGCGATGAGAGTAGCTTGCTTTTTCAGCCACCATTGCCGCCGTCCATTCGTCGATGGTTTCACCGTCCCAGGGCAACCGGCTTTCACAGATAAAGAAGGTCGGTCTGTGAAGGTTCCAGAGTTCATCAGCCTTAACGCCCATGGCCGCCCAGTCGACAGAATCAGACGGCCCGACCACATAGATAAATTCCACGTCATAGAGGCTAAGCGGCGTCTCAAGGGCCGTCATCACATCTGTAATGGAAGGCACAGGCGCATTGAGCGTAAAGTCATAAGTATCACCGGCAACCATATCGACGGCGTCGGGAACGGTAATAGTGACGCCCGTACTGCCGATTAAAACAAGCCCGTCAACAGGGATCGTCTTTTCAGCGCCGTAGCTGTCTCCTCCGTCTTCACTGAGTTTATATGTTCCCACATTCCTTGCGCCGCCCTTGACGATCTGCAAGAGAACGCTCGCCGCCGCCTTCACCGTTCCTGCCGCTGTAACATCCGGCCCGGTGCCTGTCTTTGTAACAGGACCGATGGCCGTCCGCACATTAAAGGTGAATTGATCAGCCGCTACCTGGTCCGAACCGCCGCCCAGGGTAATCGTTACGCCCGTCGCTCCAACGGCAATCTGGCCATCGGCAGGCGTCGCTGTATCAGCACTGAAATTCTGCCCGCCGTCTTCACTGAGCTTGTAGGTAGCTACACCCAGGGCTCCGCCAAGGACAATCTCGACAACAACATCGGCATTACCGGCAGGCACACCGGAAAGCGAAGCTTCAGGACCTGTGCCGGTATGCTCCAGGGCGGTAATATAACCGCCATCCTGACCCGCTACGGGAACGGCAATAACAACGGGATTCTGACCGCCTGCGGCAAAAACATCCATTACCCTGTCAACAAGCGGGCCAACCCCGAGGATACCCTCAAGGTCCGATGATTTACCGAGCAGATATCCCTTGCCCACATCTCCCAGTGAGCAAACACCGCAAACGATGGCGGCTCCCTCGACGCCTCCCGGCGCAAGTCCGGAAGTGCCGTCAACCAAATATTCAAAAACGTCTCCCATTTCTTACCTCCTTAAATCCTTTATTTACAATTCTTAATCCCCCACTTTAGTAAAGGGGGCCAGGGGGGATTTGGCATATACTCAGAAAATCCCCCTCAATCCCCCTTTTTCAAAGGGGGAGGTTTTTATAACTTTCCCGATCCCTGACGGCGGCACCTAAACCTTTCAAGGGCATCATCAAACTCCGATGCTTTTACCTGCTTTCCTTCCAGCCAGCCAGTTGCATGCCGAAGGGCAGCAAGTTCCCATCTTTGCAAACTCTTTTCCGCCGCCAGATCTTCAACGGCCTTCAAAGGCTCTTTAACCGGCTTTTTAACGGGCTTCTGCACCGACTTTCCCTTCTCATCTTTTCCCTTTGCCATAGTTTTCCTCCTTATTTATAGTTAATACCGTCAACCAGGTTAATACTCTTTACATAAGGGACTTCTACATCTTCATAAAGCCCCCCTTTAACTGTTATCCAAACCGGTATGCGCCTTTCGGAAAGGCGTCAATTGCCCTGTATTCATAACCGCCCGTAGCGGCGCGCTCGGGCCTGACCGTTACCAGGTTATTCCCGGCATCAACGGTCTTGCCCGGCAGGGCCTGCATAAATGCCACAAAAAAGCTTTCCACGTAATCAGCGCTATCTCCGATAATCTCGACCCGCGCCTTGACGGTAATGTCATGGGTAATATAGCGGTGAACGACATAATCGGGATCAGCCGCGGGAAGTTTGCAAAAGAGCCGTTTATTACGCTTAACGTCCTGATCCGGCGTTTCAAATTCAAGCCTGGGCAGAGGATGAAGGGCGCTGGCTTTATCAGGCTTTTCCATGACATTTGCTACCGGCATACCTGCCGCACTCGCAGCCGTTTCAACTATCGATTTGGCAAGCGCTCTCATTTACCACCAAAGATCTTTTTCTGATAATTAGCCGTCATGTCTTTTATCTCCTCCAGATCATCATCGCTAAAACCTACAGCGGGCCTTGCAGGCATAACTACCTTTTCAACAAAGACCGGCTTTCCGTCCCTTCCCGGAAAGACCAGGAATTTTCCTTTCTTGGGTGTAATCTCCCCGCCGAAATGATGAATGGCCGCACGTTCGTCATTTGTTCCTATGGCCACCTCTGTTGCCGTCGCCTCATACGTATGGGAATTCTTCAGCTTTGCCGTTTTGGTAAGCGTCTGGCCCCCTTCATCTTCCGCTCTGCCCGATTTTTCCCAGGCCTCACCGTCAGGGCCTTCCTCATCTTTAAAGCGCCGGCGGATGGAAGAAACGCCCATCTCACCTATGGCAGCGGTGAGTTTATGCGTTTCCTTCAGGCCTTTAAAGACAGATCCCGTCATTTTATTAAATTCGCTCAAATCCATTTTCATCGATGATCCGGCCATTTTAAAATCTCCATCCTGTCTGTCGCAATTTATGGGCAACCAGGGGGGGTTGCCCTTCTGTAATACCCTTCGGGTATAAGCGCCTTCACGAAATAAAATTCTGCTAAAAGATGTAGAATTTTATTTCTAAGGCGCTAATATTTATCCAGCAAATCATCATCAAAGGTCCTCTCCGGAGAAATCGTTTGAAATGATGATTTATCGGTACTGACTGCCCCTGTTTTCGTAAGGCCCACATCGAGGCCTTTGGCGATGCTTTTTAGCTTTTCCCTCTGCACCCGTTCCGCTTCCTTTATGTGTTTAAATTCCTGCTCATTCATGAGGGAAGCGATTGGCGCTATCACCCGCCAGGCGGAAAGAACCGCGCAAAGCACTTTCAGTGTTTCAGGGACTGTTGAAAGCGGCAATTCATACCAGGGCCGTAAGGCGTCATCGATCTCTCCGGAGACGGAACTAATGGCCCTGTTGTCAGCGCCCGCATTCAATTCATTCGCCTTGTCAATATAGGCTTGCAGCACGTGGTCCGTCATGTCGCCTGCGTCACAGTAAAGCATTGATTTACTCCTCTTGACCTCTCATTAAAGGGAGGTTATACTTGTTTTATTGAGGGAACTTGCAGTGTAGGGGGACCACCCCGGCCTGAACAGCTGCAAGCTGCCGGTTTGTGCGTCAGGCCGGTCAACGCCCTTTACCCCACAGCAATAAACCTTCCCTTACCCTTTCCGCATATTTCAAATCAGGCTCACCTTTCTTTAAAGGGATAAAGGCCGTTACGCCCCTGAATACGCCGCCATCCACTTCAAAGACCATCAAGCCGCCCACTTTCTTCTTGTCAGGGCTTTTCCATAGCGAAACATAGCGCTTGCTCAACCTGATCCTGCCGTCTTCATTCACCTGGGGCGTCAGCCATATTTCATAGGGCTTTTCGATCATTTCAGCCAGCAGGGGTATGCTTTCCCCGTGTCCCGATTTGCCGAACTTCCATACCTCTTTTGCTCCCGGCGTTTTATCAACCAGGAATGATCTGAGCGATAAAATAACCGGATCACGGTTAGCATCCGTTAAGACCTTCTCTTCACCGTAGCGCTTGATAAATTCACTCTTGTAAAAAGCATCACCTTCCCCCTTCTTAAGGAGTTGCGTTGCACTAATATCATCGATATCTGCCGGGCGGACGTTCTTTAAATCCCGTCGCCTGTAATGGGCAGGTTTTTTTATGCCGGGAAGAGATCTCCAAACACCCGGCTTTTCATTTTCAACGAGCCCGCCATAAACCTGCTTTCCCGGATGGTAGGAAAAACCGGGATCAGGCATTAAAAGCCTGGCCGGAAGTTTTGTCCCATTCGGCAATTCAGGTTCGATGAGCATTCCCGTTAAATCTTTTGTCTCTACCTTGAGACCTTTCTTTTTAAGCTGTCTTTCAGACAATGTTGTCGCACCGCAACGGCACCTGAATCCGTTTAACGGATACCAGGTATCCCAGAAGGGATGATCAGCCGGATAGACCTTGCCGTTTAATGCCCTATGTGTCGGCCTCGTTCCACTGTCGTTAACAGCGTCATACATCCAGTAAGGCCGCAAATCGGTAACAGCCTTCATCTGCTTATAACGGCCTATGCTGTAGGCCTGCTGGACGTTGGTTCGAAAGATATTATCTACCCTCCATGCACGCTTTCCCGTCCAGCCTCTTTTCTCAAAAACTTCGGCTGCAGACTTTTTGAACTGGTCATAAGTAATGCCGTCATTCAGGGCCTTTTGCAGCGATTCATAGACCGTTGTCAACTCCGAACCTCTGGCAATACCGGAAACGGAAAAGGCATGGAGTTTCGCCTCATCCGTAAGTGAGGCATAGTCGCCTGGGGAGAGAAGGATCTTATCTCCCCAGAAAGCGACGGCCTCTTTATTCGTCAACGGTTCAGGTTTAACCTTCACTTAAAAGCTTCTCCACGTCTTTCCAGATAGCATCACGTTCTTTAGCGTCCATCTCCCGCTTCAGGATCGCCTCCAGTGTTTCCACTTTAGGCTTACCCGAACCTATCACCTCACCGGCCACAACCGCTTCCAGGGAAGCTCTGATTTCCGGAGAAAGTTCAGGGCCACCCTCAACAGTGGAAGCATCGAGAAGGGCCTTTGCCTTTCCCGTCATATCTCCTGCATCGGATTTCTCTTCAGGCGCTTTACCGGGAGAAATGACTCCCTTCTTAAGCAGCCGGTCATAGTCCTTTTTACTGAGCGGCACCATAGAACCAGGGAGATATTTGTCTTCCTCCTTCGGTCCCAGGTCGATCATGCCGGTCTTGACCTTGCCGTAATAGATTTTTTCTTCAGACATAAATTATTACCTCCTTTAAATCCCCCTCAATCCCCCTTTACTAAAGGGGGACAAAAGAGGTTTTTGTTAAATTACCCTGGCGTAGACGACGCACTCAGGCATAAATAGTACCGGCAGTGGACGACTTTCCGCTTTGATCCACTTACCATCAGGATCTTCCTCATCCCAGGCCTTTGATGCAAAAACCTGCCCTGGCTTGCCATTTCCAATGCCTCCCGCCGCTTTAGAATCAGCAATAGGTGCAAAGAGTTCGGCGGCAGCTTTAGCACTTAGACCAATAAGAATAAAGGCGTCATCAGGAATCATCTCTATTATGTCTTCAGCAGCATTCTTATAAGTCCCGAAATATTCTTCAATATCAACTGCCGCGAGGGATGCAATACGGCCTTCTTCAGCTATCTGCTTCCCTGCATTATATTTGAGTAGTTCCAGGGCCTTCGGATTATCAATAAGGGCATCCATAGCACCACTTCCACAAAAGGCAATAAACTTATCGACAGTGACCCTGTGTGAAATCCACTTTTTCCAACCCCTTATTTTTTTTACCGGATTACTAGCCGGATCAGTCCAGAGCTCAATTCCTGCCAACACAGGCATTTGTTCAGCACTAAAGTTATAACTCACAATGACATTACCTTCTTCATCCACTACCGTTCCCTTTATTGCCTCAACAGCCTGGAATTCACGGGTGCGATCGACATCTTCCTTCATGTCAGACTGTTCCTCGGCAACACGCTCTTTCATAAGTTCAGGGGCTTCAGAACCATAGGCACGCATTGCGTCCAGATCTCCCGTTGCTATGAAGCGTTTAGGCGCATACCTGGGCGCTTCACAAGTAACGGTCTTGCGCCCTGTTTTGTCCTGCACCTGGGCAGGAGCACTGACCTTGATATTTTTTAGGATTCTTTCGGCATTCGACTTAATGTCCCACTTAAACATTGACGAGAGCTGTCTTTTCTTTCGACCAAAAACCTTATCGAGCACCGGTGTTTTAACGGTCCTCATCTTATTAATCCCCGCTGTAAGCGTACGATAATTAAAAACTGTATCTGCCATTTTTTAAACCTCCAAAATTAATAAGTTAAGAATTAAACGAAATAGATTCCCCTGGCTTCCAGGGCAAGTTTCCCCGCCGCATCGAGACCGGTCATGTTTGCTTCTACATAAACACCGGCAAACCAGTTTTCAGCTTTAACATCAGCGGCAGCGGCAGCAGCATCCTCTCCCAGGATACAAACGGGATTTTCCGTACCGTCAATATTGGCTGAGTTATAGGCATAGAGTTTGCCATCCACCGTTTGCCTGCCCATAATAGTTCCCTTAATTTCATTGGCTCCTGCTCCGATAGTTTTAGTGAGTGGAGTATAATTCCCAGCTATATAAGCCTTATTGTCCTTTGTATATTCGGTCGTCATTTAATCCTCCATTTTTTTGTTGGGGCAATCCCCCTGTGGTTGCCCGTTTTACGTTTTAATCCCCTGACGGCGGATTAACCATAGCCGCCATTTCTTCACCCACCTTTTCACACTCGGCAAACTCGGCAGCTTCACCCGTTTTGTCATCTTCCTCCGGCCTGGCCATCTGCTTAAAAAGCGGATGTTCGGAAAATGAAGAGATAAAACCCTTGAACCAGGCAGCAGGTGTCTGCTTGTCTTTACCTTCAGAGAATTCATATTCTCCTTCAGTCCCCTCAAGAGCCTCCAAAAATTCAACGAGTCCCTGCTTTTTCCAGGCGGGAAGAATCTTGCCGTCCTTGATACCCTGCTCGACAAAATCAGAGATATCTTTCTTGCGGCGCTTTTCCTCCTGCTCTGAGAAAGACAGCTCCAGACCGTCCGCCTTTTCCTTGAAATTATTGGCGTTCTTTTCCGCCGCTTCCCGTTTCTTTCTTTCCTCATCCAGTTGCGCCTGCAATTCCTCTACTGTCGGCATATCTGTTTCCTCCTTTTCCTCATAGTTATATTCGTTAAACTCCTCACCTTCGTTAAAGCTGATATCCTTAAGACCTTTAATGGCCGGCGGCTGGGCTCCCAGGAATCCAACATGTCGAACTGTTAAATCCGGGTAGAGGGAAATCGATCGCTTTTTAAAAGCCCCGCTCTCGACCATTTCATTAAAGTCTTTATTAACGTCCTTAAATTTGGCCAGCAGCACGTTACCGGCCCGTTTTAATCCCTCCAACCAGGCATAGGCCGGGCCATTCGATTTGGGGTGACCGATCACAACAGGAGCCTCATGTCCTGCCGGATCATATTTACCTGCAATGAGATCGAGGTCAGTCTCTGTAAAATTCCTCACCCGACCCTTGCTATCGGTATGCTTTCCCGCCCTGAATACCTCTATCCAGCCATTAAGTCCTTTTTTCAATTCAACCTCCTTATACAACCCTGTTTAAACCGTTTTTAAAATCCCGATAAATCCGGCTTTTTTTATTTTCCGGGGCATTACCCCACAAACACAACAAAACCCATTAGAGGCTAAATTCCGGCCTCACTCCTTCCCTTCCTCCTGCACCGTATACCGGCCAAAAAGATGAGCATTCAACCCCGACTGAAAAACCACTTCCTCCAGCTCGTCAGTTTTCAGTTGAGGGTAAGCCTCCAGCAATGCAGCAAAGGCCTCTTCGTAGCTCTCCGCCTTCAGGACGATATCCATCAGCAGTTTTTCATTTCCTTCCAGCGCACCGGCAGCAAGCTTCGTTACTTTTTCAACCAGCTCCTCGATGGCCTGCTGCTGAGGGCTAAACCGTTTACCCCCCTTATGCTCGGCAAACTCACTCTTATCTTCCCCTCCTGGATCAGGAGGGGACTGAGGGGTGGTTGAAATCTCAAACTCATCCTCCTTGTATCCGTACCGGCGCACGTAATACTCCTTAGTGAACTTGACGCCAGTTTCAGAAACAGTCTTATCCCGCTCGGCAAATTCCTTTTTAGGGTCTTCCTCTTCAAACCAGAAGAACTCGGGCGGCTCGACACCGGGTGCATTGACTGCGGCATAGATCTCTGCAATCCGGTTCATGCTGTTCTTGACAAGCTTCTGGTCACCGATCCTGAAATCATTGAGCACATCGCCATGCTCCTTTCCCAGGGCGTATGATCCGCCGCCGTCTTCGCCGGTCTGTGAAGTTAATGTTTGCCCGACGATGACTTTGGACATTTCATAATCCATTGCGTCCTTGAGACCTTTATAAAGGTCAGCTGAAGCCCCTTTCCCTTTTGCATCGAGCATCTCTATGGACCCGCCCTCCATAATGACGGCCACTGCCGACTTGACCATGGCGTTGAGCCGGTCAAGCATTTCCTGCTGCTCGGCCTCCGTTGCTCCCTGCCGGTACTTGCCGAGGAGAAAGGGCATGCCGTATTTTTCCGTCATCATGAGCCAGAACTTGATGCCGCCCTTTTTGAAAGCCACCGGCCAAAAACAGCGGGACAGGAGCCGGAGCCCATAAGGGTTGTCATAAGTGGGAAAGTGGCGGGCAATAACCGCCTTGCCGTAAGGGATTTCCTCTCCCTCTTCAGGCTGGTCCAGAGATTTAAAACGGATTTCGTTCTCTGCATCGAATCCGAACCAGCGGCAGGGAAGCGCTCTCACATCCTTCAGCTTTATGCGGCTGCTGTCAGGCTCCCAGATCAGCTCAAATGGAGACATGCCGTAATAGGGCGTATCGAGCATGGCCGACAGAAGGTTATAAACGTCTATCCCTTTCATATCTTCCCGTAATGCCTCACAGAGCTTTTTGGCCTGCTCTGTCGGCTCGTCATCACCAACCGTTCCCGGCTCCCACCGGTATTCTTTCTTAAGGCTGCCAAGCTTTCTTTGCTGTATAACACCGCAAAGATGGCCGTCAGAGGTGAGCGACTCCAGCACTTCCACGCCCTGGCCCATTTTCTGAAGGATGGGATCAGGATCGGGAAGAAGGCCCGTCAGGTCCGTCCAGTCCCAGGCCTTGCTTCTTGAAGCGATTTCACAGGAAAGCTCCCTCTTATTAGAAAGCTCACCCAGTTCAACAAAATCATGTGGATTGATGTATATGCCTTGCTTCATTCAGTTGCCTGCTCTTTGTGGTTATCAGGGCAGACACGCAGGTCTGCCCCTACATTTGTAAACATCAACAATACCCCGCTGTCATAGCTTCCGTTTCTCTCGGTCCCGACGTGTGTACTTTTTGTGGAGCCGCCTTACCCTGTAAAAGCTTGACGGCTCCTTCCAGGGCGTCCGGGCCATCATCGTTAATATTTTTATTAAGCAGATAAATGAGCTGTTCAATAAGAAGGTCTTGATCGGAGTGGCCACGCTCAAACAAGAGCCTGCCATGCTCCACCAGATAACTGAGCGTGCCGATAATTCTGGCTTCCTTATTTGTGCTGTGAATAACCGGCATCCAGGGAAGAAAACGGCCCACTTCTTTGGCATAGTTGATAATGGCATCATGAAGAAAATCATGAAGCATGTTTTCCTCGATACCGATCACCCCGCCATATTCATCAACTAACCTGTAAGCAGCCTCAAACATTCCGGACGGACTGGTCCGGCGTATCCAGGCATGGAGGCAGTAAAATTTCATTTCGGTACGATCAAGACCAACAGTTACAATTGCCTTATAGTCATTGGCTTCCCCGTTTTTGGCAGAAGGATCATCAAAAGATGCGACCTGAAGCGTCTTACCGGCAAGATGGGAACGCTCAAAATACTTAAACCAGCTTTCCGGAAAGGGAGAGTCCTCATCACCGACGAGGTTCATCATCTCGGCATTAAAGTCCCTGGTTCCCATGGTCCGTTTTTTCTTCTCCAGCCTTTCAGGAGACCAGTTGGCAGGCCACAAGGGACGCTGATCAGCTTTGCCGTAATCGATCCATGCCTGGTAAACCTTGGAGAGATAGAGAGGACTACCGTCCTCATCTTTTTCGGCAATAAGCTGAGAAAGAATAGCCTTAGGGTGAAAGAGATTTCCCACCATAACAAACAGATATTTTAGTCCCATAGAGCCAATAACTGACCTTCTAAGCCACTTTAGCCCCTTTATCACCTGTTTGGGGTTCTCTACGTTTTCGTCATTTTCAAAGTCATCAACGCAGGCGTAATCGGGCCGATATTGTTTATATTTAAGCCCCCTTACCTTATCCCCATGCCCCCTTGCCAGCAGCCGTGTATGGTTGGCGAAAAAATCACCCTCTTGCCAACGGGATCCCCGCATATTTCCAAAGTCATTTTTTATTCTGGGGTTGTCTTCAATCTCCATTCGGACAGGTAGAGTAAAGCCCTTTGCCTGATCGCTGGTATCGCTAATAAGAAGTTGAAAGCGTTTCCGCTGGTAACAGATATGCCAGAGAGGAACGGCGAAACTAAAAAAGGTGGATTTTGCATGTTCCCTGGGAGCGCCAAGAAGAAAAACCTCATCTTCCAGTTCAGTAACCTCTTCCCACTCCTCATGAAACTCACCAAATGCAGAAGGGAAGTAATGAGGCAGGTAGGTCTTGCAAAAAAAGAGCAGGTCCTCACCGGCCCGCGCTTTCCTGGCTTCCTGCTTTTCAGGGGAATCATTTTCAAAAGGGCTTACCGAATCGGCGATCCACTCCTTCAGGTCCGATGCAAATTTATCGAACTTATTCTCTGTAATTTTAGGTCTTTTTCTCATGGCCTCTTTCGCTTGTTAAAAACAGTTTTAATCTCTCCCCGGTCCTTTCCGGAAAGACAGTAAAGATGTTTTTTAAAAAAAGCCCTCTCCCCTCGGGAAGAGGGCTTTTAAATTACCTGCTTATCAAATTAAACAGGCGAAGCTCTCATCTTAGAGCCTGCCGGTTCACCTGATTCAACAATGTCTTTATAAAAAAGGGGATATTCCTTTGCTAGCCAGCCGCCCGGATCATCACCGCTGCTGCCGACCAGGAGCCTTCTTTCTCCACTCTCGACAATTCCAGCGCCATGACATGAGGAACAATTCGCCTCTTCACCCTTGTCGCAGGCCGATGCCAGGACAGGCCCGGTATAGGCAAAGACAAGGGGGCCGCTGTCATCAACGGAAAAGCTGACCGCCGCCTCCCGATCTGTTTGTATCTCCCTGGCCGCGACAGGCTGCCAGGACAGACAGACAAGCAGCGCTACCAGCAAAAAAACGCCTCCTTCCCATTTTCTGAACTTCATACCCTGTACCTCCTAAATGTTTTTTTAATCATCTTCCTTTTACCTCCTTATGGTTTTTTAGTTGCTGCTAAACTCCGCTTTATACCCAAAGGGCATAAGTTTCGTAGAAGCTCTTTTCAAGAGCTAAACTCAGCTTTAAACTGCACAATGAGGCAGTCAAAGTTTCTTGCCAGTACCTTTAAACCTTCCGGATCGAGGTCTTTAAGTGTCCTTGCCAGCCAGTCCAGGTTTTCCAAAAAGAGCGCAGGCCTGTCGATCTCAATGCCGCTCTCGTTTTCCGCTTTTTCCGCCTTCCTGATCTCTTCATACTTCCTGACAATGGATGCCGCCTTTGAAAGGGCGTCGAAATCAGAGGGCGTCCGCTCCTTTGCCGGAAGTTTCTGGACATACTCCATTTGCTCCCTGAAGAGCTTCCTTAGTCCGTCTACAAAGTCCCGGTGCGTTTGCCTGGCCAGGTCCCAGTCGTCAAGGTCCATATCCGGTGATTTACTCTCTTTCTTCCATTTGGAAAGAGAGGTAACGGAAATATCGAGGCGTCCCGATATCTCTTCCAGGTTAAGCCCCTCGGCATAGAGGTCCTTTGCCAGCCCTTCCTTTGCCTGCCTGTCGCCTTTACTACCCATCAGGCAAGCTCTTTTTCCAGACGCTTTATCTGGCTATCAACGTTGATCTTCTTCATGAATGCCTCTTCCAGTTCCTTCATTTGAGAGCCGACAACAGGGACATCCAGATCATCTACAGGTGTTAGCGCCGTATTGAGCCCCTGCCTGACAGCAGTACAATTCCCCTCGATACGTAAAAGAAGCGCTTCCCGCTCTTGCTTCAACTCTGTTAACCGGCCCAGCATGGCCGCCCTTTCAAGTCCCATTTTTCTTAATCCTTTCAGCCAGCTTTGTCGATACCTGGGTATTAAGCTGAATAACGCTAACCAGATCACCGGCCACCTTTTCATAATCCTTGACGAGCTCGACATTTTTTTCATACATGGAAAGTACTTCTTCAAAACGCTCCTTATTGGCCCTTTCCACCTTGGTGAAGCTTTCCTTTATAGAGGCCACCATCTCAATTGAGCGCTGATCATGGATTGCAGCCATCTTCAGGCCATTCCGGGAGGAGAAGAAAACAACAACCCAGGGGAGAACAAAAAAGATGATCATGGCCAGAATCATGGGATAGCTTTTAAAGAGGGCCAGAAGGTTAACGAGTGCCGTCAGTTCCTGGGCCGTCATAAGATTCCCCCCTCCTCCTCAAATTCATCCTGGCAATCAATACACCTCACACATCCCGGCACCGCTTCTTTTCGGGCGGCAGGGATGGGTTCATCACAGTCGACACACTCCACGCTGCCCGACCCACTTTGCGCGCTAGACCGGCAGGACGCAATTTTTGCATCTAAAAGCTGTTCCGTACTAACTTGTGCCATATCCGCATCATCCGCCATAATTACTTTTCCCCCTGTTAAATTGACATTGCGAGGTCGATCCGACCGCGGCAATCTGACTTAAAAAAATTCCCGGCTGGTAAGCCAGCCGGTGCGGGATACCCGCAAACAAAAAGAGGTGGTTACGTGATTGATTCTATGGGAATGAGGGGAGTAAAGTCTTTTGAAGTACTTCAAAAAGAAAAGGGGCAGTCAATGAATGACTGCCCCTTCAGGGATTAAAATATGAATAGCTGATGGTGAAAAGGATATTATAAAGCCGGTTGTGATGTCAACTTAATGAAGTTTTGTGGGTGTTTGTTGCACCTACTACTAAACAATTTTATGGAGAATAAGATTTAAGGATTTTTAGATGAAATCTGTAGTTATTTAGGTTCAAGAATAAATGCAACAAGTGCATTGGTATGGAATGTTATGACCGAAACCGTTTACAATGAGATTCTTGCTAACTAGAAATATTATCTATAAAGTCATCAAAAACTCGCTTACCCTTTGCAATGCTATCTTGGTGTATATCAAGGTAAGCTTTGGTAGATATTTTTAAATTCAACTCATCGCGAGCTGAAAGTACAGCATCAGGTATTAATGATGAAATTTCAAAATAATAGCCCAAAGACTTCTTTGTAAATTCTAAGTGTTCTTTTTGTTGTGTCATCGAATATTCATTGATATCTTTATCAAACTTATCTCTCTCTTCTTTCTCGAATTCAATATTATTATTAATAATATCCCAACGTCGTTTATCTTTAATTCCTTCAAGATTCATATTTTTCAACATTGATATATAGTTGTCAATTTCATCCGAAGTATTTGTGCGGTATTTTTCAAGTAACTCTATTGTTTTAGCACGTTCTACTAGTTTAGTCCTATCAAGCATTAATGCCAACTTAGCAGTAGCAATCGAGTCCATCAATTTTGTTGTTGCCTTGACAGTTTTTTCAGAACCAACAATTTGTATTTTGGCAATTGAACCTCCATCTTCTTCATCAGTCGAAAATAGTTCTTTTGTATTGATATTAATGTCTATTAATCTGGCTACAAGAGTATGACTTCTATTTATAGCTACTATTGCTTCAAGAAAAACTTCTTTTTTTATATTTTTTTCTCTTTCAATTTCTGACAGCTTTAATTGATTGTTGCTACGTACCTCCTCGATTACTTTTGCGTAGTCAGCCTTAACAGACTCCACTTTATCAGTAATTGTTTCAACATCTTCTTTTGTAGCTAGATTTTTTCCTTTTTCAGAAAGATAAGAAGGTAAAAATGATTTTAGAAAAAAGAATATGATGGTTCCTCCTATCACAGCACCAAGTCCAAAACTTCCTGTTATCGTCAGTATCTTTTCTATTTCTGTTATTTCCATATGGTCAACTTTTTCTCCATTAGGTGTGACGATTATGCTAACAAACAACTTTTAGAATGGCATGATTTGACGATTATATGGTGGAAGTGTCAGTTTGAATTACGACTAAATTACCATAAAGGTCATGCATTTTCTGTTATTAACTCAGTTTCTTTTAGGATCACACGTCTACAAATCCATTGTAGTTTGCTAAATAGAACTCGTTCATGTGACGTTAATTTGCTTTTCCCCCGATGAACAATTTTTGATCTTATATCGTAAATTTTTTTAAAGTCTTCTAAAATATCTTCTCGCTGTGAATGAGTTTCCCCAATTAGATAAGCACATCTATTACGCAATAAATCACCCAATCCCGTTCCATCTGAGGCTTTGTTTTCGCCAAGTATTATCTCAAGAGCAATCATAGTTTGCACAAATGAAAGTAGTTCATTCTTACCTGTGTAACTATCAAAAAACCACTGCCCTGCAAGTATGATTTTTTCAGATTGCTCCTCATTTTCAAATACTTTTTTTAGTTTTGCAAGTCGACTTACCATCCATGCCATTTTTTTAGTATCATTATCAAGTGAGCCATTACAACTATTAAATGCTAGATCGTTTATGGTTTCAGATATTACTTCATCAACCTCTATGGTTTCATCAACCACCCATTTCTTGTTAATATTTCTATGAATATAAAAATTCATCTTGGGTGGAGCAGGATAATATGAACGTTCAACTATTAAGAGACGTAGAGCAATAGATAGACCGCAGAATGCCTTGAATTTAGATAATATGTTTTCATTTGTTTGTGTTGATATATATTTACCTACGAAACCATTTGTTGAAAATTGTAGATATACTGAGTCTTTATTCCACTCGGTTCGGGAAGTAGGATAAAGCATTGCTGATATAAGACCACTGCCTATTCCTTCTACGCCTGATTTGAGTGGGTGTTCAGCAATAAACTGATCATCCGCTTTAACTAAGCTCAACGTGTCAGACAATTTGTATTGATTTATACCCTTAGTAAATATTGGGGATAAACATGAATTAAACTCTATGGTAAATTTGTAATCCCATGGCAATGAGTCAAATAGCTCGACCAATCTTTCCGATGTTGCTTGAATATCAGAATATGATTCTAATTCAGTAAGCTTGCCTACAGTTACTGATGAATCATATGCTTGTTGATCTCGAAGTTCTTTTGAAAGAAATCCATATAAAAAGTCATAGAAGGGCCACTCTCCAATAAAAGACTCAAGTTGATCTTTAACATGGCCATGTTTTGGTAAAGCTTCCTCAGCTGTAATAAACCCATTTGTTGATTTTCTATCAATGAATTGATTATTTGTTACATCAATAGTAACTAATTGTTGCTCAAGCTTTTGTTTCAATCTTTTTTTACAATCTTTATGTAGTTTTAGAGTCATTTTTATAATTATATGAATTTTTCTTGAGTTTAATAGGCTTAAATAAGTGTTGCAAATTGATACTATTTTGGCAATTAGTTCTGATTAATATATACTACATTTCTCAAATCTTTTTTTGTTTATTTCAGGAAGAACTTCACGGTTGAGGATGTCACCTACAAAGTCTCAAAGTTACAGGAATGAATATTTAACGCTTTCAGGAAGAAGTCATTTCTTTTCTTGTCGCTCCTTTAACCTTTTGATTTCCTCGATAATTTCCTCTTTTTTTAATATACCTTTTTCATGAAGGAGATTGACTATAGCCTCTTGCTGGAAAATATTTGATATAAGAAGTTCTTCAAGTGATACGGTTTCTTTGTCATCTAGTTTCTTTGCCATACATTTCCCTTTTTTATTGCACCATCTTCTGTAATTGAGACATTTCCAGCTTGCTAATAGAAAGGTCATACTTCTTTTTTATATGAAGCCACTTTTTTGCATAGGTTCTCCAATATTCTTTTCGTGGAGGTTTCCACTTAACCGGGCCTTTATTTCCCTTCGCCTGGTTTATTGCATCATCTACAGCCAAGAGGTTTTCAGGATCATTTGAAAAGGCTCTTTTCTTTTCTCTTGACCAGTTAGAACCGCCTGTTTTATGTGCATGACTTAATGGTACAATATGGTCTATATCAACGTCTGATGCCTTATAGAGGACTTTGCCCGTGTATGGACACACCCATTCCCCCCAAGTAACATTACAAGGTTTATTCCGCTTGAATTTGATAGTTCCTATGTTATCACGGAGCAATATTTCTGCCCTTGTATTCTGGCAATCGTTATCTTCATCTGTCCAGTGAGGCCAGCTTTTACGATTGTATCTTGTAGATGTTAAAGAAGCAGGCTGCTTCTTTGTTGAATAGTTTTTCTTTGGGGTTATCTTCTTAGCGCCATGATAGTGATACGCACCTTTTGATAATTCCCACTTTCCACAATTAGTTCTGCAAGTATGACCACCATTAGAATCAGTTCGGCCAGGATGTGCATTAACGTTGGGAGATAAAAAAAGAAGTGCAATGACAATACTTAGAAGTTGAGAATGAAGCTTCATACAGTTAACACATTATAAGGATCATAAAGGGGACATCCTATACTCCTTATGTCAACAAAAAAGTTTTCTCTTTAAAAATTAATAACTTACAAAATATATAGAATTCAGTATAAA
>Ga0224514_10000094_pt1 | contig 31586 bp, 32 predicted proteins | sample SF_May12_sed_USG_3_FD_169107 | JGI IMG/M metagenome (GOLD analysis project Ga0224514, IMG submission 169107) | Sediment microbial communities from San Francisco Bay, California, United States - SF_May12_sed_USGS_24 | ecosystem: Environmental > Aquatic > Marine > Sediment | place: USA... | reverse complement strand
TTACTTTTCTTTTGCTGGATTTATGCCCCTTGAGGGTACAAAGAAAAGTAACAAAAGAAAGGCCGCCCAGCCCGGATAAACCGGATAAGTGCCTTAACGAAATAACTTCCTGAAAAAAGAAGCAAAAAGTTATTTCTAAGTTACTAAATCTGGTCCCGCCAAGGCGGGACTCCCCTCCTTCCACCGTTGCCTTGGTTGGGCACAAAAACTCGCTTCGCTCAGACAGTTTGTGCCCTTCATCCTCAGTCAACGGCTACACTCGGCTGCCTTTTAACGGGAAGGAAAAGCAAGCCCTTTTAGGGCTCAAGTAAGGCAACGTCTTCTGGGCGTGGATTCTTTGCTGATTAAAGATAACACAAATCACCTCTTGCCGGGTAGCGTTGATTGCAAGCAAAGCGTTGCCTTCATAAGAATGAAACGCTATGATAAGCATAAATTTACTTTAGATTGTAATGGAAAGAGGGGAATTTATTTTATGCGCGCTGTTGTTCAGAGAGTTAGCAAGGCCTCCGTCACTGTTGAAGGCAAGATAAAGGGGAGCATAGAAAAGGGACTTCTTGTTTTTGCCGGGATCGTTAAAGATGACGATGAAAAGGATGGTCAATATATTGCTTCCAAAATAGCCGGGCTCCGCATCTTTGAAGATGGGGAAGGGAAGATGAACCGCTCTGTAAGGGATGTTGAGGGAGAAATACTCCTCATTTCCCAATTTACCCTGGCAGGGGACGCCGGAAAAGGGAGGCGGCCCTCCTTTGAAAAGGCCATGAAACCGGAAGAGGCAAGTATTTTATTTGAAAAACTGGTTAAAATGGCGGAAAATGAAGGACTTATGGTTGCCACAGGGCAATTTCAGGCCCATATGGAGGTAAATCTCACAAATGACGGGCCTGTAACCATACTGCTTGACAGTAGAAAGGCGTTTTAAAAAAAGTGACCCCTCTTCACAAATTTACTCTCTCTTTTCTCCTTGCCTTTCTGGGATTAAGCCTTATCATCCCGGGGACTATGAACATGCTCAGTCCTTCCATGGGAGGTGATGTTATCTTTGCAGAAAGTATTGGTGGAAAAAACCACCTTCGTGCAGTTAACGCCATGATGGCTGCCGTGGGCATTCTTGCCATTCTTGCCTGCATCGATATTAAGCATTCACGTCAACGCCTTAAGGGCCTTTGTATTCTTTTGTTTTTTCTCGTCTTTGCAAGGACCTATTCCATTATTGTCGACGGCATGCCTTCCTATGACATTATTGTCTATCTCCTTATTGAATTAATAATGGCAATGGTCTTTCTCCTGTGGCCGCCCCCAAAATGATCAGAAAGAGCCTCCTTATCCTTTTATTCATTCTTTTAGGGATAACAAATGCCGGCGGCAATGAAATAAAAGGCAATATTCATGTAACCGTAGAAAAGATGAAGAATAGCAAAGGTTATGTGAAAATTCGCTTATATAATTCGGGGGAAGGTTTCCCGCTGTCGGGTAAAAGATCGCTTGAGAGCCGTATGGTACCGATCCGTGAGGGAAGGGCGGATACGCTGTTTAAAGACCTTCCTTATGGTTTTTATGCCCTTGCTGTGCTTCATGACGAGAACGGAAACGGAAAGATGGATTTAAAGTGGGGTTTTTACCCTTCAGAAGGCGCCGCTGTCTCCAATAATCCGCAGCCGGGGCTTGTGCCACCCTCTTTTGAAGAGGCAAAACTGGTCCTTGACAGCGCCGGCCTTCATGTTAAAATTCAAATGAATTACTAAAAATTTGACATTAAATACCGATTTGATATCTTTGATATATAATTGATAAGGAGGTACCTCAAATGATTGATGTGTTAAAGAAAACACTTGAAGTCGGCCTTGGCGCAGCAGCCATGACACAGGAAAAAATGAAAGAGATTACTGATGAACTGGTCGTTAAGGGAAAGCTTACGGAAAAAGAAGGTGGCGATATACTGAAAGATTTCAAAAAAATCGCCGAAGAGAGCCAGAGAAAGATGAAGTCCATTGTGGAAGAGCAGGTTCATGCCATTATCAAGGAACTTGGAATTGCGACAATGGCCGATATAAAGTCCCTTAAAGGCAAGATTTCAAAGCTGGAAGCCAAAGTGGAAAAGAAGGGCGAAAAAAAGGAAGCAAAAAAGAAATAAAGGCTTCAGGGAGCTGGTACTCATTCAAGGTGATAAATTAGAGCTCAGCGAAGGAGTGCTGAAAAATGAGTGATTTTAAAAAAACCAGGACATGTGAAAACCTGATGAAGGCCTTTGCAGGAGAATCACAGGCAAGAAACAGGTATACCTACTATGCCTCGTCGGCAAGAAAAGAGGGATACAGGCAGATTGAAGCCATTTTTATGGAAACGGCCGATAATGAGAAGGAACATGCCAGGGTATTTTTTAAACACTTACTTGAAAAGCTTCAGGATCACCTTCCCGCTGCCCTTGATATTAATGCCGCTTACCCCGTTGCCAAAGGGACTACTCTTGATAACCTGAATGCGGCGGCAGCAGGTGAAAACGAGGAATGGACCATACTTTATAAAAATTTTTCTGAAATCGCCCGGGAAGAAGGCTTTTCTGAAATCGCTCATTCCTTTGAGATGATTGCCCAGGTGGAAAAACGCCACGAAGCGAGGTACCTGAAACTTGCCGAAAATATGGAAAAGGGCAAGGTCTTTAAAAAAGAGGAAGAGGTACGGTGGAAGTGCCGTAACTGCGGTTATATTCATGAAGAGAATAAAGCGCCTGACAAATGTCCTGCATGCGAACATGGTCAGGAACATTTCGAGGTTTTTGTCGAAACCTATTGAAATGGAAGCCCGTTTACCTTAAGCGGCGCATTTTTTATAGCGCTATAGAAAAACAAAAAAGGGGGGTCATTATGGCTGTAAGTGATGAAGGGGAAATCTATGTATGTATCATTTGCGGTAACAGGGTAGAGGTTATGGAAGTGGGTGGCGGCACCCTTGCATGCTGCGACGAGGATATGGAAGCAGAAGAATAACAAGCCCTGTCATATAATTTATTAAGGCCCTTTATTCTTATTTTGACGGGGGCCTTTTTTTTATCTTAAATTGATGACTTTAAACCCTCTTTCTGGTAAGCTTTCACACTATCCTGCTTACCCCCCGTAAGCGGAACTATTAATTGCCGGAGTTACATTAAATTCAAAGTGGCCCCATCACTTTTCAAAATCCTTGTGAAAACCCTTTTTCTTATTTCTCTTTTAGCACTGACAGTTAACTCAAGTTCAGGCGCTTCGGACTTTTCAGTGGAAGGCGATATCAAAGTATCAGCCCGGACCATGAGATACAATAAGGCTGAAGAACGTCTGGAGGCTAAGGGAAATGTGCAGGTTACCCGCGGTAATGTCGTCATTAATACTGAAACGCTGGTCTATGACCGGTCTAGCGAAACGGTAACGGCCAGGGGAGGCTTTACCCTCACCGAAAATGGCAGTTTCCTTCGGGGCGATGAACTGGAATATAACCTTACCGAAGAAAAAGCCGCCATAACAAAGGGAAGGATTTTCATCAAGGAAGATAACTACTATATTAACGGTGAAAAACTGGTCAAGGAAGGGGAGGGCAGGTATTCCATTACAAAGGGTGTTTTTACTACCTGTGACGGCCCTTTTCCCAGCTGGAAGATCAAGGCAAGCCGGGTGGATGTAGAAATCGGTTCCTATCTCTTTGCCAAACATGCAAGGCTTCATGTTAAGTCACTCCCCGTCCTCTATCTTCCCTGGATGGCAGCGCCCATAAAAACAGAAAGGCAAAGCGGCCTCCTTGCGCCGCTTTTCGGTTATTCCGATCAAGATGGATTTACCTACAGGCAGCCTTTTTTCTGGGCCATTTCAAGAAGCAAGGACGCCACTATCACCTTTAACTATATAGAGCGCAAAGCTTACGGCGCCGATACAGAGTACAGGTATATGAGAAAAAAGGGGAGCAGCGGTTATCTGAAGTTCGATTACCTTTACGAGAGAAGGCCTGTTGCAGAAAACAGGTGGTTTGCCAGGGCAAATCACAAGGAGGACTTTGACAAGAGCTCTTATTTGTCTTACGACCTGAATGCCGTAAGTGATAATAATTATCTTTATGATTATGGTGAAAACTCGGCCCTTTATTCAAAACAGATGCTCGAATCGAGTCTTTCATACGTTAAAAACTGGCAGACGCAGTCACTGGTTGCCCGTTTTAAATATTTCAGAAACCTTATGGTAAAGGAAGAAACGACCCTGCAAAGACTGCCTGAGATAACCCTTACGGGAAAAAGGAATAAAATCGGTAAGTTAGCTTTCTTTTTTCAGCATGAATCACGCTTCAACAGCTTCCGGCGTAAGAAAAACGATAAAACAAATAACCTTTATTCGGGGCAGCGCCTCGATATTCACCCGTCTTTTTCTCTTCCCCTGTCACCCGGTTATTTCGATTTTACTGTTAATCTTGGCCTGAGGGAGACCCTTTATAATACGGATAATCATGAAAAACGGCATAACAGCAGGGAGATGTATGATTTTAATGCCCAATTCACTCTGCCTGTAAGCCGGGTCTATGATCGTAACAATGAAAGCGGAAGCAGGTTCAAGCATACCATAGAGCCTGAACTGACTTATAACTACATACCCGATGTGGACCAGAGTGATCTGCCCTACTATGATGGTATCGATAATATAGCGGAAAAGGATATGATCAGAGTGGGGCTTAACAATTACATAACCACCAAAAGAGATGAAAATGACAATGTAATCTATAACAGGCTCATCGATTTCAAAGTCTATAGCGATTTCAACAACCTTGAATATTCGAGAAAACGTATTTCGCCGGCGGACAAGAGAAGACCCTGGGGAGATACGGTAGGTCATCTTAAAATTGAGGGTGAAAAGGGGTATACCCTCAATGCTGAAATGCGCTACCATACTTACATGAGAAGGCCCAATTCATACTACGGTGATTTTACTTACAAAGGAAGCAATGAAAACCGCTTTAATCTCTCTTACAGATACAATTATATTCCTAAAAGCGCCTACCTTCATTCAGGTTTCAGGTACAGGCTCTTTGATGTGCTTTCACTGGCTTATCGCGGCAGATACTCCGTGGAAGACAGCTATCTTCTGGAAAATGAGTACGGCGCCCTGCTGGAGATGCAGTGCTATAGCATAACCGTAACCTACAGCGAGCGAAAGATCCCGCGTGAAAGGCGTATTTACTTCCTTATAAACCTGAAAGGGCTCGCTTCACTGGGAACGAGAAATACACTCTTTGCCAATTGAGATGTTAGGCAAAAAGGTTATTATATAAGGCTTGACAATGAATATTGAGCGTTTATACTTAAGGAGTCTCTAATATATTCTCACCGGAATAATGAGAGATTCCTTGAATTTAGAATTACTTTTCTCGTTTTTTTACTTGTTAACTTCCTGAGGTCATTCATGAAATACATCACTAAACTGCCGGTAATTGTTAGCTTGATTCTTTTTCTTACCTCTTCAGTCGCGTTGGGAGGAGAACGCCTGATCCGCACAACCGTTGATGGTGTCGGTACCATTGTTAAAGGTAATGTAGCGGCGGCCAGAAAAAAAGCCATTAACAATGCGCTGAAAAAAGCGATAGAAGAAACGGTCCAGACCATCGTCTCTTCAGCTAAAATTGCACAGAACGAGAAGGTACTGAAAGAGAATATCTATTCAAAGTCCAGGGGGTATACGTCAAACTATAAGGTAATATCAGAAAATTCGGTAGGCAATATGTACCAGATAACAGTGGAAGCCCAGGTTTCTACAACCCTTCTCGAGGAAAACCTTATTGAACTTGGCCTTATCGCTTCAAAAAGAAACGTGCCCAGGGTGCTTTTAGTTATTTCCCATGAAGAAAGTGACGGCAGCCGGTATTTTTGGTGGGGTAATGAAGACGGCCCTCAGCGGGAAGCCGGAGAGGTTGAAAAAATCATGGCCCGGAAAATTACGGAAAGTGGATATGTGCCGGCCGATAAGAGTAAATTTTCCTTAAGTAATGATACCCTTTCAATTGATGAAAGTGAAAAACCTTCGGAAGAAACCTTTGCCGCCCTTGCAAACCGCTATAATAGTGATATGATTTTATATGGCAGGGCATATACCATTAAAGCAAAAGATGAAAATGGCGCAGATTCAACGACCGTTCATGCCGTTGTAAGCCTTTCCCTTATTGACGGCAAGGATGGCCGGGTTGTCGCTTCTTCTGAAAATGAAGAGATCACCGACGGGGACTCCATGGAAGAGGCCTTTAAAAAAACAACGGAAATTCTCGCTCATCAGGTTATAAAGCACATTACAGCCTTCTGGCAGAACAACAGTACTACCGTTAAAACGGTTGAGATGAATATTTCCGGTATCATGTCCTATGTCAACTTTATGAGTTTCCAGGATGCCCTTAAAAACAAGGTGAAGGGAATTCAGGAAGTCAAACAAAAGGGCTTTGGAGCGGGAGGGAAGGCAAAGCTTGGTTTAATCCTGAAAGGCAACGTTCAGGGCCTTGCCGACGAGCTTACCATGATAAGCTATGAGGGTTTTTCTATCGATATTACGGAAATGAATCATAATAAAATCAGCATTAAAATGAAAAAGCTTTAACAGGGAAGGCGCTCACTGTCTTTACCGCTTATTGACCGATTCACCTATTTGGAAAAAAGGCTCTTTCATTGAGAGCGTCTTTTCCGGCCATGACTATTTTTCTCTTCTTATATCACCATCATAGCTGCCGGTATTCAGGCCGGGATGATGATGAGGTTGCCATGATAAAGGCCGTCTGAACTTTTTAGTTTATAAATTCTTCATTAAATTGACAAAAAGACTTTTAAGCGATATTCTTCATTGAAAACACTGGGAGGTAATAAATAATGAAACAATCCATACTTATTTTATTTTGCTGTTTTCTGTCGCTCTTGTCGGGCTGTGCGACTAAAACGGTGGACAGGGTCGAGACGACAAAGACTATAGACCTGAGCGGCAGGTGGAATGACACCGACTCCCGTCTCGTATCAGAACAGATGATCAGTGATGCCCTAAGCAGGCCCTGGCTCAAAAAATTTATAAGAAACAACAAGGGAGAAATGCCTACCGTCATTGTCGGTACGGTAAAAAACAGGAGCCATGAGCATATTAACATTCAAACCTTTGTCAAGGACCTGGAAAGAGCCCTTATCAATTCGGGGGAAGTTGAGTTTGTCGCCAGCAAAGGGGAAAGAGAAGAGTTAAGGGAAGAGAGAAAGGACCAGGCCACTCACTCCTCGGAAAAAACAGCCAAATCCGAAGGAGAAGAGATTGGCGCCGACTTTATGCTCAAGGGAACGATAAATACGATCCTCGATAAAATTTCCGGCAAATCGGTTATGTTCTACCAGGTTAACCTGGAGCTTATTGCCATAGAAACGCACAAAAAAGTATGGATAGGCGACAAGAAAATAAAGAAGTTTATTAAAAAATCCCGATTTGGACTATGAATGGATTATGCCGGTCTTTAATCGTTTTTTTAAAATAGCCGTTCTTTTTATTCCCTTTCTCATTTCCGGCTGCGCATCAGGTCTTGAATACTCAAAACTTGAAATGCAGATGGTCAGGAAAGATTGTGACGCAGCTCTTGAGTATGTTAAAAGTAAGAAAAGGACTTACGGCGCCAATATGCGCCTTAATTACCTGCTCGATATGGCGATGATTAACCTGCGATGCGGAAATTATGATGACAGCAGTCATCATTTCAAGAAAGCGGAAGACCTTGCCGAAAAACTCTGGACCAAAAGTGTCTCCCGGGAAACAGCCGCCTTTCTTGCCAGTGATTACACTATCCCTTATGACGGGGAAGACTTTGAAAGGGCAGGAATAAATCTTTTTTCCGCCCTTGCTTACGCCCTTAAAGGTGATCATGATGAGGCTCTCGTCGAATGCAGGCGCCTCGACTCGGTCCTTACCATGTACAACGAGAAATATGAAGAAAAGAACGTCTATAAGGAAGATGCCTTCGGCAGGTACCTGAGCGGTATAATTTACGAGGCCCAGGGTGAACTTGAAGATGCTTACATCGACTATTACAAGGCATTAAAAACATATAAGGACTATGAGAAGGCTTACGGAACAGAAAAGCCGCACATTCTCCTTGAGGATATCAAACGTACAGCCAGGGCCACCGGAAGGGATGCTGAACTGGTTGATGAGATAAGTGAGTTAAGTCATGTGGAAGCCATTGATATGAAGAAAGCCCGGCAAATGGGCAAGGTGGTGCTTGTCCACTTAAACGGCAAGTCTCCCATAAAAAAATCGAGAATGATTACAGCGGCATCTAAAAAAGGGCCTGTTTCCGTCGCCTTTCCACAATATGAAGTCGAGCCTCCTGCATGTGCAAAAAGCAAATTAATTGCCAGGTCAGCTTCAGCTGCCACAACGGCTGCCACGGAACTTGTAGAGGATATCAATCAGATTGCCCTGAAAAACCTGGAAGACAGGAAAGGAAGGGTCCTCTTAAAAGCCCTTGCCAGGGCCGCAGTTAAACAGGCTGCAGCTAATAAGCTCATAGAAGACGACAGTCTCAGGGCCGTTTTTAACATCTTGAACACCGCTGTCATAGAGAGAGCAGACACAAGGACCTGGCGGACACTTCCCGGTGAAGTGAAAATGGCGCGACTCTTTCTCAATGAGGGTGACTACAGCATCTATGCCAGTCACTGCGGCCGTGAAAAGCACATAAAAAACATATCCGTCAAAGCAGGAAAAACGGATTTTTTCCTCTTTGATACCATTTACTAGGAGCAATTAACCTATGTCAGAGTCTGTTAATCACTTAATAAAGACAAGCCTTATCATTCTTTTCCTCTTATGCCTGCTTCCTGGTTGCGGCTCCGGCAAGGCCTCCCTTAAAGCAGAGCGCCTAAAGCAAAAAGACGCTCCTGCCTTCACATCGGGACAATACCTGAAGGCAACAGGGATAGGCAGTTCTGAAAAAGAAGCGAGACTCAATGCAAAAGCTGAGCTTGCCTCTGTTTTTGAATCAAAAGTATCGAGTGACGTTATTAATCGCGTAAGGTCCGTTGTAGAGGCGTCAGGAAAAGAGACCGTGACGAGAGATGACGAAAGAAACATCAAGGTGCTCTCATCCGTCGATTTAAAAGGCGTTGAAATAGGCAAAACCTGGTATGATGAAAAGCAAAGGGCCTACTATGCCATTGCCCGGCTGGAGCGTGCAAAAGCAAGAGAGAATTGGCAAAAAGAAGTTGACCGTATTGATGATGAAATAGAATTACGCGTAGAATCACTTGATTCTAAAAAAAGCGATTTTGGCCGTTTTCAGTCTCTTAAAAAGGCAAGGCAACTCTGGCTGAACAGGGAGGTGGCATTAAGCCGCCTAAACGTCATTGGCTATAGTGATGCTTCAATGGCGGACTATGATATAAAGCAAATATTATCGGCCATCGGTAATTTACAGTCTCAATTTCTTATTTATGTTTTTGTAAACGGTGACGCCGGCAACTACAGTGAAATCATTACTTCTGAAATATCGGAAATTCTCTCCGCTGAAGGCTACCTGATTACTGAAGATAAGGTAATGGCTACTCTGATCATGGACGCATCGCTTAAGGTATCACCTGTGGAACTTAATAATCCCGATTGGAAGTTTGCACGGGCCACTCTGAATCTCTCTATTTCCGACAAGGCATCAGGATTGACAGTTGGTGAAATAAGTGAAAACAAACGCGCGTCACACCTGACATATAATGAAGCCGCCCACAAGGCGGTTAAGGCCGTTGCTAAAATGGCTGCCGGGAAGATTATTAACTATTTTGGTTCTTCAGATTGATGAAGATCAATTTTTAACGGGGGGGAACTCGCTATGAAACAAACCTTGCTTTACTTTTCACTGATTCTCTTTGCCCTATCGCTTACCATCAATCCATCCACGCTTTACGGAAGCAGCGAATACGAAAAATGGAAGAAGGAGGAACTGGGCAGCTTCAGGGACTTCAAGGAAAAGCGTGACAAGGATTTTACAGCCTATCTTAAAAAGCAGTGGGAGGAGTTCAGGCTCTTCAAAGGGGAAAAGGCTTATAAGAAACCAAAAATTAAAAAAATCCCAATTGCTCCCAAAATTAAACCGTCAGAGCTAAAACCTTTCGGAGGCAAGGCAGTCAAGATCATGCCGCTTCCCCAAAAGACCCCGAAAGCCAAAATAAGGCCTCATAAAAAGACTGAACCCGACATAGTCGGAATTGAGCCTTCAAAACTTAAAATCCCGGAAAAAAAAGCAGAAACGATCCCTCAAAAAAAGGAACCTCAGGTAAAAATAGTCCCCCTTGATGACAAGGAAGGGGAGGAAGTTCCTCAATCAGTAGCGCCCAAAAAAGCCACACCCGCTGTGGCTGCCCTGCCGGAAAGCAGACCTTCCGGTGCTGGAAAAAAGATAGGCTTTGACTTTTACGGCTCTATAATCTCCCTCATGTATGATGAATCCATGAAAATGGCTCCCATGAGGAAAGTCAATGCAAAGGCCATCAGCAACTTCTGGGAAAATCAGAGCAAGGCGGATTATGAAAACCTTCTCGGTCAACTGAAAGATCACAAGGAAAAGCTCAGTCTCAATGATTGGGGGTATCATCTCCTGACCTACAATACAGGCAAAAAGATCTTCGGGAAAAGAGACAAGAACAATATTAAACTCTTTGCATGGTTTATCCTGTCCAAATCAGGTTATGAATCCAAGATAGGTTATAACAGCAACGATGTCTTTCTCCTCATTCCCTCAAAAAACAGTCTCTATGGCGTTTCCTTTCTTAATATTAACGGCAGAAAATATTATGCCCTTTCATTTGACGGCAAGTTGACGAGAATGAGCTCCATATTTACCTACAGGGCCAAATACCCCGGTTCCGATGAACTGATGGATTACGGCATCTATAAAACACCGGAAATTGTTAAAAAGGTGCATAAAAAAGAACTTAAATTCAATTACCGGGGGAAAGCCTACACTGTACCGGTAGAATATAACAAGACGGTGGCGGATTTTTTTGAATATTACCCTCAAACTGAATTTGAAGTTTATTTTAATGCCTCCGCCTCACCAGAGGCAGGCTATTCCATGTTAAAAGGACTAAGGCCTATCGTTAAGGGAAAAACCGAGGGAGAAGCGGTCAATATAATCATGCGTTTTGTTCAAACGGCTTTTAAATATAAAACGGACAACGGTCAATTCGGCAGGGAGAAATATCTGCTGCCCGATGAGACCCTCTATTACCCTTATTCCGACTGTGAAGACAGGTCTATACTCTTTGCCTATCTTGTGAGAAACCTTCTCGGTCTTGAGGTTGTCGGTCTGCACTACCCGGGACATATGGCTACGGCTGTCAGGTTTAAAGACTCTATAAAGGGAGATTCCGTGACTTACAGGGGAAAAAAGTATATTGTCTGCGACCCTACTTACGTCAATGCCGATATTGGAGTGGCCATGCCGCGTTATAGAAAGGTTAATCCCAAGGTTATCCCTATCGGTGTCTGATCCTGCTATAATTTTAAAGGTGGCTTATTCTTTTAAGACAGGAGAACTTTCATGAAACATTTACTCATGTTAACAGTACTGGCAATGGCTTTTTTTGCCCCTCATCACCTGTTTGCCTCCTGCTGGCAACCGGATGAAATTGCAAGAATAGAGGGTTTTTCAGAACTGGAGGAAGAAATTATTCTTTCATTTAAAGATGCCCTTGATTGTAAGCCGTTGAAGGCCTTGCTGTTACGCTCTCCGGTCAGCGCTTTGAAACAGACGGTAAAGGTTATCTCACTCTTCCTCTTGACGCTTTTAAAGCGCTTGAAGACGATGAAATCCTCCTTCAGGCTGAGAAGGCGGGATACATTACCTTAAAGACACCCATTAGGACAAGGATAGGGACCCTTCTCGATAAACGTTTTTTAATGTCGAAAGGCCTGCCTCTGGAGAGTGCCAGGTTCGTCCTCCAGTGGGGAGATGAACCACAGGACCTGGACCTTCATTTGCTGTCGCCCAACTTTCATATCTCATTCAGACACAAAAAGCATGTTCCTCAAAAAGCCAGACTCGACCGGGATTCCCTGAGAGGCCACGGACCTGAAACAATCACACTGCAAAAGGTTAGCACTTCGGAAAAATACGAAGTTTATGTCGATAATTTTTCCGTCGGGGAAGATATTAATAATGAGGCCACTGTTGCCGTATACATGAACAACAAACTGGACAGGGTAGTGAGGCTGCCTGATACGGCATATAAGGCGGTAAAAATTCTTGCAATTGAAAAGGGACAAATCAGCTATATAAACAAACCTGTTAAAAGGGTGAAATAAGAAGTGACAAATAGCGAATAAAGATGAAAGGAGGGGGATAAACGTTTATTCCGGAGTTGCTATTTATACTTGACATTTATAGAGCATTAGATAATATTTACTTAACTTTATAAAAAACTGGAGGGCTTAAGGTGAGAAAACTATACGCATTATCAATTGTTTTATTAGGTGCATTACTATTCCTTGGAGGGTGTGGATCAACGCCGGATAAAGTGCAGGCTCCGGAAATGAAAAATGAATTTGCCGACGCGCCCAAGTGGGTTTTAATGCCTGAAATGGAAGGTGGCCTTTCGGCTGTTGGATCCGCAAAAATGAGCAAGGCCGGCATTCAGTTCACAAGAACGAGCGCACTTGCCAATGCCAGGGATGAACTGGCCAGGCAGATGAGTCTCAAGGTGAAGAACCTTGTCAAGAATTTCACCCAGTCTACAGGAATCGGTGATGATGAAACCGTAGAAAAAGTGACAAGCACCGTTTCCAAGCAGGTGGCCAAGCAGGTTCTTTCAGGCTCCAAGCAGAAAGATATGTGGATATCGCCGAGCAATGAACTCTTTGTCCTCGTCATTCTTGATCCCGCTGCTGCGGCAGAGGCGGTGAAGCAGTCCGTTGAAACAAGCTACAAGAATGAAAAAGCGCTCTGGCAGCAGTTCCAGGCTAAAAAGGCCCACGATGAACTCGATTCAGAAGTTGAAAAAGAATTCGGTGAATTTAAGGGTCAGTAGGACCAACCTGCAGTGTTTTATCGTTTCAAGTAATAGGGCAGTTTTCACTGCCCTATTTTTTTTGAGGTTCTTGTTTTTTACTGGAGGATTTTAGTAAATGAAGCCCGGAGCGATCTTTTTATTTCCCCTTATCATAATTTTGCTGCTTTTATCCGCTTGCGCTGCGACAGAAGAAAAAAAAGCGCCTCCTCCTCCTGCTAAAATAAAGGTTAACGCTCCTGACTGGATATTGCACTATAAGAATGACAGGAAAATATGCGGTATCGGCATATCAAAGCCTCACATCAAGGGGCTTCCCTACCAGCGTCTTCTGGCCATTTCCAGGGGAATTGATGAAATTGCCCGTCAATTAGGCGTCACGGTGGAAACGAAGCTTGAAACTTACATGACGGGGACATCGGAAAGTGTCAGCACCGGTTTATCCAGCTATTCGGTACAAACTTCTAACGGAAGAACGGTTGAAGCGGAAATTGAAAAAGCATGGATCAATGAAGAGACGGAAGAATTCTTTGTTCTTATGTGTATGGATAAGTAGTATCTTCCGAAAATCTTAAAAGAGTTATTATTCGATGAAGAGCAATATGAAATACATAAGGATTGCCGGTTTATTGGGCTTGTCTTTACTATTGCTCTATACTTATTTCTCCCCTAATGTCTATTTGACGAAAATATTATCAGGCCTGGAAGATACCAAGTTTGCCATTCGAAAAAAACTGGATAAAGAACCGCTGCCGCGGGAAGATGTTCTTGTCGTCACCATAGATGAAAAAAGTGTTAACAAACTGGGCAGGTGGCCATGGAACAGAGAAGTGGTGGGCCAACTCATTGGCAATCTGAGTGAAGCCTCGATTGTTTCCCTGGATATTGTTTTTTCTGAAAAAACAACGGAAGAAGAAGACCGGGCCCTGGGAGATCAGATTGCAGATAATGAAAATGTTATCTTAGGTTTTTTCTTTAGATTTGATGCCTCTCAAGTGATAACGGAAGAAGCGCTGTCCTACCTGGAAGATTGCACAGTCATTCGCTATAAACAGTTAAGCAATTCCATAGGGCTTGATGATTACCCCTTTGCTGAAGCCAATATTCCCGCCATTGCCGAGGGAGGCCTTTCCTGCGCGCCCTTTAATACCAAACCTGATGTGGATGGACTTTTCAGAAATTATCCGCTTATCTGGTTATACAAGGGCTATATATTTCCCTCTCTCGGCTTACAAACCGTCAGGTATCACCTTAATAAAGATATTAACCTGGAACTGGACGAAGACGGCATCAATAAATTCACCCTGGGTGAATTAACGCTCACTGATACCAATTTTTTGAGAGTAAATTTTCATAAACATGTTAATGAAATTTCAGCCCTTGACGTAATAGAGGGCACTGTAGACCCTTCCTACTTTGAAAAGAAGATAGTCCTTATAGGCCCGACAGAAATTGGTATATACGACGTAAGGCCCACGCCTATCGATACGCTCACTCCCGGTGTATATCTTCACTATAATGCCGTATTAAATCTTTTGGACAGATCATTTCTCAAACATTCAAAAGCAATCGATCTGTCCCTGATTATTGCAGCCATTATTTTTTCCGGCCTGGCCAGCTTGTTGAGAAGTGTAACCCTGAGAGTTATTCTTTACGGTCTTATCGTTGCCGCTATCTTTACTGTTGTCAATGCCCTCTTTATATTAGAGGCTATGTGGCTAAACCTTTCAATGCCTCTTTTATCAGCCCTGTTAATCGCTTCTTTATCCGAGTTGCTTACCTACCTGAAATCTGAAACGCAAACGACTGAAATCAAAAAAGCTTTTTCAAGTTATGTCTCTCCCGATATTGTCAAAAACATCATTAAGAACCCCGACAGTCTCAAACTGGGAGGTGAAGAAAGGGAAATTACGGTGCTCTTTTCCGATATCCGTGATTTCACAAGCATCTCTGAACGGCTTACACCGACTCAACTTGTATATCTTCTAAATTCACTCCTCGATCCCCTGACCGAGACTATTTTGAATAAGGGCGGACTGCTCGATAAATACATTGGCGATGCCATTATGGCGCTTTTCAACGCCCCTCTCACTATGGAAGACCATGCCGACAAGGCCGTATTATCTTCCATTGAAATGATCAGGAAAATTGAAGAGGTTAACAGGAGAATGGAGGAGGAGGGCATACCTTCCGTAAAAATAGGCATAGGCATCCATACGGGCATCGCAACGGTAGGAAATATGGGATCAAAGCTCAGGTTTGACTATACCGCCATTGGTGATACGGTTAATCTTTCCTCCCGCCTTGAAGGGCTCACAAAAATATATGATGTCCATATTATTATGAGTGAGGCCACAAAAAATAAGCTCAAAAGAGAGTATCTGACCCGGAAAATCGATGTAGTTAAGGTTAAAGGGAAAAATGAGCCTATTACGATTTACCATGTAATGGATAACACAGAGCAGAACCGCAAGATTAAAGCCGGCTTTGATGCGGCAATGGGCTGCTACTATGAAAGACGTTTTGAAGAAGCCAAAAAGCTTTTCAATGCGCAGTTGAATAATTATAATGACATGACCTCTTCCGTTTTTATTAAAAGATGTATCCATTACATTAATGAAGCCCCCGGTGAAAGCTGGGACGGCGTCTTTACGCATGTAAACAAATAAGCAGGGGGATGAAATGAAAAGTATATTTACGGCGCTGGCAGTAGTTATAATGGGATCGAACCTTATTTATGCTGCGGAAAAAGCGGGTACCATTACCCGCTATAAAGGGACTGTCAGGGTTTATAAAGAGGGCGCTGTCAGGGGAGAGAAGGTAAAAAAGAAGGGTTATGAAGTTTTTGTCAAAGACATGATAAAAACGAAAAGAAGGGCCCTTGCCTATATCGATATGGAAGATAATTCTAAAATCATATTAAAAGGCAATTCGATCATGGAGATTGATGCCGTAAAGGATCTCAATTTGAAAGAGGGGCGGGTGCTCTTTCGCATTAAAAAACAGGACAGGATGAGAGGGCTGAGGGTAAAAACCAAATCCATCGTCATCGGTGTTAAAGGAACGGAATTCCTTGTCGACTCCGGTGATGAGTTCCTCAAGCTTTACCTCAAAGAGGGACGTCTTAATGTGGAATCTCCAGAAGGGGAATTCAAACGCTATAAGAAAAGAGATAAAGAAGCCTTTGAAGATTTTAAAAAAAATAAAATAGAGGAATTTGAAGAGTACAAGAAGGAACTTGAAGAAGAATTCGTTGAATATGTAAAAGAATTTGAAATGGAAGGCGGAACAGCCATCGTCATCAGGGGAAGTGAAGTCAGAGATACGGCTTTGTCGGCGGAGATCGAAGAGGAGTTCGCTCTCTTTGAGCCGGCCGGCGAAAACTGAAATGCGCTATTTTCCGGTTCAGCAAGGCAATCATGAATCTTCCCAATATTCTTACATTACTTAGAATTGCTCTTATCCCCTTATTTTTGTACTACCTCGTTAAGAGCAACTTCAGCGGCGCTCTCATTGTCTTTTTCATTGGAAGCATTACTGACGCGCTGGACGGGTTTATTGCCAGGAAATTTGATCTCATTACGGACCTTGGAAAAATTCTCGATCCTGCAGCGGATAAACTCTTTCTCCTTACCTCCTTTACAGCGGCATATTTCATTAACCTTCTCCCTCTCTGGCTATTTGCCATTGCCATCATAAAAGACCTTGTCATTGTGAGCGGTTATACGGTACTCCGCTTTTTAAAGAACAAGGTCGAGATGAGACCGACTTCAGCCGGCAAGTCATCTACCGCATTCCAGATGTTCACCATTTTACTCCTTCTTTTAAATGGTGTGGGTATTGGAAACAAGGTCCTTCTTGTTTCCATTATGATTATGACGGGCTTTCTGCTCTTTTATTCAATGATTACCTATGTTATGATTGGCTTCAAAATTCACAGGGAAGGGTATTGAATTGACGGATATTGTAAAGTTCAGAATAGTCTCGGCGCTTCTTCTGATCAGTTTTTTATATCTTCTCTATGCCCTGAAATCCATCACCATTCCCATTATTATTGCCGTCATCATTGCTTATTTGCTCGATCCCCTCATAGACAAACTCGAAACCTATAAAATAAGCAGAAGCATCGCCATTATTATCCTTATTTCAGTCACAGTCACATTGGCAACGCTGCTGTTGCTCCTTCTTGTTCCGGCCATTGAAGCTGAAATGAGAGCGCTTATTATGAAACTGCCTGCCTATGCGGAAACAATAAAAACAACGGCCATTCCTTTTTTTGAAAATTTGGCTTCAAAGCTTCTGCCTGCGGAGAGCTTCAATATGAACAGTATTCTAGCCGAAGGGGAAAACCTGTTAAAAAGCGTCCCCCTCGATATCTGGAAAAGCATCCTTGCAGGCATGTCGTCAACCCTTAAAAGCACCTTCAGCCTCGTTGTTTCAATCATCGGGACAATGATTATTCCCCTTTACCTTTATTATATTCTTAAAGAGTTTGATCATATGAAGGAAAAAGTGATTACCCTCATTCCTCCGCGCAACAGGGACTTCATAATAGCCCGGTTTAAAGATACCGATGAAATTTTAAGCGCTTTTATAAGAGGGCAAATGATTGTCTGTCTCATACTGGGGATAATCTATTCAGCGGGACTTGGAATTATCGGCCTCGATCTTGCCCTTGTTATAGGGCTCCTGTCAGGAGCGGCTTTTATTATTCCCTACCTCGGCTCAATTATCAGTTTTGGAACGGCCGCCATTTTTGCCTATCTGCAATTCCATGATTTCACACCCGTTATTTATGTGGCCATTCTCTATGGCTTTGCGCAAATAGTTGAAGGAACACTTCTTACGCCGAAAATTGTCGGTGATAAGGTGGGCCTTCATCCCCTTGCCGTCATTATCGCCGTCATTACAGCGGGAGAACTCTTCGGTTTTCTGGGCATTTTGATTGCCGTACCCGGCGTTGCCATATTGAAGATTTTTGTCTTAAGCGCTATTGAAAGCTACAAAGAGAGCAGCTACTACAAAAATGCCTGAAAATGTTCAATCAGTCCCTGCCCTTATGAGACTCTCCTTATTGATTTAAAATCGTTTTTCATATATATTATGCCCACTATGAATAAGGCAAAATTAACAGGGACCGTTGCGTCCTCACTCTTTATTATCCTCTTTTTCCTATATGGCTGTACTTCACCGGCCATTAAGAGAGAAATATCTCATCAACCCTGGCCCTTTCACCAGGGGAATATCATTCATGAGGGGTATATAAAAAGCACCATTGTCCCCTCACTTAAAATAAGGTGGATTGAGGCGCTGACTGACTGTGGTGATCCATCTGCTCCGCAGGAATATTCTTCACCTGCCGCAGCAAATGAGAAGATTTTCTTTTCTTCCCTTCGCGGCAGTGGCGTGAGAGCTTATGATTTTGCAAAAAAAGAAATATTATGGGATTTTAGCGTTGAAAAGGGGGCAGAAGGGGGCACCGCTTTTTATGAGGGCAAGGTCTATTTTGGGGCAAATGACGGGCACCTTTATGCTGTCAATGAAGAAACGGGCGCTCTTGAATGGAGCTTCAATGCCTCCTCAGAGATTCTGGCGCCACCTATTGCTGTCGATGGCATGCTTTATGTTAACAGCGCCAACGACATCCTTTATGCACTTGATGCCCATACGGGAAAACAGCTTTGGCGATACAGGGAAGGCAGGGTGGACGACCTTTTTTCCATAAGGCGCTCGTCATCACCGGCTTTCAGAAAAGGGATAGTCTATACGGGATTTGGAAATGGACTCATTGTGGCCGTCGGCGCCTACGATGGATCACTGGTCTGGAAAAAAAGTCTTAGGGGAAAAAAAAGAGGAGCCAGGTTCCAGGACGTCGATACCTCTCCGGCCATTGACGGTAACAGGCTTTACATCGCTTCCTACGATGGTGGCCTCTATGCTCTGAACGCAACCACAGGTGATACCATATGGCATTACAATAGCGGAGGTTCTGCAACGCCGGCATTCGATGAAGAGGCCCTGTATTTTGCAGATAATGACGGCAACCTTATTGCTGTTCATAAGAATTCAGGCCTTGTCAAATGGCAGATTCACCTCGAAGAGGGCGTCGCCACATCTCCCATTATCGTAGGTGACTATATTATCTTCGGTTCATCACATAAATATTTATATCTGGCAGATAAAAAAAACGGCAACATAGGGGATAAATTTAAAGCTTCCTCCGGTTTTTCAGCTTCTCCTATCTTTTATAAAGGAGACATTTTTGCCATATCCAATGCTGGCTATCTCTATGCGCTGCGGCTATAATTTTAATAATCTACCTTCCTGACCATAGGAGAAGCAGAGGTTTTTTTTGGAATACCCGCTTAAAGTTGCCGTCATATGGCATATGCACCAGCCCTACTACAAGGACCTCCTTACAGGAGAGTATCTTTTACCCTGGGTGCGACTTCATGCCACCAAAGACTACTACGATATGGCCGCCATTCTTGATAATTTTCCGGGAATCAGGCAGACATTTAACGTCGTTCCTTCACTGCTTACCCAAATCGATGATTACGCAAAAGGCAAGGCCAAAGACAAGTTTTTATCCCTTTCTTTAAAACCTGCGGCAGACCTGACTGATGAAGACAAGCATTTTCTTCTTTCAAACTTCTTCCTGGCAAACTGGGATAATATGATCAAACCATTCCCGAGATACTGGGAAATCCTTCACAAACGGGGTCTTCATCGCAGTAAGGAAGAAATAAAGGAAACGATCAGGTATTTTTCTGAAGAGGAGTTGAGAGACCTTCAGGTACTTTTTAACCTCTGCTGGTTTGATCCGCTCTTTCTTAAAGAAGATCCCTTCCTTTCTCATCTTGTAAAAAAAGAAAGAGCCTACTCGGAAGAAGAGAAGTTAACACTTCTTGAAAAACAAAGAGAAATTGTAGGGAAAGTCATACCAAATTATAAACGATTACTTGACGAGGGGAGGGTAGAACTGACGACAACGCCCTTTTACCACCCCATTTTGCCTCTTCTTTGCGACACGACTGTAGCCACACATGCCATGCCTCATATGAACCTCCCTAAAGAACGCTTTAAACACCCGGAAGATGCAAAAAAACAGCTTTCTAAAGGAATTGCTTACCATAAAGAACTCTTTGGAAGCGCCCCTTCAGGAATGTGGCCATCGGAAGGCTCTGTCAGCGAAGAGGCACTTGCTCTTATGGCACAGGCCGGTATAGGCTGGATTGCGACAGACGAGGAGATTCTTGAAGCGTCAAGCCATGCCAGGGTAATGAGAGGGAGTGACGGTATTCCGGAAAACCCTGAATTTCTCTATAAACCTTACTTTTATAACGCCGGTGGAAAAAAAATTTCCATCCTTTTCAGAGATCATCAGTTGTCAGACCTCATCGGCTTTGTCTATTCCTCCTGGGACCCCGCCGCAGCCGCAAGGGACTTTATGAACAAACTTCATGAAATCAGGAAAAAGCTGGGACAAAAAAATGCCCATGGCTCTCATATTGTGCCCGTCATTCTTGATGGTGAAAACTGCTGGGAACATTACAAGAATGACGGCTGGGACTTTTTAACAAACCTTTATGGTATGGTAGAGGAGGACAAACTAATCCAGATGGTCACTGTATCGGAATACCTTTCTGAACATCCACCCAAAACCAGACTCGGTAATATTTTTCCAGGCTCATGGATAAATCATAACTTCAAGATCTGGATAGGGCATGACGAAGATAACCTTGCATGGGATTATCTGAAAAAGGCCAGGGATAAACTTGTTGAAGTGGAGAATAAAGGCAAGGTGAGCAAAAAGAGACTTGAAAAGGCATGGGAGCACATCTATATAGCCGAGGGAAGTGACTGGTGCTGGTGGTATGGAGATGAGCACAGCACGGAAAACGACCCGGATTTTGACATACTTTTTCGCAAAAACCTGATGAATGTCTATCACATGATCCATGAAGAGGCGCCGTCAGAACTCTCAATCTCTATCATAAGCAAGGATAAGCATATTGTACCACCGGCAGAGGCAACGTCTTTTATCAATCCCGTCATAGATGGAGAAGTGACCAATTATTTCGAATGGCTTGGGGCGGCGGATATTGAACTTGAAAAAACAGGGGGAACCATGCATAAAGCCTCATTTCTTTTAGCGAGGCTTTTTTATGGATTCAATGAAGAAAGAGATCTTTTTTTACGGCTTGATTTAGGAAATGATGTGGAATGTGATGAGATGCATGGACTTGTCTTTACTATTTCAGTAAGAGGTCCCAGGAACTTCCATATAGAGACGAGTCCTGTCAACAATGCTTCGAAAGCCCGGGTAATCGATTCGGGTGAAAAAGTTGAATTTGCTTTCAGGGACATTTTTGAATTTTCAATAGATAACAAAATTCTTTCTGTTAGTGGCGGTGATAAAATCGAATGCAGTATTTCAGTTTCCAGAGATGGTGGTGAAATTGAAAGGTGGCCTTCAATGGGTTACATCACCATCAAAGTTCCGGGAGATGACTTTGAGTCGAAAACCTGGAACGCCTATGCCTAAAAAAATTTAACCCCAAAGAATTGTGTCTGATAAGATATATTATGTTAACTTTTATATTTATCGGGTTTTGCCTCTTATCCTGGTTTTTATTAAAAAACAACATATACACCTCCTATCCTTTCCCTGTTTCTATTCAGCTATGGGGATACACTTACCTGCCCGCTCGTCAACAACAACAGGACAGCACTTTCCGGGAAGCACAAATCGATACAATAGCAATCATGAACCACCTCAAATCATGGACATAACCTTAAGTAAGCACGGCACAATAAGAGCCTTCGCTTGCCAACACAAGACCACCTTCTATCGTTAGCTCTGAGCAGACCTTTTTTAAGCGCCTGCCACCCTTCTATATCAATTAATTATGGACAATTTATTTTTATTTTTATAGACTTGTACCAAATCAAGTAAGGGGGACACTTACATGCAATTTGGTGAATATCTCAGGATTATAAGAACGGCCAGAGGAATGACGGCTTTAGCCTTGGGAAAAAAAGTAGGCACCACCGGCCAATATATTACCCAAACAGAACAGGGAAAACTGAAAGCGCCTAACAGAGAGATGGTTTTCAAGCTGGCCGAAGCCCTGGAGGCAAACGCCAGTGAACTCTGGGGTATTGCGGCAATTGAAAGGTATGAAGAGTGGTGCAAAAAGGAAGGAATCGAGCCGGAAAAGTCACAGATTTTCTTCCAGGCAGCCAGATATGACAGAAAAAGGGCCATACAGAAGATATGGTCCTACAGGTGACACAGAAAGGCTAAACTAAAACAAAAGGGGCCGGTCTGAAACCGGCCCGAACACCTTATTCAACGATTAATTCGGCGTCCTCCACAATGATATCATATCGATATCCGCTGCCAAAATCTCTGTCAACGCCCAAAGTTCCCGTTATAAGAACAATCCTGCCGGCCTCAACCTTATCTTTACTGGTAATGATCAAATCAAGCACGGCATCACTACCCGTTCCGTCCTGCACGTGATACCACTCCTTCCCCAAAATGCTCCCCGATGCCTTGACAATTTTTGCCCGAATCTTGATTTTTTTGCCGGCCAGTTCCTTTTTCTTCTCGAACAGTTCATCCAGAAAATAGCCGCCTTCAGCCTTTTTAATCGTCCCGATAAGAGGAGACTTAATACTTGCCACTTTTTTATTCTCGGCTGCATCTGCGGGCCGGGCGACAACTTCATCTTTACCGACGACCTCTACTTTTCCGACAAACCAGACAACAGGGAATGTTCTATCCAGATACCTGCTATAATAATTTCTCATTTCTATCCCTTTGGAGGCCAATACCCGGTCGCCCTTTTTCACCTTAAAGGCCGGCGCTGCAATCCACATTTTCTCACTCTTTAAATCGAGTTCCACATAGGTATAACCTTCCAGGGCAATGACCTCAACAACGATTCCGTCATGTGCTGCAATCTCACCCATGCCGCCATGGCCGGACGTGGAACCACCTGTCTGCTTGAAACCTGTCAAAAAAACAAATAAACAAAAAATAATAATAATATTAATAGCTTTACCCATATACCTCATCCTTTGATTTAATTAACTTTATTTAATGTATTCTAACACTAGACTCCTCTATAACCAAATTTTTTTTATATCTTAATTCTAATATATTGTCGCAACAAAATTTATCTGGTATGCTAAGCCACATGAAGTCAATGCACAAATTACTGGCAAGGGAATGGACCATTGCCACCATCTTTCTGCTTTTTACTTTTATAGCCTATGCTTTTGCCTGGCAGCCCTTTAAATATTTTGAAAAAGTCAGCTATGATTTCAGGCTTGCCCTACGGGAAAAATTATCGGCATCACCTATTGTTATTATTGATATAGACAATGCCAGTCTCGAAAATATCAGTTCATGGCCCTGGCAAAGAGACAAAATTGCAGAAGTTGTCGATAAACTGGCCTCTTACGGCGTCTCTATAATAGGAATTGAACTTCCCTTATCAGGCAGGTCTTCTGTTCATGCTTCCAGAGAAATTGATTCAGTCATATCTGGATGGAGAGCAAAATTAAAAAAGGAGAATAAGGCAACAAGAAAAAAGATCTATTCTCTGATCGCAGACTTAAAGCGAGTTAAAAAACGTCTTAATTATGATAACAGGTTGGCTCATTCCGTGGGACTCGCTTCAAATGTGATCCTGCCAATGCACTTTTCATTTAAGAACGATCAAGATAAAAAATCCTCCAAACCCGACAATATAATTACAAGGTTATATTCAGGAGGAATGGATAGACACCTTCTGGAAACCGATAAAGTCAAAGGCCCTATTTCCGCAATTGCCAAAAAATCAAGGGCAATCGGCCACAATAACCGCATGGCAGACACCGATGGCAAGGTAAGAAGAGAACAGCTTCTGATAGAATATAACAACTTGTTTTACCCCTCTTTCTCCCTGCAGATGGCAGCCGTCTATATGGGAAAAAGCATAAAAGCCATAAAAAAACTGGATAATATCAGGACGAGATATGGACTCAAGTTTGACACCATTGAAATACCCACAACTGATGATTTAGCCATGCTCATAAGTTATAATGAGAAAGAGAGCTTTAAAAGGTATTCTTTTCATGAAATTCTTGAGAAAAAATTCGCCCCCGATACGTTTAAGGGAAAAATCGCAATTATCGGTCTCGCAAGTGTTGCCTCTCCCCTTTATAGAGAGACGAGTTCATCATTAATCACGGCTAACGCTGTTGAAAATATTATCAACAGCAACCATCTTTTAAGACCCAAGTGGGCCTTTCCCGTAGAAGCAGGAATAATGGTTTATTTCGGTATTTTCCTGGCCTTTATTTCTCACAGGTTGAGCAGAAAGGCCTCATTCCTAAGCCTTCTGGCCTTCTTGTTTACGTGGAATATGCTGGCTTTATACCTTTTTATTGGACAAGGCTACTGGCTCTCCATGCTCTACCCCTCCTTCCTTCTTGCCTTTGGTTATCCTGCAATGGGAATTATAAGGGCGCTTATTATAAATCAGAACAAGATGGATTCGGACAGAATAGAGTCTAACAGGCTTCTCGCCCTCTCTTTTCAGAGTCAGGGAATGCTCGATATGGCCTTTGACAAGCTTAAGAAATGCCCTGTAAGCGACCCTGCTATCAAGGAGCACCTCTATAACCTGGCCCTCGATTTTGAAAGAAAGAGAATGCTCAATAAGGCAATCGTCGTTTATGAACACCTCATTACGGGAGGCAGCTTTAAGGATGTAAAAAAACGCATTAAACAGCTCAAAGCGGCTGAAACAAGAGTTGTCCTGGGCAAAGGTGGAGAAGAGACGGTCCTTATCGATGGAGCACCCACTATTCCAACGCTGGGCAGGTACGAGATCATCAGCGAACTGGGTCATGGCGCAATGGGTACGGTTTATCTTGGTAAAGATCCAAAGATTAACCGCGAAGTAGCCATAAAGACACTCCGCTATGATGATATTGATGAAAGCCAGCTAAAGGACATTAAAGTTCGTTTTTTCAGAGAGGCTGAAGCTGCGGGCAACCTTTCCCACCCCAATATTGTTACTATCTATGATGTAGGTGAAGATATGGGCCTCGCTTATATGGCCATGGAACTGCTTGACGGCAAGGAGTTGAGTGAATTTTGTGAAAAAGCCAAAAGGCTTCCCATAAAAAAAGCGCTTAAAACCGTAGCAAATGTGGCCGATGCCCTCAACTATGCCCACGATAAAGGCGTTGTCCATCGGGATATCAAGCCCTCCAACATAATGGTGCTCAAAAAGGGAGAGATAAAAGTGACCGATTTCGGTATTGCCCGTGTCATGGATACATCGAAGACAACAACGGGCGTCATCCTCGGTACGCCAAGCTATATGTCGCCGGAGCAGATTTCAGGCAAAAAGGTGGATGGCAGATCAGATCTTTTTTCGCTTGGCGTTGTTCTTTATGAACTTTTAACAGCGGAACGTCCTTTCAAGGGAGACAGCTTTGCCGCGCTCATGTACAACATAGCCAACTCAACTCATACACCGGCAAGAAAAATAAAGTCTGACATACCTCAGCCCCTTTCGGTTATTATAGATAAACTCCTTGAAAAAAATCTTACCAATCGATATAAAAACGGGAAGCAGGTTGCAAGCGATATCCTTCAATGTATTAATAAAATAAAGGATTAATGTGAAAATCTATGCTTCAGCCCTGTCGGACAAAGGCCCTTTCAGGGAAAAAAATGAAGACTATTTTTGTGTAGAAAAAGCGCCCGCTCTGTTTATTGTTGCCGACGGCATCGGCGGCTCTCTGGCCGGTGAAGTGGCAAGCAGAATGGCCGTTGAAGTAGTAAGAGATTTTGTTGCGGAAAAAGAGGGGGATTTCCGTGATTTGAATAGCGGTGATGAACATTCAGTCTGTGCAACAACACTCGCTGAGGGTGTAAAACTTGCCAATAGCGCAATATTCGATATATCGCAAAACAACGCTTCCTATCGTGGAATGGGTACGACATTAACATCGGCGCTCATTTTTAATGAAAGACTAAGTGTCGTTCATGTGGGGGACAGTCGAGCCTACCTGATTCGGGCAGGCTGTATCCAGCAGTTAACAGATGATCATTCACTGGTAGCCGAGCAGATTCGTCTGGGCCTTATCACTGAAGAAGATGCTGAACATTCAACAATCAAGAATGTAATTACACGCTCCATAGGGGCCAATCCTGAAGTTGAAGCCGATATTAATGAAATTAATATGGCAGACGGCGATATAGTGATACTCTGTTCCGACGGGATCAGTTCTGCTCTTACCAATGATGAAATAGCCGCTTATGGGAAAAATGCAAAAAATGCGGAAGACCTTTGCCGGACTCTTGTTAATTCGGCAATTGCAGCCGGCAGCAGAGACAACATGACCGTTGTTGCAGTGTACATTTATAAAGATGCTATTTCACATCTATTTAACAGCATTGCAAGTTGTGTAAGGAGGCAAAATAAAGATGATTAAGGTGTTGCTCAAATTCAAGGGAAATATTGTTAGTGAAACACTGATAAAATCAGCCATTATCACGGTAGGCAGGGAGTCCGGCAATGATATCGAAATCGACAACCCTGCCGTATCCGGTATCCACGCCAGGATAGGAATGGAAGGAGAAAATGTTTATATTGAAGACGCTAACAGCACGAACGGCACTTTTCTAAATGGTAAAAAGATTGAAAAGGAAATCATTAAAACCGACGATGAGGTTATCATAGGAAAACACAGCTTATCCATAATAGAATTGGATGGTGAATCAGTAAAATCGGGTGATGAACCCTTAACACCTGTTATTCCCTCCCTTGATAAAACGATGGTCCTGGACAGCAAGATGCAGGAAAAGCTGATGGAACCTAAGGGGATCTTCACGCTTCTCGATGGTCCCGGTAACCAGAAGAGCTATAATCTTACAGACCGTGTGACGACAATAGGTAAATCATCAGACGCACAGATCAGGATTAAGGGGTTCTTTGCGCCTAAAGTTGCAGCGCTTATTAACAAAACGGACAAGGGATATACGCTTACACCGGCAGACAAAAAAAATCTGCCAAAAATAAATGGCAGCGTCTCAAATGAACCTCATATGCTAAAAGATAAAGATATTTTGGAAATTGGAGGACTAACGCTGCAGTTTATTGTTAAGTAGTTAGTTTTCATCGGTCAAGGGTGCTTTTTCACAATCTCTACATCAATCTTCGGTTTTGCTTGTGCCATGTACAGTAGTACAACTCGGCGAAACCCTTGATTTCCTTGACCTTGCAAAAAATCCCTCCTTTCCGAATTGAAAACAAAGTTTCATTTATTATAGTTTCTCGATGGACACTAGTTAGAATATTAACGAATGCATACCAGGCTCGCCGGCAATGATATTTAATACCCCTTAGCCAGCCCCTCCCTTCTCGGATCAGCGGCACCGTAAAATAGCCCGGTCTCATTATCTATCATAATGGATGAGGCGGCGCCCATACTCCGCTTTATGAGCACCTTATGCCCCTTCTGTTCAAGCAGTTTTACCGTATCCGGGCTCAGTCCCTTTTCAACTCTCAATTCATCAGGCAGCCACTGGTGATGAACTCTCGGAGCATTAACGGCTTCCTGAATATTCATTCCATGATCGATAACGTTAAGAATGACCTGAAGTGTGGTTGTTATAATCCTTGATCCACCGGGGCTTCCTGTGGCCAAAAAGGGTTTGCCCCCTTTTAAGACGATTGTAGGGGACATGGAACTCAGCATGCGCTTCTTTGCTTCGATTTTGTTGACCTCTCCACCGATGAGCCCGTAGGCGTTGGGTACACCCGGTTTAGCGCTGAAATCATCCATTTCATTATTGAGGAGAAATCCTGCGCCGGGAACGACAATACCTGAACCAAAACTGAAATTAATAGTGTAGGTATTTGAAACCACATTCCCTGCATTGTCGGCAACAACGTAATGCGTCGTTTCATCACTTTCATAAGGAGCAAGCTCACCAGGGGCAATATTTCTGCTGGGATTTGCCTTCTTATTACTAATCTTCTTTCTCAGGTTATTTGAGTAAACCTTTGATAATATGGCGTTTATAGGCATTTCATAGAAATCAGGATCACCCAGATACTCAGACCTGTCGGCATAGGCAAACTTCATGCCCTCTGCCATATGATGAATAGTCCCGGCTGAATTATGGCCCCACTTTCTCAGTTTGTAACCTTCAAGGATATTCATTATTTGTATTAAATGTGTCCCACCGGAACTTGGTGGCGGCATGGAGTAGATGTCATATCCCCTGTAATTTCCCCTGACAGGTGCCCTGATCCGTGGTTTATAGGAGAGAAGATCTGCCTTTGTAATAAGACCTCCTTCTCTTTCCATCTCTTCTACAATGAGATCGGCCAGAGGGCCTTCATAAAATCCTTTAGCGCCCTTTTTGGCAATCATTGTCAGCGTCTTTGCCAGGTCTTTTTGTATAAACCTGTCTCCTGACTCATAATAGCTGCCATCCTTTTTAAAAAATATCTTTGCCGTTGCAGGCCATTTTTTAAGCCTTTCAGAAGCCCTTTTAATATCTTCTGCTAAAGCCTCACTTACAATAAATCCTTTTTTGGCATATTTTATTGCCGGTCCAAGTACCTCTTTCAGGGATAGGGTTCCATACTTTTCAAGAGCCAGAGCAAAGCCGGCCACAGTTCCCGGCACACCGGCTGAAAGGTGGCTGAACCGGCTTAGTTCATTATCTGCATTCCCATCTTTATCGATAAACATGTCCCGGCTTGCGTTAAGAGGCGCCCTCTCCCGGTAGTCAATGGCTACCACCCTCCCCTCCTTCGCCGAATAAATGAGCATAAAACCGCCACCGCCTATATTACCAGCCCTGGGCATAGTGACAGCCATGACAAAACCGGCAGCAACGGCAGCGTCGATGGCATTTCCTCCCTCTTTAAGTACCTTTAAAGCTTCCTTTGCCGCCAGATTATCACCTGTAACAACCATTCCATTTTTAGCCGAAACAGGTTTGTAGATAGAATCATCGGCTATAATGGGTTGCGTTGCCGAAGCGGAGCAAATACAAATAAATGAAATCAAAATGGCAAGAATTAAAGAACAATATCTTTTCATTGAATTTTTTCCTTTTTTAGTCATCTTATTGATGTATATAATTTGATAAAAGCAATATCATTAAAATATCGGGAAGAAGCTAAAATAGCAAGCTTATGCGAAGAAAGAATAAATTCCTCATCTTTTTGGTCATCTCTTTAAGTTGTTTTTCCCTCTTTACCTTTCTTACTCTCGAAATAAGAGAAGGTGAATTGAAAATTTCCCATGGACTGGAACGCTTTAAAAAAGGCTTTCGGGAACTCAAGAAGGGTCAAAAAAGATTAAAGGACGGTGAAAAACGGCTCAAGGAAGGTCTAAAACGTTTAAAGGAGGGTGAAAAGCGACTAAAAGAAGGAGAGAAGCGTTTACAGGCGGGCTATAAACAGCTTGAAGCAGGAAAGCTCAGACTGAAAGAGGGAAAAAAACAATATGAAGCGGCCAAAAAGAGTCTCTTAAAAAGGATAGGAGATAAACTGCTTTACAAAGGAAAGAAATTCAAGGAAGCTGAAAGGCAGCTAAAAGAGGGTGAAAAGAGGATTGAAGAAGGAAAAAAGCAGCTTACCGGCGGGAAAAAAAAGATAGACTGGGGGAAAAAAAGACTGGAAGAAGGAAAAAAGAAGGTTAAGTGGGGTAAGGAGCGGCTAAATGAGGGAAGAAGGAAAGTGGAAGAAGGAAAAAAACAGCTTGCCCGGGGAGAAAGAAAACTAAAAGACGGAATAATCATGATTATGTCGGCAAAGGGTATGAGGCTCGTCTCCTTCTTTACAGGACTTTTCTTCTTAGTGACAGGAATAATTTACTGGTATATAAACAGAAACAGCCATTGGTGGTAGCAGAATAATATGGAACACAACAGAGACTTTCCCAATTTCTGGCATGCCCTTCTGGTGCTTGCCATACTCCTTGGGATTCAAATAATAGGGGCTGCTCTTATCTATGAAATGGGGCTGACTTTTTTAAGGGGAGATCCAAAATACAGCGGATTAATTATGATCTTTTCCTATGGCTTCATTATTTCTTTGCTCATGTCATACAAAAACATCTCTTATAGAGAGACTTTTTCTCCCATTCCGCCTCCCGGGCCGGAATTAAGTTTCATTACTAAACTCCTGATTCCTGTCGTAATGGCAACCATTGCCATAAGAATACTCGTTTTTTATGTCGATATTTTTGTTTTTATCGCTTTTCCCATGAAGCAGGAAGAACTGGACATGTTTAGCCTTTTTATGAATGGCGGGTTTGCTTCTTTCGTTACGGCATGCATTATCGCACCCTTTGTTGAAGAGATCCTCTTCAGGGGCTTTTTCCTGAGAAGTTTTCTGCATAATTACAGCAGAACTAATGCTCTTTTAATTTCATCACTGCTTTTTGCAGTATATCACTTCAATATCCATCAATTCCCCATCGCCATATTCTTGGGACTTTTTTCGGGATGGCTCTATCTCATTACGGCTTCTTTATGGCCTTCTATTATGGCCCACATATCAATTAACAGTATTTCTGTTTTATTCTATAACTTTTCCAGGTCACAAAGTGATCTATCAGAAACACTTTTTGCCGCCCCTGCCCTCCCCTTTGCCTTTGCTCTTCTACTTTTATTTACAAGTCTTCATCTAATTAAAAAGGCCGTTAACTGATTGATATTGAAGCGATCTTTATTGTTCAACCTCATTTACCATCTTTTTATCCTTGCCATGGTAGGACGGTGAAAAAATAACGTACGAAACGGCCGGGCAGTGTTTCTTTTCATTAACGAAATAGTGCACCGTTCCTCGTGGAATAAATGCAATGTCACCTGCCTTCATGGAAAGCTTTTCCTCACCGAGATGCAGTGTTCCCTTCCCTTTTTTAACGATAACCGTTAAATCATGCTCTTCATGAATATGAGGCCTCTCCCTGCCGTTAATCTGGATAATATAGTGGCTTGAATCTTCATTTTTAAAAAGCGGCGTCACCCTGATATTGTCTTTTTTCCCAATGGGGTATTCTTTAATAATTTGACGCCACTCCTTTGAATAGAGCCCTTCCTCTCCAAGTGAGTAGATATGCCTTTTATGGTAGGAACATCCTGTTAAAGTTACTGCCGCCACTACCGATAAAATACATAAAATATTTTTGCTTCTGCTGATCATTAGAAACTCCTTTTTTTAATGCTAAATTTATGACCTTGAATGAGTACCAGGATCCAACTGCTTTCCAGGTTTATAGCATATTCAAATTTACATTGAAACAGAAAGTGAAAATTATATGAAAATTCTCACTCTCTGTGATAGGCTTTTTTAGGATTTATCGACTGAATCAAAAGTAAAGAGTCCACGCCCAGAGGACGTGTCCTTGCTTGAGCCCTAAAGGGCTTGCTTTTCCTTCCCGTTAAAAGGCAGCCGAGTGTAGCCGTTGACTGAGGATGAAGGGCACAAACTGTCTGAGCGAAGCGAGTTTTTGTGCCCGCCGAAGG
>Ga0224514_10000093_pt1 | contig 32369 bp, 29 predicted proteins | sample SF_May12_sed_USG_3_FD_169107 | JGI IMG/M metagenome (GOLD analysis project Ga0224514, IMG submission 169107) | Sediment microbial communities from San Francisco Bay, California, United States - SF_May12_sed_USGS_24 | ecosystem: Environmental > Aquatic > Marine > Sediment | place: USA... | reverse complement strand
CTACAGAGTTGGCAATAAACTCGAGATTCATAAATTCAACACTGTCACCTTTTGAAGGGATCCTTCCCATACTATGAAGCAAGAGTCCGGCAACTGTATTAAAATCCTCTTCCGGGATATCTACCTGTAGGCTTTTATTAAGGTCCCTGATTGAAAACTTGCCATCTACCGTAATGGAACCATCTCTGTGTCGAACGATATTGCTTATCTTCATATCTGTTTCATCCCATATTTCACCGACAATTTCCTCAAGAAGATCTTCCATAGAGACAAGACCCTCGATACCGCCAAACTCATCGATGATCAAGGCAAGATGAACACTTTTTCTTTGAAAGTCGGTAAGCTGCTCCTGTATCTTTTTCGTCTCCGGTATAAAATAGGGTGGAGACATTATGTTTTCCAGTTGCGGTTCATGACCGGATGCAACCACCTTCAAATAATCCTTTACAAGAACAATACCTTCAACCTTCTCAATATCCCCCCGGAAAACAGGAATTCTCGAATAAGGGGAAGAAAGAATTTTTTCTTTAATATGAGAAGATGATTCCTCAATATTAATGGCAAATATTTCCATCCTGGGAACCATAACCTCTTTTACACTCATATCCCTCAATTCCAGGATACCATGAAGCATTTCTTTCCTCTTCGTCCCTATTATGCCTGATTCTTCACCGATAAGGATCATCGTTTTAAGTTCCTCTTCGGTAAATACTTCTCCTGCCTTCTTTTTTACGCCAATGCTTTTTAAAATGGCATTAGTAAAAATATTAACAACGCGTACAAAAGGTTTTAGCACAAGCATTACAAACTTCATTGGTCTTGCAATAAAATAGGATGTGCCTTCAGAATGATAAGCAGAAAAGGTTTTTGGAGTAACTTCTGCAAAAATCAGCAGAGCGAGTGTCATGATTATGGTGGCATAAAGTATTCCCAGCTCCTCTCCCCACAGATTTATGGCAAGGGAAGTAGCCAGCGCGGATGCAGCAACATTAACAAGATTATTTCCGAGTAAAATGGTACCGAGGAGGTTTTCCGGTCGTTGAAGTATTTTTTCCAGTACTAAGGCCCCTTTTTTGCCTTCTTTTGCCTGGTGCTTCAGCTTCAGTTTATTAAGGGCCATTAGTGCCGTTTCAGAACCGGAAAAAAAACCTGAAAGAACAATTAACAAAACGAGCAGAATAATATGAATAATAATAACCGTACTATCCATTATTCCTTTTATTTGATTTAAAAATATACAGTTCTCCCATTACAGGCATACTCGTACGCTGAATCAGGAAAAATGCTATTTCACTAATTTGAAAGGTATTTTTGTGAAAAAAATTGGGGTCGGGGTCCATACTTTAGAAGGCTAGCTAATTTACGCTCGCTTTTCAAGTTTATTAAAAAAGGCGATGATAAATCCAAGAGCAATAAAGGCTCCGGGAGGCAAGACCATAACAATGAGTGGGAGGTAGCCGTCACCAAATATATTAACGCTAAAAACGGTTCCGTTTCCAAAAAGCTCTCTCACACCGCCCAGGATTACAAGAGCAAGGGTGAAACCAAGACCAACAGCAACACCATCGACAATTGACTTATCAATACTGTGCTTTGAAGCAAAACCTTCAGCACGCCCCAGAATCATACAGTTGGCAACAATAAGGGGAATAAAAAGTCCAAGCTTTTTATGAAGATCAAACATAAAACCGGCCATAACCAGATCTGTAATAGTAACAAAAGAGGCAATAATAACGATAAAACAGGGGATTCTTACCTTTGCAGGTATATATTCCCTGAATACAGAAACAACAATATTGGCACAGACGAGAACAAAGGTAGATGCCAGGCCCATACCTAAGCCATTTTCCGCTGAGGTTGTTACAGCGAGAAGAGGGCACATTCCGAGAAGTTGTTTGAATACAGGGTTCTCCGTCCAGAGCCCCTTCTTCATTATTTTTCCATACTCACTCATACTATTGCCTCAACTACTTAAGAATTTCATCTTTATGGGCTGCATAAAAATCAAGACCATCCTTAACGGCCTTCGTAACCGCTCTTGGTGAAATTGTCGCACCTGTCAGAATTGTAAAATCACCGCCATCTTTGGTAACAAGCCATTTAGTGTTAGTAAGATTTTTTCCTTTATATTGATCCTTCCAGGGAGAAAAAGCAATTTTATCACCAAGACCAGGTGTTTCTGCGTGACTTATCACCTCGATAGCCGACACGGTACCATTTGGATCAATTCCTACCATTACATCTATAAAACCACTATAGCCAAGCATATTGGAAGAAGTAAATGCAATCCCCGTAATCTCCTCACCTTTTTTACCGCGATAGAATACTCTTTTAACATCATTTCCTTTTTTATCCTTACCGGAAACGAGTTCAATAATATCTTTATCGGGTTCATTATCATAACCTGGGAGAACCGCTTTGATGGCCTTTAATTTTTCTTGTCTTTTTGATTCTGCAATAGCGTCTTTAGTCGAATCATAGACAAAGGAGAGCGTTGCAGCAGCAATACCTGTTACAATCGTTAGAGCTATAGCCAACTTTATGACGTCTTTATTCATCGGGCTACCTCTTGAGCAGTTCTACTACCAAATCGCTTTGGAATAGTATATTTGTCTATTAAAGGCGTTACAGAGTTCATGAGGAGAATGGCAAAAGAAACACCTTCAGGATAACCACCCCAAAGCCTGATGATCATCGTAATCAGTCCGCAACCTGCCCCGAAGATAAGCATGCCCTTTCCGGTCATGGGAGAAGTCACATAGTCGGTTGCCATAAAAAAGGCACCCAAAATCATACCACCAGTAACGATATGAAATAGTGGATCGGCATACCTTGTCGGATCAATTAGCCAGAAGATACCTGCAAAGACAGCCGAAGTACCGATAAAGGAAACAGGAATATGCCAGGTAATGTAACCTTTGTAAAGAAGCCAGGCAGCACCAAGCAAAAGAGCAATAGCTGAAACTTCACCGAGACTTCCACTGCCATTACCAAGAAAGAAGGCGCCTGAGGAAACATTATTGATAATATCAATATTACCATCCTTCATAATCCCTTCCTTAATGAGACCAAGGGGCGTCGCTTCGGTAACAGCATCTACACCGGATGTTATGGGCTGCGGTTTTGTCCATGTCGTCATCTGGACAGGAAAAGAGATAAGAAGAACAACTCTCGCCACTAGCGCAGGATTGAAGGGATTATAACCCAACCCTCCATAGACATGTTTACCCATTCCGATGGCAATTACAGAACCTAGTACCACCAGCCACCAGGGAGCACTGGGAGGAAGATTCATTGCCAGAAGAATGCCTGTAAGTGCAGCACTCCCATCATAGATAGTGACTTTTTTATTCAAAGCCTTTTGAGCCGCAGCCTCTACCGCCATGCAGCTAACGATGGCCAGAACTAAAACGCCTAAGGCAGGTAAACCAAAGTAGTAAACACCAACGAGTGATGCCGGCAACAGTGTGAGGATGACGGTATGCATGGTCGCTGCAATCGATTCACCACAATGTACGTGCGGTGACGATGAAAGTATGAGCTTGTTTTCCATACTAATTATCCCCCTCTTTCTGTCTCTTTTTTATAATTCCTGCTTTTGCAAAGCGGAAAAGTTGCACCAGGGGCCTGTCAGAAGGGCAGGTATAAGAGCAACAGCCGCATTCGATACAATCCATAACAAAATAATCTTCAACCTCTTCAAGCATCTCACGCTCAGAAAAAATCCCCATAGCACCGGGTTCAAGGTACATGGGACAAACGGCGGCACAACGACCACAGCGAATGCATGGATGGGATTCCCTGTTACGAATCTCATCCATCTTCATAACTAAAATACCCGAAGTCCCTTTAACAACGGGAACATCCGTCGTATATACTCCGCCACCCATCATAGGCCCACCCATAATGATCTTGCCGATATTTTCGGTAAAACCGCCGGCTGCGTCAATAAGTTCACCTGACAAAGTACCTATCCTGACTTTAAAGTTCTTTGGTTCTTTAACTCCAAGTCCGGTAACGGTTGTTATTCTTTCAATAAGCGGCCTTCCATACCTGACAGCATCATAAACGGCAGCAGCTGTTCCCACATTCTGCACAACAACACCAACATCCATTGGAAGTCCGCCAGGTGGAACTTCTTTTCCAATAACTGCTTTAATAAGCTGCTTTTCCGCTCCTTGAGGATACTTAACATGAAGGCTCATAACTTCTATATCAGTTCCTGATGCGGCAGTCATCATTGCCGTAACAGCTTCCGGTTTATTATCCTCGATTCCGATGTAACCTTTATTTACACCGAGGACTTTCATAAGAAGCTTCAGACCTTCAATAATAGAATCGGCATCTTCAACCATCAGTCGGTGATCGGCAGTCAAGTAGGGCTCACATTCGGCGCCGTTGAGGATGACTGCCTCAATCTTCTTGCCATCCGGCGGCGCCAGCTTGACATGCGTCGGGAAAGCAGCACCTCCCAATCCTACAATACCGGCAGACAAAACTTTTCCCCTAATATCTTGAGCAGAGAGTTTAGTCACATCCTGCTCTTCTTCCAGGTCTTCAGCCCATTCATCCTTTCCATCAGAAACAATCTCTATGGCCATCATATCTTTGCCCGATGGATGAGGGAACTCTTTAATCGCCTTCACTTCACCTGAAATACTTGCATGTATAGGAGAAGAAACATAACCTCTGGCCGAGGCAATGACCTGCCCCTTCTTAACATGAGCACCTACTTCAACAAGAGCAACGGAAGGAGCTCCTATATGCTGATGCAAAGGGATAACTACCCTTTCAGGAAGCGACAAAAGTTCAATAGACTTATCCCTTGTCAACTCTTTTGAATCGGGAGGATGAACACCTCCAGCAAACCCTCTAGCTGACATCCTTGGTACCTTCCTCTTTTTTCTCAGAAACCGATCCTTCCACCTTTTCCGATCCTTCAGGCTTTACAGCCTCTTTGTTATCTTTAGCAGGCTTCTCTGCTTCGTTTCCACTCTTTTCTTTTTCTACCTTTGACTTAGGAGTTTCTTGCCCTTCAGTTGGTTTAGGTACTACTTTTTTATCAGAATCAGGCTTCGCAGTTACACCTTCTTTTTTCACCTTTGCTGCCGGTTTAGCTTTCTTTGCCTTTTTCTTTTTTTCCGGTTTGAAGCGCTTTAAAGGATGGGCCTGTTCAAAGTCAGAAATCGTTCCTGTAGGACAGATGTCAACGGGATCATGTGTATTATCAAGAACAGAATAATCAACAATGGCGAGATTATTCTCCATGCTCATATTTGACGTTTTCTTTGTACAGAGAGTACAGCCTATGCAACCGACACTACAGACTTTCTTTGTAGCAGGACCTTTATCGAAACTACTACATAGAACATGAACTTTCTGACTTGCCGGCACCATTTTAATAATATTGACAGGACAGGCCGGAACGCACATAGTACAGCCCGTACACTTTTCAGGAATAATAATGGCGAGACGATCTTCCGTTATCTCAATAGCATCATACTCACAGGCCTTATAACAGGAGCCCAACCCCAGACAACCATAACTACAGCTTTTAAAGCCTCCGCCTACCTGCATGGCTGCCCAGCAATCCTTGACACCCATATAATCAAATTTAGTTTTTGCTTCCCTGTCACCGGCTTTACACAAAACAATGGCAACTTCTTTTTCCGCAGCAGTCGCCTCAACGCCCATAATCCTGCAAAGATCATTAACGACATCCTCACCACCGGGCAGGCAGTCTGTAATTGCAGCTTCACCGGCAATAATAGCATTGGCAAGACCGCTGCACCCCGGGAAACCACAGGCACCACAATTTGTACCGAGAAGTGCCCCTTCAACAGCTTCCACCTTGGGGTCGACGTAAACATGAAAAACCTTGGAGGCTATTCCAAGACCAATACCGGCAATAAGCCCAAGACCACTTAAACTGAGTATTGCTTCAATCATTTATTTATCACCAATTTGTTTCACAATAATCTTTTCCCTACAAACATCATCGATAAAGAACAGGCTACAAGCTTCGGATCAACATGAAATGAATCATTTTACGAGACCGGAAAAGCCCATAAAGGCAAGAGAGAGCAATCCGGAGGTAATCAGTGTAATTGCCACTCCCTGGAAAGATTTGGGGACATCAGCAAGTTCAGTCCGCTCTCTTAAGCCGGCAAAAATAACAAGAGCAAGGGCAAATCCCAAAGCGGCGCCAAACCCGTGGATTGTTGTCGACAAAAACGAATAATCTTTCTGGATATTAAGAATTGCAACACCTAAAACAGCGCAGTTTGTCGTTATAAGAGGAAGAAAGATTCCGAGAGCCTGATAGAGCACAGGGCTCGTCTTCTGAACAACCATTTCAACGAACTGAACCAGAGAGGCGATGATCAAAATAAAGGCAATGGTCTGGAGATATTCGATCTGAAAGGGAACTAGGATAAACTTTTGAACTACCCACGTAGAGACAGAGGCAAGCGTCATAACAAACATGGTTGCCATACTCATGCCGACGGCCGTCTCTACCTTCTTTGAGACACCAAGAAAGGGACAAACGCCCAGAAACCTTGCAAGAACAAAGTTGTTTACAAATACAGCGCTTACAAGAAGCAGGCTTAACTGTGTAATAACATCACCCACGTTTTCTTACTCCCTTCCCTTATTTTTAAGCACATGAGGATAAGACAAAGAGAGAAATATGTCAAGCGAAATCACTATAACGAATTGATAATTAGTCTTTATTCACATTCCAGAGTATAGTTTATTAACATAAAGTGTATACTTTATTGACATAAGATGATAATAGAGTGTATTAATAACTAGTTAAGCTCTTTTATAAGAAAACTACCATAACCTGAGGTGGAGGAAATTAATGGCCATAAAACTTAAAAAAAGACTCGGTGAAATGCTCGTTGAAAAAGGGCTCATAGATCAGATGCAGCTTCAGTCGGCAATTGGAAGACAGAAGCAGTGGGGCGGCAGGTTTGGAGCCAATCTGGTAAAACTGGGTTACATCAGTGAAATTACACTTATAAAATTCTTAAGCAACCAGCTTAAGCTTCCCTGTGCCGATCTTGCAAAAATCAGGTTTACACCAAGCGCCTATTCTCTCATCACGATGGAAGTTGCAAAAAAATATCATATCATTCCTATTGAAACCAGGGATGACGGCAGCAGGAAGATTCTCTTTCTCGCCATGTCGGAACCGACCAACATGCTTGCACTCGATGAAGTATCATTTCTTACAGGAATGACCATCAGACCGGTTATTGCCACAGATTCTCAAATTGGAAAATCCATCGACAAGTATTACAACAACAGGGACTGGGTAGAAATAGAACCACTGTCTGAAAAAATCACTACCGCCGAAGAAGCCAGCCCCGAAATCATTCACGAAGTAACGATGAAGGAAAAGAAGGCGATTCAGAAAAAGGCGAAGAGTGTCGCAAAAAACCCCGAACTTCTTGCACTGGTGCGGGTACTTGTCAAAAAAGGTCTCATTACAAGAGACGAATATATTAAAGAAATCGAACAGCTTAAAGATTAAAAAGTCTAATATCATGTTAAAATTATCCTTTCGAACCCCGGCCATACTCCTCTTGATCCCCCTTCTCTCTCTTCTTTTTTCTTGTACTTCACAAAAAGAAGAGAAACTGCAAGTTAAAGCCAAGGTTAAACAGAATCTCGTCACGGCAACCATCAGCGATCCTAAAACCTTTAATATCCTCATAAGTAAAGAAACCAGCAGTTCCGATGTAGTAAGTCCCCTTTTCGAAGGGCTTGTTTCTCTCAATCCCAAAACACTTGAACATGAACCGATGCTGGCCGAGTCATGGGAATTCAGTGAGGGGGGCAAGAGATGGACCTTTCATTTGAGGAAGGGAGTCAAATGGCACGACGGTGAACCCTTTACTGCCGATGATATCATCTTTACCTTTAAAGCCATTTACGACCCCAAAGTCCCCACCTCCACAAGGGACATACTATCAATTGAGGGCAAACCCTTTACCCTTGAAAAAGTGGATGAAATGACAGTACGTTTCATACTTCCCAAGCCCTTCGCTCCTTTTTTAAACTCCATTGGAGCAGCAGATATCATGCCGGAACATATCCTGGGAAAAGCGTTAGAAGAGGGACACTTTGCAGATAACTGGGGTATCGATACACCACCGGAAAAACTCATCGGTACGGGCCCTTACATAATGACCAAATATGTTCCGGCCCAGTATGTCAAATATAAGCGTAATCCCAACTACTGGATGAAAGACGAGGGCGGGAAACAACTCCCCTATCTTGAGGAGCAAAATCTTCTCATTGTTCCCGACCAGAATACGCTTTACGTAAAATTCACGGCAGGGCAGACAGACACACATGGTCCAAGGCCGGAAGAGGTGGAGACACTCAAAAAAGATGCAAAAAAACTCGATATTACCGTTAAAAAAAGGGGACTTAATACGGGTACACTCTTTGTTACCTTTAACCGGAATCCCGAATATTTCCTGAAAAACAATGAGGCAAACCCCAGATACAAATGGTTTAGGGACAAACATTTTTTAAGAGGCCTCGCTCATGCCGTAGATAAGGAGACAATCATTGCCAATACGATGTTTGGCAGGGGAAAAGCTTCTGTCGCCGAAATTTCGGAAGAAAACAAGCTTTTCCATAATCCTGACCTGAAAGATTATAAATATGATCTCGAAAAAGCCCTCCAAGTGCTAAGTGAAGGTGGATACAAAAAGGGAGAAGATGGATTGTTGAGAGACAGTGACAGTAACATCATTGAGTTTGATCTCAATACCAATGCCGGAAACCACCTGAGAGAACAAATCTGTTCCATATTGCAGGAAGACTGGCAAAAGCTGGGCATCAAGGTCAATTATCGCCCCCTCGAATTTAACCTGCTTGTGGAAAAGCTGGACAATACCTACCAGTGGGATGCCATCCTCATCGGTTTTACGGCAGGAATCGAACCCCATAACGGCGCCAGTCTGCATCGTTCAAGCGGTCACCTGCACATGTGGCATCCAAAGCAGAAGAAGCCTGCATCAGCCTGGGAAGCAGAAATAGACAGGCTCATTGAAGCAGGCGCATCTGAAATGGACACGGAAAAGCGCAAAAAAATATATTACCGTTTGCAGGAAATCTATCATGAGGAACTCCCCATGATCCAGATGGTGAGACAGGAAGTATACTCGGCTTACAAAAACAAACTTTTGAACTACGATCCCACCGTCTGGGGACTCTACAAGTCTGAAAGGATAAAAATCAAGGAATGATGGGGAGCTTTGTTCTTAAGAGACTCCTTCACATGGTTCCCCTCCTTTTGGGAATCACCTTTCTCTCTTTTATTATCATATCCCTTGCTCCCGGCGACTACCTCTCCACCCTCAAGATGAATCCCCAGATCTCGGAAGAGACCATCAATCGACTCGAACAGGAATTCGGCCTCGACAAACCTGTTTATATACAATATGTGAAATGGCTCTGGCAGATAGTGCACCTTAATTTCGGTGATTCCATTGCCTACCGCGTAGATGTGCTAAGCCTCATTATGAGCCGTGCATTCAACACAATCATACTCTCTGCAGCAAGTATCATCTTCGCCTGGAGCCTTGCCATTCCCATCGGAATAGCCGTTGCCTACTGGCAAAACTCCTTTCTCGACCGCTTTCTCTCTTTAATCGCCTTCTTCGGCATGGCAATTCCAAACTTCTTTCTTGCCTTCCTGCTTCTCTATTTCGCCCTGAAAACAGGATGGTTTCCCGTAGGGGGAAGCTTTTCCTATGACTACGATTCATTGACGCTCTGGGGAAAGTTTACCGACAGGCTTTATCACCTTATCCTTCCTGTTATAGTACTGGGCACATCGGGCATGGCGGGCCTCATGCGTCTCATGAGAGGCAATATCCTTGAAATTAAAAACTCAGACTATGTAAGAACGGCCAGGGCAAAGGGTCTTGGAGAAGGCGTCATTATATTCAAGCATGTGCTTAGAAATGCCCTCAATCCATTTATTACCCTTGCAGGATATGAATTGGGAAGTCTGCTCGGCGGCGCAGCCCTTGTAGAAGCAGTTCTCAACCTTCAGGGGCTGGGCACGATGATGCTGCAAGCCGTCATGGGACAGGATATTTACCTCATCATGGGTTCGCTTCTTATCGGCGCTCTTTTACTGATCATTGGAAATCTTATTGCAGACATTACCCTTACCCTCGTCGATCCAAGGATCAAAATGGAGTAGTGAATTTTTACAGGGATATACAGGATGAACAGGATAAAAGGGCATAATGATACATAAAGAATTAACTGAGAAAATTCTCGAAGCAGCATTCGAAGTCTCTAATGAACTAGGTTCCGGCTTTCTGGAATCTGTATATGAAAAAGCTTTAACGCTGTCATTAAAGGAGAAAGGATTAAAAGCAGAATCACAAGTTCCTCTTAAGGTAATGTTTCGTGGCATATCTGTAGGTGACTTTTTTGCCGACTTACTGATAGAGGATGTAATAATCGTCGAGCTAAAGGCCGTTAAAAAGTTAGCACCTGAACATCAGGCCCAACTTATTAATTATCTTAAAGCTACAAGTATTCATGTGGGACTTCTATTAAACTTTGGCAATCCGAAACTTGAGTACAGGAGACTTCATGGGTAATTCATCCTGTTTATCCTGTCTATCCCTGTAAAAAACAATATGAATTTATACACAAAATTTTTCCAAAACCTAACATGGACAGCGGGAATAAGCCTCGTTCTCCTCGTGCTTCTCTATCTTTCGGCTATTTTCGCTCCCTTTATATCGCCTTACGATTATAAGGAACAGAGCAGGAAGTACCCCAATGCGCCCCCTATCTCAATACATTTAAACAGTATATCCCAGTGGGATGAAGGCTTCTTCTACATCCATCCTGTAAAGATGGTCGATGTCTACAAAAGAAAGTATGAAGAGGACAGGAGTCGGAAAGTATTTGTCGACATTATTACACCCGAAGGAAGACTCTTTGGCCTTAAAGATAAGGAGGAGAGGATCTTTATATTCGGCAGTGACGCTCTGGGAAGAGACCTCTTTTCAAGGATTCTTCAGGGAGGAAGGATCAGTCTCACCGTAGGCATACTGGGTGTGCTCATCAGCTATAGCATAGGAATCATCATCGGCAGTATTTCAGGCTACTTCGGAGGTTTGACGGACAACGTCATCATGCGTATTGCAGAGGTCTTCATGTCGGTTCCTTCCTTTTTCCTCCTCCTTGCCCTGGCCGTCATCATTCCTACTAATATTTCATCGGGAACGACATTTCTCCTCATTGTCGTCATTATGAGCTTTATAGGCTGGGCAGGCTTTGCCAGAGTCATCAGGGGAATGGTTATGTCGGAAAGAGAAATGGATTATGTAACAGCCGCCAGAGCACTTGGCGCAGGGCATGGAAGAATACTGTTAAAGCATATCATCCCATCTACCTTCAACTACGCCGTTATATCGGCAACACTGAGCATACCCGGCTTTATTCTCGGTGAAAGTGCCCTGTCACTGCTGGGTCTAGGCATCCAGGAGCCCGACGCTTCATGGGGCAATCTCCTTGCCTCGGCCCAGAACGTGCAGAACCTAATCAATTATCCATGGATACTCATTCCGGGCCTTTTCATATTTACAACCATCATGGCCTATAACTTTCTTGGCGACTACATGAGAGATACACTCTCACCGAGAAACGGAGGAGAGGCATGACTCAAAAAGCCGCCCTCCTTGAAGTGAAGGGTGTAAAGACAACATTCAAAACAGAGCGTAGACCGGTCACTGCCGTCGATGACATAAGCTTTCACATAGACCATGGTGAAACGCTGGCTCTGGTCGGTGAGTCGGGCTGCGGAAAAAGCGTTACTTCCCTATCTATTCTGAGACTCATACAGGAACCGCCCGGAAAGATTGAAAAAGGTGAAATTCTCTATAAGGGAAATAATCTTCTCAGTCTTTCAAAAAAAGAGATGCGAAAAATAAGGGGCAATGAAATCTCCATGATCTTTCAGGAGCCCATGACCTCTTTAAATCCCCTTTTTACGGTAGGTAACCAGATCATGGAAGCAGTCAAACTCCACCAGGGACTCAAAAAAGGGGAAGCCGTTCAAAAATGTATCCATATGCTGGGCCTCGTAGGTATTCCCGATCCGGAAAAAAGAATGAGCAACTATCCCCATGAAATGAGCGGAGGCATGCGGCAAAGAGTGATGATTGCCATGGCCCTTGCCTGCCAGCCGGGCCTTCTCATTGCCGATGAACCGACAACGGCCCTAGACGTCACCATACAGGCCCAGATACTTGAACTTATCAGGGAACTGAAGAAAAAAATGGATATGTCCCTTCTTCTCATTACCCATGACTTCGGAATCGTCGCTGAAATGGCCGATCGTGTGGGCGTCATGTATGGCGGGAGGATGGTTGAATACGGTGGTATCGAAGAAATTTTCAACAAACCTGCACACCCTTACACTGTCGGGCTTTTAAACGCCATTCCCGGAGGTGAAAAAAAGGGGGAAAGATTAAGAACCATCCCGGGAAACGTGCCCGACCTTGCGGCAATCAAAAAGGGATGTAACTTTTACGACAGGTGTCCAATCAGGACAGAGACCTGCCTTGAAAAGGCACCTGAAATGGAGGACAGAGGAAATTCTCACTTTAGCCGCTGCTGGCACAGTGACAGGGTAAAAAGGGAAGGCCTCTTTTAAAAGAGGATATGAGCATGCCTGATTCTCAATGCCTCCTTCCCGGTTCATTAATCTTCAGTTCGACCTTTTCGGCGCTGTAAAGTCTTTCTTTGCTTAAATACAAATCAAGATACTTTGAAACAAGACGGTTTGCCAGTGGTGAATAATGACCGGCGGGCTGGAAAAAATCATCCATATATTTCCCTTTACCATATCGTAAAAAAGCATCCATGAGGTCGACGTATAAATAGTCATTTGCATTAAAATAATCAATCATGGGTTCATAAATTTTTGTCTTCTCTCTGGTAAAGCGAACAAGATCATATCTATTGGGAAAAATTAAAAAAACGGGAAGTGAATGATTAGCCAGAGCTTTATCATTGAATTTTGACAGAATCTTGCTCATCACCTTAAAAGCTTCAGAGCTTTCGTTGTAATAACCATTGGTAACAAACTTTTCCTGCAAAAATTCATAGTCAATAATCTTCAACAGTCGAAGAGAAGGGAGAAAATCAAAGGTTCCCTTTTTATATTTGGTCTGATAAAAAAAATCATTAGTTCCCAACCTGGGAAGAACTTCTTCGGGAGACTCCAGCAGGCTCCTCAATTCCTCAACTTGCTGAAAGGGATTTTCAAGCAGTTCCAGTTCAGAATTTTTAAGAATAAATCGCGGCTTTGTAAGAGGAGCATTGGTTAAAGGCATATAAAAGGGCCTGAAAACGCTAACACTGCGGGCAATATTTTCACCAATAAAACCGACAAAGATTATATGCGATTTAAACCTTACCCCTTCATTCATATATCGAAGAAAGGCCTGATCAAGACCATAGGCCCCCATTCCAAAGTTTAAGACCTCAAGGCGTGGATTAATTTTTTCCAACTGCCACTGCCATGTATCTCTGTCGCTGATTTCATCACCAAAGGTAAAGGAATCTCCAAACGTAGAAATTCTCAGGACTCCTTCTGGAGGATTATCATCATACGCTTTAAAGGACCGGATCCCACGGGAATTAATATTGATTTTTTCCGAGTGAAAATTTCTTTTCATTTGCCAGCCCAGAAGAGGACTAAACTCGACAGAAACTGTACTGTTATCAATATGTTTTTTTACTAACGCCCCCTGGCCGTCTGACAAAGAAGTAATATTTAAAGGCTCGTAATCGATATTTCTTGTTTTTTTTAATAGAGAGAGGGAGAGAAAGGCAAGCGCTTCAATAGAAACATAAGTCAAAAGCAGAAGTATTAACCAGAAAATTTTTTGTTTCATTTATTTATTAATTTGATAAAGGTTATAGCTATAAACAGCTTAAAATCCATATTAATTGATTTTTTTACATTTAACCACCCCTATCATTAAGGGGAATATTTTTGAGCCGGAAATCGTGATCCAAAGCAGCATGTCCCGTTAGGAAATTGCACTGACCTGTCATTTCGAATGGGCTCGAACAAAGTGACAAGCGCCCTTGGGTGAAAGGGGAAATCCTTTAGATCTCTCACTTCATTCGAGACAAGGATTTCTCCCTGTGCCTCTCAGAGACCTCCGGACAGAGTTCTCCGATCAGAGTTCTCCGAGTCAAAATGACAATTCTTTTGCGTCATTCCAGGCAGAAATAGCTGATGCAAATTTCTAACCGGACAACACTGAATCCAAGAGCCCTTTCCGGGTTTAAATATTACACTCTATAGCAGGGTCTCATTTTTTTTGTAAAAAAAACAGGGGCTTGCAAAAAATTCACAAGCCCCTGTTAATTAAAGAATGTTGGCGCGCCCGCAGGGACTCGAACCCCAAACCTATTGCTTAGAAGGCAATTGCTCTATCCAGTTGAGCTACAGGCGCTTATTGGTATAAATCAGAAATGATAAAGAAATGGTCGGGGCGAGAGGATTTGAACCTCCGGCCCCCTGCTCCCAAGGCAGGTGCGCTACCAGGCTGCGCTACGCCCCGACATAATCAAGAGAAGGAAGATAACACAAAGTCGTTTTTTTTTCAACAGATTATTGATCTGAAAGATGATATTATGTGAGAGAATCAAGAAAGGCAGGGAGCCGTTTTTTCAGTTCAGCAACGGCCCTCCCCCTGTGGCTTATTTGGTTTTTCACATCCGGTGAAAGCTCAGCCATGGTGCAACGGTAATCTTCAACGTAAAAAAGTGGATCATAACCGAAACCACCATTCCCGGAAGGAACATCCCTGATAAGGCCTTCACACTTTCCATGTGCCGTCATGCTCTTTCCCGACGGCCCGGCAACAGCCATGCAACAGATAAATGCAGCGCTCCGCTTATCACCGGACACTCCTTTTAAGTCTTCAATCAGTTTCCTGTTGTTCGCCTCATCTCCGGCGCCAAGGCCTGCATACCTGGCCGAGTAGACACCCGGTCTTCCGTCAAGAGCGTCAACGGCAAGTCCCGAATCATCAGCCATGGCGATATGCCCCGTAATCTTCGCCACCTCTCTCGCCTTGATGAGAGCATTTTCCTCAAAGGTTTCACCCGATTCCTCAATATGCCCCACCTCAGGAAAATCGGTCATGGGAAGAATATTAATATCAAGATCAGCAAGGAGCCTCTCAAGTTCCCTTACCTTTCCTTTATTTTTCGTAGCGAGAATAATATCCATTTAGTTTCTTGTTTTATTGTTTTTTTCGACCCAAGAGAGAAATCCTTGTCTCACATGCCCGCAAAATGACAAATTTTTAAGTTTTTATCAAAGCAAAACTATATCAGCCTTCAAGAACCTTCTTCTGTATTTCCGTTAACGCTTTAATCCCCTGTGCCGCCAAATCGGTCATCATGTCCATCTCTTCCCTGCCAAAAGGCGCCTCTTCGGCAGTCCCCTGGACTTCTACATATTTGCCGGAACCGGTCATAACAAAGTTCATATCCACTTCGGCAGAAGAATCTTCTTCATAATTGAGATCAAGGCAGGCTTCACCATGAACAACACCGACGCTGATTGCCGCCAGCGAATCGGTAAGGGGAACAGCGTCAATGAGGCCTTCGTTCTTCAGTTTACGGAAAGCTTCATATAAAGCAACGTAAGAACCGGTAATAGAAGCCGTCCTCGTTCCCCCATCAGCCTGTATGACATCACAATCGATCCACACCGTCCTTTCACCAAGCTTCTCCATGTCGGTAACAGACCTTAATGCCCTGCCGATGAGCCGCTGTATTTCATGGGTTCTGCCGCCTACCTTGCCCCTTGAAGCTTCGCGCTGGCTCCTGGAATGAGTCGAACGGGGCAACATGGAATACTCAGCCGTTACCCAGCCTACACCTTTGTTCCTTAAAAAGGGAGGAACCCCTTCATCTACCGTTGCCGTACAAATAACTTTTGTATCTCCCACTTCAATAAGGACGGACCCTTCAGGGTGCTTGAGATAACCCCTGGTTATCTTAACATCCCTCATCTCATCTCTTTTCCTGCCATCTGATCTCATGAAACAAACCTCACTAAAAATTTTGTGGCATATTAAACAATACGTCCCCTAAAGTCAAACCCTAAGCCGGATTAATCACAGGGTTTCGCAGCAAAACCATTTTCAAGCTAAAGCTTGTAAAAAAATCAGAACTTTAGGATTTTATCTTGTTTCTGCGTCCCTCTTTTGCTATGCTTTGGTGCTGTAAATAAAGCCAAAATCCCCTCTAAAATTGATGCCCCTTGCCTTGCTGTCAAGAATCTCCCTTCTAATAATTATTCTCTTATCCTCTGCAGCGGATGTCTATGCAGAATATGGGGACAAGAAAATAGTCCGGAACATTAGTATCGTTGGAGACCGGAGAACAAAAAAAAGCACCATTTTCAAAGAACTCACCTTTAGTAAAGGCGATGCCATTTATTCTGAAGATCTTGAAAAAAACCGCCAGCAACTGATGAATATGGACCTTTTTTCTGAAGTTTCCGTCGAGGAGATAGGTATTGAACTGATCGGCGCCATTGACGTGAGGATTACGGTAAATGAAAAATGGTCCTACCTTCCCCTCCCCATTTTTTCAAGAAGCAGTGATGCCGATACCCGGGCAGGCTTCAGCTATGAAGATTTCAACCTATGGGGACAGGGACATTATCTGAAACTTAAATGGGTTAAAAGCTGGATTGATGACTTCGATGAATATGTCGGTGAAAATTATTCATTACAGCTTTCAACTCATGAGTTAACGACTAATAACATTGTCTTATCTACAAGGTTTCAAAAAAAAGAGTACCTTGAACGAACTTATCTTGAGGGAAAGGAAATATCCCGTTATAGAAAAAACTCCTCCTTTTACAGTCTCGACGGCAGCAGACAGATTAAGAATTTCTACTTAGGAATGAGTTACACGGCAAGCAGGGACAATTACGGTTATATGGGTGGCATAGTACAGGACTATGAAAACCTTGACATAAAGTCTGCCAGTCTATACTGGGGCTATAATATTATTAACAACCTGGGCCATTATACTTACGAAGGCTTCCTCTTCCAGATGTCCATAGGCAGGTCAAACAAGCAATTAGGTTCAGACATTAATTCAACGAGATATGATCTCAATTTCAAGCACTTTATCCACCTTGGCAAGAGAAAGAATCTGGCTTACAGATTTAAGGCTTCAAAAGTTAAAGGAGGGGGGAATGAAGAAATCTACGCTCATACAGGGGGCTCTACAGCCATCAGGGGGTATGAAAGCGGTGAGTTTAAAGGTGACAGGATGTTTCAGGCCAATACGGAATACCGCTTTCCCATAACGGAAAACTACTGGGGGGGTGTTCTCTTTATCGATGGTGGCTATGCATGGCCAGGGGGAGATGAATTAAGCGCAAAAGACCTCAAATGGGGCGCCGGGTTGGGATTCAGGCTGCTTGTAAGGCAGCTTGTCAAAGGAGTAGGCCGTATTGACTTTGCCTATAACTTTGACCGCCATGAAACAAAAGGGTATATGGGAGTAAGGCACACTTTCTAAAACTCACAATGGAAAAATATTTAGCATATAATATTCGGAGAAAAACTTTAACTAATGGATAAAAAATTAAAAAAAATACTTCCTCTCGTTTCTAAACCGGGCAGGTATGCCGGAGAAGAGGTTAATTCTATAAAGAAGGACCTTGACAAGGTTTCACTCAAAGTGGCCCTTGCCTTTCCCGATCTATACGAAATAGGAATTTCAAACCTGGGACTGCAGATTCTTTACCATGTTCTCAACTCTCTCGACCATATTGCCGCCGAAAGAGTCTATGCACCGTGGGATGATATGGAAAAGCTCCTTAGAGAAAATGAACTGCCCCTTACATCACTGGAATCGGCGCTTCCTCTTTCAACTTTTAATATTATCGGCTTTTCGCTTCAGCACGAGCTTTGCTACACAAACCTTTTAAATATTCTCGACCTTGGTGGCATTTCTCTCAGATCATCTGAACGAAATAAAGAGGATCCCCTTATAATTGCAGGTGGGCCATCAGCTTTTAACCCTGAACCGCTATCGGAATTTGTAGACGCCTTCCTTATCGGTGACGGTGAAGAAGGGGTAAAGGATATCTGCAAGGCCTATCTCAAATGGAAAGAGGCGGGTAAAACACGCAAAGAACTTCTGGAGTCACTGTCACAAATAAAAGGGGTCTATGTTCCGTCACTCTTTCAGGTGAGCTATAATGAGTCGGGACCGATAAAAAAAATCACCCCTCTTAAAGAAGGCTATAAGAGGGTTGAAAGAAGAGTTCTTATAGATATTGAAGAGGCCCCCTACCCTACAGGCTTTATCATCCCCAATGTGAAACCCGTCCATGACCGTGTCCCACTGGAAGTAGCCAGGGGATGCAGCCGTTTCTGCCATTTCTGTCAGGCAGGATATATTTATCTTCCTGTAAGAGAGAGATCACCTGAAAAAATCAGGAGCATGGGAGAAAAGGCGCTTGCTGAAACGGGTAATGATGAAGCGGCCCTCCTTTCGCTAAGTACCGGCGATTATTCATGCCTGGAGACTCTGCTGCCCGACCTGGCAAAAAGGTATAGCGAAAAAAATGTCAATCTCTCCTTTCCGTCACTTCGGGTGGATACGATAACACCTGCCATAATGAATGAAATGAAGAAGATGAGAGCAAAGAGCTTCACCATTGCCCCTGAAGCGGGAAGCCAGAGAATGAGAGATCTCATCAATAAAGGCGTTACCGAGGAACAGGTCCTGCAAACAGCAAGAAAGATGTCAGGCGCCGGATGCCAGTCAGTCAAACTTTACTACATGATCGGCCTTCCAACGGAAACCCTTGATGATTTAAATGAAATTCTGAGGCTCTCCCGGGAGGTCCTTAAAGAAGGAAGAAAGGCGGGCAGCATGAGAAAAGTGACAGTCAATCTATCCACATTTGTCCCCAAATCACATACGCCTTTCCAGTGGGTAAGACAAAATTCAACCGATGAAATCATGGAAAAACTCGACTATATGAAAAAGAACTTAAAGGACAAAAACATTTCCCTCAAGTGGAATGATCCTTTTATGACCCTCCTGGAAGGCATCTTCTCCAGGGGTGACAGGCGAACGGGAAAAACCATAATGAAGGCTTTTGAAAAAGGCTGCCGTTTTGACAGTTGGGGAGACAGGCTAAGGCCTGAAAACTGGAAAGAAGCCATTAAAGAATCAGGTATTGAAGTGAGCAACTACCTGGAAAGCAAGGCCCTTGATGACATCCTGCCGTGGGACTTGATCGATCCCGGTGTCACTAAAAAGTTCCTCATCGACGAACTGAACAGATCTTATGAGGGAGAACTGACGGAGGATTGCAGGTATGGCAGGTGCTCCGTCTGCGGTGTCTGCGACCACAAGATACTTAAGATAAGAACCTTCAAGGAGGCAACGCTCCCGGCGCAGCCTGTAAAGAAAAGCTCAACAAGCAGCCCCCTGAAAACAAAGTTCAGAGTACGTTATACAAAGCGCGGCCCTGCCCGGTTTATGGGCCATACGGACATGATTCAGGTGCTTATCAGAACTTTAAGACGAGCCGGTATACCGATTCTCTACTCGGAAGGATTTCGTCCTTCACCAAAGATCTCTTTCGGATCTCCCATTCCCTTCGCCACAGAGAGCCTGGCCGAATACTTTGATATAGAAGTGGCCGGAAACATGACAGCCGGCTATTTTCTCGACAAGATTGCGGCTCATGCGCCGGGCTATTGCAAAATGATGGATGCCTTTGTAATCTATAGTGGAGAGAAATCAATTACAAACGCAACAGAAAGCGAAGTTTATGTCATAACTCCCGGCGAAAAGGGGTCTTCCCTTCAAAAGATAAGGGAGGCCATCCACAATTTTGAATCAGCGGACAAATGGCCTTTTATAAAGAAAACGAAAAAGGGTGAAAAAGAGATCGACCTGAAAAAGGAAGTCAGGGGGATTCATATCGATAAAGAAGGCAAGGTAGAAATTGAAGTCATCGCAACAGGGGGAAGAAAGGTAAAAGCGGAAGATGCGCTTGCAAATCTCCTCGCTCTGACAGATAATGAAAAAATCGAACTGGAAATCATAAAAACGGATACCCGCTTTATCGCTCACAGGGAAGAAGCAAGGGCAGCAAAAGGATAACAAATGGGTAAAAAACTGATCATAAACAAAACGAGGCATGAGACGAGAGTGGCCCTTCTCGAAAACGATGTCCTTGTAGAATTTTATGTAGAGCGAGGCAACGACGCTTCGCTGCTTGGAAACATTTATAAGGGAAGGGTAAACAGGGTACTGCCGGGTATGCAGGCGGCCTTTGTCGATATCGGCCTTGACAGGGCCGCCTTCCTCTACGTTGCCGACGTTCAGGATGATACGAGGGTCTATGAAATGCTTATGGGGCTACCTGAGAATGAAGCAAATAACGCCTCAAAAGGCCCTGCGCTCATAGAAGCGTCCATCGAAGATCTCCTGACGGAAGGGCAGGAGATAATGGTCCAGATTACAAAAGAACCGATAGGAACAAAAGGGGCCAGGGTAAGTTCTCACATTTCCCTTCCCGGCAGATATCTTGTCTATATGCCCGAAGCCGATCACATCGGCATATCGAGAAAGATAGAAGATGAAGCGGAGCGGGAGAGATTAAAAAATATCATTAGCGGATCGAGACCTGAAAAAGGGGGCTTTATCATCAGAACGGCAAGTTCAGGTGTAGAAGAAGGTGAAATGATCGCTGATATGAAGTTTCTTATGAAAATATGGGAAAAGATAAAAGAAAAAGGGGAAAAAACCCGTCCCGTTTCACTTATTCACCAGGATATTGTCATAACCCTGCGTGTTATCAGGGATATTCTCTCCACCGATATTGATGAAATCCTTATCGATTCAAAAAGTGAATATGAAAAGATTATCTCTTTCATGGAAAACCTTATGCTGGATATGAAGGGAAGAGTCAGCTTTTATAATGAAGATGAACCGATCTTCGATTACCACGGCATCGAAATGGTTATTGATGATATGCTTCATGAAAAGGTCTGGCTCAAATCGGGCGGCTATATCATCATTGAAACAACAGAAGCCCTGACAGCCATAGACGTCAATACGGGGAGATATACGGGAAAGAAAAACCTGGAAGATACCATTCTAAAAACCAACCTGGAAGCGGCCAGAGAAATTGCCTATCAGTTCAGACTGAGAAATATTGGCGGAATTATTATTATTGATTTCATCGACATGATTCGCCTGGAAGACAGGGACAAGGTCTACCAGTCCATGGTGGAAGCCTTGAAGAAAGACAGGGCCATCACACGGGTTTCAGAAATATCTGAACTGGGACTTCTTGAAATGACGAGAAAAAGAATCAGAAACAACATTGTAAAAATGCTCTGCAAACCCTGTGAGTACTGTGAAGGGCGGGGCTACCTCAAATCGAAAGAGAGCATATCTTTCGATATAATGAGAAATATAATGAAAGAGGCCCTTTCTTTCAAGGGGAGCAAACTCTTCGTGCAGGTCCATCCTGAAATATCAGACCTTCTCCTCGATGACCTTTCAACAGATATTAGTGACATAGAAAAGAGATATGACGTATCAGTAACAATTAAGCCGGACCCTTCGCTTCACCTGGAAGATTGGCATATCCACTGAACAGTTAAAATGGAAAATGTTGACTTATTGAAAAAGCAGGAAGAACCCGGCAGAGCAAATAGCAGGCTCCCCTACCCTTCGAGACCGACAGTGAGCGAAGTAAACCTCGCTGCCCTCAGGAACAATTGCAAAATCATCAGAAAGAGGACAGGGAACAAGTGCAAGCTCATGGCCATCGTAAAGGCCGATGCCTACGGACATGGCGCAGTCCCTGTTTCCCGGGCTCTGGAAAAGGAAGGCGTCGACTTTCTCGGTGTCGCAATCCTTGAAGAGGCAGTAGAGCTTCGAAATGGCGGCATAAAGGCTCCCATACTGATTTTAGGGGGGCTTATGGAAGGCCAGGAAGGAGCCATCTTCGACTTTGATCTTACACCGGTCATCTTTACCCTTGACTCTGCAAGCCGCATTAATGAAGAAGCCTTGAGACGAAACAAAACGGCCAATGTACATGTCAAGATCGACACGGGCATGGGACGCCTCGGTATAAACGGGAGGGAGGTAAACTCTTTTTTTTCCGCCCTTAAAACAATGAAAGGATTATCCCTGGAAGGCGCGGCAACACACTTCTCAACAGCTGACTGCCGGCCCGGCTCACCAGAGGCATCATTTACCCTTGATCAGATTGATAAATTTAAAAAAGCCCTTGCTCAGGCAGAGTCTCTTGGTTTTCATATTAAATTAAGACATGCCTCGAACAGCGCCGCCATTTTTAATTATGATGAGGCATTCTTTAATATGGTCAGGCCGGGCATCATGCTCTACGGCGCCTATCCCTCACCAGACCTTGCTAAAGTAGAAGGATTAAGAGGAGTTATGTCCTTCAGGACAGGCATCACGGAAATCCGTGAGATTGATAAGGGATCAAGCGTCAGTTACGGCAGGACCTTTATTGCCGAGAGAAAAAGCAGAATTGCCGTCGTCCCTGTGGGCTATGCAGACGGCTACAGGCGTGAACTCTCCAACAGGGGAGAGGTCCTGGTAAGGGGCAAAAGGGCAAAGATTGCCGGAAGGGTCTGCATGGATATGACCATGATTGATGTGACCGATATTGAAGGCGTCAACTTGGGAGATACAGTTTATCTCTTCGGTGGTGAGGGAAGTAATGCCATTTCAGTCGATGAAGTTGCAGAAATTACCGGTACCATACCCTACGAGATCCTCTGCGGCATCAGCCAGCGGGTACCGAGAGTCTATATTGAGGGAGAAGATTAGGGGGCATTATTTATTTTTGACACTTGCCCTGGCCCGGTGTACCTTTTCTATAGAGAGCTTCAGCTGCCCCTATTTCCATATAAATACAGCCATTATGAAAAAAAAAGGTTTCCTCATATTGCTGCAATTCCTGCTCTTTCTTATTCTTTCTGATGCTTCCGCCATTGAAAGAAGAAAAGAACAGTTCCTTTTGGAACAATCCTACCTCATCTTTCCCCTCCCCTACAGCCTGGAAGGCATAGGCAAGGGCATTGTCGTCACTGCTCTCGCCGGAAACGTTGCTGAAACGAATGTGGACGCCTATTTTCTTGGAATAACAGGCGCCGCACGGGGAAGCATGGTTAGTATCGGCGATATTCATCTCTTACCCAAATTATTCATTCTTGAGGTCCAGAAAATGGATATTGGCAGGGTCACTGTCAACAACTATGAAAAACGTGGAATGGATACCAAAAAGGATGACTATACCATTATGGAACTGGACAAGGTTGAAAATAATTATGCAAAACTGACGCTCAGCCTCCTTGAAAGAAGACTCGAATTTTTTGGCGCTTATGAAAGAGAACTTGTCCGTGTTATCAAAGTCCATGACAATGACGGTGAAATCATTTCCAATATGGAGAATGATCCCTACAAAGGGGACTCGAAAAAAACATCGATGGGAATAATTCTTGATTACACTGACGACAGGCAAGATCCGAGAAAGGGCCTGAGGCTTGAATTGACACGAAGCGAATCACCGCGGCAAAAGAGGGTTGACGCCGATTATTACGTTATCGACCGGAGCCTGAGCCTCTATTATCCCCTGGCCGGTCAGGGAACACTGGCGCTCAACTATTTTGCCTCCGACGCCAGGGTAAGGGGCAAGGGCGATACAGACCCATCAAAGATCAGGAATGAACTGGGCATGAATTGCGCCCCCAGCGACGTGGAGTGTCTTAAAGCAGAGCAGGAACTGGTGGATATGTTCATCGCCCAGAGAAGCAACGGTACGGCAACAGCGCTGGGCGGTGAAAACCGGCTCCGCGCTTATTCGAGGCAGAGGTATAACGGCGCACATTCACTCTACTATGCAGCGGAAGTCAGGTGGAATTTCTCACAAGCCGTCAGGCCCTTTAACTTCTGGATATGGAAAGACATAGCCACGGGAATCCAGATGGCCCTCTTTCACGAATGGGGCACCGTAGCCGAGCACAGAAGCGATCTCGGCGATATATGGCGCACCTCCTATGGTGTGGGTTTCAGGCTTGTCTCCGCATCAGGTTACGTCTACCGGGCCGATCTGGCTGCCGGCAGGGAAGGGAGCACCGTAACGGTTATTTTTGAGTATCCCTGGTAAGGAATCATCATCATTTAATTGCTGGAAATATTTCATTTATTCCGCCCTTCCTGATTTTGTCAACAGCCCGCCAACAACTGTTTTTTATGAATAGAGTCCGATTCCGGAGCTTGTCATCAGGCAATTTCAAACAAACATATAGTTGCACTTCATGACTTCACTTTGCTATCATATAGTGAATAGAGTGATTTTAAAAAACCGGGGACTTCTATGAAGCGAATATTGATTGATACCAATGTTTATGTTGCATTTAAACGTAATGACTCACTTGTTTTAGATGTTTTACAACATGCCGAATACATAGGTTTAAGCATGGTTGTTTTCGGTGAGTTATTGTGCGGATTCAAGGGAGGGAAAAGAGAACTCAAAAACAAGGAGGAACTGGACCAATTTCTGGATTCCCCCCGTGTTAATCTGCTCCAACTTGATGAAGAAACAGCGGAATATTATTCAAAAATATATTGGGATCTGAAAAATAAGGGGAAACCGATACCATCCAATGATATATGGATAGCCGCAAATGCAATGAAACAGGGTCTGGCCGTTTTTACCTTTGATAATCACTTTAGTTATATTGACGGATTAATGCTTCACGACATGAGTTTAAGGAGGAAACAGTTATGAGTGTTATGACAATTCGGGGCATTGATGAAGAAACAGCAAAAGCCTTAAAGGAAAAGGCAAAAAAAGAAGGTATGAGCCTGAATGCAATCGTTCTTAAAACCATCAGGGCGTCACTTGGTTTCGAAAAGCCGAAACGAAGAAAAAGCTATGACGACCTGGATTATCTGGCAGGTACATGGTGCGATGAAGATAGCGCTGAATTCAATAAAAATATTGCTGAAACAGAAAAAATAGATGAAGAAATGTGGAAGTAGTTTCTCTTCGTAATTTTTTGGTAATACTCAATGTTCTGTTTACATCTTTTATTCATCATTTCCAAAAACTTAAAATTTGTCATTTGCCTTTTCCTCTAACTTCGGGAAAGAACAAAAATATTAGACAAAATCAAATCCCTCGCATCTCTTTACATCCTTCCCTTTTTTCTGCTATCTTACCAAGTTCTACAAATTAATCCGGGGTAAATTTTGATCAGTAAAAATATCATTGTAAAAAGTGCCAAAGAGCACAATCTCAAGAATATTGACGTTGAAATTCCGAGAGATAAGCTTGTCGTCATTACAGGCCTTTCAGGCTCGGGCAAATCATCACTTGCCTTCGATACCATCTATGCCGAAGGACAAAGACGTTATGTGGAATCACTTTCCGCTTATGCCAGACAATTCCTGGAGCAGATGGAAAAGCCTGACGTTGAGTCTATTGAGGGCCTTTCTCCGGCCATCTCCATCGAGCAAAAAACAACATCAAAAAATCCCCGTTCCACCGTTGGAACAGTTACTGAAATTTACGACTACCTGAGGCTTCTCTATGCCAGAGTCGGCCACCCCCATTGTTATGCCTGCAGCAAGGAGATTGTGTCGCAAACCATTTCACAGATGGTAGATAAAGTAATGGAACTGCCTGAAAAGACAAAAATCATGGTTATGGCGCCCGTAGTAAGGGGCAGAAAGGGCGAGTACAGGAAAGAGTTTGAAACCTTCAGAAAAGAAGGTTTTGTGAGAGTAAGGGTCGATGGCGAATTGAAAGATCTGGCAGAAGAAATCACTCTGGACAAGAAAAAAAAGCATGATGTCGAAGTTGTCATCGACAGACTGGTCATAAAGAATGATATCAAAACACGGCTCGCCGATTCTATCGAAACAGCCTTAAAACTGGCTGAAGGACTTGTTCTCATCAATGAGGTTGACGGCGAAAGCCACATGTTCAGCGAAAGGTTTTCCTGCATCGACTGCGGCATCAGCTATCCCGAAATTACACCGCGCATGTTTTCATTTAACAACCCCTACGGCGCCTGCCCTTCCTGTGACGGCCTCGGCACAAGGCGCTTCTTCGACCCGGAGCTTATCGTTCCTGATGACACCGTCTCCATAAGGGAGGGCGCCATTGTCCCCTGGGAGAAAAAGAGTTCCCTTTATTATCACCAGATGCTGGAAGCGCTATCCAATCATTATGACTTTGATATTTATACGCCCTTTAAGAAACTGCCCGAAAAAATCAGGAATGTTCTTTTTTACGGATCGGGAAAAGAGGAAATCGACTTTTTCTATGAAAAGGATGACAGACGCTATTTCTACAAGCGGCCTTTCGAAGGGATTATAGAAAATATCTCAAGGCGCTACCGTGAAACGGAATCTGAATCCGCCCGGGAAGAAATAGAACGTTTCATGAACATTCAACTCTGTCAGGACTGCAATGGCGCAAGGCTTAAAAAAGAGAGTTTGAGTATTACGGTAAATGGAAACAAGATCAATGAAATCACAAAAATGTCTATTAAGGACGCCCGGTATTTCTTTGAAAAACTGGAGCTTACTGAAAAAGAAAGAGAAATCGGACGGAGAATTTTAAAGGAAATCAGGGACCGCCTTACTTTCCTCGTCAATGTGGGGCTTGATTACCTTACTCTTGACAGAACCTCCGCCACCCTCTCGGGAGGAGAAGGCCAGAGGATACGCCTGGCCACACAAATCGGCTCTTCACTGGTAGGCGTTCTTTATATTCTCGATGAACCTTCCATCGGACTGCACCAGAAAGACAATTCAAGGCTCATTGAGACGCTCAAGAGGCTGAGAGATATTGGAAATACAGTGCTTGTTGTAGAACATGACGAAGAGACCATCCTCGAATCGGACTATGTTCTCGACATGGGTCCGGGGGCAGGTGTCAATGGCGGGGAAATCGTAGCCATTGGCACGCCTGGCCAGATCATGAAGTCAAAAAAATCCCTTACCGGAAAATACCTGTCGAGAGAACTCGTTATCCCTGTGCCAAAAAAACGGAGAAAAGGAAGCGGAGCCTCTATCACCATAAAAGGCGCTTCGGGACACAACCTTAAAAATATTTCCGTCTCCTTCCCTCTCGGCAAGATTACCTGCGTCACCGGTGTATCCGGTTCGGGTAAATCAACTCTTGTCATCGATACACTCTATAAAACTGTCGCCCAGAGGCTCTACCGGTCCAGGGAAAAAGCAGAAGCAGCAAAATCTATCGGAGGTCTGGAACATATTGATAAGGTAATCGATATTGACCAGTCCCCCATAGGAAGAACACCACGTTCCAATCCTGCCACCTATACAGGCCTCTTTACGCCCATCAGGGAGCTTTTTGCCCAGTTGCCGGACGCGCGGGCAAGAGGATACAAGCCGGGGCGTTTCTCTTTCAATGTAAAAGGAGGCCGCTGCGAGGCCTGTGCCGGTGACGGGATCATCAAGATCGAAATGCACTTCCTCCCTGACGTTTATGTCCAGTGCGAGGTATGTAAGGGACACCGCTACAACCGGGAGACACTGGAAATAAAATACAAGGGAAAAAGTATTTCAGACATCCTTGAAATGACTGTAACGGAAGGCATTGTGTTTTTCCGCAACATACCATCCATCTACAACAAATTACAGACACTGCACGATGTGGGGCTCGGCTATATCCAGCTTGGGCAGGCGGCTACAACCCTTTCCGGCGGTGAAGCCCAGAGGATAAAACTTTCCAAAGAGCTATCCAAAAGAAGCACCGGCAAGACGCTTTACATACTCGATGAACCTACAACAGGGCTCCACTTTGCCGACATACAAAACCTTCTTGATGTGCTCAATCGCCTTGCCGACGCCGGCAATTCCATTATTATTATCGAGCATAATCTGGACGTGATCAAAACCTCCGACCATATTATAGATCTCGGTCCCGACGGGGGAGACAAGGGAGGAGAGATAATATTCCAGGGTGCGCCCGAGGAGATTGCTCAATGCTCAAGATCTTATACGGGAAGCTATGTAAAGGCTGTTCTGTCCCGGATTTCTCACGAGGTCTCCTAGCAAAGCAATTCAAAAGGAGGGACAAGACTCTTTTCCTGGCCGGAACAGCAAGGGCGTGGCAATTTGCTCGTTCCAGCAGCCCAAGCGAGTAAAAACCCTTTTCCGCCTGCCATTAGCTTACGGAAGCAGACATATTGCAAGGACCCCGTCTAAAGTAGAAATTGATCCGGTTTATCAAGCCTTTACAAAACTAATTATTCTTGACATGAAGTTTCTTAAGCGATATCTTTTATCATTGGATGTAGAATCTTCACTTTTTTATCTCTTTTAATCCTGTCAAAGGAGGTTGTCTTGGCAATCATTGATCGTTATATAGAACCTCTAAAAAAACCGGGAGCCCAGGCCATCACTCTCAGGTCCGGAGCAGGTGTGGAACTGATGATAAGCGGCGCCTCAAAAGCCCTGAGCAGCGCTCCGCTGGCAGGAAGCCAGATCATATCGGTTCTCTCGGAAATACTTCCCGCAGGTTTTCAAAATGAAGTCGAAGGTTCAGCAAAGGATTTTTCCTACGACAGCCCCATGGGTCAGGTCAAAATTACGGTAATTACCAAAGGTGATAACGTAAGCGCCAGGATTATGCCGGCAGGGACCGGGCAGGCAGCAGCGGGAGGAGCACCACCGGCAGACCAGTCCCAAACTCAACAGCAAAAACCGAATATTGCTATAGGCGCTCCCCAGAAAATAGACAAACTCTTTAACAAAATGCTTGACAAAGGAGCATCAGATCTGCATCTGAAGTCGGGCCTCAGACCCATGATCAGGCAAGATGGCGACATGGCCTTCCTTGAAGATACAAGTGAACTCTCACACGATGACCTTTGGGCTCTCCTAAAGCCCATCATGCCCCAGCGAAATATAGCTGAGTTTGAGGAAACAAAGGATACGGACTTCTCTTACCAGGTGGGTACGAGGGCCAGGATGCGCTCTAACATGTTCATGGATCTGGCAGGCGTTGGCGCCGTCTTCAGACAAATTCCGGCAGAAATACTGACTGTTGAACAACTTAACATTCCTCAGGCTGCCGTTAATTTCTGTGACCACTCAAAGGGACTTGTCCTCGTTACAGGACCAACGGGTTCGGGAAAATCAACAACCCTGGCAGCCCTTATCGACCACATTAACACCAAAAAAAGTGATCATATCATCACTATCGAAGACCCTGTCGAATTCGTTCATCCCCACAAAAAATGCCTCATTAACCAGAGAGAAGTAGGGACAACAACCATGTCCTTCAAAAATGCCCTTAGAGCGGCGCTGAGAGAAGACCCAGACATCGTCCTTCTCGGTGAGCTTAGGGACCTTGAAACAACTGAAATTGCCATTGAGACGGCAGAAACAGGCCACCTTGTTTTCGGAACACTCCATACCAATACGGCGGCCTCGACAGTCGACAGAATGATCGATCAGTTTCCCGCCGACCGCCAGAGTCAGATCAGGGCCATGCTTTCTGAATCACTTATCGGCGTTATTTCCCAAACCCTGTGCAAAAAAATAGGAGGCGGCCGTGTTGCCGTGCTGGAGATCCTCGTCGTCAACAGCGCTGTGTCCAACCTCATAAGGGAAGGAAAAACTTTCCAGATCCCGTCCATCATGCAAACGGCAAAAAATGTAGGAATGCAAACAATGAACGATGTTCTTATTGACTTTGTAAAACAAAAAAAGGTAGCCCCTGAAGAAGCTTACTTAAAAGCAATAGACAAGAAATCCTTAGCCGATGGCATGGCCAAGGCAGGCATCAAATTCAAACCGACCTGATCTCTTAATTTTAAAGTAAAAAGTTACCTTACACCCTGATCATTCTTTTTAACAGAGGGAATAATGGATGATTTAAGCGTTCAAAAAGACAAAGCAACCGTTACAGCCATCCTTCCGGACAAAACAAAGCTGAAGGGAGAGGTTTTCCTTGCCTCTTATTCAGAGAGTCATTATGGACACCAGAAGGTCGCTGATATTCTGGAAGGAGAAAAGGTCTTTATTCCTCTCTCTCTAAAGGACGAAGGAAGGGTGGAATTTTTAAACAAGGACCAGATCGTAATCATGGAGGGTGAACTTTCAACACCGGAAGATGAAGAAAAACTTTCTATGGGCCTTTACCATATTGAAAAGGTAAAAATAAGCTTTGCCAATAGCGAAAATTTTGAGGGCGCCATGATTTCAGAAGTCCCAAAAGAGAGATCAAGGCTTTCAGACTGTCTCAACCTGGAGGGCAAATTCATCAGCATGATAAAAAACGGAAGGTATTTTTATCTCAATAAAAACATGATAAGCAGGGTGGAAAGCCTTAAGGAAAGCACTCCTGCTCAGGGAGACCAGCCTGAAGAAAAGAGTAATGAACCGGGTATTCCTGATAACGCATTTATTGATTAAATAAAGCGATCAGCTTTATTCATAAGCTATTTTAGAGAGTAAGACTATCTCTCATAATTATTGAAAAAAAATATGTGGAGGATTTTTATGTTTGTAAAAAAAGCTATACTTGCAGTAATTATTTCACTCATAGCGCTAATGCCCTTATCGGCAACGGCTGCTGAACTCACGACACCGGGACTGTACGCCATCTTTGAAACATCGATGGGGAATATTACGGTAATACTTTTCGAGAAGGAGGCTCCCAAAACGGTAGCCAACTTTGTTGAGCTTGCAGAAGGTAAAAAGGAGTGGCGTGATCCAAAAACGGGCAAAATGACAAAGAGGCCTCTTTACAATGGAACCATTTTCCACAGAGTCATCCCCAAGTTTATGATCCAGGGGGGAGACCCGGCAGGAAACGGGACAGGAGGCCCGGGATATAATTTTGAAGATGAGTTTACACCAAAGCTCAGACATAATGCGCCGGGGAAACTCTCCATGGCAAATAGAGGACCAAACACAAACGGCAGCCAGTTTTTTATTACAGAAGTGCCCACACCTCACCTCGACGGCCGTCATACCATATTCGGACAGGTTCTCGATGGTCTTGATCTTGTTAAAGAAATAGCAAGAGTAAAAAGAAATCGCAGGGACAAACCAATTGAAGATGTAGTCCTCAAAAAGGTTATTATAAAGAGGGTGGAGAAGCCTAAAAAGAGCGGAAATTAATTGACATTTAACCTCTTTTTAACTAACATATCTAATCTTTGAACCTGAGGTGAAAAGAGTGGGAAATACAGAGAAAAACCTGCAGGCAGCATTAGCCAAGTTAAGCGAGCTTTCCAAAAGAGGCATTGGAAAAGCAAAGGATTCTATTACCCAATCTTCGCATATTGTCAAGCTAAAGCTCGATATCACATCCCTGCAAAGAGAAAGGAAAAGACTCCTCGCAGATCTGGGTGAAGAAGTCTTTAATTCGGTCAAGGAAAAGAAGTTAAAGTCCAGGCTCTTCGACGAGAGTATTGCTAATATCGATAGTATTATTGGTAAAATTGAAGAGAAAAACAAAGAGCTTGAAGCGGTAGGCGAAGAGACTCCTGTAGAAGAAACAGTCGAAGACAAGGCTGAGAAAACTGAGCAAAAAGAAGACGCTGATGAAGCTAAAACAGAAAAAGCTTCTACAGAAAAGAAAGAGGAATCTGAGAAATAATTTAACGGGGCTGTAGCTCAGTTGGGAGAGCGCTTGAATGGCATTCAAGAGGTCGGCGGTTCGACCCCGCTCAGCTCCACCAAAATATAGAAAAGGGACTGCCAAAGTGCAGTCCCTTTTTTTATAACGGGATGGTTATGCCCTATTACGTATATCTATTAAAAAGCCTGAAAACCGGCACCTCATATGTCGGTCATACAAACGATTTGTCCCGTAGAATAGTAGAACATAATAGCGGTAAAAACAAATATACGAAAAACAAAGCACCCTGGGAATTGATCTACCATGAAGAGTTTCAAACCCGCAGTGATGCAATGCGAAGAGAAAAATTTTATAAATCTGTAGAAGGAAGGTTGGAACTAAAAAAGAAAGGCTTTTTATAAACAAGCAGAGAGAACGGTCGCATCGACAGGTCGGCGGTTCGACCCCGCTCAGCTCCACCAAAATATAGAAAAGGGACTGCCAAAGTGCAGTCCTTTTTTTATAACGGGATGGTTATGCCCTATTACGTATATCTATTAAAAAGCCTGAAAACCGGCACCTCATATGTCGGTCATACAAACGATTTGTCCCGTAGAATAGTAGAACATAATAG
>Ga0224514_10000092_pt1 | contig 32448 bp, 27 predicted proteins | sample SF_May12_sed_USG_3_FD_169107 | JGI IMG/M metagenome (GOLD analysis project Ga0224514, IMG submission 169107) | Sediment microbial communities from San Francisco Bay, California, United States - SF_May12_sed_USGS_24 | ecosystem: Environmental > Aquatic > Marine > Sediment | place: USA... | reverse complement strand
TGGCATGGTCGATTTATATCATATCAATCTGTTGCTGTCAATTAATTGGGATGTGTCCCTATTAACTAACTCAGTGATTTCTCCTTCAGCTGCGCTACTTTCTCAGCCAAAATCTGTTGGGCTGAACGGGGCTTTCTGCGGAGGGTTTGAAAGTGGAAATTGGGGAATAAAGGTGTATGATTTTTCATGCCCAATTATACCATTTTCCCCTTATATTTCATGCTCTTTTTCTATGCTAAAACCGCTTAACTTAGTGCCATTCGGATGTGTCCCTATTAACTAATACAGGTTCCACATAATTAGCTTAAAAAGGAAAGTCTTCTTCATCGGAGCAAGTATCTTCAGTCACTTCCTTGTCAGTTTTCATTTCATTTTGAAATATATCAAGCGTCCTCTGAGCTACGCGAATCAACTGGTCGAAGGTCATCACCTCGACCCGATGCAGATGAGAGTTAAGCGTTCGCAATGCTGCTTGCTGATTCTCATCACCATCTCTGCCAATAAATATTCTTGCCCTTATCTTTAATGGGTCGAGCTTGTCAGTCGCAATTATTGAGTCACGATTTCGTTCAACCTCCTCAATGTAGCCAAATGTCTGCCCCATTACCTGGCTCAATTTTGATGATGAATAGTAACTGTTATGGTTGCTGTCATACCTAAACAGAGGTTCCGAAAAAGCTGTCTTAATCTCTATGATTTCCAGATAGCCATCAACTGTACGTCTCAGCATGAAATCAAAATTTTGGTCTCTTGTCCATTTGCGTCTGTCCAAAAGTTCACTGTATTCACTTCCAAATATCCATGGATTTTTCTTCAAGTGACTCTGAAATTCTGGCTCCTTAATTTCAGGTGCTTCTACCAATTTTTTTAGATGAGTAAAGGCATCTTTATACTGTACAAACCTCGCCGCAATTCCAATATTTTTAACAGCTTCAGGTGCCGTTTTCTGGAAGGTCACCACAAAATCACCGATGTCTATATCAGCATCCTTTAAGCTCCCGATTAGCGCTGTAAACAACTCGAGTTTTCGAGAACCTGGCAACTGAGGCAATAATAAAGTAATTTCAGATAAGATTTTATATTGTTCCTTAGATATGACATGAAACTCCCCTGCCTTTTTTGGATATTGCTCTGAAAGTACGGCATTTAAGAAGCTAGACAGTGCATTAATTTCATCGGGATTTTCACCATCAAGACAGATTTTTTTTTCGGGCTTAGTCCGCCAACCTACTCTAGTCTTATCAAATGAATCAAGCTGTAAGGATAGATGGTGAAGTTCTCCCTTTGCTGGGTCAAGTATTTCGAATATTGTTGCTATACGGTATGTTCTTGGACCGTCCTTAAGAACTACTTGATGAGTTTTGCCAATATTCGGATTGGCATATGTGGCCTGAATTTTAACCTTTATATCCTCAACGGAAAGCTCTGGTGGATAGTTTGCAGCCATATTTATTTATCCAAATGATTATTGTTTTTTGTTAATAACTGGGGACAGCCGTAAATGTTCAGGAATTAGGTCACATTTTTTAAAGAAAACGGGGATAGAAACCGTTTTAGAGGCCTGTCATTACCAACTGCGGCATAGCATCCCATGTTTTTCCCTGCAACTTTCTTCCATTCTTCTTCTTCTGCCTCTTAACCATGTCCGGGCCCCAAGTCCCCCATTGTTTAAAGAAAAAGGGCACGCCCTGCTTTTCGCACTGCACCTTAATATTGAGGACCCACTTTTTTTCCATTAGCCTCGCCCTGTTGCCCGATTCACCACCTACAATCACCCATTCGATATTTCCAAAATCAACTACACCCAGGTTTTCGAGAAGAGGTTCAACGGAAAGGAAACGAACAGAGGCCTTAACAGATTTGAGAAGTTCAAGGCGTGGCAAACCGTCTTTTTTGTTCTCCACCGTTACACCAATCCAGGCATTTGAAGGCGCATCGTAAGTATTGAAGAACTCCGCCATCCTGTCAGCCCTTTTGGTCAACACCTGAAAAATATGACGTGGAGAGTTCCGCATTATATTTAAAACCTTATTAATGTAGTCATCCGGGATATCCTCATGAAAAAGATCGCTCATAGAGTTAACAAAATAGACGGTCGGTTTTTTACGCTTTAGCGGTTCATCCAAACGATGAGGCTGCAAGGTTACCTCGAACCCCCTTTCATACCCCGGTACACCCATCGCCTGTAGTCGCCTTGCCATGATTTCGGCATAGCAATTGGCACAACCGGGAGATATCTTGCTGCATCCCGTCGTCGGGTTCCATGTCTGTTCAGTCCATTCTATACTTGAAAAAGTGGCCATAAATTATTTTAATTTTATCCTTTGTTCTTCTGTTCCTACTTTACAGCTATTGTAAGAAACATTCAACTTTTGTTTCGGCATTTTACCGTCTCTGATTAAGCCATTTATTACACTTCTCGCATTAGCCGGCTTAATACCACTAGTAAGCGTATATCGATAAATATCCTTATTTGATTTGACTTTTCCTTTCAAAATAGCTTTCTCTAATTCATTTTCGAATAGCTGAACTTTTTTAGGAATATTAAATTCTCTGAATAAGGATGGTTGCTGTGGATTTATATTGTCTTGATCAATATCATAGTTTGAATCACCGGTCTGTGGATCAAGCTTCCAACATTGATTAACGAATTTATCTAATCCGAGAAGATGTCCTGTTCCAAATATAAGCCCGTAAATGTTAGCTCCTTTTTTTATAGAAAAAGGGGCAAGATAATATTCTCTGCTATTAGGGATCAGCTTCCAATAGTAATCAATAACATGACGGTGAATGTGGTAATAATTGGATGCTGTTATTTCGTGTGATGGTATATCTATGTATTTCTTTATCTCAGGGTGGTCTGTAAAACGACTAAGAGTGGATGATGAAGTAAAGAAAAGAAAATCTGTTGCTGGAAGATTAATAATTTCAAGAAACACATCGTCAGTAATATGTTTAATTCCATTTTGATCGAGAAAAAGGAAGTTTGCCGTACCCGATTCAGACATTTTTGGAAGATATTCTCTAAAAGCAACATTGAATTCATTGGAAGTGCAGATAATTTCAAATGCATGTGATTCTGGGTTCAAAGCTGATACATGTTCCTGAAGTGTTCTGACCTTCTTTTTTCTATTGTCATTAAAAAAGAGGGTAACTTGTTGTTTGTTCCCAATAATATTTGATAAATACGGTTGGAGTAAATCAATGGTAATAAGCGGGCTTCCTTTGCAACCTGTTTCATCCTTCCCCGGTCCCGAAAAAAAATCAAAAATATTTATCTTTGTATAAATTGGGGTTCTTGAAAGGAAAACAGGTAACCACTCTTTAATGTAGTTTTCATAGAGTGCTAGCTTTGCTTTTGTTCCTTCATCAAATGGAGTTTTATGAATATCTCGTCCCATACTAGATAAAAAAACTTTACTGCTACCCTTTCTATACTATTTTTTCACACAAAAAAGCCCGAAACCGTCACCGGTTCGGGCTTTCATTTTTTTCAATATCTTTGCACTTCCCATTTTTCTCTCCCCCAAAATGCGTTTTGATCTATTTTTATACATAATGCAAAGCGGTTTGTAAACTTTTTTCAACCGCGGAAGTCACGTAAAAATCCAGCACCCTTCGACAAGCTCAGGGTGACAGGAAGTTTCCGCAAAGGAGAAGGAATAAATCTTAAAATCCTGTAAATCCTGTCAAAAATAATCTTTTTAAGATTCCTCACATACGTTCGGAATGACAAGCGGGAGTAAAACTTTAAGTCTGGAGGTTCCTACGCTGCCATTGGTTCAGCAAAGTACATCCCTTTACCTTTTGAGGATATGTTAATTTTGGAGAGTTTACCTGTTACAGGCGTGATGTTTTTGAGAATATTTAAAATGGGCTCCGACAATAGCTGATTACTTTCTTCTTCCAGCTTTCTTATATAGATCATCCTTAACAGATGGTCATTGGCATTGCTGATTTCAGCTTTATTATTTTCCCACCGTGATATAGTAACTTTATCTACCCCCATTAACTGAGCGAGTTCAACAGCTTTTAAGTCCATTGCCTTTCTCAAAAATTTTATCCCCTGTCCCGTTAAAAGCGTATTTTTATGGATGAGAGCCATGGCTATTGTTTTGTGAAGTCCTTCAATATTAGGTATTTCAGGCATTTCCTCACCACAACTGCAAGTATATACATTAATCCCTTTAAGAATTACTTTATCCAGACCCGATTCAATATAATGATAATCTCTTTTTGTTTTGCTTAACTCTTTTTCACAATTGGGACATCTCATCTTCAATCTCCAAATGCCGTGATTAATAAAGTTTTTTCATCGTACAATTCTGCAATTACCTTTAAGACATCTTCATCAAGCGTTTCACCTTCAACTCTGTATCTCGGCTTACCACTATTAATATCAATCTCCGGTTCATTGTAAATTCGGCCGGTCTTAAGTACATGCGTTACATCCTGCATAGAAAAGCCACGCTGTGCCAGGCGCTTTTTAAAGTATCTGGTTATTACAACCAAGCCACCTGAAAGGTGCTGCCTAATTATTTTTTCCGCTTCAAGCCTGTTCGGAATTTTTATTTTTTTCAACCTTCACACTTTAGTTAACACCATGTTAACTCTCCTGTCAAGAATTTATCTTTCTCACTCATCTCTCCCCCAAGATTTCAACTCAACTTTTTATACATAACCCAAACCTGATTGTAAACTTAAAAAATGAAAACAGTTTCATGCTGCAGGTTTAAGGGAAGGTTTCGCGCAAAGGCGCCAGGAACAAAAGAAAGTTTTTTAATCTGAAAAAATATTGAAGAGCAAGCCCCCAAACTCCCCCTTGACAGGGGGACCATAATCCCAAAATCAGGTTGATCCTGTCAAAAAAACCTTTCAAAATACTCGCACTCATTGGCAATGACATATTTGATTTCTCCAGCCTTCCCTCTATTCCGAGCTTAAGAAAAATAGGATTACTCCTGTTATAAAAGCCGGAAGATAGCTTATAATAGTGAAATCATTTTGGGAGATAAGAATTGGATCATAATAATCGATTAGCCAATTGCCCCTTATGCAAGAGCGAGGCAAGGGAGCCCTTTCACCGCGACAAACGACGTGACTATTACCGTTGCCGGTCATGCGGCCTTACCTTTATTTTGCCTGAGCAATATCTTCACGCCCATGCAGAAAAGGCCGAATATGACCTGCACCGCAACGATCCTCACGATGCGGGCTACCGCCGTTTTTTGGGCCGTCTCTTTGAACCGATGGTGGAAAGCCTTGAACCGGGAAGCTCGGGCCTCGATTTTGGCTGCGGGCCGGGACCGGCGCTGTCAGTCATGTTTGAAGAAGCGGGGCATGAGGTAGCATTATATGATTATTTTTATGCCCATGATAAATCAGTCTTTCATAGAAAATATGATTTTATAACCGCTACAGAAGTAGTAGAGCACCTGCACCACCCCGGCGAAGAGCTGGACAGGCTCTGGCATTGCCTGAAAGCGGGAGGCAGGCTGGGCATCATGACAAAGCTGGCTCTTGACAAGGCGGCCTTTTCAAAATGGCACTATAAAAACGACCTTACCCATGTCTGCTTTTTTTCAGAAAAAACCGCCAGGTGGCTTGCCGCCAGATGGCAGGCAAAAGTAACCTTTGCCGATAAAGACGTGCTCATTTACGATAAACTTATTAAGACGGCAAATCCCTCTTAGGTCTCCCTGTCCGGGGAAGACATCCACGGGACAAAACAAAGCGGCTATAAATTTGGGAAGCGCCCTCTGAAAATAAGAGCGTAAAGTTTTTCCTTTTCATTGCATCCCGGATAAGTAGTGCTAAACTTTCTTATATAGAAAAATAATTATAAAAACAAAGGGGGTTGATAATGAAAAAAAAAGGGAGTGTTTTAGCGATAATCTGGATTCTGATTCTTTTCTCTTCGTCAATCACGACAGCTCAGATGGGTCGTGGAATGGGGCCGGGCATGGGAGGTATGCACGGCGGTTGTGATTCCTACCTTGACCTGTTGGGAGATCTCGATCTTAGCGATAAGCAGACGGAAAAACTGAATAAGCTCAAAAACAGTTACAGGAAAGAACAAATCAAGCTGAAGGCTGAAATGAAAATAGCTTATATCGAATTTCGTGAATCACTATCGGGAGATTCGGCAGATATGAAAACCGTAGAGAAAATTGTCAAAAAAATTGCAGACCTTAAGAGCAAACTCCTCATGAATTCAGCCCAGGCCAGCACAAATGCCAGAAGCATACTTACAAAAAAACAAAGGGAAAAGATAAAAAAGCTGGCAAGGGAAAGAAGGTCGGAGTGCCGCATGTACGGCGGTTCAGGAATGATGCGGGGACCACACTGGAGCAATGATTGATTTTTAAGAGGGTTTAGTTCCAAAAAGAAATAAAGAATCAAGCCGGAGGAAGGAACATTCAATCATCCCGGCAGGCTTGCCAATCTCTTTTATTTTTGTTCAACACAACCGAATGAAGCGGATGAGGGAGGGAGAAGAGAATAAACGGTCTGAGCATAGCAAGTTTTTAGTTGAACCCGGGCGCCTGAACCTCTCTCTTCTTTAGGAAATAAATTCCCTGATAAAACGTTCTTCCTGCTCCATATTACCGATCATAATAATCGTGTCCTCCTTTTCCAGGCGGGTTGTGTGGTGCGGAGCGTTGATAAGTTTTTCATTTTTATTTAATGCAATAATATTACATCCCGTCAGGGCGCCCACATTAGCTTCGGAAATGGTCTTGCCCTCAAGAATGGGCGGAGTTTGGTACCTGAAGATGTGGAGCCCTTCGGCAAGAAGGGTCAAGTGCCTCTTTTGCAGTATGTTGTTTACAATACTTGTGCCGATCATAGCATAGGAAACGACAAAGTCTGCGCCGGCTTTATGAATGGTATTAATATTTCTGTTAAAGTTGGCACGGCTCACAATCCTGAGTTCTTTATTCAGACTGCGGCAATAAAGTGAAAGGTATCCGTTTGTGCCATCGTCACTGGTGGTGATAACGACTGTTTGTGTTTCCATTACGCCGGCCCTCTCCAGCACCTCTCTTTCCTTTGCATCACCCTTGATAAACACCCCTTTTCCCAGCTTCTGTCTGCAATCTATAGTATCAACAATGAAATAGGCGATCCCTTTTTTATCGAGTTCTCTCGCCACAAAAAGACCGACAGCACCGGCGCCGATAACAATAATCGGCTTGTCAGAAGGGATATAAATCGACATAAAGGTATCAAACTCAATGAGTTTTTCCTTTTCGCCCATCAGCAAAAGAACCGATGAAGATGTCAATTCATGGTCCGGTCTGGGTGTAAAAAACTTTCCTCTTTCCCATATACCGACAATATTAATTTCTGTTGTCTCCCTGATCTTAAGTTCAAATATCTTCTTTCCCATAAAAGGTGTACCGTAAACAGGAAACTCGACAATTTTAAGTTTCTCCAGCGCCCCCATTTGCTTGGTATGCGTTGCGCCGGAAACACAGCGGTTGGCCATATATTTAGCAAGAATCTCTTTAACGGGAAGCACATAATTACAGCCGGCAAAGTGAAGAATATCTTTCGATGCGCCTGTCTCGGCCAGGGCGACAATAGGTGTTTCCGAAATGCCCCGCATTGTGAGAGCAATGTGTGAATTGACAACATCCGACTGGTTGGCAAATATAATTTTGGCCGCATTGACATTTAACTTCCTGTAGGTTTCTTCATCAGAAAAATCACCATGGATAACGGGATAATCCTCATTGTGCAGGATTTCCGCCTTTGCCGGATCAGCTTCGACAAAAATATAGGCGCGATTGGTAATACGAAGTTTTTCCAGGAGATTCATTGCAATTGAGTCCCGGCCACAAATAATAACATGGTCCTGCAAAGGCCCGGCAGGCATGGTTGGTATGCGGTGTTTTGCCATTTCTTCCATTAAGGGGAAAACAAAATAGCTGATGATCGTATAGGGAAGAACAATCAACAGAAAAAGAACACCTGAAATGAGCACTATGATCGTAAAAAGCCTGCCAATGTCGGAAAGGAAGTAAATATCACCCGTACCGAGCGTGGTCATATTAATAAGTACCCAGTAGAGACCGGCCATCCAGGAGTGTGTGGCCCCTTCCACCCTGACCATTATGATTTGAAAGATGACCGTGTAAAGGAAGACGAGAAAGAATAAAAAAACAATAAACTTGAACAAAAAAAGCAGATTGCTTTTTTCACGTTTCCCTTGAGAAAGAGAAAAGAAGGTTTTTAAATTATCACTCACAATTCACCTAAGTTTTGCGGCCTCGCCAGGCCCCATGGATGCCCAACATTGATATGACCTGTTATCTTCTTATACCGGTTTTTTTTAATTTAACCCAAACGGCTTTACGTCTAAAGCTACGGTAAAAAAGATTGAATCATACTACATCCATAGCCGGAGATACAAGCTCTGGAGAATAGTCAAAGAACTTTTAACCCTCTTCCAAAGTAAAAAAGGCCCTCTCTTTTTTGCCCTCATATACCGTTCCAATAATATTTTTAAAGCGGCCGGTTAAACAAAGCTACTTCTGAAACTTTCAGCAGAGAATTTTATGGCTTATTTTAGAGATACCAGCCAGGCCAGTTCTTCCAGGTCAACGGCATCAATTCGATAGCCCTCTCTAAACAGCTCTACACAGGCTTCGACAATATGAGCATCGTACCATTTTCCTGCCTTTACTAAAAGAGAACTCAAAGCTTCTTCCAAAGAGATAGCCGGACGGTAGGGTCTGTGAGAGGTCATGGCATCCACCACATCGGCAACACAGACAATGCGCGCTTCCAGCAGAATTTCACCCTTACGCAAGCCCTGGGGATAGCCTGTTCCGTTCAGGTGTTCATGGTGCTGAAGGGCAATTTTTGCAATGGGCCAGGGGAAATCGACAGGTTTCAAAATTTCGTAGCCCTTTTGGCAGTGAATCTTCAGGTAGTCGATATCTTCATCTCTCAGTTTCCCGGGCCGCGATAGAATCTCGGCAGGCACAGCGATCTTGCCGATATCATGAATAAGGGCCCCTAAAAAGATCCCTTCAATCTCTTCATCAGACAATCCCATTTGTTGTGCGATGGAGGCGGCAAGGTGAGCTACCCGCCTCTGGTGACCGGCTGTGTAAGGGTCGCGAATTTCCACAGTCTTTGACACGGCCAGCAAGGTCTGCAAAAGTGTCGCTTTGATATTTTCGGCATAGTGAAGCTGTTCCCGGGCCCTCTCTTTACGCTCCGATATATCACGAATATAGGCAATAAAGATGGGCTCCTTACTTGATTTGACGGAGATAACCTCGACCTCTGCCGGAAAGATGCCGCCACCGGAACGCATGGCTTCAAGCTCTATACGATTGCCGATAATTTTGCTTTTCCCCGTAGCCAGGTACTGTGCCAGTCCCTTTTCGTGGGCCAGGCGCAATTCTTTAGGGATCAGTTTTTCCGATACCCTCTGGCCGATAACCTGTTTTTTGCTATAACCGAATATCTTTTCAGCAGCAGGATTAAAGGCAATGATTCGGCCATAAGCATCCATAGTAACGATGCCGTCAAGGGCGGAATCAACGAGGAGTTGAAGCCATTCAGATGAGATGTCTTTTTGATTTCCTGGAGGAGAAGGTCTTTCCACTGTCGGGACTCCTTAAATGCGAAGCGCATCAACTGCTATTCTTAGTATCGATCCTATCACTTTGTAAGATCATTTGCTAATTTAACTTTCCCTGTCCGCGGAAATAATAAGCGCTTTTTTTCAGAAATTTCCCTTATCCCCTTGGAAGAATATATTTTCTAAGGGGGAGCCGTGCGTGATTAATATTGCAAAACAAGACAGTGAAGTATAGAATATGTATCAAAAACCAGTGGGCATGCCCCGTCAAAGCATGTTTTAATGGAGGGGAATCGATAACATGTAATATTCATAGCCCGCACCGGCAAAGGTGGCGGGCTTTTTTTGTATTAAAGGGGGGATTGAAATTTAAACGGTTGCTGTCCTTTAGACTGCTACCCGGGACGCGCCTCTACAAGACGCTGGGCGGCAGAGCGATTGTTGACACTCAACAAAAAGGGCTTTCACCGGCAGTTGATTCCTTTGAAAAAGCCCTGAAGCAGCGTTCTGATCATCCTTTGGCTATTGCTTACTCGATGGATGGCAGGCAGCTTGAGGCATAGGAATTTGCTGAGATAGGTTTTATTATTTTCAAAGCGATACTAACGATTTTAAAGGTCTCTGCCTTATTAAGAACCTGATATGAGCAACTTATGGCTAAAGCATGGAAAGGGTTAAATGAATAAATCACCTCAAAGTTTTTCCGGTATGGTTCTTTCCCCTTTTGAATATCACAAAAAACTTCGTGATCATTTCAAAAGCAGAAAAAAAACCTGGAACTGGTTTTCAGAGGAAAGCAACAAATCAAAACAGGTGGAAGAGTTTAAAACAAACCTTCTGAAGAATACCTACCGGATGGATAATGAATCCCATGAGAACCTCTATGAACTGGCTCATGAAGTCTGCCAAGCGCTTAAGATAGATGCCCAGGTGACGCTCTACCAGGAACACAACAGCCTACAACTTAATGCGGGCATTTCCATAATCGATAATGAAGCTCATATCGTATTTTCAGGCAATCTTGTCGGCCTTTTATCGGAAGACGAAATAAAGGCCCTTCTGGCCCATGAACTGAGCCATTATCTCTTTTATAAAATCGACAACGGTGAATACGAGATTACCCGGCGCATCGCTTTAGCCTTGGCAAACGATGTTCGAAGTGAAGATGCCATTATAGAAACGGCACGTATCTTTCAGCTGTACATGGAACTCTTTTGCGATAACGGGGCCCTTCAGGTTTGCCATGACTATAAAACGGTTATCCAAATGCTTGTAAAGCTGAATACCGGTCTTACCCAGGTTAATGCCGAAAGCTACCTTGCCCAGGCGCAGGAAATAATAAATTTCGACTCAAACGTAACACTAAATGAAAGCCATCCCGAATCTTACATCAGGTGTCTCGCTTTGCACCTGCATGTTGAGAAAAATGAAGACTACTTTGGCAAGGTTAAACATCTGATAGAGGGCGAAATCGATCTTAACAAACTGGATATTTTTCAGCAAAGCATTATGCAGGAATATACAAAAGACCTGCTCCAATTGGTTGTGACGCCGGTCTGGATGAACAGTTCAGCCGTTACGAATTTATGTAAAGAGTATTTTAGTGATTTTTACAGGAACGCGGAGCACAAACAAGCAAACCGACTGGCGGGCGAGTTGGAAAAAACCATGCCATCCGTTAAAAACTATATGGCCTACCTCTTACTCGACTTTGCAAAGGCAGACCCGGACATGGAAAGTGCACCCATGGGCCATACCCTGGAAATAGCGGAATTACTGGGACTTAAAGATCATTATGAAAAAAATATACGAAAAGAACTAAAGCTTACTGCCAGGGATTTTAAAATCATGAAAGAAAAGGCACTGGCTGAACTGCAAGAAGTAAAAGAAGGGAAGGAAGAGAGTTTATACAACGACTAGACAATGGATAAAGAAGAACTTTCATTTTTTGATTTACTGGAGCAAATTAAAGATTTCGGTGCCATTAAATCTCCCGATTTCATTGCCCTCGCATTGCCCCTGCTTGAGGAAGTATGTGAGTTGCATGAAAACAACATGGTGGCATTCATTACGTCCATCGATCAAATCGGGCACAACAATCAAAAGCTCTGCTTAAATACAAAAGGAAAGGCTATTCTCAAAGCCGACACGCCTCTATTTGCCAAACCGGCCCGGCAGGGTGCGCTCGATGTATCTCGTGGCATCACTGAAAGCAATGACCTGGACAGCCATCAGATCGAGCAGGTCAATATGGAGATTCACCAGGACGGCAAGCCGATAGATGCACCTCTCTATATGCACAATTATAAATGCTGGGATCACGAAAAAGGGCATTACAATCCCCTTACCGATGTATTTGTACTTGGGCAGATACTAGCAAGCCTTGCTTTTAACCTCGACTTTAGAAACAGCGATGACCTGGAACTTTTTGTTGCCAACAGGGAGAGTCTCTTTTTCCTGAATAAAAACCTGCACCCCACCATACTAAACGTCATTTTCGAGATGACAAACCTCTATGTGGAAGAGAGAACGGCCAACCTGGAAGAGGTCCTTACAAAGCTCAAGAACTATCGTGAATATAATCCTGAAAACTATGTGGACCTCACACAGACCGAGGGCTTTAGAAACCAGGATATTTCCGAACGGGATAACTGGATACTTTCAAAATTAAAGAATCGATTGTTTGATATAAGCAGGAGGAATAAGCTTCTCTATTTTACAGACAGGCAAAGCTTCCTGAACCTTACTCTCGGCTCTGTGCCCTTGCTTCTTGATTATAAGAATATTCGCGAGAAGGACCTTATCTACTGGAACGACGAAATACGGCAAAAGTTGATTAAAAAGAAAAAACTGCCCCTTAACTCCTACCTTGAATTCAAAGAGAATCGATTCCTGGCGACTACCTTAAATAAGATAAGGCTTGAGGCAAGAAAAAGTAAAAACGAATATGGCTTTAGTCAGCTCAGGACGGTTATCGCTTTTTTACATTGGTATAATTTCAAGGAAAACAGGGAAGAGCGTATTACGTCGCCGCTGCTTCTTATGCCTGTAGAAGTGATAAAGAAAAAGGGCGTTGAAGACCAGTACACACTTAATTTTTCTGATGGGGAAGCGGAAATCAATCCTGTCTTAAGTCATTATCTTAAGGACTTGTATGATATTGCTCTGCCCGATTTTATCGATCTTGAAACAACATCCATCGAAGACCTGGTTGCCTCCATCGAGAAGCAAATAGCCATAGGTGGTACAGGAATAAGGCTCAAATGGCGGCAAAAACCGAGGATCCAGCTTATTCACAGCATCGCCAAAAAGAACTTCAGCATGGAAAGTAAAAAACTGGAGAAAAGAAGCAGGGGGCTGAACCTGCGCTCCTTTTCATACTCTTATAATAAAGATGATTTTCAACCCTTGGGGCTGCAGATATTCAATGAAAGAATCAGGCATAAAAACAATGCTCTCGAATACATAATTAATGAAGATTTGAACCCGGCCGATAATTTTGCCGTCTCTGAAAAAAACAGGACATTTTACACTACTGATAACGATGGCGAATTGAATCCTCTCATATGGGAAATTGATACATGCAATATCACTTTAGGAAACTTTAATTACCGGAAGATGAGTCTTGTCCGTGATTATAATGAGATCATAAATGCCAGCATAAAAAATAATATCTTTGAACAGCTTTATAGCGAAATTCCAAAGCGAGTGGAAATCGCTGAAAAAGAAGATGAGCATCTACGGGCCAATTACCCGATCATCCTGTCGGACCCCACCCAGTCAAAAGCAGTCCAGATTGCCCGTTCAGGTGAAAGTTATATAATCCAGGGGCCTCCCGGTACGGGGAAATCACAAACGATTACAAACCTGATTGCAGATTATATTGCAAGAGACAAAACGATCCTCTTCGTTTGTGAGAAGAGGGCCGCCCTGGATGTTGTTTTTCACAGGCTTAAAAACAGGAAATTAGACGAATTGTGCTGCCTTATCCATGATTCTCAAGCCGATAAAAAGGCATTTATCCAAAACCTGAAAGAGACCTACACCGATTTTCTGGAGAAGGATCTCGACCATGCATCAATCGGGCGGCAACGGGATGTAATAATTGATTCCTTGAATGAAGAGATAAATAAAATCTCATACTTTCACCAGGTCATGACAGATGGAGATGTTCCTCCTCTGGAGTTGTTTGAAGTCCTCCATGCTACAGGTCAAGGAAGAACCTTACCGTCAGAAATAGAGCTTATCCATTTTCCCCTTTATACTGAATGGAAAGAAAACAGGGAAGGGATTGTACAATGGTTTGAACAGTTAAAAATAAATGATTTCCGGGGATATATTGCAGATTATCCATTGGTAAGATTATCACCGGAGATTTTAGGTGAGAGTAACTACAAAGCGGCCATACTTGATAGGCTGAATAAATGCACGGCCTTACTGGATGAATTCAATGAGATGCTGGATGACCTCGATGAAAATGATTCCGACGGCAGGACAATCTCAAACTGGGCTGAACTGTTTGAGCTGGCTCTTAAAGTAAAAGGGTTGCTTCAGGCGGACAAGCTGTCCGTTTTTAAGCCCCAGTCCAAAGAAGCGGCCCATCTTTCATCGATAAAGAAAGATATTGACTCAAAAAGATCCCTGCAGCAGGACCTCGAAAAGCAAAATCATAACTGGCGCATTAAATTTAGCAAAGATGATTCAGAGGCCGCTTTGGCGCAATATTTAGGCTTTAAAAAAAGTATCTTTCGCTTTATCAACCCCAATTATTACAAACTGAAATCGCAGATCAATGAAGCTTATGATTTTGACGCTCATAAGATTAGGCCTCAGGTTACCACCATTCTGGAAAAGTTGATATCCGAGCATGAGGCTGAGGAGCAGGTGAGGAGTTTAAAAAAACAGGCGGAAGAAGAATTCGGTCTGACCTGCTTTGACGAAGAGTATGGCTGGATAGAGACAATGCAGCAAAATCCGCATGAGGCAATCACTGCCTGGACCGATTCCGACCATAGGGGCTACCTTCAGTCATTGTCGGCATTCAGCGCTTCATTTAAGGAACTCCTAACCATCGGGGAGATGATATTTGGAGAGCCTGGAAGATTTAATTTATCTGAGCTGGAGGATAAGCTTTTAATCAGCAACAAGGCACTGAATTCCCTGTCGGCCTTTGTTCCCTTCATCTTAAATGCAAGTCAATTAAGCGATGAAATGAGGGGCTGCTTATATAGAAAAAAATGGGCGCTTCCCGATTTCGATTACAACCTGGCCTATAAATCTCTTGCCGGCATCTATGAGCAGGAACGGCAGTTTTCCGATATGGATGAAGATGCTTTAAGGGTGAGCATATCCCGTGTCAATGCACTTTTGGATAAATACTACGACAGTAATGTAGAGGCCATCAGGTCGAAGATAAGAAGTCAATTCCTCGAAAAAGTGAGGATTACCGAGTCTGCGGCGGCCCAACTCAGCAATGATGAAAAAATAGCAAAAAAATCGCTTAGCTCGGCGCGAAGAATATTGGAAAACGAGTTTGGAAAATCGATGCGATATAAATCCATAAGGGAACTGACCTCGAGCAATGCCAAAGAGCTGATGACGGCCCTAAAACCGGTATGGCTTATGAGCCCTCTCAGCGTTTCCGACATCATGCCTATTGACCAGTCCATATTCGATGTTGTGATTTATGATGAAGCCAGCCAGATTACGGTGGAAGAAGGCACACCCTCACTTTTCAGGGCGAAACAGACTATCGTTGTCGGTGATGAAATGCAAATGCCGCCCACAAATTTCTTCAGTACCATTACGCTGCAGGATGAGGAAGAAGAGGATATTGAAAGCAAGATAGGAATAAGCCTGGACGCCGATAGTTTACTCAACCAATCTTCACGGAAATTATCGTCCGTTATGCTTGGCTGGCACTATCGCAGCCGCCATGAAAGCCTGATAAGCTTCAGCAATGCGGCATTTTACAAACGGGAACTGCTTACCATTCCTGACAGCGTGATTCATCATTCGGACAGGGAGCCTTTGCACCCTATTGTCGATATTAGCCAAAAGCCCGACATTACGAAGGTTCTTGACAGGAGCATCAGTTTTCATTACCTGGAGAATGCTTTATATGAAAAGCGGAAGAACAAAGATGAGGCCACTTATATTGCAAGCCTGACGGCGGAGTTCTTAAAGCAAAAGGTAAGGAAAAGTATCGGCATTGTGGCCTTCTCCATGGAGCAGCAATCGGAGATCGAAGAGGCCCTGAACAGGTTGGCCGGCGATGATCCGCAATTCGACACATTGCTGGAAGAAGAGTATCAGAGGGAAGATGAGGATCAGTTTAGCGGCTTATTTGTTAAAAACCTCGAAAATGTACAGGGTGATGAGCGGGACATTATAATCATGAGTGTCTGTTACGGGTATAATTCAAATGGTAAAATGCTCATGAATTTCGGCCCCATAAACAGGAGGGGAGGCGAAAAAAGGTTAAATGTCATTTTCTCGAGAGCAAGAAAGCACATGGTTGTAGTTACGTCCATTTTGCCGAACGAAATAAAAAATGACTATAACGATGGGGCCAATTATTTTAAAAAGTTCCTAAGCTATGCAAAACATATTTCCCAAGGGGAATTGCCAAAAGCCAATTTGATTTTGGACGGCATGTTCAGTTATGGAGAGCAGGAAAAAGAAAAGCGCCTCAACCCCATGATCCTCCAGCTTAGGGCGGCTCTGGAAAAGAAGGGCTATGAGGTGGAACCTGACATAGGGCAATCACACTTTAAATGCGACCTGGGGATAAAAAAACCGGGTGAAAACCGGTACCTGTTGGGGATTTTAATCGACAAGAGAGAACATTATGCCAATGAGAACGTACTGGAACAATACTGCCAAAAACCTGAGATTCTAAACACTTTCGGCTGGAAAGTTGCCACTGTTTATGCGAAAGACTGGCTGGAAAAACCAGGGAGAGTTTTGGAAAGAATAGAACAACTATTATCAGGTAAAGAGCGTTCCCATAAAGTAGATATTGAAGAGCTAATTGCTGACAAAGTGTCCTCTCATGAGCCTGTAAATAACAGAACTGAAGTTACGGAAGATCTCCGGCAAGAAACAACACGGGAAGAAAAGGTAGAGCCAGAGGAAGAAAACAATGCTGTTGACGCAAAAGATAATTCCTTATTCGAAAGATATGAATATGTCGGGGGAAACAGTAATAAGTATTGGGAAATCAACGTAGAAGGAACTACTGTAACTGTACAATACGGAAGGATAGGAAATAGGCCGCAAGTAAAGGTAAAAACCTTTGAAACCAATGAGCGTGCTTTAAGTGAAAAGAAAAGCATGGCATCTAAAAAATTGAAAAAAGGGTATATCAAGGCCATAAAGTCTTAATCTAACTGTGAAGGAGACTTGTCTTCCAGATTGGCAGAGCAAAGGCGAAACCTTATATTTAAACCTTTTCAGGGGGATTAACCTTGCTGCTGTCTGACTTTGTAAGCATATCATACACTTCATATTTCATCACAATTGGCAAGTCCGGGGTTATCAGGTGTCCTCGTTTGTCTAAAATTCTTTTAATTGGATCGAAAATTTCTCTTGAATATCGGTTAGCAGCAATCGGATAGGAATGTCCTTCTTCATCAGTCCATTTATTTACTTCTTTATAACCAAAGCGTTCAAAAAAACCTATTGATCGCGGCACTGAATAAATGATTGAAGTATGATCTCCTGAATAGCGTGTTGCAAAAGCCATGCGTGCCAATACCATTGTTGAGCCGACTCGACAATTTTGAAAGGCAGGATCAACCATGCCATAGCAAAGTATATGAAACTTCAGGCCAATATCTGTCACACCACCACAGGCAATGATTTCATTATCAGGTGTCTGGGCTACAAAAAAAGACAAGGGATCTTTATCAAGATATTCTTCAAAGGATGGCAAGTGACCTTTTGGAAAGCGATCCGGTGCATTTTCTTTATATATACGCATTACGTTCTCTCTATCCTTTTCCTCGTACGACCTTATTTGAAAATTAACCTTTGGCGGAGGATAGAGCTGTCGTTGAATAAAATTAGGGGCGAAAAATCTGGCGATTCTGTGAGTTATTCGCATAATTATATATTCTAAAATTTAAGTAACATAACCGGATATAATCCGGGAATTTAGGCAACTCCCCGATTGCACTTCACTTCATTCAAGCCAAGCACTAGCTAAATTGATTACATGCTTTTTATTTCCGCCGGAACCTCTTGCGCTCGTTTGGTAGTAAAAACTCCCATTACTGCAGGGTCAGTCATTTCCGATACAAATTCAGCTATTATTGGTGCTGTATCGTCATCAATGTAACTAACATTAGCGGCCAACTCAATAACGTCGGCAATATACGTAAGTTCATGCTGTCCTAACTTCCCCTTAATGAAAAGCTCGCAAAGTGTATCGACGTCCTCAAGTGTAAAAATAATTTCAACATCCTGGTCCACTTGAATTCGGATAGACGAACCTCTTTTTCCTTGTAAAGATACATACTCATGCAAAAGTGGCTCTAGCTCGGCACTGAGCTTATTTACAAGAGCAGGATTATCAAGACTGTTTTTAAGGTACTTAGTTTCATTGCGCCTAACTATACAATCATTCCGTTGGAAAAATCTAAAAAAATATTTTTAATAAAGTTGTATAAAAGAACACTATCTTTCTAATCAGTGAAAATCCGCTAAATCCGTGTCATCCGCGTTCCATGCCTTTCCTCCATCCTGTCATCTCTATAAGCCGTTGGTGCGAGCCATAGGCCTGAGCCAGTCGAAGAATCATTCCGCATTCCGCAATCGCAAATCCGAAATTCTAACTATCAATTATCCATTTTCAATTATCAATTATATTTCCGCATGCGTGCTTAATATTGCAAAAGAGGACACTGAAGTATAAACTATGTGTCAAACTGGTGGGCATGCTCCTTTAAAGCAGTTTTAAGAGGGAAAAATCAACAACAAGGTCTAAACTTCAAAGCCCGCACCGGTAAAGGTGTCGGGCTTTTTCAAGTTAAAGGGATATGTCCTGCCTTTAGATCAATAAGCTAAATATATTGCACAGCACACAAACCGGGTTGTCACTTGACAACCTGCCAATAATATAGTTATACTTTCAGGAGATGAACTACGAATGCCGAGAAAGATGCATCCGAAAAAGGAAATTGAAGAAGCCCTGAAATATGCCGAGACGAATGGATGGCGTGTTGAAACAGGAGGTTCACACGCCTGGGGTAAAATTTATTGCCCTTATAACAGTAAGGATTGCAGGTGTGGCGAGTTCTGTATTACCAGTGTCTGGAGTACTCCCAGGAATGCCGGGAACCATACCCGGCAAATCCGGCGGGTAATTGACAACTGCGCAATGCACAACAGGAATGAGCCCCCTAATAAAGAGGAGTAAGTCATGAAAGAGTATGAATTTACATTAAAGTTCTCTTTGAAGAATACAAAGGAGAATCCCGAAAAACATTTGGGGCGGTTGGCCGCCGAAGGCTGCGATGACGCCATCGTAGGGATAGGCCAGAATGGTCGCATTGCCTTAAGCTTCACACGCGAGGCATCAAACGCCTTTGACGCCGTTTACAGTGCCCTTTCCGATGTAAAAAGGGCCATACCGGGAGCAGCTCTGGTGGAAGCGACACCCGACTTTGTGGGCCTCACTGATGTAGCAAAGCTCCTCGGATTTACCAGGCAAAACCTGAGAAAGCTCATGATTGCCAGCGGAGCGGAATTCCCCACCCCCGTCCATGAAGGCAAACCTGCCATCTGGCACCTTGCCAAGGTCCTGGACTGGCTGAAGAAAAGAAAAAAATATCGAATTGAAGATAGTCTCATTGAAGTTGCAAAGGCAACCATGCAATTCAATGTAATGAAAGAAACAACCGAACTGGACCCCGACCTTCAGAAGCAGATCCGACCGCTCATTTCCTGAGCCGTCGGGAATCCATAAGAGATTTATCTCGCGCAAAGCCGCCAAGAATGCAAAGAAAAGAAATAGAACAGGTCTGACGCGGATTTAGCGGATTTTCGCTGATTTGAACGAAAGTCTTTTAACCGATGATTAAATTATTTTAATCCTGTAAATCCTGTTAATCTTGTCAAAAAATTTTCTCTCTGTGCCCTCCGTGCCCTCTGTGGCAATATAAAATCTTTTTTCCGTGACCTTCCGGCACTTTCCGTGGTAATAAGGTTTTGCTCTTCCCGCTTGCGTGATTAATATTGCAAAACCTATCAACTAAATATAAAATGTGCGTCAAAATTGGTGTATTTACCACATTATTGAAGCATAACGCTAACGGGGGTTAGAAAAATATCTTTAGCAGTGGCGTTTTTTTGTTGAATTATAAGAGGGGTGAGTCTTGAATCCCGCTTTTTTCCTATAAAATATTAAATTAAAAGAGACATTTTATGAAACGATATACTGAATCACTCATTTATCTCATGGGATTGTTACTTTTTTTGTTTGTTGCTGACAGCGTCTTTGCACAAGGACCGTTACGCAAAGGCTCAGAGGCTGAGGCATACAACAACACTGGCTATGACTATTATAAAAATGGACAATATGATCTCGCTATTTCTTATTACAGCAAAGCTATTGAAATTGAACCGAGGAATGCCAAAGCTTACTACAATAGAGGAAATGCTTACGGTGCGAAAGGCCAATATGAGCGTGCCATTTCTGATTTAACCAAAGCCATTGAAATAAATCCCAGGCATACCGCTTCTTACAATAGCCGGGGATTCCATTATTATAGGATGGACAAGCTTGACGATGCCATCCTGGACTTTACAAGGGCAATTGAACTAAGCCCCAAGCATTTTAAGGCATATTACAACAGGGGCCTTATGTATGGTCGTAAAGGTGAATACGATAAATCCATTTCGGATACAAGCAAAGCGATTGAATTGAATCCTTGGCTTTTTCAGGCATACGTCAACAGGAGTATTGCATATAAATTAAATGGTCAATATGACCTCGCCATCAAGGACTCCAATAAGGCCATCCAATTAAATCCAAACCATACTAATGCCTATGTAAGTCGAGGTGACGCATTTTCTAAAAAGGGACAATATGAGCGTGCCTTTTCTGATTATAACAAGGCTATCGAGATAGATCCTAATTACGCCGAAGCCTATAACAATCGGGCAGGGACTTATACCCTGACAAATCAGTACGATCTTGCCATTGCAGATTCCAACAAAGCAATTGAGATAAATCCGGAACTTGCTGAGGCATACGACACACGAGGAGAAGTCTATTACAAAAAGGGGCAATATGACCTTGCTATTTCGGACTTTAACAGGGCTATCGAATTAGACCCGGAAATTCAAGATGCCTACAAAAATCGGGGGGATGCCTTTTCCGCTAAGTATAAAGACAAAAAAAGAAGTTGCTCTGATTGGAAAAAGGCCTGTCAATTAGGCCTATGTGAAAACTATGACCTCGCAAAAAAAGAGGGTACATGTAAATAATTATAAAAAATCTACTAATAATTAATGGTTGTTAGTAGAGAGCAAGCGCAGCCCCCACACAATCCCCTAAATCCCGTTAATCCTATCAAAATAAGAAAGAAGGCTTTTTTTAACACCACGCAAAAAGTGCGTGCTTAATATTGCAAAAGAGGACACTGAAGTATAAACTATGTGTCAAACTGGTGGACATACTCCTTTAAAGCAGTTTTAAGGGGAGAAAATCAATAACAAACCAACCAAGCAAGCCCCAAGCCTACCATTGCGCTAAACGCAATATTTGCCTTGAAAACAATCGCTGTTGTTGCTATAGTCAAATATGGATCAACCCTATTCAAAGCATGAAGCAAAAAAGCTGCTTCGTAAAATTTTAACGAATGGATTTATAACCTATTCAAGGCCTCACGCCATAGATCGGCTTAAGGAACGCAATCTCACCATGGTTGACTGTGAGAATGTGCTTCGAGGAGGTATCGTAGAAGAAGCGGAATACGAAAACGGTTCCTGGCGGCATCAGGTGAGGACGAACAAGATAGCCGTTATTATTGAATTCCTGTCGAAAGAAGAAGTATTGATTGTTACTGCATGGAGGTTGGAATGATTTGCCCGGACTGCAAAAAAGAGGAGATGGTTAAAGGTACGGAAACAATACGTTACGAGGAGAGCGGCCTCCCCAATGTGGTATTGAAAGATATTCCGCTCAGGCGCTGCGCCAATTGCGGCAACCAGTTGGTCTCCATTCCAAACCTGGCAGGTCTTCACCGCTGCATCGCCGTTGCACTTGTCAACAAACCGGAAAGGCTAACCCCTCTTGAAATCGGTTTCTTGAGGAAGTCCCTTGGCTGGTCCAAGGCGGATTTTGCCCGAAAACTGCACGTCCGGCCAGAGCAGGTTTCACGCTGGGAAAGCAGCAAAGCCCCCGTACCCATGCAGGTACAAAGCGAACTTTTATTACGCTCTCTCGTCGCTATGGGGCAAAAAATTGACGATTACAAAGACCACATGGAAGAACTCGCTTCAAAGACCGCCACGGAGCCGTCTATCGTCTCTTTAGGATACGACGATGCAGGCTGGCATAAATTGGCGGCTTGAGGAGGTTGAGCGAAGCGCAACCCATCAAAAGGCACCTCACATTTTTTCTTGTCATTTCGACTGAAGGGAGAAATCTTAAAAAAGTTTTTTGACAGGATTAACAGGATATAGAGGATTAAAAGATTTTAATCCCGTAACCTGCAACCTGTAACCCGCAACGGCCTTTCCCATTCCGCAATCCGAATTCCAAAATCCAAAATTGAATGATCCGCATTCCGCAATCGCAAATCCGAAATTCTAACTATCAATTATCCATTTTCAATTATCAATTATATTTCCGCATTTGTGATTAATATTGCAAAAGAGGACAGTGGCGTATAGAATTTGTGTCAAATAACGGTGGGAAAATCAAAAACAAGGTCTAAATTTCAAAGCCCGCACCAGCAATGTTCCGGGGTTAATAATTTAAATGGTCCCTATCGCTGTTTTTCTCTAATCAAACCTGTAACCTAAAATAAAAGTTGGTAACTCTATTATAAAATCGATACCATCTATTGTGGCGCCAGGCGTATATTCTTTAGCCTGGAAGACCCAGTTTTTATACTTATACTCCAGCATAAGACCAATTGACGTACCAAAATCTTTACCATCAATGGTCTTGATAGGTAATCCCGGACCCTCAACCATGACTCTGCCCTCGGCTGACATATATCCCAGACCAAACCCCGCGCCTATTTTGAAAGAATGATCACCAGAACTGTTTTTGAGAAAATCGTAAAAAACTGTGGGTGTTAAGTACAAATACTCTCCATCAATGCCTGTGTTATCTTCTCCTGATCCTGAGAGAGAATATGACTCTATACCGAATTCTACAAAATAACCAAATGAACTGTTTGCAATGTAGTTATTCAATGATTTTACGGACAATGCAGGCTCCAGCTCTTCATCGCTGTTCATTTCCGCCACATCATACCCTGTTGACTTCTCCTCCCCTTTAAGAAGAGCCCAATTCGTTGAGACTCCAATAAAAGGTTGAGCGGCATATGTGCTGCTTGTTTGTAAAGATAGCATTATGCCCGCAATTAGAGGGGAGAGCTTGATGGTAAGACAGAAAAGCCCTCTCATTGAAGCAGATATCCTGCCATATAGGGCGGAATCAACGAGGAGTTGAAGGCATTTAGATGAGATATCCTTTTGATTTCCCGAAGGAAAAGGTGTTTCCAATGTCAGGCCTCCTTACATGTGAAGCGTTAACAAATTCTCACCCCATAATCGATCCTATCACTTTGTAAGATCATTTGCTAATTTAACTTTCGGATCTATTAAATTTTCACCTCAATTCATGGATAGCCAATGAGCTTTTTTATAGTTCAGAAGATTGGTTGAAAAAAACAGTCTCGCCCAGAGACGCCAAGGCGCAGAGAATATAATGTCATTTCAAGTACGCCCGAACGCAGTGACAAAGTACTCCTGGGGTGAAGTCGGGAATCCATAAATCAAATCAGTGAAAATCCGCTAAATCCGTGTTCTATGCCTTTCACTCCGCAATCCGCAATCGCAAATCCGCAATTGAATCAATCCAAAATTCTAACTATCAATTATCCATTTTCAATTATCAATTATATTTCTGCATACGTGATTAATATTGCAAAAGAGGACACTCATGTATAAAATATCTGTCAAAAACCCTGTTAGAGAAGCATACCTTTAACGGGGGCAATAAAATTCCTTCTTGGGTGGGCTTGTCCCGTTAGAAATCTGTTTCTAACGGGAGGGGAAAATCAACAACAAGGTCTAAACTTCAAAGCCCGCACCGGGAACGGTGGCGGGCTTTTTTAGTAACTTGGAAATAACTTGCAGAGTTTCTCTGCAATAGATATTTCGTTAAGGCACTTACACCCCTCAAGGGGGTACTGAAAAGAGTCCGGCTCGTCCGGGCAATGAGCGGGAGGGGCATGATTTAACAGCCCTGTTTTCCCGCAGGTAATCGATTCCGACTCTGTCATTTTTCTTTATGGATCGGGGGGGGATCACTGATTGAATCGTATAAACGAAAATTCTGGCAATTAATTTGATAGAGGAGATCATCTTTACCATGGGGGTCAATGTCGTAGTGGGTACGGTTTGGTTCATTGCTTGACATGATAAGAAAGTGAGTTGAAATTGCTGCACTTTTTATTTCCGGATGGTTTTCTTCGAACCACCTGAAAAAATGGTCACGCTTTATTATGTCACCTTTTTTCAGATCCAGTTCTGCAATGAAATCCTTAAATAATTGCTTTACCGTTTTTTCATTAAATGACATTTTGCCTGGCCTCAATTCTTTTTTTCTTCCGATTTTAACGAATAGTGACTTCTTTTTATCAATATATTCTTCATTCTCTCTCAGGAAGAGCCTCTATCTTCTATTAAGTCCCGATACAATGCAACATTTTTCTTTTATCCATTTTTTTAAATTGGGGAATTCCTGGGAATCCATAAATCAAATCAGTGAAAATCCGCTAAATCTGTGTCATCCGCGTTCCATGCCTTTCAATCCGCATTCCAAAATCCCCACTCTCTGAACTTTGAACTCTGAACTTTAAAACTATCTCCATACGTGTGTGATTAATATTGCAAAAGAGGACACTTGTATATAAAATATCTGTCAAAAACCGGTGGGCATACTCCTTTAAAGCAGTTTTAAGGGGGGGGGGAAATCAACAACAAGGTCTAAACTTCATAGCCCGTACCGGTAAAGGTGGCGGGCTTTTTTGATTTTAACTTTAAATAGTGGCTGTCCCTAATTATTGTCTAGCGGGATGGACATACTAGAATAATCACAAACTCAAAAAAAATTTAAACACGTGAAAAAAGATAATTTTGCCAATCAAGCTACTAAGAAAATCTTAGGCATTGAATACCAAAAACTCATTGCACTAGAAAAGTGTTTTGAAGCAAAACCCAATGAATTTATTTGGCTTGAATGTTTTGGAGATGTAGCTGATTCAGATACTTCAGCGGAGATAAAGCATCATTTAGAAAATGAAAATCTCACTGACGTTTCTGTTGATTTCTGGAAAACACTCAGAAATTTCGTAAGAGAAAAACATCTACTCAATCAGTTTAATCATTTAATTTTGCATACAACAGCCAAAGTTAAAAGTACGTCTATCTTTAAAAACTGGAACAATTCTGATAAAAACACCAAACTTGAAAAACTAAAAAATATCACACCAACAAAAACAATTAAGGAAATGTTTGTTGAGATTTTTGAAATTGATCAAAAAGAATTAATGCCAATCTTAGATAAATTCAAAATTGAATATGAACAACCTAATATTAATGAAAAGGTTCTTCAATTAAAAAACCATCCAGCAATGATAACCATACCTGACCAATATAAAGACAGATGTATTGAAGGATTAATTGGTTATATTACAAAGAAAGCAATTGACAATCCCAACAGATGGCATATTGAAAAGAACGTTTTTAACAGAGATTTTCAGCACTTAACAAGACCATACATAAAAGATGATTTGCCCTTCCCTGTTGTAGAGAAAAATGAAGTTGATGTAAGCGAAAGAAAAGCTTTTACATTTGTGAAAGAGATAAGAGTTATCAACTATTCAAGAAAAATAGACAGGGCAATTTCTAATTACTTACGGGCAAATTTGAGCCGCATAAAATTGCTTGAGAACACACCAGCGATTGATACTAATTTAGATAGTTTTGATGACAACTTAAAAGACGAATTAGAAGATAAAAAAATTACGTACTCTGAAAAGGTTAACTCTTCAGCCATTGGAACAGACGATGCGCACAAAGTATCGAGAGAACTCTATGATAATTGTTTGAATATACCAAATTTAACTATAGATGACGTACAACCAATAAAACAATATTATCAAAGAGGCCGCGTTCATAATATCGTTGAAGAAGAAGGCTTTAAATGGAGATTTGAGGAGGAGGATTTGTGAAAGCAAGCGCCTTAAAAGCAATAATGTACTCCCCGCAATGGACTTCAAGATTGTTACATTACTTCATAAGTGGAGCTATGGCTGTAAACGACAAAGGAATTAAATTTGAGTTGATCTTTTTTGCTTTGCCACTTGTATTAGATAATAAAATAGCCAAGAAGCTGTCAAATTCAAAAAAAACTTCTACATTAACAACTGTTTTCAAAGAAGTTGATTTAAAAGAACGTTTAATCGGTATTAATGAACGTATAGAAAACTATAGGGAAATAACAAATCAGGGCCTGATTTATCTTGGAAATACAGAAAAGCTCAATATAGGGGAGTATATCAATATTAGTGAATGCATAAATTATCAAAAAGAAAACGATCTTTTTTTGAAACAAAAATATAAAGCGGCCTATAACTGGGGATGTATTTTAGGGAAGCAGAATTACCAATCCGTTTTTTTGAGAATGGGGGTAACTACGATATGAAAGCGCATATTAGGAAAATAATCCTTTTCAGCGAGAAAGGGGACAAAAGAGAGGTTGATTTAAAAGAGGGACTAAATATCATTACAGGAGATTCCAAGACTGGTAAAAGTGCTCTAATAGAAATAGTTGATTACTGTCTATTCTCTTCTCGGTCCGGCATACCCAAAGGTAAAATTGATAAATTCGCTTCTTTGTTTTCAATAGTTCTTGAGGTTGAAGATAAATTATTAGTAATAGGCCGTCCAGGTTCTAACACTGCTAATTGGAGAAAGGCATATTTTGCAATTGAAACAGATAAAAAGTTTTTAGATGATTTTTCTATTAGATATTTTGAACAACACCAATTAACAGCCCTTAAGGAAGTGCAAAGCGATGTTGAAAAACATTTGGGGCTTGCAGTAACTGATACAACGGAAGATATAGATGAATTTAGAAAAACAGGCAAAGCTACGATGAGGAGCTTTGCCTCATTAATTTTCCAGCATCAAAACCTAATAGCAAACAAGCATGCATTATTTTACAGGTTCGATGATTTTCAAAAAAGGCAACGAACGCTGAACGAAATCCCGATTTTAATGAACTGGGTTGATGGGAAATATTACAGTCTAATTAGAGAGAAGGAAGAAAAAGAGAAACAACTGAAAGCAGAAAAAAGATTAAAGAGAAAAATCGAGCAGAATAAAGATGTCCTGAAAAATAAGTTATTGAACTTAATTGAAAACTACTATGCTTTATTAGGTTTGGAGATTGATAGGGACTTGTCTTTCGCTGAATTAAAAGCAAAAGGCCAAAATTTGCCTCTAATGCCTGATACAGCTTATAGCTCTACCGGACTACAAGATCGCATAAATAGTTTAAAAAAACAGAGGCAACTTAAACAAGATCGTCTTTATGAGGTTGAAAAAGAAATAAATGAACTAGAAGAGATAGAAAATATTGCCATAAACTATGTATCTAAAGTAAAAGAAATAAGCTCAACAAATGCTATTGAAGCAGATCTTCAAAATAATCAATGCCCCATATGCCATAACCCAGTCAAATCATTCAATGAAACCTTGACGCTTGTTAAAGAATCAAGGAGCAGTCTGAGAGACGAACTGTTAAAAACGGGAACATATAAGGAAGACAATTCGGAACTACTCCAAAACTTGCGAAAAGAAAGAGACGAGTCTAAAAGAGATATCCGCAGTTTAACAGCGTCAATCAATCAATTAGAAGATCAAGATAAAGAGTTAAAACAAAGAAGACCATTAAGAGATCAGTCTATGATCCTAAAGGGAACGATAGAGACAACAATCAAACAAGTACTTGACGAAAATACTTTGGCAAGAGATACAATCGACCTTAAAGATTTACAGATACAAGTTAATGATTTGAAGGAAAAATTAGATGGCTATGACTTAAGAACGAAATTTAGTAAAGCAGATGCTTTCTTATATTCCAGAATGAATGAAATTTGTGGAAAATTAGATTTTGAAAAAGAATTAAAACCAGAGAATTTACACTTCAGGCTTGAAGACTTTAATTTTTTTCATTTAAAGGACCATAACAAAATTTATTTGTCTGAAATGGGAAGTGGGGCAAACTGGTTAGCTTGTCATTTATCTTTATTTTTGGCATTACTTCATTTGATTTGTAAAGAGAGCAAGTCTTGTATCCCTTCTATTCTTTTTATAGATCAACCAAGTCAAGTTTACTTTCCCAAAGAGTTTCAAAAAACTGATGACAATGAAGAAGAGTACGATGAAAATATTATTCAAGTACAAAATATTTTCAATACTTTAGTAGAAACCATACGAGAAATTGAAGAAGATTGTCAATTTACACCGCAAATTGTAGTCATGGAACATGCAGACAATTTGGAACTTAAAGGTGCTAACTTTAATTCCTTTGTAAGGAAAAGATGGGCAACAAATGGTGAAAAGCTAATATAAAGCGTAAAAGCTATAAGGTCACATCTTAATAGCTTAACCAATAGCAACTAAATCATTTTTGATATGAAGAAACAATTTAAAGATCAAATAGCACCATTTCCATATGACCCAGCGTGGTTAATCAAACTCGCAGAAAAACAGATTCCGGAAGAAACAGAAATTATAGCTTCACTAAAATCTTGTACAACTATTGTTGGCTTCTGTGAATGTGGTTGCGGTGATCCCTATTTTATTGAGCCGGATTCAAGCGATTGGGATTTTGACTACAACAAGATATTAGAAAGAGAAGATGGGATTGACATTATTTTGGATGTCATGAGGAATAAACGGATTGGGTCAATTGAAATTGGGGAATGGCATAAAAAACACTAGCGGCTGATAAGTTATGCAAGATGTACATCACCCATTTAATTTCGTGGGCAATGCCGACATTACGAAACTTATCATGGATGTTCCTAGAATTCCTACGACCCTTAGTGACCCATAAGTAGTTTATCTCCAAACTTCTTCCTTTATACTACTTTTCAAATCCTTGACAAAATATTAACTACATCATATTTCTACTTGCATTAGAGCATTAAGCATGGTAAATATTGCATATATACCTCTAATACTGCAAAAAAACAAAGGATATTATGTTAAAACCAAAAATAAAAGAAATTTTTGTAGATGGATATAAAAATCTTATTAATTGTAAGGTAATTCTGCATGATTTCAATATAATTGTAGGACCTAATAATGGTGGAAAAAGTAATTTCTTAGAAATTTTTAATTTAATTAGAACAATAATTGATGGTTCTAAAGAGGAAATCAAAGGTATATTTAGAGGCGGGATGCTGGAACGTGGCATTATAGTTTGCCTACTCAAAAAATATAAAAAAAAACCGATTACAATATCTTTTTTAGTTGAAGCATCTGAACCTCATATGCAAATAGGTTATTCTATTGTGCTAGGTTCATTAACGGCAGAGGATGATTTTCGATTAGGTATTCTTAATGAGGAGTTAACCTTAAAAAATATGAGAAAAACAGGACCTGCCGTTAAATTATTTACCAGAGATAAAAATATAGTTAAGGTTAAGCTTTTAAATAAGATAGTTAGTCATGAGATAAATAATGAAATGTCTGTTTTTACTCTACTTCCCCAGCTTTATCCTGATAGAGATAAAATAGATTCTAATTTTATAGAAGCAAGTACAATAATGATGCGCATTTTCCGTACTAGTGTAACGGCTCCTCAACCAAACGAGTTAAGAGAACAACTTGGGGAAGGTGTCAAAATCCCATTTACCTCACCAAGGATCAATTCTTTTGATTTAGTAGAAGTTGTAAAAAAGATATATGAAAACAAAGCATTATACAAACAATTTAAGAACGTTCTATGCCAAATACTAGACCTTGAGGATGTATTAGTTGAAATTCTCAAAGCACCACCTGTTTTAAGAAAAAAAGTTGAAGAAGTGCCCGATGAAATTTGCTTTTTAGCTTTAAAAATGCAAGGCCAAGGATATACGTTAATTAATAGTTTATCTGATGGGACACTTATTGTTGTGGCAATTTTGATCTTATTACTATCCCCGGATAGGAAAGGTCCACTCCTTTGCATAGAAGAGCCTGAAAATTGTTTGCATCCCAAGGCACTTAAAACTCTAATGACATATTTGCGTCAAAAGTCAACTGAAACACAAATAATAGCGACAACACATTCATCGTATATATTAAATCAGGTAAGTCCTGAGAATGTAATTATTGCTAGAATTAAAGATGATGGCAGCACAACATTTGATGAAATAAAAAATATCAAAGAACTTCACAAAAGATTGCGAAGTGGATATATAAACTTTGGTGATCTTCTCGAAACTGAGTTTGAAGAGGATGAGGGAGTTGAATTTTAATGCCTTTGAAAGAAAAAGGCACAAACAAGAAGTTACAAGAAGTTTCTCTGTTTTTTGTCGAAGGTGAAACAGAAATAGAATTTTATACAAAAGAAATAGCAAGACACTTTCCAACTTTAAAGAAAAGAATTATTAATCTCCATGGAAACTCAAATATTCATAGAAAAGTTCTAGGTAAAGCATTCGACTTCATAAATAAAAACAAAGAGTATGTAATTCGTATTTTCTGTTGTGTAGATAGAGAAAGCAGAGACCACAATCCCCCCCTTGATATCAATGAACTATCCAAATCAATTTGTGAAAATCCTCTTTTAGAAAAACATGTGATTTCTGTTGATAAGGTTATTGCAACACAAATGATAGAGTCTTGGTTTTTTTACGATATAGAGGGAATTTACAGGTATTTAAGAGCTCCCCGTAAAGAGAGAAATCCTTCTAAATACCAACCTCCAGAAAAATATACACATATAGACCTATCAAAGCTTTTTGAGCGTTACGGGAAAACATATATTAAAGGGAAGAAGTGTAAATATTTTATTGATAATTTAGATATCATAAGAATATACAATGAATGTCAAGAACTCAAGGATGGTATTAAACTTGTTGAAAAGAGAATAAAAGCAAGTGAATAGGAATCTAAATATCAGAACAAAACTTAATCGTTAGAAATGGGCATGTCAAGTTTTCTGTGTAAATGAGAATTTGGTCAATCTACTTTAATGGTACCCTTTCTCCAAAAATGATGGCGAACTGATTGATCGCTGCTCCCCAATTCCTGATCGGCATGGACCACTTTTTCATAATATTTCGTATCGCAAGATAAAGCAATTTCATTGCCGCATTATCATTTGGGAAAGAGGCCCGGTTTTTGGTGACCTTTCGCAGCGTCATATTCAGGGATTCAATGGCATTAGTTGTATAAATGGCCTTTCGGATCTCTTCGGGATAGGCAAAGAAGGGAATGACACGAACCCAGTTGTTTCGCCAGGATTTGCTGATCAAAGGGTATTTCTCATCCCATTTTTTCTCGAAGGCGTCAAGGGCCGCCTCGCCTTCTACCTCTGTGGCAGCACGGTAGATGGCCTTCAAGTCACTGGCAACGCCTTTGCGGTCCTTCCAGGAAACATAGCGAAGTGAATTTCTCACCATATGCACGATACAAAGCTGAACCTGTGTTTTCGGATAAACCGTCTCTATGGCTTCGGGAAATCCCTTGAGTCCATCCACGCATGCAATAAAGATATCTTTCAGACCCCTGTTTTTTAACTCGGTAACAACTTTGAGCCAGAATTTGGCCCCTTCCTCACGTTCAATCCACATACCCAGCAGATCTTTCTGTCCATCCATGTCGACACCGATGGCCAGGTAGACGGCTTTGTTCACAATATGCCCCTGGTCACGGATTTTTACGCGAATGGCGTCCAGATACATGATGGGGTAAACTTCTTCCAGGGGACGATTCTGCCATTCCCTGACTTCCTCCAGTACTCCATCCGTCACATCGGAAATCAAATCTGGAGAAACTTCTACCCCATAAATCTCTACCAGATGCCCCTGAATCTCTCGTACTGTCATCCCGCGGGCATACATTGAGATGATTTTGTCGTCAAATCCATCGAAACGGCTCTGCCCCTTCTTGACAATGACCGGCTCAAATTCTCCATTGCGGTCACGGGGCACTTCGATGGACAACTCACCATGGCCTGTCTTAATATTCTTTGGATTTCTTCCATTTCGGGAATTCCCGCTGTTTTTCCCTTCAGGTGAGTGCTTTGGATAGCCCAGATGATGAGTCATCTCTCCTTCCAAAGACCTTTCGATAAGCGCTTTGCTTAACTGTTTCAATATGCCCGAATCCCCTAATAAATCCTCCGGCTTCTCATAATTTGCTAATAGTTCGTCCAGCAGTTCTTTTCTTATTGGCATTCTTTCCTCCCTGTAAAAAACCATACAGGGTCACCCATTAGAAGTACCCCTGTCAATGGCAAAACGCATCTATTAGCAAGGAAAAAGTTTTTTTCTTGCTGCCTTTTCATAGAGTTAACAATATATTTACCATTCCCG
>Ga0224514_10000091_pt1 | contig 32641 bp, 30 predicted proteins | sample SF_May12_sed_USG_3_FD_169107 | JGI IMG/M metagenome (GOLD analysis project Ga0224514, IMG submission 169107) | Sediment microbial communities from San Francisco Bay, California, United States - SF_May12_sed_USGS_24 | ecosystem: Environmental > Aquatic > Marine > Sediment | place: USA... | reverse complement strand
CTATCTCCTTTACGGAGATAATCATAAACCGGACAAATTACTTGTTACAATTCCGGACAGTATACTTGTTACTAACACCTTAAGCTATTTCCCTTGATTTTTAGCGAATTTCGTATAAAATAAATTATTTGGTGGCTTTATATTTTTCTTCAAAAATACCCCCCGGTTTCGGATAATATGCAAAAAAGAATATTTATTACGCAAAACATGCTCGATAAACTTTCGGCAGACGGCAAAATAGACCTGAAGGGCAACAGGCTTTCCATCCTTTCGGAAAAAAAACCGAGTTACAATCTTACCCCTGCAGTCAAGTTTATCGCCATCGAGTCAGGCGACAATGATCCTTTCAAACTGCTCGGGAAAATAGTCCCTTCCAATATCCTGAAAGATAAAGGGGTGGAAGTCTATATGGATTCTGCCATTTACAAGGATGAAGCCTACAAGGTGGAGCAGGGATTTGCCGGCGCCGTCATTGAAGAAGAGTCACCCGGGGAGGCTGCGCCTGAGCCTGTCAAGGAAATCAAAACAGAAGAAGTCCCTAAAACCGACGATGAACTTCTGGCAGAATTCTTCCTGAAAAATATTTAGCCCTGGAAAGCGCTTTTTTCAAAGGGACCGCTGCGCCTGCCCGCTATTTTGCCCTCCCTTGAAATTGCATAAGATTAACTAAGCATGACTCTATATTAAGGCCTTACAAGAAGGGTTTTCTAATTTATGGCCATTACCGAAGGGAAGTCCATTATGCCTGATTTAGTAAATGACAGCCCCAAAACGGCAGACATTGACTATAAAGAGGGCATGTGCTATAAGTTAGCAATCAAATAAGCGAAGTGGAGGAGAGGAATTTGAAATTTATAAACAGTAAAGCAACCAGGCTGGCAATTACCATCGCCATGTACGCATTAATTGCCGCCGGCTGCAAGGAAAATGGCATTGAAGAGTCAAAAAAAGAAGAAACGCAACCGGCGCCGGTTACGGAAAGCAAGGTAACAATGCCGGGCCAGCAGAAGGAAGATGCCTTTGCAAAGCTTCCTGATGTGGTAGCCACTGTCAACGGCGCTGAAATATCCAGGTCAGACCTGCAAAAGATACATTCCATGCTGGCCACCCAGGTAAAAATGTCCAGCAGGGCAGTGAGTCCCGAAGAGATAATGGACATGGCGCTTACGGAACTGATCAACATGCAGGTTCTCAAGCAGGAAAGCGAACGTCAGAAAATCAGTCCTTCCCCTGAAGATATTAAAAAAGAACTCGGTAATATAAAGGCTAATTTCCCTGATGAAGAGGCTTTCAAAAAAGCTATCTCCGAAAAAAACCTGACTGTCGAAGAAATAGAAAAGAGTGTTACGCAACAGCTAGCCGTTCAAACAATTATTAAAAAGGAAGTGGAAGAAAAAATCTCTGTCTCCGACAGTGAAATTAAAAAGTTTTACCAGGACAACCCCGACTATTTTAAAACAGACGAATCGGTAAAAGCTTCCCATATCCTCGTTAAAGTTGATGAAAAGGCGGAAGAAAGCGCTGTTGCAGAAGCAAAAAAGAAAATCGAAGACATCCTGGCCAGAGTCAAAAAGGGTGAAGATTTTGCTGAAGCGGCAAAAAAATCATCAGAAGGCCCTTCGGGACCCAATGGCGGTGACCTTGGATACTTTACCCGCGGTAAAATGGTCAAACCTTTCGACGAGACTGCATTTAAGCTTAAAAAAGGCGAAATCAGTGATATTATCAGGACACAATTCGGCTTTCATATTATCAAGGTAGTCGACAAAAAAGAGGCCGGCCAGACCCCTATGGCCGACGTTAAGGAAAAGATAGAATCCTTCCTTAAGAAAAGCCAGGGGGAAAAACTCTTTAACGATTACGTTGAAAAACTTCGTACTGCCGCTGCCATTGAAAGAAGGTTCTAGCCAGCGGGAGAAACAGGTGAAAAGTTATTGTTACAGGGGCATGTCCAGGCATGCCCCTGTTTTAGATTTGGATTGACAGGGTTAATAGATGAAATACGGTGAAAAAGATATTAAAGAGGCAAGGCTTGAACCCTGGGAAAACCCTTATACGGACAGGGATTATAACATAGAGATATGCTTCCCTGAATTTACCTGTCTTTGTCCGAGATCCGGTTATCCTGACTTTGCAACGATAAGACTCAACTATGTTCCCGATAAATACGTTGTCGAGCTGAAAAGTCTGAAAATGTACCTCAATTCCTACAGGGACCGGGGGATCTCTCATGAAGAAGTTACCAACAAGATATTTGATGACCTGAAAGAAGCTCTCAAACCCCGCAAGATGGAAGTCGTCGGTGACTTTAACGTAAGGGGAAACGTCAAAACCGTCATTAAAGTAAGTCTGTAAAAAGAATAAAGGGGCAACCATCCGGTTCTTCCCATGAAACTCGCATCCATAGATATAGGCACTAATACACTGCGTCTTCTCATCGGGCAGGTCGACGGCAACGGCCATATCCATGACGCTGTCCTGAAAAGAGAAATTACCCGTCTCGGCGGAGGCTTCCATGGAAAAAAACTTCACTCCGACGCAAAGAAAAGGACCCTTGCGGCCCTTAAAGGTTTTGCTCTAACCCTGGCAGAGCAGGGCATAAAAAATGTCAATGCATCGGCAACAAGTGTCATCAGGGAAGCTGAAGACGGTCATCTTTTCATTGATGAAATCAAGGTCAAAACCGGCATTCATGCAGAAGTCATCAGCGGCAGCAGGGAAGCGGCCCTCACCCTTGAGGGCGTTCTTTCCGCTCTCCATGGCAGGGAGAGGACAGCCCTCATTTTCGACATCGGAGGAGGCAGCACTGAATACATCATTGCAGAGAAGGCCAGGGTAAAAGGGCTCAAGAGCCTCAATATGGGTGTCGTGTCCATGACGGAAAAGTATCTTGCATCAGACCCTCCTTCTCAAAAGGACATCGAAAAAATATCTTCTGTCGTTGAGGGATTTCTGGCCGAACTGAAAAAGGAACTCCCCCAACTCCCTGTCATTGAAAAAGCCCATGAGCCCCTTCTTGTCGGCACAGCAGGAACGATTACCACCCTTGCTGCTCTCCATCAGGATCTCAAGGTTTACGACTCCGGAAAAATCAATAACTATGTTCTCACAAAGCAGGCCATTGAGGCACTTTTCCAGCGTCTTTGCAGAATGACTCATTCCGGGCGTGCTTCCATAGAGGCCCTTGAAGAAGGAAGGGCCGACCTTATCATCGCCGGCACAATAATCGTACTGAAAACAATGGAAGAATTCCGTTTTAATGAAATGACCATCAGTGACTACGGCCTCCTTGAAGGCCTCCTCATCGACCTTTCACGCAGGAAAGGCGCTATCCCTTGAATCTTATAAGGCTGCAAAAAATCCTTGCCCGGGCCGGCGTGGCTTCCAGGCGGGAAGCGGAAAAAATCATCCTGTCGGGAAAAGTAAAGGTCAATGGAAAAACCGTTACCGAGCTCGGCACAAAAGCAGACCCCGAAAAGGACCTTATCCAGGTAGAGGGCCGCAAGCTCTCTTTCGCAGAGAAGAAAGTCTACTACCTCCTCAACAAACCGACAGGCTATGTGACAACCATGAAGGACCCCCGTGGCAGAAAAACCGTTGCGGACCTCCTTTCCTCGATTGAAGTAAGGGTCTATCCTGTGGGAAGACTCGATTACGACACATCAGGACTTCTTATCATCACCAACGATGGTGAAACGGCAAATAACCTGACACATCCCAAAAAGGAAGTAGATAAGCGCTACGAGGCAAAGGTTAAGGGCATACCATCACAGGAAGCTTTGTCGAAACTTGAAAAGGGTATCATGCTGGAAGACGGAATGACAGCCCCTGCCAGAACCCGCCTTCTTAAAAAAGAGGGGACGAGAGCATGGGTTGAAATTATTATCCATGAAGGGAGAAACAGGCAGGTGCGCCGCATGTTTGAGGCCATTGGGCACAGGGTAATAAAACTTAAAAGGGTCAGCCTGGGACCTTTAAAGCTCGGCAGCCTGGCGCCGGGGAAAATTCGTCCCCTTACGGCAAAGGAGAGGGAAAGCCTTAAAGCGCTCATTTAACGGCATGTTGAAAAAGGTTTATAATAAAATGTTTGAGGCCTATGGCCCCCAGCACTGGTGGCCGGGAGACAGCCCCTTCGAAATCATTATGGGCGCAATACTGACTCAAAACACAAACTGGACTAATGTTGAAAAAGCTATTTCAAACCTGAAAGAAGCAGGCCTTTTAAATCCCCGGGGGCTAAACCATATCGATAAGGACCAACTGGCAGAACTTATTCGTCCTTCAGGTTATTTTAATATAAAGGCTAAACGTCTCAAGGCCTTTATGGCCTTTCTCTTCCGTCACTTCAAGGGTGATCTTGACGCCATGTTTTCCCTTAATCTGACAGAGATACGCAAGGCTTTGCTGGAAGTAAAGGGAATCGGACCGGAAACAGCCGATTCCATTTTGCTCTATGCCGGGAATTACCCTGCCTTTGTTGTAGACGCCTATACAAAAAGGATCTTTTCGCGCCTGGCTATCCTCCATGAGGAGCATACCTATCACCAGATACAGGACTATTTTATGGCCCATCTCGAAGAAGATGTTCAGCTTTACAACGAATACCACGCCCTCATTGTCCGCCACGGAAAGGAGCATTGCAAAACAAAACCGCTTTGCAAGGAATGCCCGCTGCTGGATATCCCCTGCCCTATGGGGCAAGGGATGTAAACGCTTTAAAGGCTGATCTCCCGCAAAGATCGTAAAGATTCACGCCCTTTCTGCTAACAGATGGGGGGAATCAACCGTCCTTCCCGATCAATCGTTGAGAATGGGCCTGGACCACCTCCCCCTCTCTCTTGAGAATACCCATTATGTCTCCAAAACCGATATAATCCTTCACAACACCATAAACAGGGACAAGAGCATCATCAAAAAGTATGGAGACTTCGCCTGTTTTCGACTTAAACAGATCTCTTGGAACTTTTACTCTGGCGCTGAACATATTTTCATCAAATTTATTGCCAAAAAGGTCCCTGCTTTTGATGGCGTCTTCCTTTGTCGTAAAGCTAACTTCAATCGTTGAGACACCGTCACTGGGCAATGAACGGACGGTAAACTGCCTGCCCCGCCTGATCGGCCCGTAATAACCAAGCCTTACATTGTAAAAAGCCGACAAAATATCTTCATAGATGACGCCCTCGGGAATAAGCTCTTTTACATCCTCTATTTTTTTTCCCTTTTTGTACTCCTCACGGCGCAACACCCGCCTGTTGTAATCCGTCCAGGTATAGGTTTTTTCCTCATTGCTGCCGACTTTAACATGCCTTTCGAAAAAATCGACACGCAACTGCCTTGAATCAGGTAAATATGACATGTGAGAAATATAGCTATGCTTCCTGTAAAAGGTAAGAAAACCGATAAACCCCTTTGTTTCCGCTTCAAGAATAGCCTTAAAGCCCGGCCCCTCTCTTGAAAAATTCAGCTTTCCAACCGCTGCCTTGCTAAACCAGAGAAAGTTGATATCGTAATTAACGTTCTCTTTAAGAAAGAAATCGATATTTTTTAATGCAACTTCACCCGCTTCCCCGCCAGGAGGGGCTAAAGGCGCCCCGAAGAATTGAGAGCCCGAAGGGAAAGACAGACGGGGCCTAAGGAGCCATCCTGCAAAAAGCGCCATCTGGACTATAAATTTTCTTCTGCTCAGTTTCATCATAGGCACCCATTTAATTTTACCTTAATAAGGAACTAAAATCTTGTTCATTTGCCTTTTATTAGACAAAGTAATACAAATTTAGTGCCAAAACAGTTAAAAAAGAAGAGTTCCGAAGGTTTTGCACGGAAGAATAGCGAAAAAAACTTTACTCCCGGCAGCATAGCTATTGTCAATACCTGTGATTTAAAAAGAATTATTTTTACCGTAAATGTACATGGCCCTTTAGCGGGGGCTTCCCTGCCCTTTAAGTCTCATGGGCAAAAGTATTTTTATAATACTTTTTAAAAAGAATATGGTATAAATCTCTGAGGTTTTTACTGTCATCAATAAGGAGAGACTTAAGGGACGCATTAATTGAAAAACAAGCCTTTCAGGGCGGCAAAAAAACGAAATAGCGCGAGAGCCCTATTTTGAAGTAAAAGGCCCGGCTTTGACCCATCCAAACCAGGGTCCGGGCATCCCTATTGCCCTCTCAATCCCTATGGTCTCCCATGATTCAATATGACTAATCAAAGGGTACTCTCCCTGAATATTACATGCGGGCTTGCGCTGGTAAAGCGTTAAGCCGTACTTTTTATTTAGAGAGAACCGGAAAAAAGACTTTGACTTTTATCGCAACCCAACAAATGCTATAATCATCTGCCGAAAGCTCACGCTTTTATTTTAGAGGGCTGTAAATCCTCTGTTAACAAAGAGGAGAGGCCCCCGGGAAGTAAACTAATTGCAGCAAAAAGAATTTAACTTGAAAAAAAAGGGGAGAGTGCAATGCATGTCAAGCAGATAGTCACTTTGCTTTTATTTAGTATCTATTTTTTCTTTACTCAAACAGCCCTTGCCTCTGCGCCTAAATATATTGGTTCAAATGCTTGCAGTTGTCACAAAGCCCATGTATCGGACTGGAAATTAAGTACCCATGGGAGGGCCTTTGAAACGCTGAAACCGGGCGTCAAGAAAAGAGCTAAAATCAAGGCGGGACTTGATCCTCAGAAGGATTATACAAAAGAAGAGAGGTGTTTAAAATGCCATACAACAGGTTATAGAAAAAAAGGCGGCTTTATTGACATTAATAAGACCGCTGACAGGATTGGCGTGGGCTGTGAATCCTGCCATGGACCGGGCAGTGAATATCTTTCTCTCCATGAGAGCAGGCCCGGCAACTTCGACAGAAGCCAGGCAAAGTCATGGGGCCAGACTTACGGCTCCGAGAATCCCCAGGTCTGTACGGCTTGCCACAATAAAAAAAGACGTGGACTCGAAACTAATAAAGAGCAGGTCTATAAATTTCATTGGAAAAAATCGCTTAAAAAGAGAAAAACCTATCACCGGCAATTGTTTTTAAAAATGAAGGATTATTCTAGGCCGAACTTTTATCGTTTTTTATCATGAAAAAAAGAATTTCAGATCTTAGTTTAAGCACTAAATTTTTGGGTGCAATCGGTATTATCCTGATTATCCTCACCATATGGGATATAAGGTACAACGCCGAAAAGGAAAAAAGAATCAGCCATCAGGTAATTAAGGATTGGGCCTTTCTCTTTGCCGAAAACGTAAGGGTCTCTCTCAATGAACTCATGAAATCAAACAAAATGGAAATGCGCTTTCGCCTTTTTGAATCTATGTCTGAAGAATTGACGGGCCTTAAGGATGTGAGGGTCATCCGTGGCAATAGAACGAATGAAATATTTCATGAAATTAATGAAAAGGACATTATTCCCAAACTGGAAATAGACCTCAAATCTTATGGCAGGGAACTATCCTTACTGAAAGAGAAGTTAACCAATACAAGCGATAGTGAAGACCGTCTGGACCTGGAAGATGAAATCCTTTATGTCAAAGAAAATATTACCCTGACCCTTAGCGAGATAAACGAACTGAGACGCCTTAAGCCCATCGACATCAGAGAGCAGGCAAAAGACGCTGTTGATGAAGAAGTAATCAGGACGGGCCGGCCTATTTATCTCTTTGAAGGTGATAATGCCAGGGTATTAATACCCTATAAGGCAAGAAAAAAAGGGTGCACCGAACAACTCGGCTGTCATAAATACGCAAAGGAAGGCGATGTTTTGGGGGCCATAAACCTGGAATTCTCCGTTGAAACAATCAATAAGGAGATCAGGGAAAACAACATAAAAATGGCCGGTTTTTGGTTCATGAGACTTATCGTCTTCTTCACTATAATCAGCCTGCTTCTCTCTTTTATTATCACAAAAAACCTGCAAAACATACTTAAGACCTTCAAAAAGATTTCAGGCGGTGATCTTTCCGTGAGAGTTCCTGTAAAAAACAGGGATGAGATAGGAACTTTATCGGAAGGTTTCAATGGTATGGCCGCATCACTTGAAAGTACAAAAAAGGAGTTGGGCCAGCGCCTGCTGGAACTTTTCACTATCTACAATATCAGCAAAACAATGAATTCAACCCTTGAAATAGAAGCATTATTGGAGCAGCTCGTTAACAACATCAGTGAAAGCATGAAGATTGAGAAAATTCTCATCATGCTTGTCTCAGAGGATCGGGAGGAAATCTATGTAGCCTCTGCAATCGGCTTTGACACCGGCAAAGCCCTGGAATATAGAGAAAAGATAGGGCAGGGTCTTTACGGAAGGGCCATCTTGACGGGACGGAAGAAACTCATTGAAGATATAGGCGACGGCCCGTCTCCTCTCCCTGAAGAACTGTTAAGTGAAGAAATAAACTCTGTCCTCATTATTCCCTTCATGAGGCGAGGCGAGGTGCTGGGACTCATCTGCGGTTATAAAGACAAACCGGAAAAATTTAACGACTCGGATGTGCAACTCTTTAACAGTATTGCGGAACATGTCTGTGTCGCCATGGAAAACACCAGGCTTTTTGAAGAAATCAAAAAAATAGCCATTAAAGACGGTCTGACGGGTTTGTATAACAAACTCTTTTTCCATGAAAAACTTGAGATGGAGCAAGAAAGAGCGAAGAGGAACAAACAGAGTCTTTCCCTCCTTTTGATGGGCCTTGACAACCTTAAGGATTATAACGACACTAACGGCCAGGGGGCAGGTGACGACCTGCTAAAGGAGTTGTCAAGCTTTATAAAATCAAGCATAAGGAAAATCGATATCCCCTGTCGCTACGACGAGGAAGAACTGGCGCTTATCTTACCTGAAACCGGCAAGGAGGGCGCTCTTAAGCTTGCAGAGTCACTTGTTGAAAAAATTAACAACCACTCCTTTCAGCACAGGAAACTGCAAGCTCCTGGCTTTGTTTATGCCACCATAGGCGTCGCTTCACTCCCCGATGATGCAAAAACCCCCCATGACCTGATTAGAAAGGCAGACCAGGCGCTTTCCCGGGCGAAATCAGAGGGGAGCAACAGAATTATCCTTTGCGCTTAAATTATCCCGCCCCGGCCCTCTCCGGAGAGACAACCATGGCGTATAAACCGTTTATAACCGGCAAACCCTCAATGTGCATTTTCACCAATCAAAGCAGCAATATCCCTCGCCAAAAGATTATATCCAAAGTCATTTAAATGACAGCAGCGATCCCTGTATACCGATTTATCGACATTTTTAAATGCCCCCGTCAGGTCGAAAAAGGGGAGTCCTGTCTGGCTCATCTTTTGTCCCTCCATTTGTAACAGAGGGTAGCCGTACTCAACACCCATCCTGTAATAACTTAACATATCATTCTCATTGACGCCTATATATGCCACTTTCATCTCTTCTTCCGTCAGCTTCTTGCTATGAGGAACATACTGGTTAGGCTGGAGGAAGTGAAAATAGAGAATGTCCTCCCCTTTGCATAAGTCCCACATCTGCCGGGAAGACCTTCCCCAAAAACCGGCTGCATCATTAAAGATATCCATAAATGATCCAAATTTATAGGGAGGCCCGGCCTCCTGTGGTGACAATTCTTCTGTTCCTTTCTCCCTGAGCCTCTTATTGAATTCTTTTTCAAGAGTCGCAATTTTCCTTTTACTGTTTGTCTCTGCCACATGCCAGAGCGCCAAAAAGAAGTTGCTTATATTGAAAGGCCTTTTAGAAAAAAACCTTCTCCACTCTTCATTCCTTGCTTTTTCCCGGTATATTCCAGCCATAAGCACGGCGCTTTCAATATCCATCGCTTTTGAAGCATAAGACCTCCATAGGCGAGGGTAATAAGGAAATACGCCAAAGGGTATATTTTCATTCTGCGGCAGAGCCATTTCATTAAAACCATCAATATTGATAACCATATCAAAGCGGGCGCCGAGGCTCATGAAATAATTAAGGGCCAAAACCTGCTGAGGCTGCTTCATCCCTCCCAGAGCAATTGAATAGAGGTTTATTTTTTTGCCTGAAAAAGCAGGGATTTTAGCCAGTTCCTCTTCAAAAATCTCTCTGCCGTACAAAAAAAATTCAGCAGCCAGCGACCCCCCCATAATGGCAACAGAAATACTTTTTTCATTCTTTTCAAGGGGCGGGCCCGCACCGAAAAAGCCATACTCATTAACGGGAACCGTTACGGTACGTCCAGCCAGTTTGTGAAGACCTGCTCTGTAATTTCTTACAAAACCCAGGTAAGGATGAAGAATATACTCTTTAATCCACCGGTCGGGAACTTCCTTCGCTAAAATATCCTTTTTATGGGGAAAAGTTTTTTTCTCTTTCAGTGTTTCCTGTATCTGACTTGCGGAAACCCACTCACCTGATGAAATATAGATAGCAGGAAGAGAAAGCAATTCAAGGGCTACTGCCGTAACAAAGAGTATAATAAAAAAATAAAGACTATAAAAAGATAGCTTTTTCAGCAACATAAACAAAAACTCACTTTCAATATGCCCGGCGTCACTGCCCTGCTCTCCCTTCCAAACAGTTTATTATTTTCTCGATCATTTCATCTTCATCAATCGGTTTAACGAGAAAATCATTCATTCCCGCTTTCAGGCACTTATTCATATCTTCTTCCGTAACAGAAGCGGTAAGGGCGATTATGGGCATATCAACCCCCTGTGAGCGGAGTTTTTCTGTTGCCTCTACCCCGCCGAGGACAGGCATATGCATATCCATTAAACAGATATCGTAGCTGCTCTCTTTTATCTCTTCAAAAGCTTCCTCACCATTGGAAACAATGTGGCAGGCAAATTTAAACTTGCCCAACAAGGTCTTTATCAGTTTCTGATTATAGAGGTTATCTTCCGCGACAATCACCTTTTTCCCGCTAAAATCAGGGACGGCTTTTTCTTCATTTTCTTTAGGCGGGCTTTCATCCCTTCGCTTGCCTGCCGGTGACTCTTCAAGGGCAAGGACAAATGAAAACTCACTCCCTTCTCCCTCCCTGGAATCAAGTTCTATGTTGCTGCCCATCAATTCGGCAAGTTTTTTTGCAATATGAAGCCCGAGCCCCGTCCCGCCAAACTTCCTCGTCGTCGACATATCGGCCTGGGTAAAAGTATCAAAAATTATATCCTGCGTGTCAATAGCAATACCGATACCCGTATCCTTAACGGAGAAGCGGATAAAATCGATTTTTTTACTCCACCTTTCTTTTCCGGCGCCCTTTTCCTCATTATCGACAGGACTGACAGAGAGTGTAACAGATCCCTCTTCTGTGAATTTGAGGGCATTGGAAAGAAGGTTTGTCAAAATATGCCGGATGCGGGTCGGATCACCAAGGTAGTGTTTGTTAACCGAAGGGACCAAATGAAGCCGGAGGTCTATATTCTGGGCCATATGCTGGGGGCTGAAAATATCCATTACCACTTCGACAAGTTTAGCAAGATTAAAATCGACAATTTCAAGCTCCAGCTGGTTGGCCTCTATCTTGGATATATCGAGAATATCATTGATCGTCTCCAGGAGCATTTGAGCGCTTTCATAGACGGTCTGCAAAAAATCAAGCTGATTTTCATCGAGCGCAGTATCTTTGAGAATTTCCGAAAACCCGATAATGGCCGTGAGAGGAGTACGAATTTCATGAGACATATTTGCCAGGAACATACTTTTTGCTTCATTGGCACATTCAGCCCTCTCTTTTTCGGCCCTCAGTTCTTCCATAACCTTAATAATAACTTCATTGGCCTGGCTAAGCTCCCGTGTCCGGTCATCTACCTTGTCCTCAAGTGTCTTGGACCACTTTTCAAGCTCCAACCTGGCGTGCTCCAGGTCTTCAATAAGCTCATTAATATCCCTCATGTCACGGGCCACGCAGACATAACCGACAAGCTCTCCCTTTTCCTTCTTAAGAAGCGACATATGCAGGCTGACAGGTATCTCTTCGCCCAACCTTGTCCTGAAAAGCCCTATTTCACCACCACGTACCGCATGACCTGTCCTTTCCTGCCTGTCAGACAATATGAGATCGAAAGTTTTCCCTTTCAGTTCTTCCAAACTAAAACCGAGAAGTTTCAGGGTAGCCTTGTTCGCATCCTCTATAACCCCGTCAAAGCTGATGACAATCAAAGGGTCAATCATACTTTTCAAGATATCTTCCGTAAAACTCTTGGCTGATATGAGGCTGTCATGAGAGGCTTTCAGGTTTTCAATCATGCTGTTAAAAGAGCGCCCCAGGTCTCCGATTTCATCGTGGCCAAGGGCTTCCGCCTTAACGGAAAGATTACCGGCGCCAACGTCTGCTGCAAGGCCGGCAAGCCTTTTGAGCGGTCTTACCATCCTCTTGCTGAGATAAAAACCAATGGTAAAAATGACAAAATTCATTCCAAGCATGAGCCAGAGCATACTCCTTAGATGGGTCATCTTTCTTACCGAAATGGCTTCAAACTTTTCCGTTACCTTATTACTTATGTTGAGAAGTTCATCATTATTGAGCCGCACATAATCAATTGCCTGCCTGAAAGCGGCATTCTCACCCGGTTCGCTTGCGATAATCCGGCTCATTCGGCTGAATTGCTTCCACTCTTCATCAATAGCGCCAAGCGCCTTTGACAGGGCGCCCTCAATAATTGCCTCACCCTCCTCCGGACCTCCCCCTGTCCTCAGGGAAAAAAGCAGGGAATCAAATTTGTCAATGGATTCTGTAAAAAGGCGGGCCACCTTTTCTTTCTCACCCCTATCGATAAGCAGAGCGTATTTTGCTATTTTTTGAGTCAGCAGCATGAGGGCACTGACCCTTTTCTTTTCAGCCTTAAAGGCATCAGCATCACCGGCGCCGTCATAAACCTTCATCAGCTTCAGGCAAAGGCCGAGAAGCAGTTCATTATTTTCCCTCACATAGGAGAAGGCCTTTTCATAAACGGCATTACCCAATTGGCCATGAACCATGACAGAGATCTTTTCCCCGAAGGGCAGCCATTCTTCCTTGTTCTCTTTGAACAGTTTGGCCATTTCCTGCGGAGCAGGCCGTATTTTCTGGCCCATTACGTCACCACCAAAGTGGAGCACAGTAAGGGAGGAGTCATAAAGTTCAATAATCTGCCTCAACTGTGCCCGATCTTCCACATTTCCCTTGGCAACGGAAAGAGCGAGCTTAGACATTTTCTGCGTCAGCATTCTCTGCTTTCCTGCCACATTAACAATGAAGGCGTCATTTTTCTGGGCGGCCAGATAGTTGGAAATGACGATGAGATTAATGGCGGCAACGGCCAGCACACCGAGCAGGAGGATGGTTATTTTTAATGTGAGTCCAAAACGGTATCTATTCATCGGCTTTTAATTAAAAAAGAGGGCATCAATAAAGATGTCGTTAAATTCACTGGACCTTGCCACGTTTACATATTCTATCCTTTCGGCCAGCTTTTCCACATCACCGGCGGCATCTTTTGCCATGAGGCAGAGCCTTGCGCCGAGCCCGGCCCCGTTCTGGAGAAATTCCACCTTCTCTTCAGCAACAGGCGGAATAAGGCCGATAAGAATGACGTTGGCCGCCTTCATGGTAACACCAAAGGCGCCTGTCAGAACAACCTTATCCAGGTCTTTTGCCTCAATACCGTACTCTTTAAGAAGTAAAGATACGCTTGCCCTGATGCCTCCCTTTGCTTTCTGAATTTCTTCAACGTCTTTTGCCGTCATCACAAGGGGTTTAAAATAGGAGGTTTGCTGCCTGGGTACCACCGTATATCCTTCATCCGTCAAATGCGGGCAATCGGCATTATCGATAAAGCGCCCTCTTTCATCGAGAAGGTTGAGCTTCAAAAGCGATGCAATGGTGTCAACAACGGCGCTTCCGCACATCCCCGTCGGACTTTGACCGTCAAAAGTCTTAAAATGCGCATTAAATTTTTCATCAATATCTACCTCGTAAACGATGCCTGACGCCGCAGCACCCCCGGCGGAAGCGAAAGAATATTCAAAGGCCGGCCCCGCTGCCGCCGAAGTAACGATAAGTCTCTTTCTGTTGCCAAGCGCTATCTCTCCATTTGTTCCCATATCGATAAAGAGGGTAATTTTATCAGACCTGTGCATGCCCGTAGCAATAATGCCGACAGCAACATCGGAACCGGCAAATCCACCCATAAGAGGCGGCAAATAAATAGCGGCCTGCCGGTTTACGGCCAGTCTCATGGCCTCTTCCCTTTCGCCGTTCACATAGAAACAGGGTTCATCCGTTACAGGAATAAAAGGCGCTCTAACGAGATTATCAAGCCTTAAATCAAAAAACATATGGTGCATGACTGCATTACCCACAATAACGACCCTGAATATGCTGTTAAAATCCAGGTCGGCCCCTCTCGTCAACTCAAGAAGGAGGTGGTTTACCCCTTTAAAAAGGGCATGAACGAGCTTGTTCCTCTTGTCATGGCTCTTCATGTATTCTTCCGACCGTTTCATCACATTATCGCCAAAGGCGGCCTGGGGATTGACGACAGCCCCGCAAGTCAGCAATTCACCGGTCACCATGTCATGTATGTATGCGGCAATATTGGTGGTCCCAATGTCTATTGCAGCGCCATATATAGCAGAAGAAGAAGAAAAATCGAGGACAGCCTTCCTTTCTTCATCGATAATACAAAACTGTTCTTTCTTCTCATCTTTTATAAAATCAGACATTTGGCCCAGTTGCTCCGGCTTGAGGCTGACATTTTCCCCGGCAAGAGCCTTGAAAATCTCAAGGTCCGTCTTTTCTTCATTGGCTGCAGGCATAAAAAATTTCCTGGAACAGGCAATGAGGGAGAAAGGCTCCCCAAATTCATAAAGCATAGTATTAATAGCATCCCGGGAAATGTCTTTTCTGGCGAAGATCTTTTTATTCAATATTCTCGATGAAAAAGGAACGTAAACTTCAATGTCCCCCTCGACACTGACCTGGCAGGCCAGCCTCATATTCTCCCTTTTGTCTTCCTCATCAAGCCTTATGAGCTCGGTCTTTGTCAAAGCGCTGCTTTTTCCCTTATCAATCCTGACGAGACAGGTCCCGCAGGCCCCTGATTTATTACAGAGCCTCGATATCTGAATACCAACCTTTGCAGCAAGGTGCATAAGGTTTTCCCCTTCTGCGGCATAAACTTTCTTGCCGTAGGGGTAGAAAGTAACTTCTTTCATGCCCTTTCCTGCATTACCGTAAATCCTGGTCCTGCGGGAAGCATCTTTTGCCGCGCGAACAAGGGCCTCGATATTTTCAGCCCGCGAATCAGGAGGCACCTCACAGCCCGAACCGAGTATGAACCTTCCCTCTTCAAGGGAACTCTCGATAAGCGCCGCAGACTCCCCGTAAATATCCTCTGCCCTTTCATTGACAAAAGAGAGGGATTTAATGTTTCCATTAAAAACAAGGGCAGGAGAAAGGGAATAGGCGACATCGAGAGGAACGAGGTAATCGATAGTAAGAATATCGACAGGCGCCTGCCCCACATCTTCAATCACGTCCTGCGTCGCCCCGGCAACGCTGTACCAGCTCATGATCTTTTCATCCTTTTTCTTGAGAAGGGAAAAGATCTGTTTCAGGTTGGGAAGTTCAAATTCCCTGAAGATGTTTGCCGGAAGCACGGCAGGTGAAGCGGCAGGATTAAACATGATAATACAATCGGCGCCGGCATCGATTAAGGCCTCCATGAAAGTAATGGTCACCTTCAGGGTAAAATTGAGGAGCTTTCTGAAATTATGAGGCTCATCGACAATCATGTAGAGCAGCTTTTCAATATCCATTATCCTGGCGGCAATAGTCATGGGCCCCAGGACATGAGCAACAACGGGAACCCGGCCCGCGCAATTCTCTTTCATAAGGGATACGGCCTTGATAAGCTGGGGCATGCGTCCGCTTTTATAGGGATCGGGAAGAACCAGGCCGTCAATGTCATCGGCCCCGTTGATGACAGGCACGCTAATGTGAGGGTAATTATTTTCCGGAAATACGGTCTTGCAGCCGATGGCTTCGGCCTCAACGCAAAGGTCGGCAAAGGCGATGACGGCATCATAATCGAAGCGGTCTCTGGCGTCCAGCTGCCGACGGGCAATCACCTCGCCATCGGTAACGTAATCTCTCACTGTTCCCCCTGCAAGAGTAGACGTTACGGCAGCGACTTCAGGAATAACGGCGACGCGGTCAGTGCGCTCCCTTTTTAGCGTTGCATAAATACGCTCAAATGAATTCATCGATTCAAATTCCCGGATAAAAGGATTTTAAAAAAAAGATAATAAGTATTATGAAAGGTATTATCCCTCGTGCTTCATAAAATAATTAATGCCGTCAAAGGCATCAAAAGCCCTGTAATCGACATCGAGATAGCCCTCTTCTGCCTGCTGAACGGCTGCGCCGCCGGCAACGATAAGGGAATTAATACCGCGGCCTTTCGACAGCGGCTTTATTTCGTTAATTGTGGGAAGACAAACCGTCATCAGTGAAGAGACGCAGATAAAATCGGCATTTTCCCTCTCGGCAGCGTCGACAAAAGCCAGGGGGGGCACATCTTTTCCGAGATTAATGACTTTAATGCCCGAAAGGCTCGACAATGTGGCCACAAGATGCTTGCCCAGATCATGAATATCTCCCTGAATAGTGCCGATAACGATAACTTTTGACGCGCCCTCTTTGTCCCCGGTAATATCATTCATATGAATGATCTGATCCATTTTCCCTTTCAGGTTTTGGGCTATCACCTGATCTATCACCTCTACCATGGCCCGTGAGGAGAGGAGCACTTCAAGAAGCTGAAAGTTTTCTATGGTGCATTTATGCTTGAGCGACTGCAAGGCCGGCACAAGCCCCTCACTAATAATTTTTTTCCCTGTAAACCCGGCCAGGAGCAAGCGGTCGGCTTCAACGACAGCCTTCGCATTCTCGCCCTTTTCGACAAGCTTTATAAGCTCTGAAAAATGAGACATAAAAACAATTCACCTTCCTTTCAGGCGTTTTATTAAAAAATAAACAAATCTATTATAATTGATATATAAGACTACTTCCAGACTATTTATGGCTTTTTAAGAAAAAAAACCCCTGCTTGCAGGAAAAGGTCAAAAGAACGGATTGCCGGCCTTGAAGAAAAGAGCCCCTAAGCGGGAAAGGGCGCAGGCGCAGCTTTTGCGGGAAAAGAAAGAATGCGATAAAATGCAGGGGAAGCGCTTATATTCGCCTGCCGTCATATAGCAGATGAGAGCCCGTAAAAAAAAGGACTAAACTATTTTACTTCCATTTTTTTGATGAGGACCTCGATTTTGCTCACATGCTTTTCTTCATCGTCCCTAATGCTTTTAATTGCCTGAGCCAGTTCAGTATCTCCGCTTTTACTGTAGAAGTCATAACATCTTTTGGCATTTTCAAGGGCCTCTTTTTCAATTTCCAGAGCTTCCTTAAGGTAGTTGATCTCCTCCATAGCTATCCTCCACGTCTACTTTACAAGTGCTTTTTTCAAAATTTTCAGATGCTTGTCCTCATCATCGATGAGTTCTCCAAAGAGGTCTTTTACCTCTTTCGTATCAGCCGATACGATAGCTTCCCTGTAAATATACATCTTTTCAAATTTACCGAGCAGCGATGACAGGAGAACCTTTTGCTCACCCTGTTTTGAATTGGCTGCTTCAAAAAGGGCTTTAAGCTTCTTCGAGTTCATATGGACATAAACGGAGTGAGCAATCATCATGGCGATGAAGATAAGAATGAACAGCGGCATAAAAAATTCCATTTTCCCCTCCTATTGGTTAAATTCAGCCTCCCGGGAATCGCTAATAATTCCGGCTATGAATTATTAGCGGTCCTCTTTACTATTAGGATAGCAGAAAAAATGAGAAGATTCATCTTGCAGCCAGGAAGGAATTTCTTTTGCCCTCCCTCTCCTTCAAGGACCCTGGTGCCCCTTGACGGTAGAGGGCCGGGGGGAGGATGGGCTTCAAAGAGATAAATCAGGATTCAACCCGGCATATGGGCGGTTTTACCCCCTCATAGCCTTTATCCTTTCAATAAGCGGCGGGTGAGAATAATTGAGAAAAACATAAAAGGGATGCGGCGTCAGGTTCGACAGGTTGTGGACAGAGAGTTTTTTGAGGGCGCTTATCATATCATCACCCCTTCCCGTCGTCTCTGCCGCAAAACGGTCGGCTTCGTATTCATTCTTACGGGAAAAGATATTCATGAATATGGAAAGGACCATTTCAATAGGTGAAAAGAGAAGACCAAAAAATAAAAGCCCCGAATAAACAGAGACATTCTCCATGTAAAAAGCATCGAAAAGCCCCCTGTGGCTGACAAAGATGGAGAGAAGATAAAGCATAATCCCCATATGAATGATACTGATGACCATCCCTTTGATAACGTGCTTTTTCTTGAAATGGCCAATCTCATGGGCCAGAACGGCAACAAGTTCAGAAACGCTGTGCCCTTCGATAAGGGTATCGAAGAGAGCAATACGCTTGTTTTTTCCAAAACCCGTAAAAAAGGCATTAGATTTGCTCGATCTTTTTGAGCCGTCAATAACAAAAAGATTTTCAACGGAAAAATTAACGGACTTTGCATAAGCCAGGATGGAATTTCTCAGTTCCCCTTCTTCAAGGGGGGAAAACTTGTTAAATAGCGGCATAATCCAGGTGGGCGCTATAAACTGAAGGAGCAGGATAAAGAAGGTGACGGCAATCCAGCAGTAAAACCAGGCAAGCGCCCCCGCCGTTTCAAAAAACCAGAGCACCGTTGCCATAACAAGACCACCGATAATCATTGACAGGATGATCCCCTTGAAAAGATCAGCCACAAAGGTAGCGGCCGTGGTTTTGTTAAAACCGAAGCGTTCTTCAATAACAAAGGTGGAATAAATGGAAAAGGGAAGTGAAATAACCGTCTTGGCAAGCAGAAGCGAAGCGATATAAAAAAGGCCCGTTGCAATTTCACCAAAGCCGTAAGCTCTTAAATACATATCAAGAGAGTTAAATCCTCCCAGGCGCCAGAATGCCAGAAGAAGGACAAGGTCAAAGGTACCGCTTACAAGGCCAAAGCTTGTCGTTGCCCTCGTATATTCCTGTGATTTGCCGTACTTCTCCTCATCATAGTAACCTTTAAATTCCCCGGGAAGTTCAGGCTTGAGGTTTTTAAGATTAAGCGCTTCGGAAAATACTTCCAGCAAATAACTTCCCAGCAGGGCGACAATGATGATCAATGCATAAATATTCATTTAAGTCCTTAATTCCATATTATTTTTACACAGCCTTGTTCGGTCTGGTTTTTCAGCATTTATTCCTCCCCCTTCAAGGGGGAGGTAAGGAGGGGGATGGGTAGTTTTTTGCATCCTTACTTCTGAGAAAAAAGCATCCCCACCTCTATGAGCCGTTGGCTCCGAGCCTCAGGCCTGCCCCTCCCCTTGAAAGGGAGGGAAGTGCTTATCCATAAAAAAACCGGATAAGCATGAAAATTACAGGCTACATCTTTTTAATCCTTTTGTAATGGCTGATGGTACTCTTAACATAATCAGAAGGAGAAATAAACTTTATTCCCATTCCCAGATTTACTGAAGCAGAGCTTTCATCAACCCTGTTAACTGCCCTGACCACTTTTCCCTTTACCTTCACAGGATCACCAAGACGGGTAAGCTTGAAAAGAGCGCTTACTTCCGCCCCCTCCCGCAAGGGGAATATACTTTTAAGAAACATTCCGCATTCACTGATATTAAGCAACTTGCCTTCATCTTCAAATTTATTATAAAAATAGGAAACAGCAGCGTCAGAGGAAACTCTCGGGAAAGAGCGCTCCTTCAGATTCAGGTATTTTCGTATGGCATGATAAAATTGCGGTTTATTGACGGGCTTAAAAGCAAAATAATCACAACCTGCTTTTTCACATATTTCTTTGGCATTAAGATCCCAGGCGTTTGCCATCATGACAATGGGGGTATTTTTTATTTTATCATCGGCCTTGACGAGCCGGCAGCATTCATCACCGTTCATGACAGGCATTTTAAAGTCCATAATAACCAGATCAGGCTGCTCTTCTTTAATCAGGGACAGCGCTATTTTACCATTTTGCGCCGTCATCATTTTACAGATGCTTCTTTTGAGAAAGGCGCCTCCCAGTCTTAAATAATAGCTTGAATCATCGACAATAAGTATTTTCAGTTTTCCAGCGCCGGAAGTCATTTTTTTCCTCAATCATAAAAGATGAATTCATTTTACCATCACTGAAGGAGAGCTTTCAACTGTGCCGGAAAAAGTGAAATGACAAAGCTAACCTGCAACCCGCAACCCGTCCGGGCTATTTTAAGCGCTCCCCGCTCTTTTTTCCTCTTTTAATTTCTTTACAGTAGAATCCAATTTTTATAGACTTATATATTCACACAACGGATTGCTAATTTTATTATAGAGAGGAATTATAAATATGACCACCTTGTTAAAAAGTCTCACAACAGCCCTTTTCATCACCATCGTCAGCTTTTCATTTAACCTGCCGCCTGCTGCAGCCGAAACCGCATCAGGTCCGCCAAAAGGCGCTCCGGCTTTTGCCCCCCCCTGTAAACCGGGGTTTCTGCCGGGACAGGCAAAGGTTCCCTGCCGGGGCATTATAGCCTTTATTGAAGGTGTCACAGAAAACGAGCGTGCTCAGCTTGTTAAAAAAGCGGGCGCCTCGCTAAAATTTAATTTCAATATTGTAAATGGGAGCGCAGTTTTTGTGCCCGATGAAGCGACTTATTTATCCCTTTCCAAAAATGAAAAAGTTAAATCCATTATTCCTGACAGGGTAACCAGTGTATTTGTAAAACCGGAAAGCCCGGGTGGAAAGGGCGGCAGAGAATCAGGTCAGACCGTTCCTTCCGGTGTGGAACTCATCGGCGCGGCTCCGGGCGCATTATCTGTGACCGGCACAGGCATTGGTGTTGCCATAATCGATACGGGAATTGATATGGACCATGCCGATCTCGCTGTGGGCTCCCCCTGTTTTACGGCTTATGCCGGTTGTAATGACGGAGAAGGCCATGGAACCCATGTTGCCGGAATTGTGGCGGCGCTGGACAATGATATCAATGTTGTGGGCGTAGCGCCCCAGGCAACGCCTTATGCGGTAAAAGTACTGAATGACAGGGGCAGCGGTTTGGATTCTGCCATCATTGCAGGCCTTGAATGGGTTTATAATTACGGTGAAACACTTACCCCCCCCATTCGTGTCGTAAACATGAGTCTGGGAAGAGAAGGCAACATTTCAGACAACCCTCTTTACCATGATGCCATCAAAAAAGTTTATGAATCAGGAATTTCAATCGTTGTTGCTGCCGGCAATGACCCCGGCATGGAGGTATCTCAAACAATACCGGCAGCCTATGCGGAGGTTATAAGTGTAGCCAGCACGACAGCACAGGACGGAATGAGCAGATGCAAGTCTTATAGCGGTATTATTCCCGCCCATAGCGCATCCTATTTTTCAACGGATGGCGTTTCTGTTACCCTATCGGCGCCCGGTGAAAAAGCCGAACATATTCATCAGCGATGCTTTATTCAGTCAGAGGGGATCTTGTCGCTGAAAGCGGCAGGTGGAACAACACGTAAGTCGGGAACCAGCATGGCGGCGCCCCACGTTGCCGGAGTCATTGCGCTCATGTTTGAAGAAGCAAACGGTTATCTCGAGCCGGAAGTGGTAAGATCGGGGATTAAAAACAACGCTTTTTTGATTGGAACAGCACCGCTCGATTCACCCGTTTCAAGCTATACCTATGATGGTATAAGGGAAGGCGTCATCTCTGCCTGCGGAGCGCTCGCCTCCTGTCCCTAATCAATGTAAAATCAGTCTCTTTCAGAAAAACATTTTTGCAGCCCCCGGCCCTGAAGGTCCGGGGGCTTTGTCTTTTCTACGGGGGATCTGCTTATAAATCTCAGAAGGCATCCGCCTTACCTGCCTGAAAAGAAGGGCAACAGGACTGTCCCTGCAATCATTTTACAAAACATTCAAAAAAAATTTGAAACAAACTGCAAGTCCCATCATCTATAAGCCATAAAATTCATAGAGGGGGGGATAATAATGGGTATCCTGTGAGATTAAAGGGCAACAGTTAATAAGTTTTTGCAAGTATCGTTAAATAGTAAATTAGTAAGGGGGAATTAACAAAATGAAGAAAAACATCATTAATCGATTTATTTTTACTGTTACCATAGCCTCATTATTTTTTGCGGCAAATGCAATAGCCGGGGAACTCTCACCGGCAGAACGTCTGGGGAAACACCTTTTCTTTGACAAGCTTTCCGATCCGGACTGGATGTCCTGCGCCGGCTGCCACGATCCTGATGTCGGATTTACAGGCCCCATTCCGGGAATAAATAAACATGGCGCTGTTTTAAGAGGCGCAGTGCCAACGCGTTTCGGCAATCGCAAGCCACCGAGCGCCGCCTATGCGACGTTAAGTCCCGTTTTCCACTATGACGCCGGGGAAGGTCTTTTTGTGGGCGGCAACTTCTGGGACGGCCGGGCCACAGGGGAAAGGCTTGGCAACCCCGCTGCCGAACAGGCGCTTGGTCCCTTTCTGAATCCTGTCGAGCAGAACAATGCAAGCAGGCAGGCTGTCTGTGAACAGATTGCAGCTTCAATGTATTCATCGCTCTTTGAGGAGGTTTGGGGAAGCGGTTCTCTTGACTGCAGCGATTCGGGCATTATGGCAACCTACGATAAAGTCGGTCTTTCTATTGCTGCCTATGAGGCATCGGCTGAAGTTAACCCCTTCTCATCCAAGTATGACTATTACCTGAAAGGAATGGTTGATCTGACGGAAATAGAGCAAAAGGGGCTGGCACTTTTTAATGGCAAGGGCAAGTGTAATTTATGCCATCCCGGTGATGTGGGCACAAACAATGAGCCGCCGCTCTTTACCGATTTCACCTATGACAATCTTGGCGTCCCCAAAAACCCGGAAAATCCTTTTTACAGCATGGATGAAGAATTCCTTGATGACGGAAGCGCCATTAATCCCATGGGCGCAAGCTGGATTGATCCCGGTCTGGGCGGCTTTTTAGAGACCCGTCCCGAATGGGCAATGTATGCAGCGCAAAACTACGGCAAGCATAAAGTCCCGACGCTGAGAAATGTGGATAAAAGGCCGGGCGCTAAATTTCCAAAGGCCTATATGCATAACGGTGTCTTTAAATCGCTTAAAGAGGTTGTTCATTTCTACAACACGCGGGACATTAACGACTGGCCTGAACCTGAAGTGGCCGAAAATGTTAACAAAGACGAACTGGGAGATCTCCGTTTAACTGACGATGAAGAGTGGGCTATCGTCGAGTTCTTAAAAACGCTCTCAGACGGCTACAAGCTTTAGTACAAGTTTTAGAAGGAAACGAAATAAAATAACCCTGCCGCATCTGCGGAGTTTATCAAGCTTATCTTCGCAGGTGCGGCAAACCTTAAAGCCTTTCCAATCCTTAAATCCCCTTAATTATCAAACAAATATATATTTCTTCACAGCGGCTCTGAACTCTGAACTCATCCTTCCCCTGCGTCTTTCCCCATCGGCCATCCCAAATCCGCAATTGGAATCGGGGTATTTTCAGGGTAACCTACCCTTTTCCCCCTTTAAACATCAGCTTCATAGTGTAGTATGTGTAACATTCTTTAAAAATAATGTGATTCTTGTTTCTTTAAACCTTGCCCTTTAGACAAGGGAGGAGGAGAAATACTTGCCTCCAATACAATGAGAGATATTAATCCTTTCAGGCCTTTCAAAGGGCAGCAAAAAACAAAAATGCATAATGAGAAAAAAATGAGAAGAGGATTTTAAAGACCTCTTGCCCGGTGATCGGGGGAGGGGTCTTTTTAGTTTGAGAATCTTAAAACAATTTTAGCGGTAGCTGTGGGGCTGTTGAAAAAGCCACCTTCAATGGTTCGACAGGCTCACCATGACAAGTCAAAGCCAATATTATCAATAAAAAAACTTGTCACCCTGAGCTTGTCGAAGGGCCTGAAAAACTTTTTCAACAGGCCCGCTATCCATTTTTTACGAGGAAAATGTAATATGAAAAAATTAAAAAAAATAATATTCTACTTTATTAGCCTGGTATGTGGACTTATGCAAACCCTTTTCATTGTGGATTACTTAATGAGAGGAACATCTAAAAGCATGTTAGAGGCCACGGCAGCCCCTTCTGCCATTAGTTTCGGGGTAATGCTTGTGTGCGGGAAATTCTCCAGGGAATTTAAAAAACCATGGATAAATTATTTTATTGTAAGTTCTTTACCCATGTTTGTGATCACATTTTTATCATTCATCATTATACTTCCTTTATCAGTTCTCCCTATACTTGCAATTACTGTAGGTGGTGGTACATATTTAGGAACCAAAATGAGGGATATGGAATAGAAGGGCTGAATCTTAACTATCAAAGGGTCATAGAGTTACATCATAATATTAATTTTTTATTTTTGCTTAATAATTAGATGCGATCCTTTTAGCTCTTTTCAGGAATTATCCTGGCATATGAACCTTATGGCCGGGTGGTTCAAGAGGGATGAGGGGGTAAGCCCTCACTCTATTAGATTCAGGAAATAAGGATAGAGGATGTGTCGTCCAAAAACGAACTCATTTCGTCCTGTTAAAAGGGGGTGGTTATTATCATACATTGATATTTTCATGCGGTAAAAATCGCGGTAGATTGTGGGAAAACTATTTTAAAATTATAATGAGGAGTATAAAAATGAAAAGGAAGTTTTTTTTATTAACATTAACTCTATTTTTGGTTCTTACCAGTTCGGCTTCATTATTGGCATGTTGTGCAGATTACATGGTTATTGTACCTCATACCGTACCGGGTATAAATCCAAATAATAATGGTCCTGTCCTGCGTTACAGATTCGGAGGAACAGGCCCTTTTACACAATTGTCTTCTATTCCTTCCTCCTATTTTAATGATCCTTTTTACGCTACGTTCAACTCTGTTGGAGAGGTTTTTATTGCTAACCGTCATGGTATCGTAAACGGGCAGGGCAGTATTGACCGTTTCAAATTTGATTCGGAAGGCAACTTTACACATATAGAGGAAATTACAGGTAATAATCTTAATGTTGTTTCTGGTGTGGCTTTTAGTCCTGACGGCAAGCTTTATGCCTCAGGCTATAAGAATGGTAAAATATCCCGTTTTAAGTTTACAAATGCAACTTCATTGGCTGAAGCTGATGGGTCATTTAATACAGGTGAGTATGTAAATCAGGATATCGCTTTTTCTGCGTCAGGAGAGATGTTTACCACACATGACAGTTCCCGAGTGAACAGATGGCTTATTGATCCGGAGACAGGTCAAGTGAGCAGCAATGGCTATTTTTATGTCAGCGGCGCCCTAAGACTTCATGGGCTAACCTTTAACAGAAAGGGTGAACTTTTTATTGCAGATGGTGGGGCATATAAGAGAGTACATCGGATATTATTTAATGAAAATAATAATCCTGTTTATAATGGGTATATTTCCATTGATGGCAGCCCGCGTGGAGTTGCACTAAGCAAATGCGATGAACTTTTTGTTACAAGTCTTGATGGTCAGAGTGGTAGCGGAATTTCACGATTTATTTTTGACAAGAATGATAATCCTGTTTTAAGGGAGTTTATTACATACAGTAGAGCTGTTGGTGATATCTCTTTGTTCCCATTATTCCCCTGGTAATGAAGAAAGGCCGGAGTAATCCGGCCTTTTTCTTTTTATAGAGTCTGGCATATAGTAGCAAGGATAGGTTTCACTGCGCTGCACTCACCCTGCTACCTCTGTCACCCTGAGCCTGCCGAAGGGTCTCTGTTTCTTTGAGCAACAGTCCCTTAATTATTAAGCGAACAATCCAAAACTTAATAATTAAGATGCGACTCTGTTTCTTCGTCGTCTGTAATTTGGCATGGTGTAATGCTTCAATCATGCGGCGGATGGCGCAGGCTTATCCGCCCTACGGGGCTGTTCAAAAAAGAAAAGGGGCGGTCAAAATGGATTGACTCGCCCCTTCAGGGATTGAAATATGAATTTGTTGATGGTGAAAAGGATATTATAAAGGGGGGGGGTCAACTTAATGAGGTGTGAGGATATTTGTTACACCTACAAAGCAACGGAATTACTAAATTACAGAATCAATGATTATTGGTTGAAAGTGAGTATTACGATTTAATTAACCGGCTGCGTTTAGCGAGTGAAACGAGCTAATAGCGGTCGGGTTGAATGTTGGGTTGGGCCAAGTAATTCAAATGGCAAACTATAAGTTGTCAATACATCGCTGATCCTCAATTAACTCAGCATCAAATGCGTTGCCCTCTAAATATGTCTTACACGTGTCATATTCACCAAGAACATTTATAAAGTAGTTTATATCTTTACCAGCCATTTCGTTGTCATCGTCTAAAGTATCCAATATTTCAGTAGTTTTGCCTCTCATTCTTTCCAGACTCTCAATACGCTGGTCTAATTTTGTAAGTAGCGCATCAATCTCATCTGCCTTATTTTGAGGTATACTGTTAGCATTCTTGTGTGAAGAAACTGCATCTCTCATCATTGCTCTTCTGATTAGGAGGTAATCAATCCGTGCCAGCATTGCCGTGGTGACTTGTCGAGATAAATTTCGTTTATCCATTAGTTCTTTTTTTTCTACACCTTCGGTAGCTTTACGAGCTCTAGTGAGAGCAGTTACACTTACAACTATCGCTAAAAGGGAAATTATATTGCTAAGATAGTTCATGATTGCCTCCTTTGTAGGCCCAACGAGGCTGTAGAAAACCCCCTAAAATAAATAATTAGTAAAATAAAGGGGTCTCCAAACCCCTCTTTTCTGCGAGAACTCCTCTTACAGGCTAATCTTAGAGGTCATTTTTTTGAAAAATCTTTCTCAATTTAAATAAATTCAAAAAATCGGGTTTTTCTACAGCTTGAACGCCAAAGCTCTGGTGTTTTAAAACTGCGCAGCGGTTTTAAAATCACTAGAAGCGTTTTGTTAGCTTTCGCAATACTTGAAGCAATGCCTTTACCAATGGGCAAGTTCATTGACAGCTTTATCAAAGATGTTCGCTCTAAGCTTTAAAAACAATTCAAAGTCGTCGTTTAGCGCAGCTTCGTAAGCTTCGATAGTTATTAAGTTTGAATCGAGCCATTTTTCTAAATCAGCGCCTGCAGCTTTTGCAACCTCAGGCAAATACTCGGATGGCGATTTATTGGAAATGATTTTATTACTAGATGATGAAAGCATTATGATATTGGCTAGACAATTAATTTTTGAGCTATCGACTTTCTTTCTTTTAAGAAAATCTTTCGGAAAAAAATGATGATACTCTTTGGCGTTTGTCCAAGCCAAGGCTCTTGAGACTTCAATGACCTGCCCAGTCAACAAATCAACAGGATTGTGATATGCCAGTAAAATTCCAATTAACTTTGCATGGGCTCCGTTACCTCTGAATTGTCTGCTAGACCAAATTCCAACAGGGGGTCTTACAGCACTGGGGACATTTATATTTGGTGCAATGCCATCGGCAAACTTTATTACGGCTTGTTTGTCACTAGCCATCATGCCAGTGTTCCAGCCACTAAAATACCCAGACGCCGCAGTTTGCCAAAACCATTTATGGATTTCCTTGTATTGTTCAGCACTAGGTTTAGGTAACTTTCTAAACAAATCAGCTAAAACAACAATTTGATTTGCATATGGGAGTATTGCCACCGAAGGTATTTTTATTTGTGTTGATAAAAAATCAACAGCAAGACGATAGGCTTCTTCTGCTTCAAGGGCTGCCTTTTTTAATTTTTCTGAGCCAAATTTCCTCAAGCTGCCAATGCTATCTACCGAAAAACCACCCCCTGCTGCCGCAGACATTGTTCGAAGAATAACTTTACGATCTAAATCTGCAAAACCCTTTTCTGATAGTACTGCTCTCACGTCGTCAATAGCATCAATGAGGTCAAAATCCTGGCTCCAAGTTGCGGCTCGCATTAAATCAACTATTGTGAGTCTTGTACCGGTACTGTTAATTCTTTCAAAGATTGGAGCAACGTCTTCGATAGACATGTCACCAAGGGTAACTACGGCAATCTTATAATCCTTAAACCGATTGAATAAAAGATCTGCATTGTCTTTTAGTTTGTCTTTGTCGCCAGCATTGAACCTTCCCCGATATTGTGGAGACCCAGTTAAGTCGTTATAATAACACGACAGGAGGAAAGAATGGGTATTCAAGATCGAAGGAAGTATGATTCAGACTTTAAGAGAAATGCGGTGATGCTGGCTCAAGAGCCAGGAAGAAGCGTATCGGAAGTTGCTGAGAAATTGGGGATCAGTAAGGATCTGATTTATCAATGGAGAAAAGCCTTAGAGAAAAAAGGTGAGCTGGCATTTCCTGGCAAGGGCATTGAGGCTTTAACAGAAGACCAGAAGCGATTGCGAGAACTTGAGAAGAAGCTAAAAGATACGGAGATGGAGCGTGACATCTTAAAAAAGGCCATGGCCATTTTCAGCAGAGCACAGTGATGAGATATAAATTTATTGAGCAAAACAACGACTCATACCCTGTGGTGAAAATGTGCCAGGTTTTAAAATGTGCCCCCAGTGGTTATTATCGTTGGCTCAAAGCCCCGAAATCCCGTCGAAGTCAAGAAAATGAGCGTTTAAATCAGCGTATAAGAGCACTTTTTGAAGAGCATAAGGGTATGGCAGGCAGTCCAATGATAACGGCAGACCTGAATTCCGAGCCTGAATTCTCCAAAGTAGGCAAGAATAGGGTCGCCAGACTAATGAAAAAGGAAGGCTTACGATGTAAAACGGTAAAGAAGTTTGTAACAACAACTGATTCCAGGCACAAAGAGCCTGTTGCGGAAAACCTGTTAAACAGGGGGTTTGATGTGTGTTCTCCCAACCATGTCTGGGCAGGTGATATTACTTATTTGAGAATTGGACGAAAGTGGTATTATCTAAGTGTTTTTATTGATCTTTTTTCCAGGATTGTAGTGGGCTGGGATTTAAGTGATTCCCTTGAAAGGTATTCAACGATGAAAGCGCTGAACAAAGCGATATTAAGGCGGAGGCCTGACAGGGGATTGATGGTCCACAGTGATCGTGGAATTCAATATGCCTGTAGAGATTTTCGAGAAAAGCTATCAACCCACGGTTTTATACAAAGTATGAGCCGGAAGGGTAATTGCTGGGATAATGCGGTTGTAGAGTCTTTTTTTCATACCTTGAAAACACAACTGACTCATCATGTCTGCTTCAAGAATGATCAGGAAGCGGAGCAAAGCTTATTCAATTATATTGAGGTTTATTATAATCGGCGGAGAAGGCATTCTACGAACAACTATAAATCACCTGTATCTTTTGAAGAAGAATGGGTAGAGTATAAAAAAGTGGCTTAACTTACTCTCCACATTAGTGGGGGAGGATCACATCGAGATTTGAAAGCATAGCGACATGCTTATAAAATGATGAGGGATCTTTGAGTTTATTCATTCTAATTTGGTGCTGTGGAGGATCGCCCAACGAATCTAGAAAAATAAATTTTTGCAATCGTAGGTCGTAAGCAAGGTTCCAAATACTTTGTGGATTTGTACCGTGCCAATACATCGAACCACAAATTGCCGATAAACGCTGTTGCCCATCTAGCAAATAGTTTACCGGATAATCCGGTTTGGGGAGATTTATCTCAAGATCCGCGATTTTATTTTCACTTCTAAGTTCTTGTCGGCTTTGCCAAAGCAAAATACTTCCAATCGGGTAATTTCTTACAATTGAATCTAGAAGATTAAGCACCTGAGACCTTTCCCAAACAAAATCCCTTTGAAACTTGGGCAGTAAAATATCTCCCTTTATTACCCGAGATGCTAGGTCATCTATTCTGTCTACACTTGGCTGGGGGTCTTTTGGTAGAGAGGCGGTTGGCCCAGATTTGGCTTGTTTTTTATCTTTCATTTTCACCTTTCTTAATTGTACTTATTAGCTAACTATGTTATTAACGAGTTTTTCTCTACTTTATTCATCAACTTGACACTTGTCAATCGATTTGAGCTAAATTTGCTGACACTAATAGATACAAAACCTAAAATTCCTAACCTATTAACACCACACTTTTCATGTTATCAAGAAATCGATTATGTATTCATGATTAATATCTTCTCCTACTTGAGAAAGCTGAAGTAAAGTATTTATTACTGCTTGAAAGCTACTACTTTCCAGGGTGAGTTAATAATGATGACTACAGGAAGAAGTCATTTCTTTTCTTGTCGCTCCTTTAACCTCTTTATCTCCTCAATAATTTTCTCTTTCTTCAATATCCCTTTTTCATGAAGTGAGGAAGATTTGCGTGGCCTGAGGTCAGGCTTGCAACCAGGCATTTATCAAGCACAGAAAAAAAATAAGGGAAGGCTCCACACCTTCCCTTTCATTCATTCAAATCCGGTTTTGCAGAAATTGCTTAAATACTAATCCAGGTCTTTCTGCTTAATCTCACCCTTTTCAAGCAACCAATCTTTCAAAATCCGCTCTATCTGCCAGTTCAGAGAACGTTCATTTGATTTTGCAACTTTTTTGAGTGATTCGATCACTATTGGAATAGTTACAATTGTGAAGCGTTCCGTTTTCTTTTGGACTGTGTTCTTCATGCTTTGCATTATAATCGAATAACAAATCTTGACAATGAAGATATACGATGACAATATCACCACATTCATTCATTTAAGGAGTCAAGCCATGTCTGAAGTAAAGCAGAAAGAAGGAGAATTTGATATATGGGTCGTGGGGGATATGTACGAGGAAATACGACCCCGTTTCTTAGAATTATTTGGCACTATTAATAACGGTGAGTATTTGATCGCAAGATTGCCGGCTTACGGTAATACTTTCAGCATACCCCTCTGATGCGTAGGCAAGCATGCAACCTTTTGTAATATTTTCAATACTAGTCATGGTTCCAATACTGCTTACCCTAATGTACTTGGTGTCTACATAAGGCAATACTTTATCTTTAACCCGAATTTTACCTGGCCCAACTAACTCAACGTAACCTGAACCAACAGACTTAATACTCTGAATAGTATATGGAACTGCATCGGCAGCAAATAAATGGCTCGTCATTAATAATGCTGAAAAAATGAATGAAATTAAAATGGCTCTACTTTTCATTGATGCACCTTTAAAACATAAGGATAACGCCAACCAGCAGCGCAAAGTTTTTGATTAAGACTAAATCATATTCGAGCAAAGATTGCAACTTTGTGCTTGAAAGTTGAAGATATGAGGGTCGCACCTTAATAATTAAGATGCGACCCTTTTAGCTCTTTTTTTAACGATCACTGTTGTTCTATTTCATCAAATAAAATTTTTAAACATCAAGAAAACATGATACAATAGTCAAATTTCAAAACATGACACTACATATATATCAAAAGGAGGAAATGATAAAGTGAAAATAAAAGATATCCTGACTATTGCACTAATATGCCAAATGCTAATAGGTTGCTTTGGAGACGATAGTGATAATTCTAATACTTCACCCTATGCGGGTGCCTGGTATAACGAGTCCGGAAAGCACTATTTGGAAATAGAAAGTGATAATACGGTTACAATGCGACAATGCACCATGCATAATGGATATGCACCATTTTATACGGGCTCAGTAGATGGTGATAAATTGGATATTTTTTCTATGAGCTTCAATTTATCTCTTGAAGGGAATATTCTTACTCTTAAAGATGCCGACGGCAACGTTATTTTCGAATATGTACGAGCATCATCGGTACCGGACGTTTGTAATGGTGATGCCATAGAAATAACATTTAGTTCCCCCACTTCAGTGACAGAAGGGATCTTAACAACCTTTCAGGTCGACTTCGATTACCGGCTCTCTTCTACTAATAACGGTATTGTATATTTAGGTTTCAATACAGGAGAAGCTAATGCCTTTACTTTAACTACCAGTACATTTGAGGTATATACGACAGGAACAGGAAGTGCCTCATTATCTGCTGATATAATTCCCGTATTATATAGTTCACCCGATAGCTTTGCTATCTATGTTAATATTTCAGAAAATCCCCATCCTGGTTCATGGAGTCCTCTTGCTTCAAACATTATTGATGTTCGGGTCAACCCTTCCCATGCCAAGAAGAAATATAAAGAATCAGGCAACCCGATAAATAGTAAACAGTTATGCTCTAATGACATTTTTATTCAGTGCTTAAATGAATGATATAAATTAATTGCCCAGATGTAACCATTCCGGGAAAAGTATAAATCAAAGAGAAAAGCCTGAATCAATATCGGTTCAGGCTTTTTTATTGCTCCCGGCAGATAATAATGTTGGTTCAATAAGATTAAAAAAATTTCATCAGCTATTGTACCATCTTTCTCCGTGCCTCAGTACCCAAAGGGCATAAACGTCTCCACGCAAAACCATCCAGTTACCCTGTGAGATATGAGGAGATATGAGGGTAGCATCTTAATTATTAAGCGAACAATCCAAAACTTATTCTCGGACAGCCTGTTAAGATGCGACCCTGTTTCTTAGTTTTTAAAATGGGAAGTGTCCCTAATATTTAAAAGCCTCTTTCAGGGCGCGTTCCATTTCTTTTCGTTCTTCGCTCATATACCTGCTAACGTAATAGCTGAGGGGCTTGCGGGTTTAAAGGACAAAGCCTCTCTTTA
>Ga0224514_10000090_pt1 | contig 33189 bp, 31 predicted proteins | sample SF_May12_sed_USG_3_FD_169107 | JGI IMG/M metagenome (GOLD analysis project Ga0224514, IMG submission 169107) | Sediment microbial communities from San Francisco Bay, California, United States - SF_May12_sed_USGS_24 | ecosystem: Environmental > Aquatic > Marine > Sediment | place: USA... | reverse complement strand
TGTCCGTCTTTATAAGCCCCGCAAGATCAGTCGCAGTCAGAACATCAACCACATTGAGACCCACCATGCTACCCACCCTGGTGTCATAATCATAGAGATAGAAGGGTGAATCAGAAACATGAGCACCCGTCGTCATTCTCAGGTGGGGAAACAGGACATATTCTCTTTATTTGTTTTTTCCATTCCCCTTGATCCTGTAAACAGCCACACCGCCCTTCTTAAGACAACTTACGACCTCATCTTTGCCATCCCCGTCTATATCGGCAAAAAGGTTTTTCCGCGCATCAAGCAACTTTAATCCAGAATATTTTACAGATTTTTTCTTAATGACAGCACTATCAACACCCATCTTTTTCATTACAATCTTTCTGCCTCCCTTTGACTCCTTCTTCAAATCTGGACCAATTTTGATATATCTCTTTTGCTTATCATAATTCATTAAGACAACCCTTGAACCATCCTCTGTTTCTAATACATCATTAATCTCAATATACCCCTCCTGTGTTTTAGGCGTTGGCTCTTCATATAAAATCTTAAATTCTTTAACTCCCTTATCATATTTAACCATCTTCAATTCATGAGTATCATTTTTTTTATTCCTATCCTCAAATACTATCTCTTTTTGACCATCACCATCGAAATCTGCAACCGCATAATCTACACGTGTCGATCCTTCCAATTGACGATCAGAAATAAGCTCACTAACTAAACTATTCCCTTCCAAATTTATTGCATACAATTTATTCCTCTGATTGATCAAAATTGAATCTTTCTGATCTACACCTAAATTTGTCACGACTATTTTCTTCTTATAAGTAAGCATCTCTTTTGTCATAGTAATTTGTCTGTATTTTGTCCCATTCCATTCAAATACATATATATTTCCTTCGTAAGGATATCCACGGCTTTCCTCATCATCATTCCATCTATAACCAAATAAAATTATCTCTTGTCTCCCATTTCCATTCATATCTCCAAAACGTATTTTACCGTCAAACCCATCACCACCTTCTGCACTAAGATCCTGACTCCTCCAAACATGTTCAATTTCATTTCTTTTTTTATTGTATTTGTAAATATCTACCCTTTTATCCAAATAAAACAATTTCCCTTTTACTTTTTGATAGCTAAACCTAACTAATTCATCAGTTCCATCACCATCCAGATCTGCTGATCCATGTGGACAGAAAATACTTTTTTTTGGAATTACTTCTTCCAATTCAAATGCGTTAGTAACATTATTATAAAAATTAAAAACAAACAAAGCCATTAAGATTATTATATATCTCATTGTTCACAAAACCTCCATTTATAATCACGTGATCTAAAGTCTGGCACATTTAAAAAGTTAATATTTTTAAAATATTCATCTTCATTATTACTGTCTTTGAAGAAACCATACCAACCTACCTCCGTTTGACCAACAACTTGAGTATTAAATAATGACTTAACATAATCTAACCCTTCACCTATTTTATTAGCCTGTTTTATGAGATTACAGTTACCAGGATTCTGATTGAGTGAACTAATAGTTTCATTTAAAACTTCTTCCAGAAGTTCTTCAATATTATTGTTGTATTCTGAATCAAATTTCGATGCAGAAAGTTCACCATTTTCAGAACATTTTAATTTAATTAATCCATCTATGGTTCCTTGTCCCCTACTATAATATGCCGCTGCCATTTTCATTTTTTGCGTTGAACTAAGGTTCCATGTTGGATATTCAGCTTCAAAATCCAAGTATTGTTTTCGAATATACGATATACCACCTTTAATATTAAGAGTTTCCTTGTAACGCATGAGATCTGTTTTTCCTTGTGCAGGAATACCTCCATCGGCAAACGTCCACGTCTCATCAAGCCACGTACTCCTAATTATCTGATAAATACCTTTCGCCCATGTAAATTTCTCAACATTAGAACTGTTAATGTAGCCCTTTGCCGTTGCATGATAGAAGTTAGACTCCTGCATTGCAATGGCCTTTACAAAAGCTACAAACTGCTCATCCGTCAAGCTTGTGGGATTGTGTGCCTTGGCATATTCCGTAACAAGTCCGTAGACCGTTGTCTGATCAGCAAGGTTTGCCTCGTTGTAGAAAGGCATATTGTCATATTCCTTACTCTTTTCAAATGCCTTTTTTAACGTGTCCATACCAGCTAAATTACCAAGGCTAGTATAGTCTATAGACTGTGCCGATGTCTTATAATTTAGGTTAGCGTATTTATTTAGTAAATCAATTTCTTTTTGCATAGAGGCCTCGTCCTTCATAAACGCCTTTTTAAAGGCTATTAGCTTCTTAACCGTATCACTGCCATACCATCCGTCAATAGACATGAATGGATAATAGGGATTTACCTTGTTGGCTTCCGTTTTAGACTGGTCATAACGCGCTACGGCATCCAGGTCTCCCTGCACGCTAAGAGCAAGGTTCACCATCCGTTGTAGCGACTGCACTGCCGGACTCTGCACAGTAACCTTGGAGTATCCTTTCAAATCGTAGAAGAGAAAGGCTGAATCATCATTTTTATTTTCACCGGGAACAAATATATCCTGTTTGTTGCCCTTAATTTCAGCGTAAAACCCTTTTACAGGCGCCGGTGCAAAATAATTGTCGCCATCCTGGAAACTGCCGTAACTATTGTTCGTAGCTGTTGATGTATATGTTGTAGAGAATTGTTGATCAAAGGCTGTCTTAATACGGCCATTGTCAATACGCGCTATGGGTAACGTTATCCTGGATAGCGTATCTTTAAAATTAAACTCCTTACCATCTACAGTCTCCACTGCCATCTCAAGTGTATATTCCCAAGGCTCAGTCAGATTACCGTCAGAACCCTTCCCATCCCATGCAAACTTGTTTTGACCTCTGTTTGTTGTCAGCAGATCATTTGTTATGCTGTTTGTTGCATAGACAACTTTAGGATTACCCAACAAGTCACTCTCGTTAGGGTTCTTAACTAGCAGGTTAATCTTCTTAATATTTGAAAGATCATAATTGATGTAGTAGTTAATATCTATACGACGGCTCTGAGTTTTGGGATTCTTACCAATCTGCAACACTAAGGCCCCTCGCAACAAATAAATATCTATGACTTCGCTCTTCAGTTCATTTTCCGTCCCGTAATTGAATACAAGTTTGGCTGAATAACTATACCCCTGTCTGAACTTCATTCCCCCCTGGCTAATGACAAATTCTTTTTTTGGATTGGGTTCAATAATCCCCATCATGATTTTAGCGCCGTCAGTATCATTTTCATAAACCTCAAGTGTAATATCCCGTGGTGTATAAATACTCTCTTCTGTTTCCGTAGGCGGTTCAACAGTATAGGCGACAAGAGTATCTTTAATAGGGTATCCCTCGTCATTGATAAATACATAGATAGGCTCCAGTACAGGCTTTGCTCCCCAGATGTTGAAATAGGCATTTCCCCTAATTTCTTTCTCTCTTATCAAGATATCGCCCGTCACCTCATGAATATAGGGCTCGGGCACTATTACTGTTGCAGCTGCTTTAATAAAATTCAAGGCTGGCTCCGGCCCCAGAGTTGGAATGGTCGAATACTTGCCGTCTGCGCCGTTCTCCACTGTTGCTGGATTAACACTGCCATTACCGAAAAGAGGCGTAAAATCTACCTTACCATAATCAACAGCCAAGGTCGTAAAAATACCGTTACCCTTCAGATAGTAACTGCCTGTAGTCCCCGCTACTTCATAATCTTCCATGATGTAGTTCAGGGTAGCAGTAATAGGCTTGCTCAATGTCGATTCCGGCAATCCGGCATTTATGGTATTTCCGTGGATATCTGAACTGAAGGTACTGGCAATAATCAGCTTTGGTTCGGCCATAGCCTGATTATCACCTTTAAGCGTCAGCGTACTATGTGAAAAGTCTGCCACCGGTGTGATGGAATTAGCCGTTTCCTCACCGTTTTCATCCCTGAAGGCCGACCCCTTTATTTTATATTGCGTATTCTCCGTATTACCGAGGATGACATAGGCATAAGCCTTCCCGGAACTGTCCGAGACATAGGTTATCGTCGAAGCCGCATTCACGCAATCGAATGTTGCCACACCGGGACAGTCTTCCGGTTTGGCAAAGAGCTTCGCACTTTCAACCGCTGTATCTTCCGACGGCGCTGTACCCCGGAATTTTGACGAGATAACACTGAAAGTCACTATCTTGTTGGCTATGGGATTGTCTAAAGCATCAGCCGCTTTGACTAAAAGCGTCCCCGAATAAATACCCGGATATCCGGTTTCATTATCACCATGAAGCTTTATAAGCTTGACGGCGTCGCCGGGTAAAGCGTATGCTTCGAAGGGTTTATCGGTAAACAGTTCGCCTGATGATACGGAAACCGTATTAAAACCGGCCATCTGCCAGTGGGGAGAAGCTTCGATGTAGTAAGGAGAATCCTCAGTATGCGCTCCGAGCGTCAGCTTTACCCTGGCAATGCCGTCAGGGCCGGTATTTATTACCACAGTGTTTCCGGCTTCACCAATATTTTCACCGGATTTCTCGATTCCCTGAATCGTCCCGCCGCCTTCCTTTAGCCGAAAAGTAACGGGAACATTGGGAACCACTTTCCCGTTGGCATCACGCGCCATGACCATTAAAGCATTTGGCAGCGTCTCATTAACTTTTCCTTTCTGATAGTCAGCCATGGCGACATTCATCCTGACCAGTTTTACAACTGATGTTGGATCATCATTTACACCTGAAGTATAAGGCAAACTTAGACTGTTTAAAATATCCTCCATAATCCACTTACTTTTATCAACCGCCGTCATCCCCCCGGCGATCAATCCGGTAAGCATCCAGCCCGACTCTCCGGTTTCAACATTTTCCTTTAGCCAGCCCGTGCCGAGCCAATCCATGTAACTGATTTCGGAATGGGGAATGCGGATTTCGAATTGCTGATTGACGGCGTTGGTGATCTCTTCTTTGATGTAGTCGTCATAGGGGAGGGTGGGGAGGGTGGTATCTATGTTGCTGCTGTCAATAGTAATGACTTTAGTTGCATGCTGGAATAATTTTGCCGTCGATATGGAATCGACCTGGAAGTCGTCTTCGAAAATTTTATTTTCAAGAATGGAGCCCTCTAAAGCGGCAAGGCGCATGAATTGTTTTTCATTTGAAATCCCCCCTGCCCCCCCTTTTTCTAAGGGGGGAAGTGATGGTATTACTTCGATGGCACGGAAATCGGCATCCATAAAGACACCTGTCCATTCGAAACCGTGGGGTGTATCAAAGAGATAAGCCACATCAATGGCGCCGCCGAGGGTGACGACGGAAGGTAGCGGTCTGGCGATAGCGAGGTTTAGAAGGGAAGCGAGTTCTTCTTCCGCTTCGGACCAGCGGTTGGTGTAGTTTTTGGCTTCTTCAAAAAGCAGAATTTCGGCGCTTTTTTCTTTGTGCACCTTCGTGATCGACCTGGTTCCTATCCCTATAACCGACAAATTGCCTGCAATATGGGTGTTGGTAATTTTTTCCACTACATTTGAACCGGCACCGTGCAACTCGACAGTCACTTCATAATCACTGCCCATGGCGAGACCGCCTGTGGCAACAGCCATGCGTTCACCGTCGATAGTGAGAACGGGCCTGAGTCGCACCAGGTAGGAGGGCGTGTTGTCGAGGCCGCCCCAGGCATTGATGATCTCCTGGTCGTCGATGGTTTCGGGCTCGTAGGTAAGAGCAATGCGCTTTCCTGCCACTTTGATCGTATCAAGGGTCAAGTCAAGAATATTTTCACCGGCGCCCGCCTTTGCAGTAAACCTTACCTTCTGTTTCAGCGCATCGGGAAGTTTTGCAGATTCACCGGTAACAGCAATCTGTTTGAACTGGAGCCCCGAGGGGATGATATTAAGTATTTCCGGCCTGAGGGTCCGCTTATGAAGAAAGTCATCATAGGTAAGCCCCACATTGGCCGCCTCAAGTTCACTGTTGATATAGGCCGTCAGATATTCCAGAGGGCTGTTTGTGTTCAGACCGGAAAGATAATTATCACGCACAGAAGAAATATTGACGAACCCATCGATATGGGACGCGCCATTTTTAATGTAGCCTGCTGGTTTGATGAAGGTATCGAGGCCGAGCCAGGTCTTGCCGTGGCCGTCGATGACGGCGCCGCGGTAATTGGAATAGGGAATGTAGCTATCCACCCAGACATGGGAGAAGCGGAAATTAACCATCTTACCACCTGCAATGACCGGCTCGTAGGGAATACCTGCTTTTTGCAGGAAGCGGGCAATATTCATGGGTTCATCAATGCCGGTCAGGTTTTTGGCCTGTTCCATGCCGCCGAAAAACTCGATAGTTCCCGTCACATAACGGCTGGGAAATCCCGAGGCCCGAAGGAGGGCTACCAAAAGCGCAGCCTGATCGCAGTCGTTGCCGCTTTTCTGGCGGGCCGTCACTTGGGCCCCTTTCATGCAGCCGTAGTACCATTCAGAATGAATGTTGTTTTTTACATATTCATAAATCTCGACGGGATTCCAGTTGAGTGAGGCGGCGAGATCAGTCATTTCTTTGCTGATTGGCGCCTCTTCACTTGCTGCCAGGTCTTCAGGCAGAGAACCCGCACTTCCCCCCCTGTAGGCGGGAGTAACATTAATATTGCTTACGGGCAAAAGGGCGGGAAGGTTAAGATGGCGGTAGGGAAGCGCACCGTGAATGGGGCGGCGCTTTTTGGGCAGCAGTTGTTTCAAAAGGGCTTTTAACTGCGTCAGTGTGCCTTGCTGATCATTGCCCGAAGCGGACATACTGCCCGCATCGGACAGGCTATTTACAAGGCGAATGACTTCACCCATGCTGCGGCGGTATTTATCCAGTACGGCATTGTGCCTTGCTCCCGCTTTAACGCCAAGGGCATTCGCCTTTTCAGCCCCTTTTACAAAGCGCTCTTTTAAAAGCAAGTCCGACGCCATGAGAATATCCGAATAGCCCTTGATCTCACCGATTTCCACCCCGGCATCACTTCCTGATTGAATCTTTGCAAGGGCCTTGTCCGTTAATTTCTGAATCGTCCGCAGGCTTTCCTGCAGGTCGGCTTCAAGGCCTGCATTGGATGCAGCCAAAATAGGCGAACAGTGAAAGATGAGAAAAAATGAGAAGATTGCGGCAATAAGCCCGGACTTGCGAAGTGACAGTAGTAAGGATGACATATTTCTCTTCTCCTTTTTATTTAAAATCTTTTTAACCACCAAGTACACGAAGGAACACGAAGTTTAAATTCTTAAAACCTTTAATCTCTTAATTTCTTCTTCGTGCTCCTTCGTGACCTTTGTGGTTGAATCTTTTATTCTTTAATTCCTTCTTTGCGGATGATTTTTTTTGTTCAATGTATCTAAACAATAACTTATTGAAAAATAAATTACTCGGCTTTTTTTGCTTTTTTTCACACTTTTTTTCGGCTTTTTTTGCTTTTTTTGAAAAAAACAGAACTAATATACTTTTTTAAGGTAAAAAGGTTTAGTCCATAAACCTCTACAATTATTTTCTTTGGTTCTTCTCCAAAGGTTGGCAAGCACAACAATAAGCTCATGGTGATAGACGAGCAGGTAGTGATTGCAGGCAGCTTTAATTATACCGGGCCTACAAATCGCCTCAATAATGAAAACATCATGATCTTTGGTGACCTGGAACCAACCGATGTATCATCCATATCAGACCAAAAAGCCGTAGCAGCCTACGCCCTGGAAGAGATTGACCGCATTTATGATAACTTTGGAAGAGTAGTAGATTAAAATCGATTTCTCTTGACAAGCCACCATGCGTTCCATAGTATTTCAAGAAAGGATTAGTTTATGGCTTCCAATGTGATAAAAGAGCTAAAAGGAGAGCAGCGAGCAGCCTTTCTCCAGCTTGACCCGATAGAGAGGATGTTAAAAATGGAGCGAGCACTTCATGAGATAATCTCGATTAAGGCTGCTGAGGAAGGGGTAAGCGAGAGTGACATCTATAACCGATACCTTAAACGTAATAAAAAACGCCGTCACAGCTTATGAAAAACAGACGAAAAACAAAGCGTCCCTTGCATTAATCGGCGGATATGCCGCCATCTTCTTTGGAGCTGAAAGAACAACACTTGACGTAGATCTCTTTTTCCACTCAACAGCAGAATACCCCGGCTCCTCATTTTTTAACTTCCTAAAAGAATACCTCCCAGACAGATTCAAGCTTCGCTTTATCGAAGCTACCAAAGACCCAACAGACCCGCTAAAACACGACTTGGTAGTAATTGATGATTCAAAAGGCGACTATCCCCGAATAGACATATTGCTCCTGCGCTACAAGTGGGAATTGGAAGGGATAAACGAAGTAAAACCGATCGATAAACTCCCTGTGCCTTTATTCCCTCTGCCCTACCTTGTAGCAATGAAACTCCTGGCCGGAGGAAGAAAGGACGAGCTAGATATCCTTGACCTGTTACAAGCCGCAACAAAAAGCGAGATTGACAAAATAAAAAAATTGGCAAAGAAAGTTCGAAAAGATAAAAACCTTCAAAAGCTTCTAAATGAAATCAAGGAACAGGAATAACTTATTCTTGACATAAAAAACACTACACATAGTATTTTAATAATTATAAATAGGAGCCGATACATGACAAAAGATGAACTCGTAGCAAAAATAGCAGAGGATGCAGGGATTACAAAAAAAGAGGCAGGTGAAGCACTAAAGACTGTAACAAATGAGATATCAGGTGCGCTCTCAAATGGAAACAGCGTTTCTCTTGTAGGCTTTGGGACATTCTCTATCTCTAACAGAGCAGCAAGAACCGGCAGGAACCCTCAGACAGGCGAAGCTATTCAAATAAAAGCAAGTAAAGCTCCGAAGTTTAAGGCAGGGAAGGGACTTAAAGAGGCTGTGAAGTAGGTTTTAGGTAGCATCCAGAAAAAGAGATTGGGTTAGCATATAGAGGGGAAGAGGTTTTAGTAGTGGAAGGCAAAGGCGTGGGGTGTTGATGGGTTGGGAGATTAAGTGGCTGAACTGGATTGCAATTGGCTTGAGGGCAAAGTGCCCCATGATTTTAGAAGAACAGCAGTAAGAAATATGATAAGAGCCGGAGTTCCTGAAAGAGTTGCAATGATGATATCAGGTCACAAAAGGAGAAGCGTTTTTGACAGGTACAACATTGTCAACGAAAAGGATTTGAGGCTCGCTGCAAGGAAAGTTCAAAATCACTTTTATCACAATTTTAGCACAATCGGGGAAATTTCAACTGAAACGGTGACCGAAACAAAAAAATCTGAAACCACATATCATTAATGATTTCAGGGGTTTATGATTGGTGCCGGAGGTCGGAATCGAACCGACATGGAGTTGCCCCCGCTGGATTTTGAGTCCAGTGCGTCTACCAGTTTCACCACTCCGGCAAAGTGTCTATAATAGCTATTTTCCTTTATTTGTCAAGGATTCCCTCAAGCTGTTAACAACAAGATACTGCCGGTGAAGAATCACCCTCTTCCGTTGCAGCAGCAGGGGCCGGCGCGCACTCGAAAGGGCCATAATGAACGGAGCGGTTTCCCGTCACCCTGAAATGCTTGCCCAGCCTTGAGTCCCCTACCATGCCTGCCGTATTACCGCAAACAAGCATGGGCTTGCCTGTAATAAATTTGTGGTGGTCATCGAGTTCATAAAAATGAGGATAGCCGGGAATGGTGCCCAGATAGGTTGCCGTCTGTCCGTAATCTTCACAGATATCTTCCATCCCTTCCAGTTTGAAAGCCCTTACGGTGATGGAATAGAAATCGATCATGCCGATCTTCTCATAAACCCGGGGATCATCGATGCCGATCCTCCTGCTGGAAACAGTCCGGTAATCGGCACAGCCTGTTTCTCTCAGCATGCGCCTGAAATCTTCAATATACATGGCCCCTGAAAGGCATTCGCCGTGCAGTACCTGGTCGTCGATCAGTTCTTCCGGAATCCTTCTCCCTGCAAAGACGTCTGAAAAGTAAAGTTCGCCCCCCGGCTTGAGTACTCTAAAAATCTCTGAAAATACCGACTTTTTATCAGGGGACAGATTGATAACGCAGTTTGAAATAACCACATCGACAGAATTATCTTTAATGCCGAGAGATTGAAGATCTTCGATAAAACCTTTCTTAAATTCCACATTGGGCTTGTCATAACCAAAGCGCCTCATCTGCCCGTCACAGTGTTTGCGTGCTACGGCCAGTTGCTCGTCAGTAATATCGACACCGATAACAAAGCCCTCTTTACCGACAAGCTGAGATAATATGTAAGCATCCCTGCCCGTTCCGCAGCCAAGGTCAAGAACGACCCGCCCTTCCAGTTCAGCCGGTATGGGTGACCCGCAGCCGTAAAAACGGGCAATAATTTCATCATCAATATTATTAATGAGCCTTTTCATCTCATCGGGAATGGCCTCTTCCGTACAGCAGGCGCCTGTTTTCAAGTCGTCCTGGTGCTGAAGCACCTTGCCGTAGTATTCTTGCAGGTTGTCATGGTGAAGTGATGTTTGGGGCATGCTATTTTTCTCCTTCTCTTTAATAAATAAGGGGTGCATTTTATCAGAGACACCTTTCCTTTGTCTATACTGCCGACACTGATAACGCTTATTCATTTACTATCGCTGACATTCTTGTTATATTGCGGGAACTATAAAAAATATCCATGACTGATTCAAAAAATAAAAAAATAGAGATTTTCACCGACGGCGCCTGCTCCGGCAATCCCGGTCCCGGCGGGTGGGGCGCCATACTCCGCTATGGCGAACATGAGAAGGAGCTTTCCGGTTACACAAAAAAAACGACCAATAACCGGATGGAACTGCTCGCCGCCATCCATGCGCTGGAAGCGCTCAAAAAAAAATCAAAGGCCCATTTGACAACCGATTCAAGTTACGTAAAAGACGGCATTACCAAGTGGATTCATAACTGGAAAAAAAGGGGCTGGAGAAAATCCGACAAGAAGCCCGTCGAAAACAGGGATCTTTGGGAAAGGCTCGATGCGGCTGCCTCAAAACACGAAATCACCTGGCACTGGATACGGGGCCATAACGGTCATGCAGAGAATGAAAGGGCTGATACTCTCGCCGTGGAGGCCATAAAAAAGGGGCAGTCGGGAAAGATTGCCTCCGATCCGGCGGGTATTTCACCGAATAATCATTAATTCTCAGAAAAGCAGTTTTTCACCACAAAGACACAAAGAGCACAAAGAAAAATCAAAGAGCTATTCACTATTACCTATTAATATCTCCGGGAAAAGGGAGAATTTCTTGTCTCGAATGAAGTGAGAGTTCTTAAAAATATTATTCTTTTTTCAGCTACTTCTTTGTGACCTCTGTGCCTTTGTGGTCAATCCTCTTTTTCCAACGCCCTCATATAATGCAAAAGCTCCACCCCTTTTTCACAATTTGCACCCTCTGTCTCATGAAATGGAAAATCGAGATTCATCATATTCATGAGACCGCCAACCGCCTGAAACATATCCATTTCAGCATAACCATTATCCCTTAAATAGTGAATGAGCTTGAGAATGGTAAAAGCGTCAAACCATTCATGAAAACTCCTTAGCAGTTTTTCCTTATTGGGACTGTTTTTTTTAAGCTTTCCCCAGACGGTGGCAAAGTTTTTTGACTCCACAAATGCGGCAAGAAGCGGTTCAATTTTACGGCATTTGTCTACGATAGCCTCCCCATCTGATATACCGCTATCAATTGCCCCCTTAATTAAAGCGATAAACCCCCTTAGAACCTGGAAGCTTCGGGGATCATAAAAGGGAAAGAAGGCCTCCCCCAACGCATCCATTTCCCCCATTTTTCTCCCCGTACCGAAGGGAACGCGGTCCGATATTCTGGCAGAGGGATAGACGGTGGTGCTGTCTATTTCTCCTATAGCTGTATACTTGGCCAGCTTTTGAAGAAAATAAAAGTCTTCTCCCGCCTCTTTTGTATTCATGCCGCCAATGGCGGTATAACTTTTTGCCGTGCATACCATAGTTGAGCCGATGGTATGAAAGGCATAGGACGTTCCGACAAATTGTAGTCCCATCCTGTAATAGCGCAGAAAGATTTCATAACAGGTGATGGCGGCAATGTGCTTTCTCTCGCGGGGCAGCACATGGCTGAAAGAAAGAACCGCCCCTTCACTTTTATTCTCACGGAAATATTGGTTTATCTCTGATAAATAGTTTTCATCGGTCAGGGTATCCGCATCGAGACAGATGATCAGCCGGGCTCCCGGCTTTTCATAATCTAAAGTCGTCAAAGCCAGGTCCATGCCTATCTTCCTTGCCAGGCCCACACCGCCTTTTGAAGGAAGCTCCCTGCCTATCGACGAAGCATCAACATAAGCCATATTGAGTTTGCTCTTTTTTATTTCACCTGACTCATGAGAACTGAGAATCGATTCGGGGGTTGGTGAATCCTTGCCGCTGCCTGCGAAATAGTCGAGATAGCGCATGGTATCTGCATTATTTTTTATATCACTTTCAGAAGCAATACCGACAGCTTTGTTATTGATAACACAGATAAGAAGGGTCGAGCTGAGATCAACATTCCTGTTTCTGACTAAAGAAAGAATCGTTTGAAACAGATTGTCCCTTTCAGCCAGGGCCGGAATGACAATAGCCGCTTCAACCGGTGCATGAGGCATAGAAGAAAGTGACCACGGACTGCCACCATTCTTTTTCAGATATTTTTCAACGTAAGGAGGGTATTTCATGAATGACGTAACTTTTAAGCCTTTCATAATCGCCTTCTTCTATCCATTCGATTTTCACTCCATGCTTCTCCATCCGCCTGAACCATGTTTCCTGCCTTTTTGCAAACTGGTGAATGGCCCTATTAAGCTTCTGGAACATATCATTTTTATTGATCTCCCCCTTCAAATACATTGCCACAAAACGGTACTCAAGACCAAAGAGATCAAGCCTCTCCCAGCTAATGCCCGACTTATGAAGGAACCTGACTTCATCGATCAGTCCCGCATCGAGTCTTGCTTTAAGGCGTTTTGTAATTCGCGCTCTCAACACTTCCCTCTTCCAGCGAACACCTGTTACAAGGGGAATGATTTCAGGGTGGACCGGCCCTTCATCTCCCTTTTCTTCCTCATAAATAGCAATTTCAATGGCCCGAATGATTCTTTCCTTAATCTTCAGGTCCGTCGTATTGTGAAGTGCAGGATTTAACTTGAGCAGTCTCTCAGCAATTTCTTCTTCAGATAAAGGTTCCAACTCCAGCCTGAGAGCACGATTTTGGGGTACCTTAAGCATATCATAGGCCCGAATAACGGCATCGAGATAAAGCCCCGTCCCCCCGGCCATGATGGGAATAATATCCCTCTTTCTCAAATCATTGAAAATTTCATAAAAAGCCTGCTGGTAATCGAAGAGGCTGAATTCTTCCGCAGGATCGATAATATCGATGAGGTGATAAGGAATATTACCGTACTCTTCAAGCTCCTTCCCCGTACCTATATCCATCCCCCTGTAGACCTGTCTCGAATCAGCCGATATGATCTCGGAACCGCTTTCTCCGGCAAGCCTGACGGCGAGTCCTGTTTTACCTGAAGCGGTAGGGCCGAGAATGACGATGAGGTTGTAGTTTTTTTGATCATTCATGGAAAGGATTATATACCTGCAAGGGAAAGAATCTCAAGGTGCGGTTTTTTATAAGTAGCCATGGAAAAGCTTATAGAACAGGGATGACACGGACTTTGAACTTTGAACTCGCCCTTCAACCTTAACCTGCAACAGAGACCCAATCAACTAAATCCCTTTACAAACAAAATTGCCTGAGGTATATAAAAAACCAAAGTCTAAAAAACAGGCTTATAAGGTCCACCCCACCAAAAAAATGGGTCTTATAAAGAACAATACAAGGCGCTGGTAAAAACCAGGCCTGAAAACTGAAGGAAATAAATGAAAGACTGGATATACAACGAGTTTAATCATGTCGGTGCTGATTACTCTAAAAAAGAAATTACCGACGTTTACGACGAACAAATGGAGAGCTTTCGTGATTATGAAAAAGAAGTGGAAGATTTCCTGGTTCATTTAAATATTTCAAATCCTCAAGATTTAACGGTTATTGATATGGGCTGCGGCACGGGCGCTTTTTCTATTCATGCATCTAAATACTTTAAAAAAATCTATGCTATCGATGTTTCGCAGGAAATGCTTAATATCGCTTCATTCAAAGCAAGTAGACTTAACATCAAAAACGTTGAATTTTGCCATTCCGGTTTTTTGCAATTTCAACCGGGAGAAGAGGCAGACATAATTAATACAAAATGGGCATTCCACCATCTTCCTGATTATTGGAAACAGGCCGGATTACTTAACATGAATAAAATGTTAAAGCCCGGCGGTATTTTATTTCTATCAGACCTTGTTTACCGGTTTACACCTGACTACGAAGCAAAAACAGAAGCCTTGCTTGCTGAACTGTCAAAAGAGTTCAGTAAAGAATTTGTTGATGAAACGAAAGTCCACATAAGAGATGAATACAGTACTTTTGACTGGATACTCGAGGGTATGATCGAAAGAGCCGGCTTCAGCATAGAAAAGTCAAATACTGACAATGACCTGGCAAGTGAATATTTTTGCAGGAAAATTAAATCTTTTTGAAATGAATTTTAAAGACTGATTTTGTGGGCAATATCCATGTCTGCGGCCCTACCTCTTCTCTTTGGAGAATTTAATAAAAGCTAGCCTTGTATATGGAATATGACCACTCGAAAATACAATAAATAATCGGGAGATTATAAAGAGACCCATATTAAGTGCCCGGGCATAAGCCCCCCCTCACCCCAGCCAGGGGACATCGAGATCCCACCGGGGGAGAGGGGATTATAAGGATGCCCTTCATAGCCGCGTACAGGACGGGGTATTCTAAACATGATTTCATAAAAAAGGGCAGACTAAAAAGCCTGCCCAAACATAAACAACTGCCGCCACAAGTTATTCCTCTGTGCCGGCAGAGGATGAATCCGTGCTTTCACCTTCCTGCCGGGTTGTTTCTTCTACAGGAAGGGCCTCTTCTACAGGCATTTCTTCTTCCTGCTGAGTTGGCTCTTCTGCCGGCGGCCCTTCTTTCGGCGCCTCAGCAGGCACTTTTGCCGGTTCCTTTTTCTCTTCTTCCGGTTTTACCCTGCCATACTCTTCATCGACCATCCTGTCCCAGGCTGCCTTTTTGAAGACCTTTTCACCGGGAACAAAGCGGTGAACGAGGTTCATATGACACTCGATACAGTTGCCGTCCTTTTTCATGGCATCATCGATATGAACAGCGCCGATACCACGGCGGCTTCCCAGTATGGCGTCGAGGACATGGCAGTTCCTGCAGGTGGCGCTTCCTCTTTCCCGGAACCACTTCCTGGCCTTGAAGGCCATTTGAGGCCTGGCCTTTTCCGTTGCCACGGGATCACTGAAATCATGAAGAGCTTCACTATATACCATGGAGGCAGCCATAAAGTGCTCCCACATGGCTGCCAGCGTCCCTTTGGAAACATGACAGTCACCACAACTTGCCCTCACACCTGATCTGGACGAGTAATGGATAGATTCCCTGTACTCCTTTCCCATGAGGTCCATGGAGTGACAGGAGGTACAGAAGGCTTCCGTCCTGGAAAACCTGTCAAAACCATGAATTGACATCTGGATGAGGAGAAGAACAAAGGCGCCCAGGAAGAAGGGGAGAAACTTGCCTTCCCATTTCTTGCGATACACTTTGATCTTTTCTGTCAGGCTCACTCTCCGTACCTCTCGATATAGAATTTATCGATCTTCGGTGTTTCCTTTATCTCCTCTTGCAGCCATTCATGGGAGTCATTGACATACTCCTCCATCAACTCCTCAGTCATCTCCTTGCCGGCTACAGCTTTCACCTCTTCCAGAAATTCGGTGAAGAAGTGCCTTGAGAGATCGTACATACCCTTTGACCAGACATAGTCGGGCCCCATCATGGAAGCGCCGTGCCTCAGCCTTCTGCCTTCCCTGTGCCAGAGTTCATAGTAGGTCCACTCAAGCTTCTCGTCAAAAGGCTTTTTAGTCAGCTTGCCCGCTTCATAAAGGGCCGCCATAATACCTTTTGCCGGTATGCCGAATTTCTCGTTGTAGATTTCCACAACCTGATCAAACTGCTGGTAGAAACTGTTGGTAAAGGTATTGGCATGGCACTGGTTACAAACCATGAGCATGGTGTCACGCTTGTAGTCCGCATCAAAGACAGTCTGCACGACCTGATCCTTGCCAAAACGGTCTTTCACTTTGTCACCATCGGCGGGAAGGTCCCTGCTGTCAGGGTAGATCTCGGCGTCACCGTTCTTGAACTTGACCAGATGCGTCTTCGTTGAAACGGGTCCGCGCAAATCCCATGAGAGCCTGAGGCCCACATCATGCGTTGAAGCAATACCTGAACCTTCACCCATATGGCAGGTAGTGCAGGTAGGCGCATCGATATAATCTTCTCCCGCCTCCCAGCGGTTATTCTTCATATTGAGGCGTTCCTTGTTTGCCTCATAAAGAATGCCGTGCTTGGATTCCTTGTATATTTCCATTTGAGGATTATCAGGCCCGATATGGCACTTACCGCAGGTCTGGGGTTCTCTCGCCTGGGCCTTTGAAAAACGGTGCCTTGCATGGCAGGCCGTACAGGAACCTTTACTGCCGTCGGGATTGATCCTGCCCACGCCGTTGTTTGGCCATGTGGTCGGATTAAGCTTGCCGTCACCTTCGACTTCTACTATCGAACCATGGCACTGGGTACAACCGGCATTGACAATGGCCTCTCCTCCGATCATTGCGCCGAGGAAGCCATCCAGTGAATCAGAAAATTCCGCCGCATGGGCATGCCTCGTCCCCATGCTCTGCTCATACTCGACAGGATGGCACCGGGAACAATCTTTCGGCGAAACGATAATCGAAATAATAATCCCTTTATGATCCATGGCATCGGAATCGCTCTCTTTCGCCTGGTGGCAATCATAACAGTTAACGCCGTTTTGCCCGTGAACCCCCTCCCGCCACTGCCTGTAAAGACCTTCACTCACTTTTTTATGGCAGCTCAAACACTTTTCCCCCAGCTTGTGCCCCCATTTGCCCTCCCCACCGATAGGTCTTGCTGCCAGCGCCGTATTAACCAGAAAAAACCCGGCCAGTACCACTGCAACAGCAGCAAGCATTCCAGCTTTTGTTTTTTTCTTTGCTCTTTCATGACCCATCAATTTTTCCCTCCCTCTTAAAGTAATTTACTATTAACCTGTAAGAATATTTTAGCCACCAAGGTCACAGAGGACAGGGAGAAAGGGCAAGTTCAGCATTCTCAATTAATTAACATAAAATCCCTGTGAATCCTTAAAATCTGTGTTATCGGCGTCCTGTAATTTTTCTGCCTTCCCGGCGGTTAAATTTCTCTTTTCAATTCCTTTATATCAATTGCCTCACCGATACAGGGAGAAATGCAGGCGCCACAGCCGTTGCACTTCTCTATATCGATCTTCGGGTATTTATAGACCTCCATCGTTATGGCTAATTCGGGGCATGCCTCTGCGCAATACCTGCAAATCGTTCCGCTAAAAGCAATGCAGGCATTTTTACTGATAAGCGCCTTTCCAGGCTCTTTATGGCCACGCTCAAAATTCAGGGCGCCTGAAGGACAGGCCTTCACACATTCACCGCAATAATCACAGTAATCTTCTGTAAAATCGAGGTAGGGTGTTCCGGCGGCTATCAAACTATCTTCACCGTGATAATAAATGATGTCCTGCGGGCATATTTCGCCGCAGCTCCGGCACTTCTCACAGGTCCCCAGGAATTCGCTCTCCGTCAAAGACCAGGGCGGTCTGGGCCTGTCAGGTGTGAGCGCCTCGACACGCTTGTCGACGGCCTTTGTCACCTGATCAGAAGCAGTTGTGAACATTTTTTTTAGAAATTGAGCTCTTGTCATGTTTTCTTTCATAAAATTACCTGTTCCGATTGTATGGAAATATTATTTTTATGTCATAGCCAAAGGCTTTTACCGGATATCCCTAAAGAAATAAATCTCATATAGATACCTAATCTTTAAAATGGGGGGATGGGAATTACCCCACCCCCCCGGCCCAATGAAGGACCGATAAATCATTATTTTCTCTCAAACCTGGTGCCCTTAAAGGTACTTCCCACAAGCGGTTTGGCATCACTCTGGAGAACATGGCACTGGGTGCACATATACCTTCCCTGATTATATTTCCTCATTACCCTGGGTTTTTTCTTGCTATAGTCCGTGTAATGGCTATCAGGCATGGGAGGTGATTTTTTCTGCTTCGCCTTCCGCTTCTCATGACACTCGGTGCAGCCGTTTCTTTTGAGATCGATGGTCATATTGGCATCAATGAGGTGAGAAATCTGCGGTGGCGCATCACCGTGGCCACGCTCGATCAGTTTCGATTCACCGGGAGCGTCACCCAGATATTTTACAGGGCCCGGAACATTTTCCTTACTGAAAACACTCGTTTTTCTCAGCGAAATGGGCTCTTCACCAGTCGTTGCCAGAGAAGCTGCAACGAAGACCAGAGACAAGGCCATCGCCAGTATTAATACTATATACTTCTTCATATGCATCTCCTTTCTCATAAATCTGATTTATCGCTTAAAGCGCAGTCCGAACTTAAGTGCTTTAGGCGGACATATATCGATACAGTTTCCACAGTTGGTGCAGTTGCCTGAAAGAATGACAGGCTCCCTGTCCTTAACGGACGGGCCAAGCACCTGTGCTTCGGCGCAGACGGGAAAACAATCACCGCAACTGTCACACAAGCCGTCACTGAAGCGGACTCTTAAAAGGCTTAATTTACCGACAAGGGAATAGAAGGCGCCCAGGGGACAAAGTGATGAGCACCATCCCCTGTAAAAAACCAACAGGTCAAAAAGGAAGATAGCCGCCACAAGGAGTAAACCTGCGCCGGCGCCGAAGATGAGTTCCCTGTGAAGCATTGCGACAGGACTGATAATTTCAAAGGAAGTCACACCGGTTACAGCCGTCACAATGAGCACCGTTCCCAATATCCAGTACCTTGTATTCCTGTCGAGCGATCTACCCCTCTCTATGTTGAATCGCTTTCTCATGGAGTGGGCAAAATCGGTCACCATATTCATGGGACAAACCCATGAACAAAAGAGCCTGCCTCCGACAATAATGTAGAAAAGCAGTATAATTCCGGCACCAATGAGGGCCGTCTTGTAAATGTCACCTGTGGCAAGCATAACCTGCAAGGCCGCAAATGGGTCTGTCATGGGGATAAAATCGAGGAATTCCGATGACGTCAGATTACCTTCGAGAATCTCGATTCCCCTGTCAGAAACAGGCCCGCCTTCTCCGATTTCAGAAGTCTTCATTTCAAAAAAGGCGGGTATCTTTCCCTCCATGACTTCCGACTTGGTTAGAGGCGTAATGAGAAAAAGGAATAACACCAGTATCTGGCTGATCCTTCTGGCGATGAGCCACTTCTTCATATCGCTTCCTCCTCTTTCCAGCCGAAACGGTAATGTTTGCCCAGTTCACCCCTTGCCTGCTCCAGCGAGAAGACCTTAATGGCTGCCTCATCGAGAATGCAGGCGTGTTCACACAAACCGCATCCCGTGCAGGCTTCAGAATGAACTACCGGCTCCCAGACCGAATGTTTCCCCGTCCGAATATTTGCTATCGTTTCGATTGTGATAGCTTCACCCTTGACAGGGCAGGCATTGAAGCAGACTTCGCAGCGCAGGCCCTGTAAAGCAATACAGTTTTCACGATCGATGAGCGCGGCAAGCCCCATGGTTGCCTCTTTTATGTCCGTCAATTCGGGATTAAGGGCGCCGCTTGGGCAGGCCTTAACACAGGGAATGTCCTGACACATATAACAGGGGACCTGACGGACACTTAAATAGGGGGTTCCTGCGGCAACATTCATTTCCGGTGTAGCCAGTTTGATGGAATCGAAGGGACAATCCCTGACACACAAACCACATTTCAGGCACTTGCCTATAAATTCATCTTCTATAAGGGCGCCCGGTGGACGAACGGCATAGGCCCTGGCCTTCACATTCTTTGCATGAATGCCCAGGAGCGTGCCGCCAACTGCCGCGCCGGTAAGGGAGCGAAGGGTTCCCGCAAAAAACTCCCGCCTTGAAACTCCCTTTGGTTTTACCTCTTTTATCACCCTTTTGACCTCATGGAAGATTATTTAAGTTATGCCTTTACTACCTTGACTGCACACTTTTTGTAGTCCGTCTCTTTCGAAATAGGACAGGTGGCGTCAAGGGTTACCTTGTTTATGAGTATGTTGGCGTCAAACCACGGCACATGGATAAGACCCTTGGGCGGTTTGTTCCTCCCTCTCATATCGACACGGGCCGTAATTTCACCCCTTTTGGAGATGACCCTGGCCTTGTCATTCTGCTTGAGCCCCAGCTTTTTGGCATCAGCCGGATGCATCCAGATAACCGCACCAGGTGCCGCCTTGTAGAGCTCAGGCACACGCATGGTCATAGTGCCGGAATGCCAGTGTTCGAGAACGCGTCCCGTACAGAGCCATAAAGGGTATTTCTTGTTCGGAGACTCTGCCGGCGCTTCGTATGGCGCAAAAAATGCCCAGGCCTTCTTATCCTTCTTGCCGTAGAACTCGTAATCAGCCCCTTTGGTAACGTAAGGATCGTGCCCTTCCTTAAAACGCCACTGCGTCTCCTTGCCGTTAACGACAGGCCACCTTAAGCCCCGAACCTTGTGGTAAACTTCGTACTCAGCCAGGTCGTGCCCTTTGCCGTTGCCGAACTTCCTGTACTCCTCCCAGAGTCCCTTCTGTACGTAGAAACCGAAATGTTCAGCCTCATCGTTGTCATAATCCTTATACTTTTTCCACTTGAACTTGTTCACCTCACCATTGGCATAAAGCATATCGAAGAGGGTCTTTCCTTTCCACTTGCTCTTTGCAACAAGTCCCGAAGGCCAAACATCATCTACCTTGATCCTCCTGGATACTTCCATCAGCTGCCAGAGATCCGATTTGGACTCTCCCGGAGGTTTTACCTGCTGGCGCCAGAACTGGGTACGGCGCTCGGCATTTCCGTAAGAACCCTCCTTCTCCATCCACATGGCCGTGGGAAGAACAAGGTCCGCCACCTGTGCCGACATGGTTGGATAAGGGTCGGAGCAGACAATGAAGTTGGCGGGATCCCTTGCGGCTTTCAACCAGTGGTTGAGGTTGGCGTAATCCTGGAAGGGATTGGCACACATGGTCCAATGGAAGTTGACCTTCCTGTCTTCCAGCGCCCTCATCATGGCCACGGCATGAGTACCGGGCTTTGGCGGAATGGCCCCTTCGGGAAGCTGCCAGAGCTTCTCGGCAATATCCCTGTGGGCTTTCTTCATAACCACCATGTCCGCTGGAAGCCTGTGACAGAAGGTACCGACTTCGCGTGCAGTGCCGCAGGCCGAAGGCTGACCGGTCAGTGAGTAGGGGCTGTTACCGGGCGTGGAGATCTTGCCGGCCAGCAGGTGCATGTTGTAGACAAGGCCATTCATCCATGTGCCTCTCGTATGCTGGTTCATACCCATAGTCCAGAAGGAAGTAACCTTCACCTTGGGATCGGCATAGAGCCTGGCAAGCTTCTTGAGCTGTTTTGGGGGAACACCGGAAAGCTTTGCGGTGTAATCGAGGGTATACTTTGATACCATCTTCTTGTACTCGTCAAAACTGATCGATTTGCTTCCGATCTGCGCCTTCCTTGGCGAACTGTTCTTTGCCTTCTTCTCCAGGGGATGAGTCGGTCTCAGACCGTAACCGATATCGGTGTTAGCCTGCCTGAAGTGAACGTGCTTTTTGACAAAGCCTTTATCTACCTTGCCCTTCTCAATAATATAGTTGGCTATATAGTTGGCAATAGCCAGGTCTGACTGGGGAGTGAAGATCATGTTTTCATCGGCAATCTCAGCGCTTCTGTGGGTGTATGTGGAGAGAACATGAACCTTGACCTTCTTTCCGGTGAGCTTCCTGTTGGCAACCCTCGAATAGAGAACGGGGTGCATTTCGGCCATATTGGAACCCCAGAGAACGAAAGCATCGGCATGCTCGATATCGTCATAACATCCCATCGGTTCGTCAATGCCGAAACCCCTCATAAAGGCGGCAACAGCTGAAGCCATGCAGTGTCGCGCATTGGGATCGATGTTGTTGGAAAGAAGTCCCGCCTTGAAAAACTTGGCCGCCGCATAGCCTTCCCAGATTGTCCACTGACCGGAACCGAACATGGCAACCGATTTTGGACCTTTTGTCTTTATTTGCTTCTTGATCCTCATTGCCATCTCATCGAGGGCGCGGTCCCAGCTTATCTCTTTCCACTTGCCGTTTTTGTCGAATTTATTGCCTTTCATTCTCATCATCGGTTTGGTAAGCCTGTCGGAACCGTACTGGATCTTGGCAAGGAAGTAACCTTTAATACAGTTAATCCCTCTGTTTACAGGAGCTTCAGGGTCACCCTTGGTGGCGACGATCCTGCCTCCCCTGGTTCCCACAAGAACACCACAACCCGTCCCACAGAATCGACAGACGCCTTTATCCCACCGGACGCCTTTGGCCGCTTGCGCGACTTCAGGCTGAGCAGTGAGCGTTACACCAGCCGCGGCGGCTGCGGCAGAAGCCGCCGAGGCCTTGATAAAGTCTCTTCTTGATAAACCCATATACCTTACCTCCTATATTTAATTTAAAAGCTTACTGCTTACCCAGATAGACTGGATAAGTACCTTTGCGAAATTATATTCTGTAAAAAAACACAGAATATAATTTCTAAGGTACTAAATTTTCCAACTTCTCGTTGGCGCTGCCCGCCGCTCTCTTTTCAGCCTCATCTTCAAAATGATGATAGGCCATGGTAACGGAGAGAACGCCCGGCACATTATGAATTTCCTTGAACTTTTTCACCTCCTTTTGTGTGTTTTCACCTTCCATTAGGACGATAATTTTACCTTCCCTTGGAAAGGCTTCATAAACTTCTACGCCTTCCATCTCACCAAGCCTGGAAGCAACTGCATCGACTTCCCCCGATTTCGTAAATACAATGACACCGGAAATATTCATTTACTACCTCCTGTATTCCAAATGATGATATTTGAATCTGAACTGCAGGTTATTATCTTTTCAGCACCTCCCAAAAATAGAATTTTTTTTACATTTGCCTCGTGCCCTTCAAGCCTGTAGAGAATTTTATCGGTATCAACAGACTTAATCGTCACATTATTAATATTGTCCTGATAGGCAACCCGCTTCCCATCAGGAGAAAAAGCAACTTCATTGATATAAGAAAAATCGTTGTGCAGCAGCGTGGCATCTCCTTCTTCAACATCCCAAAGCCGGACTGTCCTGTCCCTGCTTCCGGTAAGGAGCATTGTTCCATCAGGGGAAAAATCGACTGATAATATTGAATCTTTATGCCCTTTAATGGTTTTAATTCGCTTGCCTGTCGAGGATTCCCAGATCCTTATGAGGCTGTCATTACTGACGGTGGCAAAGCTTTTACCATCAGGGGCAAGGCTTATTTCATTGATGGCATCCACATGGGCATGAATTTCATAAAGGGCTTTTTTCTTCTTTATATCGACACCTGTCACCGTTCCTGAAATATCACCGATGAGCAAGGCATGATCATTTACGAAGGCGAGGCTGTAGGCATTTTCCATTTCAATTTTATACTTCCACAGCTCTTCATGACTTGACCTCTCCCGGATACGCAGATAGCCGTCACTGGAGGTGATTCCGTAAAGCTTGCCTGCCTTGTTTATGGAAATGGTATAAATGTGAGGAACGACCTCCCTCACAAGCATCTTGACTTTGTCCAGAAAAATGCGGTTCCTGATCTTGCCGCTTTTTAAGTCCCACTCAATGAGAGAGCCGTCATTACTAACGGAATAAAGGGTATTGTTATAGGCAGAAATATCATTGACCCAGCTGTCATGGCCTTTAAATATTTTTGATGGGTCGATGACTTCAGATGCAGGGGTAGTATTACACTGGATAAGGATTAATGCTGCCGGCGCTAAATATTTCAGAATATTTATCAACCTTGCCATTTGTTCCTCCAATAAAAAAAGGAGACTTTACAATACTGTGTATTGTTAAGTCTCCTTTGCCAAGTACGGGCTGGTCCGGAAATTGCTCCCCGGGCCGTAGCGTCCACCCTATCCCGGAGGGACCGGGGCGGTTCGGAGATTTCAAATGTTTCCTATATGAAACAGCTTCTATGTAAGGCAAGTGTCCTCTTGATCTGCAAATAAAATACCAGTTTTATAAGCTCTTGAAGACTAACGATTTATTTAGTTTCTATCTTTTTGTTGAGTGGATTGAAATGAACCGATTGACTTAAAACAAACCGCTTGATGAGTTAAAATGAACCACTTGTTCTGCATCATATCTCCCCACTTCTTTTATGTCATGCTTATATTGACAATTTTCCACGCTTTTAATAGATTTGGAGAAATAAATTCCCCTCTTTCATTCAAAATTAGCCTTCAACACAAGGCAAAGCAATAGTTCTAAAGAACTATTTTCTATAATCACTATGACGTATTCCTTTATTTGTTTTAGGGATTCTCCCCCTCTTGTCCCCTTAGCAATTTACTTCAGCTATTTCTGCCTGGAATGACGCAGATGAATGGTCATTTCAACTCGGAGATCTTTGATCGGAGAACTCTGTCCGGAGGTCTCTGAAAGGTGCGAGGAAGAATATAAAGGAAGAAAAAAATTAATTAGTGTCCATCATTAGTATTCCATGACAAGTCTGCAAGCGCTTTTCTTAAGGCAGGGCCCGGCATGTTTGAACCTTTAAAGCTGGAAAGGGCAGGCGGGCATGGATTTTCAGAGGAACCTTAAGCCTTGACAGGCTTTTTTTTGACAAACAACATTTTGCGCCAGAAATCCTGCCCGTAGAAGGCATGAATAATGGCGATAGCAATATGAATGAAAAGGTAGGCGGGAATCAGCGCTTCTCCCACTTCATGGACCTCCATGACAAGGTGAACGAGACCGCGGGACCGGCTGCCGGGTTCAACAAAGAAAAACATGAACATACCTGTAAAAGACATCCAGCTGAAAAGAACAAGCCCTGCCGCTTTAACCAGACCGGCAATGTACCGGTGGGCCGTCGCGCCCGGTCTTTTGTAACTTAGCGCAGAGAGGAGCGCTTCTCCGGCATATTTAAGCCTGTCTCTTGTGCAGGGCGCCCAACTTGAAAATCTTGCTCTTTTAGTCCCCCAAAAACCATAGAGAATCCTCCCTGTAATAAAAAAGGCCGCCCCCATGCCGAGCCATTTGTGAAAAGTAAAACCGGAACAGGCCAGTCTCTTGTAATCATCAGCCATATCTCCCGTCAAATATGCGGCAAGGGCAAATACCATAATCCCCAGATGTATTATCCGGCTTGTCATATCCATGGCAAGACTCTGTCATCACCCTTTTTAATCATCATCGTCCTCTTCATCATTATGGCCATACCTTTTTTCCGGCCTGCCATTATAGGTCGCCCTGTTAGAATCATCATTACTTCTCCTGTATACCGGACGGCCGTTATCATTATGACCATATTCTGCCAGAATTTTTTTTACTTCCCCTTTGGCTCTTTCCACAGGCTCTATTTTAAGCGCCTTCCTGATGGCATCATTCCTCAAAAGATGTCTTTTTTCAGCAGGTCTGGTTTGAACCGTTTTTTTTATCTCTGCCTTCACTTTAGCGGGCTTTTTTATATTAACAGCGGAAATTTTCTTTTCCGGGCCGCTATTGACAGCGCTTCTCTCCTCATTAAAGAGTTCACTCATATCGAGGCCGGCCCCCTCTTTCCCCTGCATAACCAGAATGAAAACCGCCAGAAAGATTCCAGTCATTCCCAACATGATAATTTTTTTCATTTTCTCCCTCCCCTATTTTTATATTGTTAAGTTTGATTATAAAGAAAGGTAAATTAAAGGAAGATTAAAGGTGTTTTTTTTCAAAAAAACAGCGAAATAACGATTATACTCTCAATATATGTCTAATATTAACGGCCAGGCATCCCTATAAGAGAAAGCTATTTTCATAAATAGCAGGGAGACCAAATAATGGAACAACGACTCCAAACCTTCATCACCCTTTTTATTGTTATCGATCCCATCGGTATAGCCACTCTATTCATGGCATTAGTTCATGCCGGAAGCAAAGATTTTCAAAAGAAGATGGCCCTGAGAGGGACCATTACGGCATCAGCTATTCTCTTTATCTTCTTTTTCATGGGCGACAGGCTGCTCAAACTCCTGGGCATCGGCATACCCGCCTTTCGCATTGCCGGAGGGACGCTCCTTTTTCTTATTGCCATCGATATGGTTTTTGCCCGCCAGTCAGGAATTAGATCAACAACAGCAAAAGAACAGGAAGAGGCCATACATAAAAACGATATCTCCGTTTTTCCGCTCGCCTTTCCCCTTATTGCCGGACCGGGAGCGCTCACGACGGTACTCCTCATGGCAGCCGCCGCCGGCCCTGTCGAAAATACTGCGGCAATGGTTCTAATTATTGCATTCGTTCTCGCCCTCACCCTTTTGTCCCTTCTCTTCGCTGCAAAAATCAGTCATCTGCTCGGGGAAACAGGAGCAAACATGATAAGCCGGCTTCTCGGTCTTATTCTCAGCGCACTGGCTATCCAATACATTATCGACGGTATAAAGGCGGCTTTTTTCCTGTAATTCAGGCGCATTATTGCCCTGCAAAAGGCTTTCTCTTTCAGGCGAAAAACGTTTACAATTTTCCCTTTCAAGGCTGGACTGTCTTGCTTTTTTAAGGGATAATTTAGAAAAAAAGAGAAATGAACCCTATGAAAAAGCTTAAAATCCTCATCGTTTCCTCCGAAATGACCCCCTTTATTAAAGCCGGTGGACTTGGTGACGTAGCAGGAACATTACCGCTTTACCTTAAAAAGAGGGGACACGACGTAAGGGTCGTCATTCCAAAATATTCCTCCATCAATCTCGACGCCTATGCGGTTAAAAAGGCTGTCAGTCCCATGGGTGTCTGGATGGGAAATAACGAGGAATGGTGCCGTGTGCTGGAAACTGAAGTTGAAGAAGACCTTCCCGTTTACTTGATCGAGCATAACGGCTTTTTTGACCGATGGGGCCTTTATCACGACAAGGACATGAATGACTATCTCGATAATTCAAAACGGTATGGCTTCTTTTCGAGAGCGGCCCTCCAGCTCTGCAAAGATATTTCTTTCTCGCCGGACATCATTCATGCCCACGACTGGCAGAGCGCTCTTGTTCCGGCTTATCTTAAAATCTGGGATTTTAATTGTCCCTTACTCGGCAATGCCGCATCGGTCATCACAATCCACAATGCGGCCTACCAGGGAACCTACCCCCACGAAGAATACGCATACCTGGGACTCAACCGGCAAAATTTCACAGAAGAAAAGTTTGAATGCTTTGGTTCAGTCAACTTCCTTAAAGGGGGAATACACTATGCCGATATGGTAAACACGGTAAGCCACGGCTATGCCGATGAAATCAAAAGTCCCTATGGCGGTTCAGGCCTGGCCCCCTATCTCTCAAACAAAGGCGATAACTTTTGGGGAATATTAAACGGCGTTGACTACAATGACTGGTCCCCTGAAAAAGACAGGTTCATTCCCGCCAATTATTCGGTTAATGATATGACAGGCAAAGCCATCTGCAAAAAAGCGCTTCAAAAACGCTTTCTCCTTGAAGAGGATGACCACATCGCTGTTATAGGGGTAATCGGGCGCTTCGTTGAACAGAAAGGCTATCACCTGCTGGCAGAGACAGTTAGCGGCATTGTATCCAACATTCATGCTCAGGTCGTTATCCTCGGCAGCGGCGACAACAGTCTTGAGCACTACTTCGGCAATCTGCCCAAAGGGTTTCCGGGCAAAGTCGGCGTTTACATCGGCTTTAACAATGAACTGGCCCACCTCATCGAAGCAGGTTCAGACTTCTTCCTCATGCCTTCCCTCTATGAGCCCTGCGGCCTCAACCAGCTCTATTCCCTCAAATACGGCGCCCTGCCCATCGTAAGAGCCACGGGCGGACTTAACGACACGGTCCGCAACTACGACGAAGCGAGTGGCGAAGGGACGGGCTTTAAATTTTGGGAGCCCTCGGCAAGGGCCCTCTACTACGCTGTCGGCTGGGCGATAAGCACCTATTATGACCGTCCCCGGCATATGAAAAAAATGATTAGCCAGGCCATGACCCAGGATTATTCATGGGAAAAGAGCGCCGGGGAATATGAAAGGGTCTATGAACGGGCTATAAGCAATAAAAAGAATTACGACAGGATTTTTCTATGATTTCTCCATTGCCTGAATAAGAGAAAGATAATCAGTATGCCAAATGCAGAAATATTTTCCCCTTCTTTTGCGCCCATGACACACACTGCATAATCTGCTCTTTCCAGGTTAAATCCGTTGATCCTTTCTCATTAATAGCAATTTGCCAAACCTCAATTTGTAGACTAAACTTTTAGTCAGAACAATTATCAATTGAGGAGAGGCGCTATGCCGGGAAGTAAAGGTGGATTTCAAAAGGAACAAAGAAGCGACCGTCTAATACATGAACATGTCCATGATCCCTACCGGACTCGAAAAAAAATCCGGGAACCTGCCTTTTGCTCACAGTGCAGCGCCGTGTATTCGGGAGGAAGATGGCAATGGCGCGATAAACCCGTCGATTCTCATAAAGAAATTTGTCCGGCCTGCAACAGGATAAACGACAAATGTCCGGCCGGCATCATTACAATAAAGGGGGAATTTCTTGCAGACCATAAGGAGGAACTCATAGGCCTCGTTAAAAATGAGGAAAAACTGGAAAAGGGTGAACACCCCCTTCACAGGATAATAGAGATGTCGGGTGAAGGAACGTCCCTGGAAGTTACCACGACAGATATTCACCTGCCCAGACGCATTGGAGAGGCCCTTCATAATGCCTATAAAGGCAAGCTTGATTTTCATTATGAAGAAGAGACTTATTTTATCAGGGTAGGCTGGAGCAGGTGATTTTTCACTGTAGAGGTCTGTTCTATAGGCTACACTAACCCAAAAGCATCACCTCATATTTGAATCCATATGATCTGATTTCAGGAATTACTTCTCAGGCTGAGGAGTACACCTACAAAGCAGCGGAATAATTGACTTACAGAATCAATGATTATTGGTTGAAAGTGAGTATTACGTTTAAGCTGTGGGGCGGCGCAGCGAAGCAAGCCGTCCCACACGAGCGCCGTGTTAGGCGCGGATAGTAATACAAAAGTGAAGTTTCTCACTTGTGCCAATATTTTCTTTTTTCCATTCAGCTGCATCTTCTTTTATTGTTTCTCGACAAATTTTAGCAGCTTCATTAACTGAGTATTCTTCTAGGCTCACAGTGCCTTGAGGAGCGCTACCATGACCTACACGACCATCTTCAGTTTTTACCCAGCCTTCCCAGCCTAAGATTAGAATGCCCTTAGATTCCATTATATCGACAACCCTAAGAGCATCTTCTAAAGGCACAACTATTTCTCTTTGAGAAATTGACTTCTCTATGATTTCTTGTGGAAGAAGCTTAAATACCTTTTTGCTCATGTTGCGCCTAACGAGTCTGTAGGAAAACTCAAATTTAATAAAAATTTACGAAAATATAATTTTTTTGATTTTCTAACGTGCTGATTTTATTGAATTAAATATTTGTCATTTTTGTGGTTTTTCCAAAAAAAAACTTCAAAAGAGGTTTTCCTACAGCTTCAACAAGTAATTATGTAGTTTCCCGATAACACTCCTTTTTGAGTGTTATCCGACTTTTCTATCAGTGTTATTTAATCATTCGGCGTATGGCGCAGGCTTATACGCCCTACCGGGCTAAGTCTTTCCTTAAATAGGGAAAATAGGGACAGGTAAATAGGTAGCGTTTTGTTGGACCTATTTATCCTGTATGTCTTCCCAAAGTGCTTCAATAATAATACCCGACAAATCATCCGGGTGTGTCGGCTTACCTTGGGTTAGATCCTCCCAAAGATCCTTGTTTCCGCGCCATATTCCAAAGGCATTCCGGATATACATCCCAAGTCCAAAATGATATTTTCCGATCAAATCTTCCTTTGGAGTAGCGGCTAGTTCCTGCAGGTCCTTCTCTTTCATCTTTTGCTTTAGGATCGCAACGGCCTCTGCCTTAGACTTCGGCCAACGAGGAAGTTTCGACAATTCCGGATGCTGACCATCAGATTTCTCGAAATACACAACATACAGAACATTTCCTCTCCAATTCCGGGAGATAATTAATCGTTGGTTTTTCTGCTCTATCGTAAACTCCCAAGGCAGTTTGAAACCTGTACGATGCATCGAAAGTGCATTGCCTTCGAGCGTGTACGTTCCGTCCCAAACTTCGACGATACCAAAACCTTCATCAATCTCTTCTGTAAACGAGCCGTCAGCACGAAAAGTAATGGCCCAACCCGTGCCGATAGAATCTGTCTCTTTGCGGTCGATGTCAGTGGATACCCAGCGACCGATCAATTCGACATTCGCACGGACATCGCCAGCACTAAGCCCGAGAATAAGGATGAAAAATAAAAAAATAAATCGAATTTTCATAGTCTTGCCCAACGCAAAAATCAGCGAGAGCGTTTTTTTGCGATCCGCTGTATTTTTATTGTTATAATTTTTTTCACTATTATTTGTAGCACCCAGTGAATCATTTCCCTTCTTTTAATATTAAATAGCGAAAACGATAAGCCATCTTCAAAGGCTACCCATATATATGGCCTCCTATAATATTAAAAATCTAGTAAACTTGAAGGAGGTATATTTAACGCTTTCGCAATCTTTTCAATAGTTTCAATTGTTATATTCGGGGGTGTTTTACCTTCTATTTTTTGAATATACTTATAATCAATTTTTGATTTAGCTGCCAGCATTTCTTGTGTATAGCTGGCCTTCTCTCGTTCCTCTTTAATTTTTGCACCTAGTTTTATACGAATGTTAGTTTTCATAGCACCTTAGTATAGTAAGGTGCCTTTAACATTGACACCTAACTATACTACGGTGTATGCTGTTGGGGATTTATAGCTAAAAAAGATAAAAATATTAAATGAAAGGGGAATGAACCAATGTTCAAATTTAAAAACAAAAAGGGACTGCTAATTTTCAAGTGATGGATGATTTATCTAATAGTAGCACAGCTATTTCTGAAATAATTGACTGTATTAAAAAAATGCAAAGTTATGCTTCAGGCATATGCATAATAAAGCATGAACTCACACAAGAAGAGTTTGAACAATTAGTTCGGGAAGAAAACTTGATGTTAGAGAACTACAAAAATGCAACATTCAAGTAGGGTATTGTATTTTTTACCCTATAACTTCATCCATCAGCAGCGCCGTTTTCTGGCGTCTGCTGAATGGAATTGTTAGAGCTTAATTGCTCTTGTGTTACATTAATTTTATGGAGTTTGGAAATATGTTCGCTGCCTTGTAGTTCTTTATAACATTTCTTGAAAAAGCCTCTAAGGTGACTATCTAGATATGGAATAACTTCAGAGATTTCAATATTTTTTAGAACACAAAACAGGGCAAGTGAATATAGAATTTCCTGCTCGGTCATATAACCTTGCCTGCTAGATGACCAACCTTGGCTGTCTACTGATGTGAACTGTTCAAAAGTGAATGCTGAGTTAGCCAAGAAAATACCAAAACCTAAAAAAATGGCAGTCAAATCGGTAGCATGTTCCCAATACTCCTCTCCACCCGGTGGTGGCTCTTTGGCGATACCACTAAGATAATGTGCCAATTCATGGGCAAATGTTGCCGCCAAGGGCTCTGGACGGTTTATTAAATTAGTGTTGTATGTAATTACCGCCTCATCACTATACTGGAAGGTTCCCCCTGGTCCACTAGGTGCACCCTTAAGAACTATGGTTGGCGCTACGACTGGATTTATATCATCTTCTTGCGCTTGAAGCTTACATGGCCAATTTTCCATTCCAGCGTATTTTCTGACTTGCTCGAAAGTATATGTGACCATTTCATCAGGTGAACTTAATTTTTCCGGGAAGTGCTTAGATGAAGGAGTTACTAAGATCGTTTCGTTATGAAAAACATCAGAGCCATAATTTTTAAGTGCCCACTCAAAAGCCAAAATAATCCAGTTGGAGATTTCTTCTTCGATTAATGGTTTCTTGTTGAAAAATGAAAACATCCTTCGTTTCCTTTTACCTCTGACGGCTCAACTCAGGGGCTTGCGGGTAAAGGGCAAAACCTCTGGGATGAATTAATGTTTTTAAAGAAACAGCGTTCAAATCAAACAGCGTATCAGCAAGTCCCTTGCAGTGCAGGGTTATGCAAGATCATTCCTGTAAAGATATATCTGGGCCAAGAACTGCGTCTTCAGCTCTTTTTTGCAAATCATCATCTACACTTTTTCTAAGATACTCTACCCTAGATTTCAACTTCTCTACATCATTGAGAATGTCAAGTTTTGCAGCATGCTCCCATTCAGATTCAGCGAGTTCATTGAAGCCTATCTTCTCCATTAGCAATGCAAGATTACCACGATGAATAGCTTCTATACTTTTTTTAGCTCTGTCCATGGGGTCTGCATCAATGGTCATTTTATTTAGAAGAACGTAGGAGATTGGAGCAAACCAATCTTTGTCACTTTCATCTGAGTACTTTGATGAAAAAGTCAGTATTGTTTCTGGATTCTCTAAACGTGCAACATTCCAGCGGTGTAATAGAGCATTGAGGTTATTACCTTTTCTTTCTTCACGAGTTGACCTCTGTTCTTCCTCTATCGCAAGCTGAACCCTGATCATATTTCTATGAGATGAAAGGACGTTTGTTAGTAGAAAATTGTAGCCAATAACACCGACTATAATTCCAACAAAGAATGTCCCAAGGATAATTAATTTATTTTTCATAAGAAGCATAACATTATCATCACATAGACTGTTACGCCGCTAGCCGTATCAGGATTATGTGAATGTACTCGTTAGAATCCTTTCCTTTATATTTTATCAAAGGCTTTTATCAAAGCTGAGACCTCTTTTTGAGGCGATGCTCCACAAGCTTCGTTAATAATAGGGACACATCCGAATGGCACTAAGTTAAGCACTTTTATTATGAAAACGGCACTGGCCAAGCCTCTACTATTAACAGGGCAACTTGAATTGTTGCATCCCCAATATTGTC
>Ga0224514_10000089_pt1 | contig 33659 bp, 31 predicted proteins | sample SF_May12_sed_USG_3_FD_169107 | JGI IMG/M metagenome (GOLD analysis project Ga0224514, IMG submission 169107) | Sediment microbial communities from San Francisco Bay, California, United States - SF_May12_sed_USGS_24 | ecosystem: Environmental > Aquatic > Marine > Sediment | place: USA... | reverse complement strand
CTACTACCGGCACATAGAGCAATTCCTGGCTGACTGGATCCCGCGCTTCAAGGCGGATAATCGCAGTTACCTGAGCATTGCTATCGGCTGTACCGGCGGGCAGCACCGCTCTGTCTACCTGGTGAACCGGCTGGCAGCCCAACTCGGCAACTCGCTGGGCGAAGTCGTGACCCGACACAGGGAACTCGAATGAAAACCGGGCTGTTACTCATCACACATGGCAATCTGGGTCGCGAAATACTGGATACCGTTACCGCCATCCTCGGCTACTGTCCGCTGGCCACTGAAACCATAACGGTACCGAATGACTGTGATCCGGATACCGTACTGGCAACGGCCACCGCAGTCTGTAACACCCTTGATCAGGGTAGCGGCGTGCTGGTGCTGACTGACCTGTATGGCAGCACCCCCAGCAACATCGCCGGGAGGCTGGTCAATTCCTGCAATGCCAGCGCTGTATCGGGTGTGAATGTACCCATGCTGCTGCGCATCATGAATTATCCGGATTCGCAACACGACAGGCTCGTTGAAATCGCCGCCAGTGGCGCCCGCAATGGTGTTTTCATCACCACACAAGAACAGGCATCCTGATATGGTGCAAAGAGCCGTCACCATCGTCAACAAGCTCGGGCTCCACGCGCGCGCAGCCGCCAAGCTGGTCACCACGGCGGCGTCCTTTACCAGCGAGATCGATCTCTCGAAGAACGGGCAACGCGTCAATGGCAAGAGCATCATGGGTGTGATGATGCTGGCCGCATCACGCGGCACGGAACTGATTATTTATGCCTCGGGCACAGACGAGGTGGCAGCGCTCGACAGCCTTGAGCAACTGATTGCGGACCGGTTCGGAGAGAACGAATAGAGTACGACCACTCCGCAGCGACCGTCACACAACGACAGGAGAAAACACGCAGATGAGCCTGGCTTTATCCGGTATCGGCGTATCCCGCGGCATTGCCATAGGCAAGGCACACTTCCTGCGTGGCAGCGTCGAAGTACTGGAAGGCAACCTCCCTGAATCATTACTGGATGAAGAAGTCGCGCGTTTTCTGGAGGCCGTCGAAACCGCACGCAGGCAACTGGAATCCTTAATGGGGCGCATCCCCGAAGATACCAGCATCAATATTTCGGCCTTCATCGAAACCCACCTGCTGATGCTCGACGATGCAACCATCAGCACCACCCCCGTCGAACTCATCCGTTTGCACGGCTGCAATGCCGAGTGGGCACTGAAGTTACAGCGCGATGAAATCGTCAACGTCTTTGAGGAAATGGATGACCCGTACCTGCGCACCCGTCGCGACGACGTCGACCATGTCATCAACCGCATCCTGCGCATCCTGCTGGGCCGCGGAGAGGAAAACGGCGGCAGCGACAGCAAGGAACTTCAACATGCCATCGTACTCGCTGACGACCTGACCCCGGCAGAGACCGTGCTGCTGGAACACCAGGGCATCGCGGCATTTGCTACCGAGTACGGCGGCCCGCTCTCGCATACCGCCATCCTGTCACGCAGCATGGAAATTCCTGCCGTGGTCGGCGTGCATGGCGTGCAGCACTACCTGCGCGATGGCGAGACAATCATCCTGGATGGCCTGCAGGGCATCCTCATTGCCAGCCCGGACGAGAACACCCTCACCCACTACCGGGCACGCCAGCAGGCCGAGCAGCAGCGACGCCTGGACCTGGCACGACTGTCACTAAAACCCGCCGTATCGCTGGACGAGGTGCCGGTCAACCTGATGGCGAACATCGAATTACCCGAAGATATCAATACAGACGGGCTGGCCAGCGCCGCCGGCGTCGGCCTGTACCGGACCGAATTCCTGTTCATGAACCGCGCCACGCCGCCTGATGAGGAAGAACAGTTCGATTGCTACAAGGGCGTCATCGAAGCCCTCAAGGGCAAACCGCTGACCATCCGCACCCTGGACATGGGTGCGGACAAGCAGGTCGACAGCGGCAGCAGTCGCAGCGGCAGCAATCCCGCGCTTGGCCTGCGCGCCATCCGGCTGTGTCTCAAGGACATGTCGCTGTTCAGGCCGCAACTGCGTGCCATCCTGCGTGCCTCGGCGTTTGGCCCGGTGCACATGATGGTCCCGATGCTCTCCAATACCCAGGAACTGCAGCAGCTGCTGGCGCTGGTTGACGAAACGCGCAACACCCTGCAACGCGAGGGACAGGCGTTTTCCCCTGATATCCGCATTGGCGGTATGATCGAGGTGCCGGCCGCGGCACTGTCAGCAGCGGATTTCGCGGCACGCCTGGATTTCCTGTCTATTGGCACCAATGACCTGATCCAGTACACGCTGGCCATCGACCGCGTGGATGACGAGGTGAACTACCTGTACGACCCGTTGCACCCGGCCGTGCTCCGGCTCATCAAGATGACCATCGATGCGGGACGCGACGCCGGCATCCCGGTTGCCATGTGCGGGGAAATGGCCGGCGACCCGCGCTATACCCGGCTGCTGCTGGGCATGGGCCTGTGCGAATTCAGCATGCACCACACCTCCCTGCAGGAAGTAAAGCGCGTCATCAACAACAGCAATATCGGCAAGCTCCGGCCACTGGTGGAAGAACTGCTCGGCAACACCAAGGCCGGTCAGATCCATGCACGTATCGAATCGCTCAACAGCAACCTTACTGAATGACTGTTGTGCTGTTACACTGCGCCCAGCCTGCGCAGCCGTAACGCCGCGCTACCGTGAAGCTTGCCGACATGACCGACACGATTAGCAGCCAGAACACCGAAACCCGGCTTGACCGCCTGACCCGCGCACTCGACTCCGGCGCCGCCGGCCAGGTCCGTTACCTGCTGACCAACCTGCATGCATCCGAGATTGCCGAGCTGCTGGAGTCCTTCCCGCACGGCCCGCGTGAGATTCTCTGGGAACTGGTGGACGCGGACGATCGCGGTGAAACGCTGGTCGCGCTAAACGAGGAAGTCCGCAACGACCTCATCAAGGAAATGGAGACCCATGACCTGGTCGCGGCGACCGAGGGTCTGGATGCAGACGACCTGGTCGACCTGCTGCAGGACCTGCCCGGCACCGTTACCAACGAAGTCATGCGCTCCATGGACAAGCAGAACCGCGAGCGTCTGGAAGCAATCCTGCATTTCCCCGAAGATACCGCCGGCGGCCTGATGAACGTGGACGTGGTCACCGTGCGTGCGGATGTCACGCTCGATGTGGTGCTGCGCTACCTGCGCCTGCACGGAGAGGTGCCCGCTGCCACTGACACCCTGTTCGTGGTCGACCGCACCGACCAGTACCGTGGCGCCCTGCCCCTGACCACGCTGCTGACCAATGACCCGGACATGATGGTGGCCGCCGTCATGGACCGTGGCATCAGGCCTATCCCGGCGACCACGCCGGACGATGACGTGGCGCGCATGTTCGAGAACTATGATTTGCTGTCGGCCCCGGTGGTAGACGAAAATCGAAAGCTACTGGGTCGTATCACCATCGACGACGTGGTGGACGTGATCCGTGATGACGCTGACCACTCCCTGATGCGCATGGCCGGCCTGGACGAGGATGACGACACCTTTGCACCCATCTTCAAGAGTGCGCGCCGGCGTGCCATCTGGCTCGGTATCAACCTGTTCACCGCGTTCCTTGCCTCCTGGGTCATCGGTCAGTTCCAGGCCACCATCGAACAGGTCGTGGCACTTGCCGTGCTGATGCCGATTGTTGCCAGCATGGGCGGCATCGCCGGCAGCCAGACACTGATCATCGTGATCCGCGGTCTGGCGCTGGGCAAGGTCGGCATCAGCAATGCGCGCTGGCTGATGTACAAGGAACTGTCCGTGTCGATGATCAACGGCATCGGCTGGGCACTGGTGGTCGCGGTGATCTCCGCACTGTGGTTTCAGAGCACCAACATCGGCGTCATTATCGCCGCAGCCCTGATCATCAATCTGGTCTGCGCCGCCGTTGCCGGCCTGTCGATCCCGTTCATTCTGAAACGCATGAAGATTGACCCGGCCCATGCCGGCACGGTACTGCTTACCACTGTTACCGACGTGGTCGGCTTCATGGTATTCCTGGGGCTGGGAACGATCTTCCTGATTTGATTAATTAGTCACCTGGAACAAATAGAAAAACCCTGTCTCCCCGCCTGCGCGGGAACGACAATATTTTCTCTCTGTGCCTTTTCCTGAGAATTTCTTCTTTACTCCCGCGAGCTAACCCTACGACCCCGCGATTGTCATCTGCTCGATCAGCACCGAGCCGGAACGGGTGTTACCACGCAGGTCAATATCGTTGCCCACCTCGACAATACCCATGAACATATCATTCAGATTGCCGGCCACGGTGATCTCGTCCACCGGGTACTGGATCTCGCCGTTCTCGACCCAGAAACCGGCTGCGCCGCGTGAATAGTCCCCGGTAACGATGTTGACCCCGAAACCAATGAACTCGGTGACCAGCAGACCCGTGCCCATGGTCTTCAGCAACCCGGCAAGGTCCTTGTCGCCCGGATCAACGGTCAGATTGCGCACCCCGCCGGCGTTGCCGGTGGTTTGCATGCCCAGCTTGCGTGCGGCATAGCTGTTCAGCACATACCCCTGCAGGATGCCGTCCTGCACAATATCACGTGCCGCCGTAACCACGCCCTCTGAATCATAGGGAGCACTGCCAAGCGCCTTCTTCAACAGCGGTTGCTCGTGGATATGCATGAATTCCGGGAACACCGGCTTGCCGAGGTGATCGAGCAGGAAACTGGACTTGCGGTACAGGTTGCTGCCGCTGATGGCATTGATGAAATTTCCGAACAGGCTGCCGGCGATCTCCGCCGCGACTATCACCGGGGCCTGGCGCGTAGACAACCGCTGCGCGCCGAGCCGCTGGATGGTGCGCTCGCCGGCCATGCGCCCGACGTCTGCCGGCGCCTGCAAGTCGGCCCGGTCACGCGCAGCATAGGACCAGTAATCGCGTTGCATCTGCTCGTCCTGCCGCCCGATCACCGAACAGCTGATGCTGTGGTAACTGCTGCGGTAGCCACCAAGAAAACCATTGCTGTTGCCCTTCACGCGCATACCAACATAGCTTGCAATAGTGGCGCCCTCGGAATTCTCGATGCGTTCATCCACCCCGCGCGCGGCATCCTCGCACTCTGTCGCCAGTTCAATCGCCTGCTCGGCCTGCAGGTCCCAAGGATGGTACAGGTCCAGGTCGGGAATCACCGTGGCCAGGCGCTCCGGGTCGGCCAGCCCGGCACAGGGGTCCTGACTGGTATAGCGCGCAATGTCACAGGCGGCCTTGACGGTGGCGGCAATCCCGTCCGGTTCGAAATCCGCGGTCGTCGCCGTACCCTTGCGTTGATCGAAGTACACGGTCAGCCCCAGCACGCGGTCACGATTAAACTCCAGCGTCTCGGTCTCGCCGAGACGCACGGTCACCGACAGGCCCGCATCGATACTGACGCCCGCCTCAACCTCGTCGGCACCCGCCGCGCGAGCCTGGCTAATGATGTCCTGCACCATTTCCTCAAGTCTGGAGGATTCTGGCAGTGATTCGGCCTGTTCAGTCATCGGCTTGCTTGTCATGTTCGGTTCCTGTGTAAGACGAGCGATTCTACCGGTCGACTGCGGCGCGGACAAACCCGGTGAAACCGGTTATCCTTGGCGGCGCATGAAACACGATGATCAGGACGAAATAAGCCGATCACAGCGCAAGCGTGATCTCGACGAGCTAAAACAGCTGGGACTGAAACTGCTGGATTTCAGCGATGATGCATTGCGCCAGCTGGACATGCCGGAGCAATTGCTGGATGCCCTGCTGACGGCAAAGAAAATACACTCGAACTCGGCCCGCAAGCGCCAGCTTCAGTATATTGGAAAACTGATAAGTGAGATCGATGCGGAACCGATACGGGCCATCGTGCAGTCCCGCGAACACCAGCACCTGACCTCAACACGGGAGTTCCACCTGCTCGAATCGCTGCGTGAATCGTTGCTGGTCAAGGGGGATGCCGCCGTGCCTGAGGTGCTCGCCGAATTCCCGCGCACTGACCGACAGCACCTGCGCAAGCTGGTGCGCCAGGCACGCCAGGAACAGGACACCGGGCAGCCGCCGGGGGCAGCCCGCGCATTGTTCCGCTACCTGCGCGAGTTGCAGGAAGAACAGGAAGATCCAGACTACTGATGCAAATCCACCACCTCACATCAGGACAGTAAACTGGCGCATTTATTCTTCTGCCGCCTTGCCCTCTTGCTGCTGCCATTTCCGGTAACAGTCCAGCCCGCAGAAATACCTCACATAGTCCTCAAGCTCTACCTTGCTGGCCTGGTCAGCCGGTAGCTCCTTGAGACAAACCACACAGGAGATAGTGGCACCCTCATCAGGCTTTGTCGGATTGTTCATGACCCACCTCCTTGATAAGGATTGTACTGATAACACAAGTATAGCAACGCTGTTGCAGTACATTTAACGCGCGTCAGCGGCCCTCCCCCTGCAACGCAGCGGCATACTCCGTCACAATCTCAGCGGCCGGCACGACGGCATGGATACCCTGCACACTCTTGCCGGCCTGGAATATGTCCCGGTAATCCATACCCTGCTGTGATGCCCGTTTCAGCTTCCATATCGACTGCAGGGAATACAGCATACGCATCCAGTGTTTGCTGCGACGACCGCGCAACAGCCACTTCGCCAGTGGTCCGGCACGCACGCCCATCTTCTCGATATACGGCGTACGGATAATCGACACCGGCACCCCGGTAATTTTCTCCGACAGCACGATATCCTGTTCAGCGGCGGCCACGATGGCCTGCTTGTAATCGTCATGCGCCGTACACTCGGCGCTCGCGATAAAGCGCGTCCCCAGCTGTGCACCCGCGTAGCCCATGCGCACGACCTCGGCAAACTGCTGCGGCGTACCGATACCACCGGCGCACACCAGCGGTTTGCCAAGCGGGCCGATCTCGTCCAGCAATTGCTGTTCTGGCAGTGTACCGGCGTGGCCACCCGCACGGTTGTTCACACAGATAAACCCGTCAACGCCTCCGTCCAGCGCCTTCTCCGCCCAACGCCGGTTGGTCACGTCATGAAACACCGTCACACCGGCCGGGGCAGCACGCGCCACCACCCAGTCAGGATTACCCAGCGCAGTCACCAGGAACGGAACCCCTTCTTCCAGCGAGATATCCAGCCACTGGCGCACACGCTCCATGTACTTCTTTGAACTGCGCTCAATGATGAGATTGACACCAATCGGCTTGTCGGTAAGGCTGCGTATGTAACGCAACCCCGCGCGGAAATCATGGCCGTGCACATAACTCAAACTCAGTGGCTGCACGATACCGATACCACCGGCCTCCGATACCGCGGCGACCAGTTCGGGATTGGAGCACGGGTACATGGCGCCGCATATCAGCGGCACCTCGATGTTCAGCATACGGGTCAGCGCAGTTTCCACGGTTATTCCGGCCCAATGCGCCAGCGCGCCCGCGCCACGGCAACCACGTCGCCTGCCGCATCACGAATCTCGCCACCCAGGATATATTCCCGCTCGGCATTGTCCGTTGGTACCTCGCAGCGGCATTCCGCAACCAGCCTGCCGCGTGCCTTCTTGAGGTAATCCATTTCGAAACCGGTAAGGATGCCACGCGCCCGTTCCGGCAGGCTGTTCATCAGGGCCAGCCCGGTCACCATTTCGCCGAGATTGGCCAGCGCCATGGCATGCACCGAGCGCAGGTGATTGCGTACACCACGTCGCTCACGCAGCGACGCCACGCACTGCCCCGGCGCCAGCACTTCCACGCGGGCACCAAGTATGCCGGTGTACGGCACCACTTTGCCCAGCGCCTTGCTGAACAACCAGCGGCCAGCCGCTGTCGATGAGAATCTGCGCCAGTGGTGGCGCAGTTCAGGGCCTATCGAGCGTGTCATCCTGTGTTACGCCTCCCTGGGAGTCGGCAGCAGCTTCCATGTTAGCGCAGCGGTGATCCGAATACCCGCCGGCCCAGCAGCCAACCATAGATCAACAGGTTGATCAGGATCACGGCAACCGCCAGCATCAGCTGGGCAGGCTCATCCAGACCGGGTGGATACAGCACCGGCATCAGGTAGTGTGCGATAAAACTGCCTGTATAGCCGGCCTCGCCCGCCCCCTGTCGCAACTGCTGTTCCCAGGGTGTCAGCGGACAGATCCAGCTGTTCAGTTCCAGTAATACTGCCCAGATAACAGCCGGCAGGTGCAGAAACATCACGCGTCGCCACTTGAAGGCAAGCAGTCCGCCCAGCACCACGAAAACAATAAAAGAGAAATGCAGGACTACCAGCAGGTCGGCCGCAATGCGATAGCTCACGTCTGCTCGCCACTGCCGCTCCGCACCGGGAGAGGCTCAATCCGGCCTGAAGGCGACTCGTCCGCTACCGAGCAACAGCACAGCCAGCCCGCCAAACAGGTAAAAGCCCTGTAATTCCAGGCTCCAGCCACCGTGTTCCGACAGCGAAAAGAAATCACCCGTGTGCGCCAGGCCGATAGCGAACAGCATGTTGACGACGATTATCAGGCCACCCACCCGGCTGAACACACCGAAGATAAGCATCAGCGGCGCTAGTATCTCACCGGCAAACACGCCCCAGGCGATCATCTCCGGGAGCCCGTAAAAGGAAAGCAGGCCACGGATAAAGTCCTGCGTACCCGGATGCATCAGTTTTGCAACCCCGTGAAACAACATGAGGGTACCGACAGTACAGCGCAGCACCAGCTTGCCGGCAGTATCATTTTTCAGGCGATCTATCATGGCGTCCTCCATACGTTCCAGAATTACCTGAATCACTCACAGGCAGCCAGTATTGATGGGCACGATCACCCCATTGAATTGCGGTCTCGCACCATGATGCTTGAGCAAGTTGGCGGCTACTCTTTTAGCTGCAGCCGCAGCACACCGTCACCGACTTTTATATTATCAACGCCATCAGCGAACGCCTTCCAGAAACCGGTGTTATCACCATATTGTTCGACCAGGTCAATGTTCTTCATACCACCCAGCCAGGCATTGGGAATCGGTACGCCCATTACACTGACACCTTTCAGGACAACAATAGGCCGTCCATTACGATAGGCGGTTTCCACCCCGGCGCGCACCTTGATGATCTGCCCGGCCATTACAGGGAAATCCTCGTCCACGTGAATCAGCAGCTTGGCGCTAATCAGGCCTTCGGAAAGATCGATGGCCAGTTTCTTCGCGAGATCGGTATTCTTCGCCAGCAGGGAATTAACTTCGCGCTCCGAAAGCATGATGCTGCGATCGGCGCCCTCCTCGCTATAGGCCTCGGGCTCCAGGCGCTCTGCGTCGGCCTTGGCCATATCGCGCTGCGCCTTGGCGTAGCCCCGCGTATGACGTGGCTGCAGGCTATCGAGGCGATCAAGCTTTTCCTGTAACACCTGCTCCTCTTGCTGTGACAGCTGCACCGGCCTGAATTCGGATGGAAAAATGAAAGTGGTAATAATCCAGTAGGACAGCGCGGCAGTAACCAGCAAGGTCACCAGGACGATCAGAAAGATTTGCCAGCCGCTGCGGCGTGGCTTGACAGGCTCGATATCTTCGGGTGTCGTTTCCATCGGCCAATAGTGGCGCAAAAACGACTTGCACACAACGTCTGCTGCAGTGTGCGGTCAATGCTCTATAATGCGATCATTTCATGGCAGGAGGCATATCATGCGCTGGAGAGGCGGACGCAGAAGTACCCGCATTGAGGACCGGCGTGGCCGCCCGATGCGCTCACGGGCCTTCAAGGGCGGTATTGGCACAGTCGTCATCGCTCTGGCACTGAGTTACTTTCTCGGTATCGACCCGTCGCTGCTGCTGCAGATGCAACAGGGCGCAAACCCACAGGTCAGCACACAACCCCACCAGCCCAATGCCCGCGAGCAGGAAATGGCCGACCTTGTCTCTGTGGTACTGGCAGACACGGAAGATACCTGGCACGCGATCTTTCAGCAGGCCGGGCAGCGTTACGAAGAACCAGGCCTGGTTCTGTTCACAGGTGCAGTGCAATCGGCGTGCGGTTCTGCAAGTGCCGCCATGGGGCCATTTTATTGCCCGGCCGACCGCAAGATTTACATTGACCTCGCCTTTTTTGAAGACCTGAAGCAGCACCACGGTGCACCAGGGGATTTCGCGCAGGCCTACGTGATTGCACACGAGGTCGGCCACCACGTACAGAACCTGCTTGGTACCAGCAACCAGGTACAAACCGCACGCCAGAAACTGGGCAAGGCGGATGCAAACGCACTGTCGGTGAAGCTGGAATTACAGGCTGACTGCTATGCCGGCCTGTGGGGCAATCATGCCGACCGCAGTCGCCAGCTGCTGGAGGCGGGTGATATCGAGGAAGCGCTGAATGCAGCCAGCGCCATCGGCGATGACCGCCTGCAAAAACAGGCGCAGGGCCGTGTGGTACCGGAGTCGTTCACACACGGCAGTTCCGAACAACGCGTACACTGGTTCCGGGAAGGTATTCGACAGGGCGAGGTGGGTGCCTGTAACACCTTTGACGAATAACAGAAATGAGGTGGGAGACCACAGCAACCGCTCACATCTTCTCCGACTTCTCAAATACAGCTGCCCTTTAATGCACAGATGGACAGAAAGGTGTATCTGTCAGGCGCTGGTGCCCCCTACTGTCAATTCGTCGATCAACATGGTGGGCTGGCCGACACCGACCGGGACGCTCTGGCCTTCCTTGCCACAGGTACCGACACCGGGGTCGAGTTGCAAATCGTTACCCACCATGGAGACATGCTTGAGTACCTCGGGACCGTTGCCGATCAGGGTGGCACCCTTTACCGGCACCGTAATCTTGCCGTTCTCGATCAGGTAAGCCTCGCTGGCGCTGAACACAAACTTGCCGGAGGTGATATCCACCTGTCCGCCACCGAAGTTGACCGCATACAGACCCTTGCTCACGGAACTTATGATTTCCTCCGGATCACTCTCACCGGCCAGCATGTAGGTATTGGTCATGCGTGGCATCGGCAGATGAGCATAGGACTCACGCCGGCCGTTGCCGGTCGAGGTCACCCCCATCAGCCCGGCATTCATGCGGTCCTGCATGTAGCCCTTGAGTATGCCGTTTTCGATCAGCACGGTATTTTGCGCCGGCGTACCCTCGTCGTCGATATTCAGTGAACCGCGTCGGCCATCGAGCGTGCCGTCATCAACCACCGTGCATAACGGGGATGCCACCTGTTGCCCGACCAGCCCGGCGAACGCCGAGGTCCCCTTGCGATTGAAATCCCCTTCGAGGCCATGCCCGATCGCCTCGTGCAGCAGGATGCCGGGCCAACCTGGCCCCAGCACCACCGGCAACATCCCGGCCGGTGCATCGACGGCCTCCAGGTTGACCAGCGCCTGGCGTACTGCCTCGCGGGCGTAGCCCAGTGCACGGTCATCCTCCAGGAAAAAACTATAGTCACTGCGGCCACCACCGCCGAAACTGCTCTGTTCACGGCGTCCGCCCTGTTCCACGATGGCGGTGACGTTGCAACGCACCAGTGGCCGCACGTCGGCCGCCAGCGTGCCGTCACTGACGGCCACCAGCATCACCTCGTGCACCCCGGCAAGGCTGACCACGACTTCCTTCACACGCGGGTCCTGCCGGCGCGCCTCGGCATCGAGTTGCCGGAGCAGACCCACCTTCTCGTCGGCCGACATACGCTCAAGCGGATCGTGCGCCGGGTACAGCGCGTTGCCTGCACGCGCCTGCCAGGCCTGCAGCTTGCCGCCACCGCCATGACCGGCGATGGCGCGTGCAGCGCCTGAGGCCTGTAACAGTGCAGGCATAACGATTTCATCGGAATAGGCAAAGCCGGTCTTGTCGCCGCTGATGGCACGCACCCCGGCACCCTGTTCGATGCTGTGACTGCCTTCCTTTACGATGCCGTCTTCCAGCACCCAGGATTCATAGCGCGTCGACTGAAAGTACAGGTCACCACCATCCACGGCATGGCCAAGCAGCTTGCCGAACACCGTGTGCAGGTCATTCTCGTCAATACCGGCCGGTGCCAGCAGCCGCTGGCGCGCAATATCCAGGCTGGACTCAGTCATTATCGAGACACTGCAGGCGACGGTGGGCGATGCTGGGGAAGTTTCGGCGTGCGCTTTGCAGGCGACCGAGTTCGATGTCGGCACACACCACGCCGGGGCCACGCGACAGGCTGTTCAGCACCGTCCCCCAGGGATCGACGATCATGCTGTGGCCGTAGGTCTCACGGCCATTCAGATGGTAACCGCCCTGGTCAGGCGCGATCACGTAGCACAGGTTCTCGATGGCGCGTGCACGCACCAGCACTTCCCAGTGGGCGCGCCCGGTAATGGCAGTGAACGCCGAAGGCACCACGAGGATTTCCAGCCCCTGGTCCAGTTGCTTGCGATACAGTTCCGGGAAGCGCAGGTCGTAACACACCGAGATACCCATGCGTCCGAACGGACTGTCGATAACCACGATTTCATCGCCCGGTTCGATGGTGTCGGATTCGGTGTATTGCTCACCGCTGTCGACCAGCGCAACGTCGAACAGGTGAATCTTGTCGTAACGTGCAACCTGTTTGCCCTGGTCATCAAACACCAGGCAGGCGGCGCGCACCTTGTCATCGGCATCGGCCACCAACGGTACCGTACCGCCAACCAGCCAGATACCATGCCGTGCCGACTGCTCGGCAAGGAAGGACTGTATGGCACCGCTACCGGGTGTCTCGCGCTCCTCGACCTTGTCGTGTTCGCTCTTGCCCATCAACGCGAAATTCTCGGGCAATACCACCAGCCGCGCATGCTGGCTGACCGCTTCCTCAATCAGGCGTTCCGCCTCCAGCAGGTTGGCGCCGACGTTCGGGCTCGAGGCCATTTGAATACATGCAACTACGCTCATAAAGTTACGCCAGTCTCTTGGAATGTAAAGGGTTTCACAGCATAGCACAGAATGCCGGCCGGGCATCCGCGCAGCACCCGGGCCGCCCTGCTATTCATCCAGGTGGGTCGTGTCTTCATCCAGCCCGGCATCCGTCTCCGGGCTCGCCAGCCGTGTTACGACCGGCTCTGCCCACGGCCCGGTCACGGTGTACTGCTTGCGTGCCATTTTATTCAGACCGAGCTTCTTCTCCAGCAGTTTGCCGGCAACAACCGCTGCTGCACCCACGACCGGTCCACCGGCAATCGCGCCGGCCAGCGGCAGGCTGGAGTGCAGGTAAGGTGTCACGGTAACCAGTTCATCATAGTCCTGCGCAACCAGTCCGACCCGGCCGGAGATATCAATCCTGGCCGCCGACCCATCGACCTCCAGGTCGTTGGTATAGGCATTACCCGAATCAAGCACGAAGTTACCGCCGATACGATTGAAACCAAAACCCTTGCCAAACAGATCGGAAAAATCCAGCGTCAGGCGTTTCGGCAGCATGGTCACACTCAACAACCCCAGCACACGTCCCGCACCCGGCTCCACATCCAGTATCTGGCCGTTCTTGATAATCACGTTCAGCTTGCCATCGATACTGCCCGGCTCGAACAACCAGGGCGCACCCGGCCAGTTTGCCTGCAGGTTAGCGCTCAGATCACCATCTTTTATCAACTTCTGATAACCCAGCGCTTCCAGCAACTGATCCATCCTGCCATCGCTAATCGTCATATCGACCCGGGTCTGCGATGTGTCTCCCTGCGCACGCCAGTCACCCGTCAGGCGCAGCACCAGCATTTCCGAGGATATTGCCAGCCGGCTGACCTCCAGCACCCCACCGGGCTGTTTCTGCGCCAGCAGATCGAGAGACCCGTAGTTAACGCCGTTATACACCAGTTGCTGCGTGGTGACCTGCAGGGCGGGGAACTCGAGCGGTGATAATGGCTGGTCCTGCTGTCCATCGGCATCTTCCACGCGTTCCAGTTCCAGGCGTTGCAGGTTCATCACTACCTTGTCGAGACCATCCGCAGATTGTGTCAGCGTGACCTCGCCCCTGGCCGTCGCTCCCCGGCCCGTGATAGTCCATACCCGTCCGGCCGTCTCGATATCCAGTTCGGTATCAGTCAGGCGATGGCCCAGCAGTTCCAGCTCACCGACCCCCACCGACAACCGCAATGGCAGTCCCGGGTCGTCGCCCTCATCACCAAAATACGGCTGCCAGTCCGCCAGCCTGAATGTTTCCAGCTGCCCCGTGATCAACAGGCTGTCGTCGTCCGGCAGCACCGGCTCGCTCCCGTCCAAAGCAATCACGCCTCGCTGCAGACGAGGCGCCTGCTGCTCCTGCTCAATCACCAGCAGCCCCTGCAAACCGTCCGCGTAACTGAACTGCAACTGCCGTTCGCGTTGCTCCAGGTTGTCGACCCGGATGGATAACGCGCGCATCGCATCACGCGGTTTACCGAGTGGCGCGGGCAAATTTATCGCTGTACCTGCCAGCGTACTTTGCACGGTGAGTGCAACGTCGGCAGGCCTGCCGCGCGTTGGCTTGCCACGCGCCGTCAGATGCACCTGCCAGTCACTGTCATCTGTGACTGCCTGACGCAGGGGATGATCTTCAGCCAGCACCAGGTCAAACAGTGCCAGCTTGCCGTGCAGGTCGATGTGGGTCACGCTGTCAGCGCTTTCCGTCCACACCTTCACCTGTGCCGGCCTGTCAAACAGCGTCGTTCGCAGGTCATCACCCTGGATACCCCCGGTATCGAAATCCAGCCGGCCACGAATATCGCGTAGCTCAACATCGCTGTCCTTGACTCGCAGGGTATTCCCGTTCAGGCCGATACGCCCGGCGACAGTGACCGGTTCGGGGGCATTGCCCAGCGGCACAACAATATCCAGCGCCAGGTCACTGTTACCGGTGGTCGTGATGCGATCGACAAAACCACCGTAGGTTTCACCCAGCGGGCTGCTACCCAGTTCGGCAAGCATGACCGGCAGGACACCACGCACATCGCCTGCGATGGTCAGCCGCGGCTTTGCCAGGTCTTTAATCTGCGCATGCACGTTATGCAGCGCCGCACTGCGAATCACGCCCGCGTGACTGCGTATGTCCATCTGCCGCCCGGTGAAATCGACCTGCGCATCAAGTTGTTTCACCGGGGACCAGTGTTCATTGAAATCAAGTGTGGCGCCGGTTACCGGCAAGCGCACTTCGAGCTTGCCTTCGCCATGATCGAACGGCAGCTGGTCGAGACGGCCCTGAATGATCACCGTGCCATCACGTGCCATACCGCCCACCAGGCTGCGATCCAGCCAGGCAACCCCGCTCGCCGACATGACCTTTGCCGGCAGGTAGTCGCTGACCCGCGCCACATCAAAACGGCGCACGGCAAGTTGCAGGTCCATGGTCGGTGCGCCTTCACCGCGGGGCAATGTCATGGTGAGGTCACCCTCCAGGGCGAGATGCTCATTACCCATACTCAAGGCATGGGTGGCCAGCGTGACGCCCTCCCCGGTATCGAGCCACTGCACCCCTGCCTGCACACGGTCGAAATACAGCGCCTCCCGGAACAGGCGCGAGTCATGCAGCTCCACCACGTGACTGTCCAGTGTCAGGGTGCCGTCCCCTGCCGAGCCATTGATTTCACCATCCAGTCCGGAGAGCGCGGGTATGGCACCGTATTGCGCTACCCCGAGCTTGATGAAATGTGCATCAAAATCATCGAGCGTGGTCACCCCTGCATCATGGAGCAGGGACACCGTGAGATCCTGCAACAGACCGGTGGGCTGCAGCGCCTGCAGTTGCGTGCGGTAGCTGTCTTCAATGGGCAGGACCGTCAGCAATCCGGCCAGCATCTCAAGATCCAGTCGGCTTGCCCTGGCGTTGATATGGCTGGCCTGCTGTCGCATCGCGACGGCCAGTGACAGGTTGTCTGCTTTCCAGCCGGTTGCTTCCCGCCAGAGCTGTAGATCCTGCAGGGCCAGCTGCCAACCCTCACCCTCGTGGTGCCAGCCAAACTGCGACTGCAGCCGGTCTGCATCGAAGCGAGTCGCTGCCTTGCCCTCGCCCTGCTGCAGCGAGAACCCGGCAACCTCGATCTCCCCGCTCAGCGATGCCAGTTGGCCGTGCTTGCGCTCTGCCCACAGGCGCACATCGGCGCTGCCTTCGACAGCCTGCGTCTCCGCCAGCAGACCCTGAAACAGACTGGACATGGCCAGTGCCTTGCCGCGAAAGTAGGCGACCCCCTGCCAGTCCAGGGGATTCGGGGAGGTACCCCGCAGTTGCGCCTCGATCTCGACACGCTCACCGAGCAACCCCGGCATCAGCGCATAACCGGACACCTCGTGCCGGCTACCCCGGTTTACCAGCGACAGGCTGACGTGGTGAAAGCGCTGCGGCTCACGAATGCCCGGCAGGTCCCTGATGGTGATATTGGCGTCATGAATGGACAGGCGTGACATGGCGGCAAGATTGCCGGCAGCCGTGCCGGCATCACTGTCTCCCGCCAATTCCTCGAGGTAAACACGTCCCTGCGCATTGCGCGCCAGTGTCAGGTCAACGCCGATGACATCCACACCGGACAGGCGCACTTCACGCTCGGCGAGGTAATGGCGCATATCGATACGAATCCAGACCTCGCTGATGTCCAGCTGCTGCTGTGAGTCCTGCGTACTTCCGATGGTCACGTCCCTGAGCTTGAGCACCGGCGACAGGCCACGCCAGGTGGCCTCCATACGCCGGATGGTGACGGGACGGTTCAGCGCCGTGGTTGCGGCTGTGACGATATCGTTGCGGTATTCACCGAGCGACGGTACCCACACGCGCGCCGCCGTCAGCAATACTGCTGACAGCAACAGGACGGCTACCAGGCAGAGCCAGAGCAGACTAAACAGGCGTTTCAGCATGCCTCAGGGCACCACTCTTCCGGCCACGGGCACACCGTACTTACATTGGCACAACGTCATACTGTTCCTGTGTATACAGGGTTTCCACCTGGAAGCGAATGGGCTTGCCGATAAAGGCTTCCAGCTCCGCCAGGCTTGCCGACTCCTCGTCCAGCAGCAGGTCGACCACCTCCTGCGAGGCCAGCACCAGCAATTTCTGCACATCAAACTGGCGCGCGGCGCGCAGGATCTCGCGGAAAATCTCGTAGCACGCGGTTTCCGCTGTCTTCAGCGAGGCGCGGCCGTTACAGGTCGGACATACCTCGCACAGTACATGCTCCAGGCTCTCGCTGGTGCGCTTGCGCGTCATCTCCACCAGGCCGAGCGAGGACACCTCACTGATGTGGGTCTTGGCGTGATCCTTGTCGAGGCATTTCTCCAGCGCACGCAACACCTGGCGCTTGTGTTCCTCATCCTGCATGTCAATGAAATCGATAATGATGATACCGCCCAGGTTGCGCAGGCGCAGTTGTCGGACAATGGTCTGTGCGGCTTCCAGGTTGGTCTTGAAGATCGTCTCTTCCAGGTTGCGGTGCCCGACATATCCACCGGTATTGACATCAACCGTAGTCATTGCCTCGGTCTGGTCAATGATAAGGTAGCCGCCGGACTTGAGTTGCACCTTGCGATCCAGCGCCTTCAGGATCTCGTCCTCGATACTGTAGATATCAAAGATCGGGCGCTCGCCCGGATAGTATTCCAGCTGTGTCTGCATGCCGGGCATGAAGCGCGCGCAGAATTCCTGTGCGCGCTGGAAACTTTCGCGCGAATCGATGCGCACGCGTTCGATGCTGTCGTCCAGCAAGTCACGCATCACGCGGATGGTCAGTGGCAGATCGCCATAGATCAGCGCGCCAGGCCTGGCCGTGGTGAGCCCTTCTGAAATTGACTGCCAGAGTTTGCGCAGGAACAGCATATCGGCACGCAGTGCCTCGGCCTCCGCACCCTCGGCAGCGGTACGCGCGATATAGCCACCCCCGTCCTGCTCGGTCATGAACAGCTGGATGATGTCGCGCAGGCGCACGCGCTCTTCCGCGGCCTCGATCTTCTGCGAAATACCAACATTGTCGACATCCGGAATGAACACGAGGTAGCGTGACGGCAGCGTAACCTGGGTGGTCAGGCGGGCACCCTTGGTGCCAAGTGGATCCTTGATGACCTGCACGCAGACCTCGTCGCCTTCGTGCAGCAGTTCGGTGATATCGGCACTTGCATTCGCGCCCTCCGCGTCATCGTCTGTCCTGCCCTGCTCGATGTCCGAGGCATGCAGAAAGGCCGCCCGCTCCAGCCCTACCTCGACAAACGCGGCCTGCATACCCGGCAGCACGCGGCACACCTTTCCCTTGTAGATGTTGCCAACCAGACCGCGACGCCTGGCGCGCTCGATAAAAATTTCCTGCAACACACCGTTCTCGACCAGGGCAACCCGGGTTTCACGTGGCGTCACATTAATCAGAATTTCTTCGCTCATGCCTCATCCTTCAATCAGGTGCCGGTATTTCTTTTTCGTATTCATCATCCTATCCTGCTCATGGCGGATGAAGAACCCCTTTCTTCAGCAATGAGAAACTTTTATTCTTGCCTGTGCCGTCAGAGCACTTCTACCCCGAATTCTTTCAGCAGCTGTGCCGTCTCGAACAATGGCAACCCCATCACCCCGGAATAGCTGCCGTCGAGCCTGGAAATAAACATGGCCGCCAGTCCCTGCACGGCATATCCCCCCGCCTTGTCCTCTGGCTCGCCGGTCTCCCAGTATGCCGCACACTCCGCTTCGCTTACCGTGCGAAATGTCACGCTGCTGGAACTGATACGAATCGCCTCGCGCCCGGCGACCAGCGCAACGGCGGTCATTACCTGGTGGGTGCGCCCGGACAGCAGGCGCAACATCGACAGTGCCGCATCCCGGTCACGCGGCTTGCCGAGGATGTTGTCGCCAGCGACCACCACCGTATCGGCGCCCAGTACCGGCCGGCGCTGCCGCTCAGGAATTGCCTGCCAGCCGGCACGCGCCTTGTCGAGTGCGACGCGCACCGCGAAGTCCTGCGCCGATTCACCGGCTTGCGGCTGTTCGCTGACATTAACATTGACTACGGTATGGGTGACACCGATCTGCTGTAGCAGTTCCCGGCGCCGGGGTGATTGCGATGCCAGGTAAATGGACGCGGTCGATGTCATGGTCAGGCGGAGAATGTGGCTGGCAGTAGAGTAACCCTATCACGAACGGTGATAGGGGTGCCCGGTCGAGAGCGTCCAGGCCCGGTACAACTGTTCGGCAACGATCACGCGCACCAGTGCATGCGGATAGGTCAATGCCGACAGTGACCAGCGGCGCTCCGCACGCGCCAGGCAATCCGGTGACAGGCCATCGGGACCACCCACCAGCAACGCCACGTCACGACCGGAGCCCAGCCATTGCTGCAGGTTGTCCGCCAGTGTCTCCGTGCTCCAGGCCTGCCCCTCCACATCGAGCGCAACGACCAGGCAGTCCCTGGGGAGTGCCGCCAGCATCAGTCTGCCTTCTTCGTTGCGCGACTGGGCGGCAGTGCGAGTCTTGCCGCGCTGCCCAAGCGGGATCTCGACCAGCCGTAACGTACACTCGCGCGGCAGGCGTTTTGCGTAGTCCTGGTAACCCTGGGTAACCCAGGCCGGCATACGCGTACCAACGGCAATCAGGTGAATGCGCATGCCACCTGTACGGCTCAGCTATCCTGTTCCGTGGCAGCCCCGGCCTGTCCACCAACAGACCACAATTTCTCCAGCGCGTAGAATTCACGAACCGCGGGCATCATGACATGCACCACTACATCGGCCAGATCGATCAGTATCCATTCCGAGCCCTTCTCACCCTCGACGCCCAGCGCCTGCACACCGGTCTGCTTTGCCTCCAGTTCGACATTGTCGGCAATTGCCTTGACGTGGCGCGTGGACGTGCCGCTCGCGACGACCATGATGTCGGTGATCGAGGTCTGCCCGCGCACATCAATCACCCGGACATCGACGGCCTTCATATCCTCCAGTGCGGCAAGCGTCGTCGCAAGCAGGCGATCCACGTGTTCATCGGCACTTATGTCTTTATGACTGTCTGTTTTACTACTCATTCACCCTGCCTGTGTTGTATAAACCCTGTTCGTTGATAATCGCCAGCACGCTGTCCGGCACCAGGAAACTGGCATCCTCCCCGCCGGTCAGCAACCTGCGGATGTGTGTTCCGGATATTTCCAGCCGGCTGACCTGTTGAAACAGCAACAGCCCCGTGGCCTGTTCATGCAACACGCGGCTATCGTGCACGCGGTGCAACCGGATGAAGTCGCCCAGTTCACCGGATTCAGGAATCTCCGCGTCCGGTCGCGTCATCACGATCATGTGGCAATAGTTCAGCAGCTCACGCCAGCGATGCCAGCTGGCCAGCCCGCGAAATGCATCCATCCCGACGATCAGGCAGACTCCCTGGCTGGCAAATTCCTTGCGCAGCGAAACCAGGGTATCCAGCATATAGGAAGGGCCCTCGCGCAATAATTCGCGCTCATCCACGACAAAGCCGGCGTGCCCTTCAATGGCCGCATTCAGCATCCGGACGCGCTGCCGGGACGATGCCAGCGGCTCTGGCCGGTGCGGCGGCAAACGACAGGGAATCAGGCGCACTTCATCGAGCGCCAGCGCCGCTTTGACTTCCAGCGCCGTACGCAGGTGGCCAAGGTGAACCGGGTCGAAGGTACCGCCGAGAATACCGATCATGAATCAGCAAACGTTGTTTTGCTGTTTGCCACAAAGAGCACAAAGAAACGCTGTGCGCTGGCGTTAACTGCGCACATGACCATCGCCAAGGACGATGTACTTTAATGTCGTCAGCCCTTCCAGCCCGACCGGACCACGTGCATGCAGCTTGTCGGTACTGATACCGATTTCCGCGCCCAGCCCGTACTCGAAACCATCGGCAAAACGGCTGGAGGCATTTACCATCACGGAGCTGGAGTCGACCTCGCGCAGAAAACGCCGCGACCGGGTGATTGACTCGGTCACGATCACGTCGGTGTGATCGGAGCCATGCATGGCAATGTGATCGATCGCGGTATCCATGTCATCAACGATGCGAATCGCCAGTATTGGCGCCAGGTACTCCTCATCCCAGTCGGCATCGGTCGCCGCATTAATGTCACTCAGGATGGCACGGGTCTGTTCGCAACCGCGCATCTCCACGCCCGCGGCCCGGTACTGCTCCGCCAGCGGCGGCAATACCCGTGCCGCGATGTCTTTGGCAACCAGCAGGGTCTCCATGGTGTTACAGGTACCATAGCGCTGGGTCTTGGCATTGATCGCCACCTTGATGGCCTTGTCGATGTCGGCCTGGTCATCGATGTAGGTATGACACACACCATGCAGGTGCTTGATCACCGGCACCTTCGCCTCCTCACTGATACGTTCAATCAGGCCCTTGCCTCCGCGCGGGACAATGACGTCCACGTAGTCCTGCATGCGGATCAACTCGCCAACCGCGGCACGATCGGTGGTTTCGACAACCTGTACCGCATCGTCCGGCAGGCCTGCTTCGGCCAGCCCCTGGTGGATACAGCGTGCAATCGCCTGGTTGGAATGCAGGGCCTCGGAGCCGCCACGCAGGATCGCGGCATTACCGGACTTCAGGCACAGACCGGCGGCATCTGCCGTCACATTGGGACGCGATTCGTAGATGATGCCGATGACGCCCAGCGGTACACGCATGCGCCCGACCTGGATACCGGAGGGCCGGTAATTCATGTCGGAGATACTGCCGACCGGGTCCGGCAACAGGGCAATCTCGCGCAGCCCCTCGGCCATGGCCGCGATGCGTGCGTCATTCAGTTCCAGGCGGTCCAGCAGGGCGGCATCCAGGCCGTGCTGGCGGCCGGCTTCCAGGTCTTTTGCATTGGCGGCCTTCAGTGCATCGGCCGCGGACTCGATGGCACCGGCAATCGCTGTCAGTGCAGCGTCTTTCATGCCGCTGTCGGCACGGCTCATGGCACGCGCCGCAGCTCGCGCACGCATGCCAACGGCCTGCATGTATTCCGCGACATCAAAACTGATCGAATCTGCCTTTACACTCATTGCTGCCTACTCAGTAAACCGGCGTCGCCCGTGCGACCTGTGACAGGGCTGGATTGCCTGCCATTTGCAGGGTCAATTGTAACAGTTCGTCCCAGGCGTTGCCCGCCGCCTGCCCCTTGCATACCCGGTCGAGACTGGCGCACTGTCGCATCAGGTGCCTGCAACTGGCGTGCGGCAGGCGTTTCAGGGCCGCGCCGACCAGTGCCTTGCGGTTCGCCCAGACCCGGTGGCGACCCAGCACACCGGAGATATCCTGACCTTTTAACAGTTCCCCGGCCATGGTCGTGAGCTGGCGTATTTCACGTGCCAGCGCCCACAGCACGACCGGCTGTGCAACACCCTCGGCCCGCAGGCCGTTGAGGATACGTACACTGCGCGCTGCCTGTCCCGCCAGTGCGCTATCGACCAGGGTAAACACATCGTAGCGCGCATGGTCCGCAACCAGCGCGATGATATCTTCCTCACTCACCGGACCCGCCCCCTGCAGCAGGAACAGTTTGTCGATCTCCTGCACGCAGGCCAGCAGGTTGCCTTCCACCCGCTCGGCCAGCATGCGCACCGCGCCCGGGGTCGGCTGCAGGTCACACTTGCGCATGCGTGCCTGCACCCAGCTGCCTGTCTCCCGGGCATTGAGCGGCCACACATAGGTCACCACGCCGGCACTGTCCAGCGCCTGCACCCACTTGCTCTTGCGCGCGGCCGGCTCCAGTTTGCCGGCAGTAATCAGTAACAGTGTATCTTCCGGTGGTTGCCCGGAAAACGCGCGCAGTGCCTCTGCGCCCTCCTTGCCAGGCTTGCCGGTTGGCAGGCGCAGATCAATGATGCGGCGTTGCGCAAATAATGACAGGTTACCCGCCTCGGCCAGCAGACTGCGCCAGTCAAAACCGGCCTGCACAGTGAGCACCTCGCGCTCGTCATAACCCTGTCCACGTGCAGCGGCCCGTATCGCATCGGCCGCCTCGAGCACGCGTAACGGTTCGTCGCCGCTGATGAAATACAGTGGCGCAAGGTTTTTCTTCAGGTGGGCATCGAGTTGTTCGGGCTTGAGTTGCATGAATGCCGAAGGATCAGCGCGCCGCGGCTGCGATCCGTAACATGGCTAGATTGACCAGGTTTTCCTGCAACGTGGCACCCACTACCTGCTCCTCGCGCGCCTTGCCCAGGACGTCAGTGCTGCTGAAGATGTAATCACGGCTCAGTGACACGGACTGGTCTGACACCACCACCTGCTGCGCTGATGTCAGCACTGAAAATCGAATCGTCTGGCGGATTTCGTATTCCAGCACGTTACCGGCGGTGTCCACCGAGACCACCGACTTTTCGGTACTGTTGTCAGTGATGTGCAGCACCGCCGTGGCGATGCTTTCCCGATCTGCAATGGTAATGTTGCGTAAACGCAGCGCGGCGGAAAAATCGTCCACCAGCGTACTGAATGGCCGAACGTCCTTGATATACGTAACCGACATTTCCGCCGGCAGAGCGGCACTGCCACGCAATTGGAAACCGCAACCGGCCAGCACGAACAGCATGCAGGCCAATAGCAGAAAAAACGGTAATGATTTATGTACAGTCACTGTAGCCACTAGATCACAATATTGACCAGCTTGCCAGGCACAATAATAATTTTCCGTACCGGCAGGTCGCTGACGTGGCGCGCCACGTTCTCATCGGCCAGCGCGGCCTGCTCGATGAGTTGCTGATCGGCATCGGCCGGCACGTTGATCTTGCCACGCACCTTGCCCTTGACCTGCACCACCAGTGTCAGCATGTCCTGTACCAGCGCCTGCTCGTCAACGACCGGCCAGCGGCAGTCAACCACGGCGTCATCGTGGCCCAGCACCCGCCACAGTGCATGGGTGATATGCGGGACGATCGGTGACAGCATCAACACCACAAACTCCAGCGCCTCCTGCAGTACTGCACGGCCTTGCGCAGAACTGTCGTCAAAGCGTGACAGCTCGTTCATCAGCTCCATGTTGGCGGCGATCGCCGTATTAAAAGTATAGCGGCGGCCGATGTCGTCACCGACCTTGGCCAGCGTGCTGTGCACGCGGTTGCGCAGCGTCTTCTGCGTATCATTGAGGCTGGCGGTATCGAGCGCCTCGACTTTTCCACCGGACACGTGTTCATGCACCAGTTTCCACAGCCGCTTCAGGAAACGCGATGCGCCCTCCACACCGGAGTCCGCCCACTCCAGCGACTGGTCCGGCGGCGCCGCAAACATGGTGAACAGGCGCACGGTATCGGCGCCGTAGCGATCGATCAGCCCCTGCGGGTCGACGGTATTGCCTTTTGATTTGGACATCTTGGAACCGTCCTTCAACACCATGCCCTGGGTCAGCAGACAGGTAAACGGTTCGTCCGACTTGAGCAGACCCTCATCGCGCATCAGTTTATTGAAAAAGCGTGCATAGAGCAGGTGCAGCACGGCATGCTCAATGCCACCGATATACTGGTCTACCGGCAGCCAGTAATCGGCACGCTCGTCCAGCATTGCCTTATCCTGATCGGCACAGGCAAAACGTGCGAAGTACCAGGACGATTCAAAGAAGGTATCGAAGGTGTCCGTCTCGCGCTCGGCTGGCCCACTACAGGCAGGACAGCGGGTCTCGATGAACTCGCGCATTTTTTTCAACGGCGAACCGGTGGCATCAACCGTGACATCGGTGGGCAGCGTGACTGGCAGGTCGTCCTCGGGCACCGGCTGGGCGCCGCACTGTTCACAATTGATAACCGGGATCGGGCAGCCCCAGTAACGCTGGCGTGACACGCCCCAGTCTCGCAGCCGGTAGTTCACCTGGCGTGCGCCCTTGCCGTTTGCGACCAGCCAGTCGGCGATGGCAGCAAACGCCTGCTCCGAGCTCAGCCCGCTGAATTCACCGGAGCCCTGCAACACACCCTTCCCGGTAAACGCCGCCTGCGACAGGTCGGCCACCTGTGCATCCGTGGCGGGAAAGACCACCTGCCGGATCGGCAGACCGTTCTGCTGGGCGAATTCATAATCGCGCTGATCATGTGCCGGCACGGCCATCACCGCGCCATGGCCATACTCCATCAGCACGAAGTTCGCCGTCCAGACCGGGACCTCCTCACCACTCACCGGGTGTATCGCCTTCAGTCCGGTATCGACACCCTTCTTTTCCAGGGTCGCCATGTCAGCCTCGGCCACACGGGTATTACGGCATTCCTCAATAAAGGCCTGCAGCGCCGGGTTAGCGGCTGCCGCTGCGGCGGCCAGCGGGTGCTCCGGCGCCACTGCCACGTAGCTCACACCCATCAGCGTATCGGGACGCGTGGTATAGACCGGCAAAGTCTCCGAATGGCCGCGGATGCCAAACTGCATCTCCACACCCTCGGAACGGCCAATCCAGTTGCGCTGCATGGTGGCCACCTGCTCCGGCCAGCCATCGAGCTGCTCCAGGTCCGCCAGCAGTTCATCTGCGTACTGCGTAATTTTCATAAACCACTGCGGGATCTCGCGCCGCTCCACCAGCGCACCGGAGCGCCAGCCGCGCCCCTCGATCACCTGCTCGTTGGCCAGCACAGTCTGGTCGACCGGGTCCCAGTTCACCACCGCGGTCTTCTTGTAGACCAGGCCCTTCTTGAACAGGCGTGTAAAGAACCACTGCTCCCAGCGGTAATAATCCGGATGGCAGGTCGCCACCTCGCGTTCCCAGTCGTAACCAAAACCAAGCAGCTTGAGCTGGCTGCGCATGTAATCGATGTTCTCGTAGGTCCACTTTGCCGGCGGCACCTGGTTCTGGATGGCGGCATTTTCCGCCGGCAGGCCAAATGCGTCCCAACCCATCGGCTGCAGCACGTTCTTGCCCTGCATACGCTGGTAGCGGCTGATCACGTCACCAATGGTGTAATTGCGCACGTGACCCATGTGCAGGCGCCCGCTCGGGTACGGGAACATGGACAGGCAGTAGTATTTTTCCCGCGCCGGGTCCTCAACCGCCCGGAACGTGCCATTGTCCTCCCAGTACTGGCGGGCCTCGGTCTCGATACGCTCGGGTTGGTAACTTGCTTCCATTGGATCCGGTCGATAGAAATGAAAGGCGGAAGAATACCGTAGCTGTGATACCCCCCACAACACGGCTTAACGGTTTTCCTTCACCTGGCACCCGGTTTGGGCCACACTTGGAAGAGGAAGACGATACGGGGAACTACCATGACAGACGAGAAATCCACGCGCGAAAAATGGCTGAATGCCTATGATGACATGATGACGCGGGTCAAGACCGCCATCGAGGAGGCAGAAGAAGGGACCCTGCCGGTCCTGCAGCGCATCATTCACAAGGCACGCGATACGGCAGTCGAGCTGGGTGAACTGACCCACGATGAGGCCGAAAAGGTCGCATTCTATCTGCACCGTGATCTTCAGGACGCCGGCCAGCACCTGGCCGAGACCGGTCATGAACTGGGCGACTGGCTGCGCTTCGATGCTCACCAGGTCGAGAACCGCCTGCTGGAGGTGCTGTCAATGGTCGCTGACCACACCCGGCTGGAGATGCTGCAATTCGAGCAGGACCTGCAGGAAGGCCCCGCCTGGAACAGCGGCGAAATCTCCGGGCCCGGCACGCTGGTCTGCGACAAGTGCGAGGCCGTGCTGCGCTTCCATGCTACCGGGCATATCCCGGACTGCCCGAACTGTGGACACAGCGTCTACCATCGCCAGCAGCACCGGCGCACACGCCAGTGAGCGGACCGCGCCGGCAATTGCTCCATTCACTGCTGTTGCTGGCGCTGCTGACCCCTCTTCACTGCGTAGCACAGGACAGTGACAGCCCGGTAGAACATGTGGTCATTGTCTGGCTGCAGGACCCGGGCAACGCACAACAACGGGCACGCATTATCAAGGAAAGCCAGGCACTGACCAGCATCCCCGGTGTGCTGTCACTGAAAAGTGGCAGCGTGGTGAAAAGCGAACGCGCCATCGTCGACAGCAGTTTCGACGTGGCGCTGGTTGTCAGTTTTGCCAATCAGGCCACGTTGGATAATTACCTGGCACACCCGATCCATGTGACGCTGGTAGAGGAAACCCTGAAGCCACTGGTTGCACGGATCCAGGTTTATGACTTTCGGTAACGCCTGACTTGCGCACGACGTATCTATTGATTCAAGCGCGATGGTTGACTGCAGACCGGCACCAAATCACTTTTGAAGCTCAGGGTGCCGGAATGAGGCCCATGACCACGCGCTGTAGCAACAAAAGATCGCCGGCATCGAGTATCGCATTGTTATTAAGATCGCCTAGCAACAACTCACCCGGGGTGGCTGTTATTTGTCCCGTCAGCAGTTGAGTTATCACAAGGACGTCAGCTGCATTGAGTACGCCGTCCGGCGCTCCACGCGGCGCGAGGTCCCCCGGATTGTTATTGAACAACGGATCTGTTCCGTAGCTATTCACCTCATCGCCATCGGACAGTCCGTCACCGTCTGTATCGACTAATAGCGGGTCCGTGCCATAGGTCCGGTCTTCATCATAATCAGACAGGTTATCGTTGTCGGTATCACTGTCCAGCGCATCTGTTCCCAGCAGGCACTCCTCGAAATCAGTCAACCCATCTGCATCTGCATCGACGGCGCTGGCGTTATCAACTGTTGGGCAGCTGTCACAGACATCCCCGATACCGTCGCCGTCGCTATCCAGCTGGTTGGCATTGGCGGTATTTGTACAATTATCACAGGTATCACCGACGCCATCCCCGTCCGCGTCTTCCTGCCCCGGATTAACTGTCGACAGGCAGTTATCCACATCATCACAGACACCGTCACCATCCGTATCAACACAGCCCGTCAGCATCAACAGGGGCTCCTGGATGCCGTCAGGATCATCGGCACAGGTTCCGTCACCACTGTTTGCGCAGGGCGTCATATCACCGGCAGACAACAAGGCCGCCTTGACGGTGGCCGGACTGGCAGCGGGATTCTGCAACAGGTAAAGGGCTGCGGCTCCCGCGACGTGCGGCGAAGCCATGCTGGTGCCACTCATGTAACTAGTGCCTCCACCCGGAACAGTAGAGCGAATACTTACCCCGGGCGCCATGATATCGATTCCCGAGCCACGATTACTAAAACCGGCGAAGGTGTCATCCTGCGCATTACCGGAGACCCCACCGGGCTTGCCGTCATAGTCTTCAAAGGCTGAAACAGTGATCGCGTTCGGGTTGCCTGCCGGGAAGACCAGTGAAACATCCTTGCTCTTGTTGCCCGCCGCGAGGGTGAAAACAACACCGGCACTTACGGCATTATTGATTGCCGTGTCGAGTGACGTAAATGGCCCATCTCCGGTCAGGCTCATGTTCGCCACTTCAATTTCGCCAGCATGCTGCACCACATAGTCAACGCCAGCGACAACCACGGAACCAGCCCCATTACCATCATCGTCAAGCACTTTGACGGCCCACAACCGGGCTCCAGGCGCCACACCGACGACATCCGAGCTATTATCAATGGCGGCTGCGGTCCCGGCGACATGGGTGCCGTGGCTGTTTACGTCATTGGCATTTGAATCACCATCAACACAGTTGGCATTAACTGGCCCCTGTGTTTTGCAATAGGTGTAACTGAAAACGTTCAAGTCCGGGTGATCAAGATCGATGCCGGTATCGAGGATGGCGATATCCACATTCATTGCATCGTTGACACCATCAATCTTTGCAGTCGGATCAAGATCGGCGTTGATGCGGTCAATACCCGTCGGCAGGGTCTGCGCATTAATACTGACAATAACATCGGGTTCTATGTAGGCAACCCTGGGGTCAGCGGCAAGCCTTGCCAAAAGCTTTTCCGGCATCTTAACGGCCATACCACGCAAGGCATGGCGGTAACGAAAGACCACAGACAAATTGAACCTGGCTTGAAGTTCATTGGCCGTCGCGTCGGTATCCACATCATCATTGAATACCACGATATAGCTTGACGGGATAACGTGCGGCATCTTTGCAGGAGGCGCTGCATACAAATAATGACCGGACAACAGCAGAATGAATATGACACTGACAGAGAATACAGGGCCCGCCAGGCCCATTATTTTCATTATCGGTTCGCATGGAAGGTCTGAATTCATTCTCAGTATTATGCTTATTGTCTTGGACACCCGGCATCAGGTGCGGGCATCACTTTATCCTCGCCAAGATACCCCTTTAAACACTGATATGTAAAGTAATTCGCTTACCACGCACCAATTAAGCGAGCGGCCCTTCAGGTCTTAAATGGACCAAAAGCCCATGTTTCGGTGAGAATCAGCGGTAATTCACCCTTATCTTTGTCAAAAACCGAGTCATTCCGACTGCAGGGAACAGACAGTATCTGGAATTAGAAACGCCCCCCCGTATTTCCTGTGCAGGTGAAAATCAACAACTTGACTGTGATACCGTCAGCGTCATGTCGAGTACCGTACGAATGACTGTATGACCGATGCCCTGCATAATCTTGTCAAGGCCCTGCAGCAGCCGGCTCTCTTCCCACACCCGGTGACACGTTTTGCCGTGGTCGAGACACATATCTCTATCGTCCTGCTGACCGGGACGTATGCCTACAAGTTCAAGAAACCGGTGAATTTCGGGTTCCTGGATTTTTCCACGCTGGCAAAACGCAAGCATTTCTGCGCCGAGGAATTACGGCTCAATCGCCGACTGGCGCCGGAGCTGTATCTCGAAGTCGTGCCGGTTAGTGCCGGGCCTCATCTGGGTGCCGACGGTGATGTGATCGAGTGCGCGGTGCGCATGCGCGAGTTCGAACAGGCCTCGCAATTCGACCGGATGCTCGACGAAGACCGACTGACCCCTGCACATATTGACGCGCTGGCAGTGCGTATCGCGGAGTTTCACGCCACCGCAACGGTGGCCGAACCGGAATCGACGTATGGCCTGCCCGCGACCGTGCAGGCGCCGGTCGACGAAAATTTCAGCCAGGTGCTGGAACACATACAGGGGGCGCAGGAACACAGTCGAGTATCGCCAGTGCAGGACTGGGCACAGCGGACATATTCAGGGCTACGACCTGTATTGCAGGCTCGCAAGGACAGCGGATTTATCCGTGAGTGCCATGGCGACCTGCACCTGCGCAACATCGCGCTGGTGGACGACGTGCCGGTCGCATTTGATTGCATCGAGTTCAATGACAAGCTGCGCTGGATCGACATCATCAGCGAGGTGGCCTTCATGGTCATGGACCTCGACCACCGCGGACGACCCGACCTGGCAAGCCGGTTTCTGAATGCCTGGCTGGAGCACAGCGGGGACTATGCCGGCCTGTCGCTGTTGCGCTATTACCTGGTGTACCGTGCCATGGTGCGCGCCAAAGTCGATTGTCTGCGCGCGCACCAACCGGATGTCGATACCGGGGCACAAGCGAAAATCTTGCAGGATTATCACGCCTATATCGAGTTGGCCGGCCGTTACACAAAAGCCCGGCCACCTGCATTACTGCTGATGCATGGCCTGTCGGGCTCTGGCAAGACCACCGTCAGCCAGTTCCTGCTGGAGAAACTGCCAGCCATTCGCATGCGTTCCGATGTCGAACGCAAGCGCCTGCATGGCTTCGCGGGCAATGCGCGTACCGGCGCGGGCGTTGACCAGGGCATCTACGCGCGTAATGCCAACGCACGCACCTACCGGCAGCTTGCACTGCTGGCAGGCAAGGTACTGGACGCCGGTCACAACGTCATTATCGACGCGGCCTTTCTGCAACAGGCACAGCGAACCCCGTTCATCGAATTGGCACATGCTCGCGCTACGCGCTGTTTCATTATTGATTGCCAGGCACCGGAAGCCGAACTGCGTCAACGCATTACGGTACGACAACACGGCCGGCAGGATGCCTCCGAGGCCAGCGTAGAGGTATTGGAAAACCAGTTGCGTCACTACCAGCCACTCGATTCATCTGCGACAGGCGCAGAGATTCTTGTCACCGACAGTGATGCGAAAGCCATGGCCAGGCTGGTTACGTTACTGCAACAACAACTCCAGTAGCTCAGGCCCCTGCGCGGGAACGGCGAGGTGCTTTCTCTACGCCTTTGCAGCCTGACACGGAATTGTTTTTACGTCTTTGCCTGCGATCTGCGCAAAAATACCACCAGAAAGCTCAAAACCGCTATCACCAGCACCGGCCAGTTGCCGAAACGCACAAACGGTGTTTCTCCCAGCATTGGCACCACCTCGCCACGCACCACAACCTGTTCAAACTGCGTGCTGCGGGCCAGTATCTCCCCGTGGTGATCAATAATCGCCGAGATACCGGTGTTGGTGGCACGCAGCAGCGGCCGCCCGGTTTCTTTCGCACGCACCCGTGCAATGTCCAGGTGCTGGTGCGGGGCGAGCGAATCACCGAACCAGCCATCGTTACTGACGTTCACCAGCATGGCCGCCTCCGGCACGACGGCGGCGATCAACGATCCAAATGCAATCTCGAAACAAATGGAAGTGCCAATTGGATAACCTGCCGCCTGTAGCAACGGCTGCCCGGCATTCCCCGGCGTGAAATCCGCGTTCGGCACGGCCAGCGCATCCAGCGTATCGCCGATCAACCAGCGCAACGGCAGGTACTCGCCAAATGCCACCAAATGCTGCTTGTAGTAAAACGCCGGGGCCTGGCCAAGCGCCACGATCCCGTTGTAGTACTGCCAGCTGTCACGCTCCAGTACCGGGACGCCGGTGAGCAGTGCCGCGCCCTGCTCCTCCAGCTGTTCCTGCAGGTAGGGAATATAGGATTCATCCACCTGGTCATAAAACGCGGGTATCGCGGTTTCCGGCCAGACATACACATCACTGTGCGTGCCATCGAAGCTCATCTCGGCATAGCGCACCAGCGTGGCCTGCATGTTCTCGGGCAACCACTTGTCTTCCTGCGCCACGTTGCCCTGCACCAGGCTGACGCCTATCGCCTCACCGCGCGGGCTGGTCCACTCTTGCCGGTCCAGCCAGGTGCCACTGCCCCATATCAGCACCGGCAATAGCAGCACGGTGGCCCGGCGACGATCCCGTAGCAGGCACAGCAGCGCACCGGCTGTTACGGCAACCAGCCAGCTGACACCGAACTCGCCCAGCAGCGGCAGGTAGCCGGCCAGCGGACTGTCGATCTGGCTGGCACCGATATCCAGCCAGGGAAACCCGGTAAAGATCCAGCCGCGTAACCACTCGGCGAGCAGCCAGCCGGCTGGAAACACCAGCAACAGCGACTGTAACTCGGGAGCCGGAAAATAGCGCCGCGCCAGGTAACCCAGCCCCGCGGGGAACACGGCCAGCACCAGGATGAACAGCGCGGCAATCATGGCCGCCACCGGCAGCATCACATGACCGTAGCTGTGCACACTGACATAGACCCAGGAAACCCCGGCACCAAAGAAACCGAGGCCAAACAGCCCACCGTGCCAGAACGCCTGGCACGGCGAGTCTGATAACCACTGGTTGAAAAGGATGGCGAGCGCCAGCACGGCAAGTGGATACCAGCCGAACGGGGCGAAGGCGAGTACCGCCGTAGCACCGGCAGCAATGAGCAGGAGTGTTGTCGCGATGGCAGGGATGCTCGGCCGCAAGCCGCCGAATGCCTGCCGCACCGCGCTCACGATTGCTGCTGGAGTGTGTCTTGCGGTTGTTCGACCGGCCTGGGTAACACGGTCAGCTGCAGCATGTGTACGCGGCGGTTATCTGCACGCAACACCTTGAACAGCAGGTTGCCGATAACCACGCGCTCACCGCGCTTGGGCAAATGGCCAATATGATGCACGACCAGCCCGCCAATGGTGTCGAACTCGTCGTCGGAAAACTCCTTGTGAAAGTATTCATTGAAGTCTTCGATCGGCGTCAGCGCCTTGATGGTGTAGTGCACTTCGCTGTGACGACGAATGGTGTAATCCTCCTCGACGTCATGCTCGTCCTCTATTTCACCGACAATCTGTTCCAGCACGTCCTCGATAGTCACCATGCCGGCAACCCCGCCGTACTCATCCACCACGATGGCCATGTGATTACGACTGGAACGAAATTCTTTCAGCAATACGTTAAGGCGCTTGCTCTCCGGCACAAAGATGGCCGGACGTAATACCTCGCGTATGTTGACATGTCGGTCAGTTCGTTCAAAGGCATACAGCAGCATGTCTTTTGCCAGCAGCACACCGTCCACCTCGTCGCGACTTTCTCCAATCACTGGAAAACGGGAATGCCCGGACTCGACAATGGTTCGCAGCAGCACGTCCTCGCTTGCATCGCGCTCCAGGAACACAACCTGTGAACGCGGAATCATGATGTCACGCACCTGCATATCATCGACCTGCAGCACGCCCTCCAGCATGGCGAGCGCATCGACATCAAACAGGTTATGGCGTTGGACGGCGCGAAGCAGATCAATCAGTTGCTCGCTATTGGATGGTACCCGTAACAGCAGTTGTTTCAGCCTGGTCTTCCAGGTGTGCGCTACGGGACCGCTGGGAGGTCGGTCTTTGTTCATTAAATATATATAGTTACAGTATGTTTATAAAACAACTGTCAGCCGGTGGCGGCGCGCTCACCGGCGCCTTCAGACACTATATCGGCAATGTACCGCGTAATACCAGCGCCACCGGATAACTTTTTGGCACTGAGCGGGCGCACGGTTAATACGGATCGGAATAACCAAGCTCGGACAGTAGCGCAATTTCGCGTGATTCCATGTGTTGCGCCTCGGCGTCGGTGTGGTGGTCGTAGCCCAGCAAGTGCAGCACACCGTGCATGACCAGGT
>Ga0224514_10000088_pt1 | contig 33686 bp, 56 predicted proteins | sample SF_May12_sed_USG_3_FD_169107 | JGI IMG/M metagenome (GOLD analysis project Ga0224514, IMG submission 169107) | Sediment microbial communities from San Francisco Bay, California, United States - SF_May12_sed_USGS_24 | ecosystem: Environmental > Aquatic > Marine > Sediment | place: USA... | reverse complement strand
TTTTCCCATCTCTAGTCAGTTGTATTGATCAGGATGGTGGACACCATCATGCTGAGACGGTTTGGCAGCATTGTATGGATGCGGGGGATGCGATTTCTACGAATCATTGGAGAACGAAGCTGGCAGGATATCTACATGATGTCGGCAAACCTCCGTGTGCAGAAATGGATGAAAAATACAAAATTAGTTTTATAGGACACGAATTGAGTGGGTGTGATCTGGTAAAAAATGAATTGTACATACTCAAATTCAGTAATGTAGATACCAAATTCATATCTGGCCTAATTCTTTTACATATGAATTCGTTTAGTAAAAAAATATCTGATCGTGCTCTCAGAAGGTTCCTTGCTAGACTAGAAACCCATAACATCACATATAGAACTTGGTTCCGCTTGTTTATTGCGGATAAGCACGCAAATAGGGCGAGCCGAGATTTCACATGGGTGGAGATTAAACAATTCTTATCAAAAATAAGGAACCTGAACAAAGTTTTCACGTTGAAGCTTGAAATTAATGGTTATGATGTAATGGAAACGTTATCCTTGGGGCAAGGGCCAGTAATCGGAAAAATACTTAAGGAGTGTTCTGATCACTGTATAGACTTTCCTGAAGACAACAATAGAGAATTCCTGTTAAACTTTATAAGGGGATTGTATTATGAAAACGGAGTATGTCAATAAGATAGTGTTCGATGCCACATTTGCAATTGACAGAGCGTCTGAAGAATATAAAATAGTATTAGTGGAATTATTACTAAATATATACCTTCGGGATGGCAGACACTTCAGAGTTGTTTATAATGAGGAAGAAATTCGAACCGAGATGCACCTTGAAATAGAGGACAAGATTACTGATCTTGTATTTCACGATTGGAATGTTAAGACGGAAATAAATAGCATGCTACGCTACTGTGTGGATGAGGATTGTGATGGACCACGAGATATTAAAAGAAAGGTGTTGGACCTATTTTGTATGAAAATAGGAAACAACACAAACTTACGTCATTGTGGAAGCATAATGGGGGAATAAAATAATACTATATGGAGTCCTAAAAAAAATTGTGAAAATGTCTGAAATTTTTACATGGCATTTTTGGACCCATAAGGGCTTTTAGAAGGAGCATACACATGTACCATTTACATTGTGATTCATGTCATCACGAATGGGATTCAGGAGAAAAGATGGGAAAGTGTGATTGGTGTGGAGGAGGTTCAAGGATATTAAGTGAGTTTACTTGGAAGGTGGATAAAATATTCGAGGCAATAACAGAGATGGAGAAAAACAGACATAAGATTAGAAAGTCTGGACTCTACAAAAAAAGTTACGGACAAACGTTAAAAAGTAGCGAGGGGAAAGATGAGTGAGACAATTGTAGGACAAGGGGCTGGACAGTTTAGTATACCAGACATCAATAGTTTACCAACAATACCGTGTAATGGTTGTGGTAGTATATTTTATGAACAAGTGTATATATTGAAACAGTTATCAGCGATACAATCACCAACTGGGCACGATGCTATTATTCCACAGCCGCTATTTTCATGTAAAGTATGTGGTTTATTGTGTGGACATCAGCCAAGGCAACAGGACGGAGATCACCAACCAGATATAGAAGAAATAGGTGAGGATGAGGAGAGTTCCGATTCTGATGATGAATAGATAAAACAATCAAATTTAAAATTGGTCTAGAAAGGTGGTGGAGTTAGCAATGGGGGAATCTTTGAGCGATTGATAGATAAGTTATTTAAACAAGACACACTGTCTACAATGGTTGAAAAAAGAATAAGGCAGGGTATATTAACTGAGCATAAGCTTCCATTCATGAAAGTGCTAAATATAAGTGGATTGAAGTTTTACAAAACGAATATCTCAAACAAATCTACATGGGTGGAATCTTTGGAGAGCTTAAAAAATGTAGGTGTATGGGTAGGATATGGATCTTTGATAGTTGTAGAAAATGAAAAGATTACAGTAATCCTACTAAAGTGGAATGGACTCTATGAAGTTCTAAGTTTTATAGAAAAATTTTTTAAAAACGAAAATTTGAAACGAAAAATATTTCTTGCAAGGTATAGTGTGAAGAGATGTCTTCTAGGATTGTCAGAATCATTTTCCAATATTACCAGAAACTTTAAGGATGTAGCCATAAATGGGGATTACATAGAACTGTTTCGTAGGATAACTCCAGATAAAGCAATTGTTGCTGGAAATGAGTTGTTAAAGATCCCTTTAGAAGACAGAATTCCAATAGATAAATTAGAAATTTATATGGATCACTCCGGATCATTGACTTCAGTTCGTATAAAGGGTAAACACCCAAATGCAGATGAGTGCGGATGGTATTGTCTTGGAGAATTGAAATTCAGGCCCTTGAGTACAGAAACTATAAATAAATTGATAGCGTGTATTAAATGCTACCAGCTGAATGACTGTTATTGGAAACCCGATTATAGTCAGTGGGAAAGAATAGGCTAGGGAATGGTTATAATCATTCCCTGGCTACACAAATGGAGGTAATTAATGTTTTTGAATTTAATAAATATGGATATGATATGCGAGAGCCTTAGGGAAGTAACAAGCCCAAAAATATTTGAATCTGGCAAATTCTCAAAAAACGGCCTATTTAGTCAACAGATATTTGGGCCTATAAAGTCTGATTCATGCGCATGTAATAAGATAACATATAGAGGGAGAACTCTAAGAGATTCAGTGTGCCCAAAATGTGAAGTCGAGATCGTATCATCTGAAGAAAGAAGAAAAAGGTATGCAAAAATAACGTTACCCTTTCCTATTTTAAATCCTATTTTTTACTACATTATAACAATATCCAAATCAACGACAAAAACTATTATAAACGATATGCTAACGTACACTGCACAATACTATTTCGATGATGATGGAGTAATAAAAAAATTAGGTGAAACTGCTCGTCCGGAAGGAATTGAGATATTGACAGGGTTAAAGGGTGCGTTAAGGTATATTGAAATTTTGATCGATAGAGAGGATCGTGTAGAATTCCAATTTATAAGAGATAACTTTGATAAAATATTGATAAATAATGTTTTAATAATTCCTCCAGATTTCCGACCATGTGGAAGTAGCAGTAGTAACAAACATATTATGGATTCCATAAATGAGTTATACAGATCTATAATAGTTGCCTGTAATCAGGTTAAATTATTACCATATGATGTAGTTGAAGGAGACGATGTTTGGAGAACAAACTTTAAGTATATACAATTAAATGTGACAAAATTATTTGAATATGTTTTGACTAAAATGTCAAAAAAAGAAGGATTATTACGAGCAAATATTTTAGGGAAAAGGGTTGACTTTTCTGGGAGAGCTGTTATATCTCCAGATCCTACCCTTCCTCTCGATCGATGTAGAATACCATACTGGATGATTCTTGAGATATTGAAACCGCAAATAGTGACACACCTAGTAAATAGAAGGGTGTGTAAACGATATAACCAAGCTGTCAAGATAGTGGAAGATTGTATAAAATCGAAAAGTACAGAATTGTTTGATATTGTATCAGAATTCTGTTCAGATAAAATATGTGTTTTAAACAGACAACCGACATTGCATAGATTATCAGTGTTGGCATTTAAAGTGTCTATACATCTTGGAAATACAATACAGATACACCCCATGATTTGTCATCCCTTTAATGCAGACTTTGATGGGGATGCGATGGCATTGTATTTTCCAATAACTGATAGATCGATAAAAGACGCGAAAGAGAAAGTTGGTGTATGGAATAATCTTATATCACAGACTGATATAACGTTAGTTCCCCAGCCATCACAAGATATTGTGTTGGGGATATTCTCAGTTACTCAGTAAAATAGTCCGTGGAGATATACAAATGAGGAAAGTAATAAAGTGTAAGGCATGCTTTTCAGAATGGATTGATGAATCTTTTGGTATGGATTGGGATAATGAAAACCCATTGGATATAAACTTAATAGATTGTTGTCCTGCCTGTGGGTGTAAAGAATTTGAAGAATACAGTGAGGATATTTGTTATAAAAATAGTAAATGCTCCGAATGGAAAAAGTCATTTGACCAAATTAATGGTCAAATATTGTTTTGTTATTTTCATTCCGGTGCTCCCAAGTATGAAGGTGAATCTTTTAAATATTGCCCATGGTGAGGAAAAGAAATAAAAACAGAAACAGAAACAGACAAGGAGTAAAACATGGAAGAACAAGTGGATACAACTAAAAAACCATCTGGTGAGGACCAAGCAAGGTCTATTGTAAAAAGTGAGCTCCATAGGGATGGATATGTGATTTCCGATGCATATATATTTGCCGCCCTATTACAGGTGAGAACTGTTGGGGTCATGGGTGATAACAGAACTTATTTTAACCCTATACTTATAGAGGTAGTTGACGAAATTACGAACGGACATATACGGTTATCATGGAACACGCTAAGTAGAATATCAACAAGGATAACTAACGAGGTAGAAGGTGTTAATAGGGTTGTGTATGATGTTTCTAAATTTTAAAAGGGGATGATATGAGTAGTTTACGAGACGATCTAATTGATAGAAGGAGCAAAAAAAAGAAGAAGAAATATTACCATGTTTCTACTAATTGGACTAAAAAGACATTGAATACGCCGGAGGAAGTGATGCAGTTTATTAAAATGAACGATAGAGCTGGTACTACGATCATTGTTGACATCATAGAACTGTCTAATTATTTTTATTATAAATATCACATTAATGAGGAGGTAAAGGATGAAGGAAGAGGTAAAACCTAGGGCATTATCATGGTTATCGGAGTTATTACCAGTATTTATGTTTAGGTGGTTGGCAAAATTTGAAGCTCGTGTAGAAAATTGTCATTTCGAATTAGATGCCTATTATATAACTGCAAGGAAAGATATACTAATTAAAATCGATAGAAAAATTGAATAATAGGATGGAAAATTATGGATGGTAGGAAGACTTTATTAAAAATTATAAAGACATTTGAAGATATTGATATATTTGAGTGTAAACTGTGCGAACATCCATGTGTTATATTTCATAGAACGATAATATCTGAACCCGTAAGACCACATTTTTGCGCATTCAGACAAAATCTCACAGCAGATTTTAAACCAATAGGAAAGGAGGGATAAATATATGGAAGATAAAAAACAGAAACCAGAAGCTGAACAACAACGAAACATCCAAAGGAAGATCAGTGATCAATTTGGGGAGTTGTCCAGATATGAAGCGGTTATAAAGAGAACAGAAGAGATCAAAACAGACAGTATAAAAATAAAGATGTTTGAAGATATGATTTTGGAATTAAAAGGTATAAATGAAAAACTTGAAAAGTTGGATTTTAATATCGATGCTCTGGCAATAATGATTAAAAAGAATATTTCTAACAGAAAGGATTTTTACTGATGTATAAAGAGTTGTTGTTAGATTTTATGCGTATGAAGAGTATAATAGTAGAAAGTTTTACTTCTATCCCTTGTTTTACAGAATTGGATTATGAAGAGGTAAAAAAATGGCCGGAAAGTATCTGCAAATCATTATTTATAGATTTTGGACATGGTGATGTTTGGAGTTGTCCATGGTGTTTATTGACCGATGTTTGTAAATTTTGTGGATATGGAAAAAGGCATGGAATATGTATAGATGAATACGATTCACTATACCAACACCAGCTAAGGAACGTTGAAATGATTGGATATACCCACATATCTAGCCTCCCTGGAATGAGCGAATTGATAGAATTAACGCTTAAGGAATATAGGAAATTAAAACATAAAAGATGTAAAGACATATTTGTAACGATCTGGACAAAGATTAAGAGGATGCTACATCTTAAAAAGGAGTAACATTATTGAGTGAACAATTGAGTGATATTGTAGATTTTAAAGGAAAACAGTTAAAAGTCGGAAGATATCTATTTAACAAATGTTTGCCGGAGGACTATCCGGTTATTGACGAATGTGTTGATGAGAAATTATTGACCAAGATTTTGAACGATATCGCTATGAGGTATCCTCCAGCAGTTGTTATGAGAACTCTGGATAGTATCAAAAACTTGGGGTTTACACAATCTACTATTCATGGTTATACATTAGCAATTGATGATTTATATTCAGAGAGATTAAATGAAATAGCTGACCAGTTAACTGGGAATATGAATAAAGATATGAAATTGATGTCCAGTAAAGAAGTCATGGATATATTGAAAGATTTTTCATTTGCCGATTATATAGAATCGGGAGCAAGAGGATCCTGGGACCAGATCAAACAACTAGTTCTTTCTAGGGGATATGTATCTGATTCAAACGGTAGAATTCGACCTAATTTAATAAGAAATAGTCTACTGAAGGGATTGACACAGGAAGAATTTTTTAATTCCTGTTGGGGTGCTAGAAAGGGACTATTAGATACTGCACTTTCCACAGGTGATTCTGGATATCTGACCAGACAATTGATATATAGTTGTGTGTTCATAGAATTGGATGATGAGCTTGAAGATTGTGGTTCCACAGATTATATGAAGATTTTCATAGAAGATGAGACTATGGCAAAAACTCTACTGTGGAGATATTTTAGAGTAAAAGATAGACTTGTAAAAATAACAACAACCAACTACAAAACTATTATAGGAAAGACAATATATTTGAGATCTCCAATATATTGCAAATCTCCGAAGGTCTGTAAGCGTTGTTATGGAGATTTGTACAAAATCTTACATGGGACACCGATAGGCATAATAGCCTCCCAATGTATTGGAGAAATAACAACGCAGCTCGTTTTGAGAACGTTTCATTTGAGTGGAGTTGCACAAGTAAAAGAAGAAGGGGATAGCCAGGAAGATATAATCTCTGGTTTAAATATAGCAAATAAATTATTTCATAACCCACAGTCCACGATAAAAATTGAAAACCCTATTGATTTGGTAAGAGCTACGTATAAGGTATTTAATGAGTACAAACGAATCCATATGATTCACTATGAAATAATAATTTCTGCAATGATGTGGGTTGGAGAAACTCCTTGGAGACTGTTGGAAAATAGGAATGAAACTAACTATGAATGGGTTAGTATCTTACAGATTCCATCGAGAGCATCTTGGTTGTTGGGAGTGGCATTTAGTAACCTAAAGGTAAAATTAATACATGGTTTAATAAATAGGAAGTCAGATAATTGTAATGCATTATCAAAATTATTCAGGTTATAGGAGGTAAAATTGGTACAGATAATTAGGAATGATACTAAATATTTCAATGATCTTGTTCAAAGGCTTAGGAAAGAAGGTATCAATGTACGCGTCAATATAGGGTCTGATTATGATTTTGCATTCTGTGAGTACGGCAATTTATACATAGGATTTCATACATATTCTAATTCTAAACGAGTTATGAATAGTTCATTGAATGGCTCTGTGTCAGTAATACCTAGGGCAGATGGTTATTGCAATTGGAATGATAATAGGATCGAACTACAAATTCCAATTAACAAACCACAAATAAATTTTCTGATTGGGGCTATAAAACATTATGAGTGTAATAGCTCAATGAGAGATATTAGGGAATATGATTATGGCACAATATATGGACTGAGGTGATTTCAATATGCGGGATGTGTATAGAATTTATCACCAGGATTTAAATTATTTTAATGCATTTGTAGACAGACTGAGACAAGAAGGTATTCATAGAAAAGTTATGAGAGGTTGTGAATATGATTTTTGTACGGCTTGGTATGGAGATCTAATCATTGGATTTAGCACATATTGTCAACATGCACTTGTGTCACGAGGTTTAAATGGAAGTGTCACAGTTACAAAAAAAAATAAGCCATGGAAAGCTGGTAAAATAATATTACCAATCCCAACCGATGAATTTCAGATTAAGTTTCTGATAAAAAATATTATGAATTATAATAGTCTTAGAAAAAAGGTAACAAAATATGATTTGAGGATGTATGGATTAAAATGATTATAGAAAGAAAAAAGTTCGAAAGATTGGTAACTAATTTGAGAGCATCTGGATACGATATGCATGTGTCTGAAAGGATAGATAGATTATATGGATACACCAAAAAAGAGCATGTCGAAATAGGTTTTTGCACACCAAATGATAAAAGTTTTGAGTCTCTGAGGGGCCGCGTGTCCGTAATCAGATGTTCCTCATCCCTTTTTAAGAATTGGGATCGTGGAATTATTATACTCCCTATACCAGAGGATGAATTTGAAACAACTTTTCTATTATCAAAAATAAGTGAGTTTCGGATGGGTATACTAAAAAAAAGAGTGCTAAAATATGATATAACAATGTATGGACTGAGATAGTAAAATAAGGATACAGACAATGAATATAATTGAAGAACCAGATTCTTTCTATAGATTGGTATCCAATTTTGAGAAAGCTGGTTTTCATATACATGTTGAAAACCAAGAAAATAGGTTGTATGCAACCAGTCATTATGCCGGAATTACATTTGGTTTTTGTACACCAAATCCGTCTACTTATAGATGTCTATCAGGAAAGGTGACTGTTAAGCAGAATTCGACATCCTGGAATGTTAATCTTATGGTATTACCAATTCCAAGAGATAGGTTTCAATTTAAATTTTTGGTGGATATTATTAAAAAAGCTGCGTCAAATAAACATTTTGTACCTGTGAAGAAATATGATTTATCTATATATGGTTTAAGATAATAAGGAATTTAAAATAGTTTAACAAAGGAGGATGAATGGATCCTAGATATAAGAATGTAAATATTTTTAACCGTAGAAAGGAAGAGTGGAATAGGACTACTATAGGGAATCATATTACAAGAATTTTCAAAACGGTAAATGTAATAGAGGGATGGAAATTTGTCTCAGCTGGATGGGTAAGTCAGCCAAGATTAAAAAGAAATGAGGAACTTAAGAAGCACATTGTTAGTAGTTTCAAAATAGTACTGAATGATCCACATGATAAAGAAGTTAGCTATAACATATTGATACCAGACCTAATAAGTGAACAATTCTTCTATATTGGGGGGCATCTAAAAGTTCCGATATTCCAACTTTTCGATAACCCTATTATATTTAGAAATAACTTACTTAAGTTAAGAACCAACACAATATCTATCTCAATGGATTTGTCTAGAGATAGTTATAAGGTATCTGTATTTAATAAGCAGGTGCCAATCGACTTATTAATAACTTCCCTATATACAAAAGAGGAATTTGAAGAATTTATAGAAGATAAACTAGGAGAAAATCCTATTTTAATATCAATATATAATAACTGTGCAAAACGATGGGATACTCCTATGGAGGATAAAATAATAGAGTTAGGTACTTTATTCTCTTCTATGAATACCGACAAGACAAAAAAGGGGAAAAGTGTACTTTTTTCATTCAAGGCCGCATTCGAAGTTGATTTCTTTTCGAGGGAATTCTTCAAGACTGATTCATTGTTATTTGAAATATTAAATGCCATCTACGAAGGAGAAAAATCAGACACAGATATAACTAGAAAGAGATTGAGGTTTTCTGAATATGTGTTGTCTCCTCTTATTAGAAAAGTTTATGATATGCTTCTTACATTGTATAACTCCAAAAAAGTCAAATTTCAAATTCCACAATCTATAATAATAGACAAATGCAGTGTAAGTGAGATTATCCATTATAATTTCCCAATAAATCCCATCGGAGAAATAGCTTCTTTGTGTCAAATATCTCTAACTGGTCCAGGTGGATTTAGAAAAAACAACGTTCCTGCACATTTGAGGGATATAGATATTAGCCAACTTGGATACATATGTGGAGCAGATACACCTGATAGAGAAGGATGTGGTGTAATTTTGAATATGGTTCCAACCGTAGATATAAATGAGAATGGAAGTTTTGGGGTTCCCGATGCAAATGTTATCACATCCTACCCTATTTCAAACGTACCATTTCTAGAACACGACGATCCCGTAAGGTTACAAATGGCTTCAAATCAGATGAAACAATCCTTATTAATAAGAGATTCTCAAAAACCTCTAATAAAAAGTGGAGTAGAAAAATGTTATTTAGAGAATACTACCTTTTTATTCAGAGCAGATCAAAACGGAACAGTTACACACATTGATCCAAATTTAATGATTGTTACTTATGATGATAAAACATCTAAGATATCTAAACTGGCATATAAAAGTCTATATCTGGGAGCGGTAGATTACATACTTCCAAAATTAAAAGAAAATGATAATTTTGTCAAGGGGCAAACCCTAAGTAGTTCAATGATGATAAAAGAAGATGAATTGGCTATTGGACAAAACCTATTAACTGGTGTTGCCATTTGGAAAGGTTTTAACTATGAGGATGCTATAGTAATAAGCGAGAAAGTTAGTAAAAAGAGATTCACGTCCCTGCATAGTGTAGATATAATGTTTACAATAGAGCCTGGACAAGTGTTGCTAAGTCTATCGGATGATAGATATTCACCTCTTCCAAGTATAGGAGAATTCCTTAAAAAGGGAGATGTGTGTGCTAAGATAAAAACCCTGGATGGTGAGGATGGATTCGAGTCTGTAAATATAGAAGCGTTTGAAATTATAACACCTATAGATTGCAAGATCGTGGATATCGAAATATATCCAAATAGTTGGAATAAGAAGGTGGAAGAGTTCGATTTATTTATACAAGCGATGTCTATAAAACAAACAGATAAATATATCAACATGCAATCCAAACTAAGCAGATACATGCAAAAAGAAGAGGTTGAGAATTTTGTAACTCTGAACGGATTGTCAAAATTGGATTGTGCAAGTAGAACTGGAAAATACACTACCAAAGGTAAAAAGTTTGGTGGTATAATTATAAAAATATTAGCAGTATATGAAGAACAAATTGGAATTGGTGATAAGATTGCAAACAGACATGGAAATAAAGGAGTTATTGCTAAAATAATTCCAGATGAAATGATGCCTTCACTTCCTGACGGTAGGAAGCTCGACGCTATCATAAATCCACTTGGAATAATAAGTAGGATGAACGCGGGACAACTATATGAATTGCATTTAAACGAGGCATTGTATCAATTAAAAAAGAGGCTATATGAAATAAAAGAAAGAGATGAAAAAATTGAATTTTTAAAAGGATTTCTTGACATCATAGATAATAGTTATGGTAGATGGGTAAGTGTGAAAATCTTATCTGACTATATTTTAGGTTTGGAGAGAGATAATATCGAAGGAACTGTTGGAAGGGCAGAATCTGAAATATATTTGATACAGCCTCCTTTTCAGTCTATAGGACCTGAAAAATTATTTAATGCAATGAAATATACAGGGGCAAAACTAAAATATAAAGTATTTGATCCTTCTAATAAAATGCATATTCTCAATTTGTTAGGGTGTGGTTACATATACTTTCTGAAATTGATACATAGATCATCGGATAAGATATCAGCTAGGTCCATAGGTCCATATTCCAAGAAAACATTACAACCACTTGGTGGTAAGTCTAGAATGGGAGGACACAGACTTGGAGAAATGGAAACCTGGTCACTTATCGCACATGGTGCAGATGATCTTTTGACAGATTTTCTGACATTACAGTCCGATTCCGCAGGGTTGAAAAATAAGTTTCTGTCGGAAGTGCTACAAAATCCTGATCTATTCGCAAGTAACACATCTGATGATAGACCACAGTCCCTAAGATTATTTGAAGCATATCTAAGGGTATTGGGATTAAAAATTGAACCCTAATACTTTAGGAGTTAGGATGGAATTTGTAAATATTATTAAAAAATTTAACATGGATAGATTGACCTACCCCATCCCAGACTCACGATGTATAATATATTCACATTATATAAAATATTTTGACAGAGATATAGGTCTAATTGATATCAGTCCAGAGGATACTGAATTATATTTTAGTAATACTGGGGTAGGTGATCCTGAATTGGCTGATATTTCATATGATAGTGATGGATATAAATTCGAATACCGATATATTTGGACACATAGTAGAGGTGAGCTGAATCCAATTATTGCAAAATATGAAAGTAAACCAACTGTGCTAGTGAAAATGGTTCTAAAAAAAGTGTGGCCATATAATAATATTGCTACAAAATATGGTTTAAAATAGGGGATAAAATGAGAGAGGAACAATTCTGCAAAATTATTCAGAAATATAGGAAATCTGTATTATTTGAATGTTATGATTTGCCAAAAGGATATAAAATTATTAATTATAGAGCGGTGGGTAAAGTTTTTGTGGATCTTGCCAGTATGGGTACAAATCGTTATGTCGTAATCACTTTTGTTGGCGTTTGTAGAACAAATCCGTATTATTTTTGGACCTGGACGAAAGATTCTATAACTTTTGAAAAAGTTGTTTGGGGAAAACCACATCATGATATGAATAGTCAGCAGTGGATCACAAAAATTTTAAATTTTGTAATTAAGCAAGCACCATCTTTTTCAGAGAGGTATGGTTTGAGATGATAGAGTTAAATACATTAAATTCAATTGTAGAACGTTTCCGATTAAAAGATGAAGGTGGACAGGAATATTATAATTCTATTAACATCATAACTTTTGGATATCTATCAGATCTGCATTTAATGACTGGATTAATAAAATGTGATTTGGATATAAAACTATACATTAAGATTCCACACGCAGCATACCCATCGTACTGTTTCAAATGGACAAATGGTGTGGAACTCTTCAAAAAAATATATAGGGATAAAACTTCTGATATTGATGCATTGGAAAAATTATTTGTTACTATAAAAAAAGAACGTCCATTTGGAAAAAGGTATGGTCTTAGGTAATGGGGAGTTTGAATGAAAGTATATGAACAAATTATAGATTACTATGGGTTGAAATCATTGAAGTTAAGAGATAATTGGATTAATGGAACAACAGTTACAAACTGGTGGTTTACGGATCTTGGAGTATCCTCAGGTATATTCACAAGTTCCAGCATGCGTCTTAAAAGGGGTTTGTATTTTAGAGAGGATTATACACATGTACCAAAGTATTTTTTCATATGGCCAAAATTGACTACAGACTTTACGCGAACTGTTTGGAGTCCTAGCCAAGATAACTTTGGTAAAGTTAGTGAATTGTTGAGTATTGTGGCTAAAAAAACATTTGACTTTGGAAAAAGATTTGGTTTAAAATAAGGAGAGGTGGCCGAGAGGTTAAGGCGCTAGTTTGCTAAGCTGGTTGGGAAACTCCCTTGTAGGTTCGAATCCTATCCTCTCCGCATATTGGGAATCATAAATATGAGTTATTTAAAAAATAAACTTGTTAAGATGAGATTTTCTGAATGTGTAGTGGAAACTGATATTTTTACTTGTGTTCCTGAATATTATGTTTATGGTGATGCGGATCTTGGATTTTCGTTCGTGTGTTATAGAGGATATTTATTACTATGTGTTGAAGATCCTAATGAAGATGAGATGACAGCTTGGTATTGGCCAGAACATATTAAAATAAATTCATTTATCGATATGATTGACAAGGTGAATCTGAACATAGCACATTCGAAGAGTGTGCTTGATGATTTTATAAAAGAATTGGGAACATTACTGGATCCTTCTTATGAAATAAAATGGTTTGGCAAGAAGTATGGACTTAGGTAGTTATATAGAATCGAGGATCAAAATGTTTATAGATGATTTTGAGCATATAATAGTTGATTTATGTTTAATCCGAATTAAGTTACCTCCCAACAGTTTCGTTCTTAACACGTGCTGGGTGAGCAAATTATCGGCATATCTTATATTATCTGAATGTGAAAAAGGTATTATACTATCAATACAGCACCCCGGTCACATTATTAAAAAATCGATTTCTATTAAATGGCAGTGGGGTAGACAAGAATACTCAACATTTTTGAAAAATATTAAAGAATCTAATGCCCCTTTAATCGAATTATTTGATATGCTTAAGGAACTTAACAATCAGAGGATTAAAAAATTATATGGTTATATTAATGGACTAAGATAAGGGAAATACAAATGGACGATCGAATGGAAAAACTGATGATTAAATTAACAGTTGCGGCAGAACATAACGTTGTTATACGCACTGCTCTCGAAGCATTTAAAGTTGGAAATATGCCTTTAGAGGAGGTACTTAGTGTAGCATTATTGGTATTAGATAGAGACATCAAACAATTGAATGATAAACTATTTAAATTAGTGCAGTCAAGCACGGGAAATCTGAACCATGTTAAGTAACGAACTAAAAATATGGATAATTGCAATAATTGTAGTTATAGTGTGGGTCTCCTTGTTGGTTTTTCTTCGAAAATTAGTGCATGGGTCTGAGTCATTTCCGCCAATATCACCGCCTAAGATAGAAGTGATGATATGGAACGACCATGAAGATATGAAAGATAGAGTTAGAATGATCCAAAGAGATCTGTTTAAATTAATAAGATTACAATTAAAAAATTGTAATGACCTAGACAATTTGAGAGATAGATTCATAGAAATATTGAAAGCAAATGATTTGGTCTTTTTGGCCATCGAAAATAAAATATTTTCTATTGAACAAGAAACCAACCTAAAATTGTTAAAGTTATTCATCTCCATGCTATCATTTAATATCTTTGTAATGTATGTTGTGTACTCATATTTTAGATATAAGGAGGCTTTAAAATGAAGGAGAATATTTTTATGTTTGTCGCCATAGTAATAGCTTTTTGTATTGTGATTGGAATTTTTAGGATTTCTCATATGTATGTAACAAATACTAGAAATCCAGTTCGAATGGAAATAAAAATAGATGATGCAAGGTTGTCAAACAGAGTTGTGAAAGATATATATAGGCGGTTAAAGAAACGACAGCCCTGTATAAAATGTCACATTGGGGATATCAAAAATGGCTAGGATTGAGGAATTGGCTGGCAATTACAAAAAATTACAAGCAATTGCTCGAATATACCATGACATCTATAAATATTTAATAAAGAAGGATTTTTAAAAGAAGCATTGGAGATTATGAAAAATATGGATATAACAAAGTTTTTATGAGGATAGAATGAAGATTAGTGAAAAACAATTATTATGTTTATTAATGATAGTAAAAGATACCCTACAAATTGCAGGAGATTTGGGGTTATCGCAGAATAGGAGATCGGAACTTTTGAATGAAATAGTCAATCAACAAGACGAAACCCTAATGGTTATTGAACCAGACTATGAGAATGTGATTGGGAGGGATTGATGCATAATACAAGCATACAACGAATTGAAAACGCATGGTCAGAAATTTTGAGTACAATTTTTAACGGTGATGATTGGAAACATGATCCAAATTTTGCTGAAACCCCACGCCGCATTGCAGTGTCTTTATTATACGAAAGATGTGCTGGGTTAAACGGGGAAAATAAGGTCCGACAACTGCTGTCCGTATCTTTCCCAACATCCTATGATGGGATGGTTGTAACGAGTCCAATAGGAGTAAGCAGTTTGTGCCCACATCATTTTGAAAATGTAAGTTACAAGGTATGTATGGGGTACATTCCAAAAGGGAAACTCATTGGGTTATCCAAGATTGGACGAGTAATTAGACTAATTGCAAAACAACCAATTATGCAGGAGGATTATACCAAAAAAATTGCAGATGTTTTCTGGAATTGTTTGGAACCTGAAGGTCTCGGAGTGATTGTTAAAGGTCAACATATGTGTATGACGGCCAGGGGGTTGGAACAGGAAGGGGTCTACACTACAACCTCTGAAGTCAGAGGATGGTTCAGAGACAAGTCCTATGTAAAGGATGAGTTCTTAAAAATATGTCAGTTCTAGGGAGGGATTATCATGTCTACATCCATAAGAATTTCAGGATATGGTGCTGGGGACGATGCCAGACTTATAACATTAACCGAAAGGGATTTATATAGAATGCTGGAAGATGCATCCCGTGAAAAAGTTGGAGAAAATATAACTTGGCTTTCTATATCAGATAAACAGAAGAATGGAGGAACAAAGAAATATTGTATGATCGGAACATGTGTTAGGTTCACGTTCCATCTAAACGAGTGTAATCTTCATGTAGGATATCAAATTGGAATATTATATAAAGATGGATATATAACAATATACGATAGATGGTCTGGATGGATATATTCTACTGAGGAACTACCAGCACGTGATAAAATATGTAAATGTTTGAGGAGAATATATGATAAAGTTAGTAAGATTAATGAGACGAATAGACAGAAGGCAATCTCTGAGAAACAAAAGATCAAAGAGAAAAATCTTGAAGTATTAAAAACCATAAAGCTATCTTTATAGAGGAGTATTAAAAAATGCCAGAATCACAAACTACACATAGTGAAGAGGAACAACATCCAGGAATCGTAATTCCGGACAATCAAAGTGGATTACCACAAAACACTCTTGGAAACATTATTGGAGTGGATATAATATCAAGATCCATACGACAAACAAACTCTATTGTGGAACGTACTGCGGAAATAGAAGAGGAATTGTTTGAATTACCTTTTCATTTGCAAAATTTGAATTGGGCACAATTATGCCGAGCCCAGAATAATGTCTTAAAGTTGGCAGGTGGCAATTTTCAACCAGAATTAAGCGAGGATCAAATACTCTTTACAGAAACTACTACATACTCAGATAAGACGAGGTTGATAACCTCAGATCCATCACACTTGATACCTCATATTCCAAACTCTGATGTATTTCAAATAATAACCAGTAATGACAGACAAATAAATGTCAAAGGTATAACAATTATGCAACGGAAGGCTAATATGGGTCTGATTGTATATACAACTTTCGCGCCTGGAAAAAAGATAGTTGGGTTGTCTATATATAATAGTGACATTATGCAATTCTATTATGTTGGTAACGTAAAAACAGACAGTATCGTACCAAATATTTCAATCCCCGAAGCACTGGCTCCAAGAGATCTTGGTTCAAGGATTACTGATGCAGATAAGGTTCTTGTTGCAAATACGTCACAGAGATTTAGAAATAAAGTGAATGATTGGGAGACCTTAAGAGATGCAGTTGCATATCTAAATTCTCTAATTTTACAAACAGTAGATCCTGCATACATATATAAGTTGATGTTACTTAACAAAGCACTATCATTTCCAAGGCCGTAACTATTTGCCGAACTATCTATTGACCGTTTCCTCAGGTGCTTTTAATATTTAAAGAAGGGATTGGAAAATGTTTATAGAACAATTTACAGAAATGGCGAGAGCTGGAATAATTAAAGCCAGGGTGTTCACGCTGGATGTTAAAAGTCCAGCTTTGGATAATATTCATCTTTTGCATGGTGTATTGCGGCTGGATGATCTTGACACATCCAAAGATACTGGTGCACGGAGATATCTTAAGGAAGAAATATGTTTAGATATGAATGTGTTCAAAGCGGTACTATTAAAAATCATAAAGGGAGGATATACACCTTTAAGATCCTCTGATAGAAACCGAGATATACCATTCACATCGGGTGCAAAAACTTCTTTGGAGCATGCAATTGAATTTGCGAATAAACACAGTTATCATCATGTCAATACCATATTGGTGTTATTGGGAATTGTATCACTAAATGAGAAACATGTGACTAGTTTACTTGAACAGATGAATCTTACACCAGAAACTATAATTGAAAATGCTAATATTGATGGTTTTGACGATCTCGTTGAGCACACCAGAGCTGAACAGAAAATTGTAACAAAGGCATTGGATACATTTGGCATTGATCTAACCAAAATGTCTAAAGAACAAAAGTTAGATCCCGTACTATGCAGAGAAAAAGAAACTGAACGACTAATTCATATTTTGAGCAGAAGAACTAAAAACAACCCAATACTTGTTGGAGATCCAGGGGTTGGTAAGACCGCAATTGTAGAGGGATTGGCACAACGGATTGTTAATAAAAATATTCCTCAAGAATTAAGTTCTTTCAGAATCATATCTCTCGATCTTGGTATGATCATAGCTGGTACGAAATATAGAGGACAATTTGAGGAGAGGATGAAGGCAATTCTTAAAGACATATCCAAAGATAAGAACGTGATCGTCTTTATTGATGAGATTCATACTCTCGTTGGAGCCGGTAGTGCGGAAGGATCTTTAGATGCAGCTAATCTAATAAAGGCATCTTTGGCAAGGGGCGAACTTCACTGTATTGGAGCGACTACTCTTAAAGAATATAGGAAATATTTTGAAAGAGATGGTGCGTTAGAGAGGAGATTCCAACGAATCAATGTGGGTCCTCCAAGTGTGGAAGATTCTATTGAAATTCTTAAAGGTTTAAAATACAAATATGAAGAGTTTCATCATGTGACATTTGAAGAAGCTATCTTAAAAGACATTGTAACGCTTTCGGACAGATATATTTCAGATAGGCACCTTCCAGACAAAGCAATCGATGTATTGGATGAAGTGGCTAGCTCTGTGAGGCTCAAACAAAAGAACATAGTCAAACATACGGAAGAGGACAAGAAAGCTGTAGAACAGATTTCTAAACTTCAAGAGGAACTGAGTAGGATGGGGCGCAACGGGATAGGCGTTTCTGATATTGACAAGGCGATTGCTATGCATAATACTCTAAGAGAATTACGGTTGATGCAAAAGGGAAATCCTTTGAGGACTACACATGACGAGTTGAAAATCACACGCGGGGATGTTACCCATGTAATTACCAATTGGACAGGGATACCAATAGACACCTTGGATAAAAATGAAGATGCGGATGCTATGAAAACATGGTTTGCGAAAAGAGTGGTTGGACAAGATGAGGCAATCGATACAATTTGCAGAGCAATGAACCGTAACAAGGCAGGATTATCAAATATCAACAGACCAACTGGTTCTTTTATGTTCCTAGGTCCAAGTGGAGTTGGAAAAACTGAGGTATGTAGATGTTTGGCAGAATTCTTATTTGGAAAGCGAACTTCCCTTATACAGCTAGACATGTCCGAGTATAGTGAAAGGCACTCCGTTTCCCGATTAATAGGATCTCCACCTGGATATGTGGGATATGATGAAGGTGGTCAATTAACCGAACCCGTTCGAAAAAATCCATACAACATAATTCTGGTAGATGAAATTGAAAAGGCACATCCTGCGGTAATAAATGTTTTCCTTCAAGTTTTTGAGGATGGACACCTTACAGATGGAAATGGACACAATGTAAATTTCAAACACACCGTTATAATCATGACTTCAAATGTTGGTATTAGCCACATAAGAAGTACTAAAAAAATGCCTACAGGTGAAGAGGTCGTATTGAGCACTAAAGGCACAAAAGCCATTATGTTGGAAAATCTTAAGAGATTCTTTCCAATTGAATTTTTGAATAGGATCGATAAAACTGTGGTGTTTAATACTCTTTCAAAGGAAAATGTTAGGGATATTATTAAAATACAGATAAGAGATTTAAATGATAACCTTCTGAATCCTAAAAGACTGACACTAGTTTTAAAGCAGGAAGCAGAAACCTGGTTGGTAAAGAATGGGTTTAGTGATGAATATGGTGCGAGATACCTGAACCGATGTATAACTGAAAATATAACTGATGTTATTTCTGAGTCGCTAATTAGCGGACAGCTCGAAGAGGGAAATGATCTTACGGTCGGTTGTTCAGGTAAAGATCTATGTATTGAGGTCAAGGATTGTGTAACTGCATAACATAACTTGGGTGGTAATCTCTGGTAGGTTACCACCCTTTTACAAAGGAGTGACCATGTGTAATGTAGATGATAAAGAACCAGAGGGACACATTTGTGAAAATTTTAAACCAAATTCCGATTGCTTCTGTTGTTTTCATGGTTCAATCCACAAACCTTTTACCATAGAAAATGGTGATTGTTCTAATATTGGTGTCGAGTGTGATGGACAAAAGTCTAGATGTCTGTCCATTTTTGTATGGTTAAAAGAGGGTAAGGGGGGTGAAATATAGAAGATGCATAGAGTATGCGGATTCATTTTACTTATAATGTCGCTTATAGCACTAATAGAATTATTCAAACATCTGTTCAAAAAAGCCAAGAAGGAAATAATTAAAAATGAAAATATTTTTGTGAACTTGGTGAATTCTATAGAGACGGAATTATTCAAAATTGATATTGAATATTTGATCGGTCAAGGAGGTAATACTGTATGTGCCAAAATGATAGTTACAAAAAGCCCGAACGGTATCACTGAGGTTATAGTAGATGATTTATTCGGAATATGTGTTTCCTGTATGAAGGTTGTAGCTGGAAATGTAGAGGAATTGGATACAAAAGTCCGCGTTGTTGCCAAGAATACTCTTGAGAAAATTAATTTTATAGAAAGAAATATCAAGGTATTAGAAGTGAATAGGATCAAAAATGAGGAATTACAGTGAGGACGTAAAAGAAAGTGGAAATTAATAAAACATGCAATCTAGTATTATCCACTCTTTTCAATTATGATTTTTCAGCATGCGCCTATAATATATTAAAAAGCATTGGCTGGAATCTTGAAGGGGTAGATTTTCAAAACAAAGAAAGGAGGAACATTCAAATCGGATTGCTCCAACGAGATAATCCAAGATTGTCTACGTTTTTACTGGATAGTATTACAAATCTAGTAGATAGATATCTTATGATAAATAATATTTCTAGAGATGATGATCTAATAGTAAGAGCCAGAGATGGATTTATTGTGACCAAAGATTTAAAAATTTTGGATCAGTCCATGCCAATTGATCTGAGGAATACGATTTCGAAGATGATTATATCATCAGATCGTAAGAAATATTTGGCAATAAATACGGACGGGAGCATTGATGTCAAAGGCATAAGAAATAAGACTGTTGATATCTCATTCTACTCTTTATTTAGAAACTTAGAATTTACAACTAAGAGAAAATTATTAATTGGAGTGGAAATGATGAGACAAAGTGTTTTGGATAGTAATAATGTGATGTGGTTTACAATTTTCGATGGTGATGCCTATCAAATTCCAATAATTGGATCGGGAATATTAAAACTAAATAGGGCATCGCTAAAATTAATAGAACCCGAAGAAATCGATAAATTATTTTTATGGGAGGAATATATATGGCCATTTGCTAGGTCTATTTTAATTCACTGCCATGCATAAAGAAAAAATTAAGTAAAAGAAAGAGTAAGGTATAAAGTGATGTATGATTATATATGGGGAGCAAAAAAGAAAAAAGGTAAAAAGTTTACAGAAGAGCCTATTAGCGTTCCGGATGCACCACGGGCGGATTATTACAGGGAACCAGCTTATCTAGAGACCGTCGATAATAAAATATATTTCTATGCGGAAATTTACAGAGATAAAGTATTACAATTAAATAGGAAAATTAAAGAACTTAATAATAGTTTAACCAGGCAGAGAGGACAGTTAAGTTTAAAGGAACAAATACCGATCTATTTACATATAAATAGTTTTGGAGGATCTGTGTTCTCTGGATTTTCAGCAATGGATTCGGTATTAAATTCATCCCTTCCGGTGATAACCGTTGTGGATGGTTGTTGTGCATCAGCAGCTACTTTTTTGAGCATTGTTGGAAGAGAAAGATATATAACAAGACACTCGTTCATGTTAATACATCAGGTTAGTTCATTTTGCTGGGGGAAATATGATGAGTTTGAAGATGAGTTAGAAAATCTTAAAAAATTCATGACTTTAATAAAGGAAGTATATTCCAAATATACTGATATGCCGGAGGAAAAACTGGATGAAATATTAAAACATGATTTGTGGCTCAATGCGGAAGAATGTTTAAAATATAAATTGGTAGATTCAATCATATAGAAATATGAAAGGACTAGAATTATGTCAAACCTTATTACAGTATTCCCCAAATATCAAATAGATTCTGCTGTTCGTTATCTGGCTGAAAAAATTAATCAAGCGACCCGGCATAACAACAGAGATGTCTCACCTGTGATCGTGTCTATATTAAACGCTGCGTTTATGTTCACTGCAGATTTGGTTAGGTATATAAATACACCGGTGCATGTAGAATTTCTTGGAATCAGTAGTTACAGAGGAGAGAGAAGAGGCAGATGTATAATCACAAATGAATTACCAGTAACTTCCATCGAAGGTAGGAATGTAATAATAGTGGACACAATTTGTGATAGTGGAGAGACTTTGAAGACTGCTGTTGAATATGTAAGGAGTTTGCATCCATTTTCACTGGTGACGTGCGTACTAGTTGATAAGAAGGTTAGAATCAAGGAATATTATCCTCTATATATAGGTCTTAAGTGCGATGATGTATTTTTGGTTGGATATGGTACTGATAAGGATGGCCTCTACAGGGAAAGAGCAAATATCTGCAGGATTCAATCCGAGGAAGATAAGCGGAAGGCAGATGCCAATCTCACAAATTATCGTACTTGTATGTGGGATCTAGTTAAAATATATAAAGTGTGTCCACTATGTGGGAAAATTGACATTCGGTCTACAAAAGATAGTAAACCGATATTGACAACTGCGAATGGCATACAACAACATTACAATTATTATTGCGGGTATTGTGGATGCAAATTTCTGGTACATTCGGAGAGAGGGCTTGGGGCCCAATATATGAGGAGAATTTAATGGTAGGTCCATACATGATAGAGAAAACAACTGATGAGAGGATGAGGTTGTTTGCTAGAAAGGGGGCACTAACAAATATACTTGCAGAGATTAAAAAATTTGAGGAGAGATTGAAGAATGCAGAAGAACATGAGAGTCTTGAGGAAGTTGGAATAGTGAGACTGGAAATTAATAAATTCATAGAATATTTATTAGGTATGCTCAAAATATTGGAACATGCTGAGAAATTTAAACATATTAGAGACCGGAGGAAACTGGATAATGCGAGAACTCAATAGTGAATATGCCAAGTTTCTTGCTGCCAAACGTGAATTGGAAAAAAGTTATTTGGCTACCACAGAACTTATGAAAAAGAAACGATTAAAAGAGTGTGTTCTACAACCAGGAATGATTGTAAAATATATGGATAAGGTTGGTAGAATAAAGTATGTCGATTTTATAGGAATGACAGGAAACGAACACATACAGGCAATGTTTGTAAATTCGGAAAATGCCTCCAATATACCAATAGATGAGAAAGAATTTACAAAGATTGAGAGATTGTGTATTGCGGAAAAAGAAGATGTCATACATAAAGTAAATAGACTGAAAAATGAGTTAAATTGTTTCAGAGAGACATCTCGAAAAATCATCGATGATTTAATTAAGAATAATACCTCGGCGGAAAGGATAATAGTACAAAAAATAGAGAATCTTACCGAGAAATGTATACACGACTGGAAATTGACAGGGTTAGGAGGAATGACACCCACCATTGAAAATAAAATTCCAGGTTGTAAATATATATACGTATGTAAACTTTGTGGACGGGAATTGTCTAAACCGCTCTAACATATGTTAAACATTAAGGAGAATTATGGAAGAAATATTCAAGAGAATATTGAGCATTTTTAAAAATATCAATATAAAATACGAGAAGACAGATGAGAAACAATCTTTAGATTTGCACTTAAACGATAACTCCGATGGTGGAAATATGTCTATAAAATTCGACACAAAACCATCGGGAAATGACAATCTCGAACCTTAGGGAGAATCTTCTGATGTTAAACCTAACCATATTTGTTGTTACTGTGATGCTTATAAATGTAGGTATATTTGCCACACTCAGGTGGTCTTCAAAACAAGTGTGTGGATACTCTAACACAAGTTTGGGAACCATAAGCAAAATCGAATTAGCGTTTGAAAATGTAAAAGGATATTTCCTCATCGCCTGGGTTGTTGCAGCACCCATCTTTTTGTTACTCGTGCATATGAAAATAATTGTTTATTAGCAAGGAGGATTTGTGTTAACCCCTTTGGAAATTTCAGAATATAAAAAACGTAAAGGGAAGTTCTGTCCATATTGTAACAGTGGAAAAATATGCACCTCGAAAACTAAAGGAGAACTTAAGATAGTGAATCCGGATAGAGCAACTCAGGAGATGAAATGCAAATCCTGTAGAAAAGTGTGGTTAGAAATCTACCCATTTTTCGACATAGAAGAAGTAGGAGGGGATGAAAAAAAATGACAAAAAAATCAAATCTGGAACTGAGAATTATAGAAAGAAACCCGACACTTCACAAAAATGATAGATTCAATGGAGGCATATCAATTCTAAATTTGGGTGCTGGAAAAACTGAACCTATAGACATTGGCAGTTTTAATAGCTATTTCTTGATAAATCTTGATAGTATTTATTTAGTGCCGCGTGGGAACATACAGATGAAACACGAGAATTGGCTCAAGAAAGGGGAGGGTAGAGTTACATCTAATACCAATGAGGATGCTTACACATTTTTACAAAGGTATTTCTACAGTTTTGATTTAATAACTATATATAGATTTTTAGAACACATTCCATTTGATAGGGTATCATTTTTTATATATCTTATGGCTCGTGCTACTAAAAAAGGTGGCTATGTCGATGTGGTCGTCCCAGATTACAATATATTGGCAAAACATATTATCCAGGATGATGTGGATGCCCCTGATTTTTATGTCAAAAATATATTCTTGACAACAGAGCTCTTGAACGAACCTGGAGATCCTCATGCTTCCATTTGGACGGTTCCCAGAATATACAAGTTTTTTCAATTGGAAAACTATTTCAGGGTGCAATATGTTAAGACGAATTTTTCTTTTGAAAATAGGAATTGGTATATACGGGCCTTGATTGAAAGAGTTTGAACAAATCTCCCCAACTATATATATTAAACTCTAAAGGAGGTGTATTATGTCTTCAAAAAAAGATAAGTATGCCGAACTGGAGAACTCGATACGGAGTCTCCAGAGAGTTATCGAGATGCGAAAGAGTAAAGCGCAGATAGACGAAGCTATAGCTGCCGTGGGAGTTGCAAATGCAGCATTGGATGATGTTCGAAGATCGGAAGGAATAAACCTTCCATTTTCGATATTGGGAGTCCTATTTGGTGGAATCACTGGTGGATTATCATATGCAGTCGGAGGATTAGTAATCGGTGCAGTTGTAGATGTGTTTGTGGGTGGGGAGAGTGACAGACAGCCGTATGATTATATCACGGGGCTTAGCAATATCGTAAAAGCTCTGAATGGTAAAAGTGGAAAAGAGGTTTAGGAATTTATTCCTATCCTCTTTTCCATCCCCCTCAAATCTTTTATTATTGGCCTCATGAGGACAAACTTTAAAAGGAGAATTTGGTGGCTGAAACCGTGGATAGAAAAATAAGACCATATTATTCCATTTCCTGTGTCATAAGACATGAAGAGGGGGATGTCGATTTAACATCCAATCTTGTTAGTGTGTCTATAATATCCTCTGTTAATGCACCTTATCAATCTGTAATTACTTCATTTATAGTAGACAGCCAGATTTTAGTCAGAAAAGATTTATTTGGAAAATATGATATGTCTTTGGAAATACAGTTGATGACCGAAGAAGTTGCACCAACCGAAAGCTTTAAACTAGAGCTCATAACGGTGAGACAAGATGTCCCAATGTCGTTGAAAAGCATGTCCGAGCAAGGGGTACAGGCGCAAGAAATTTTAACGGTTGTTAATGTTGTCAAAAATCCCTACATCCAGATGAGTACAACTGTAAATAGATTATTTGACGAGTCCCATAGAAAAACACCTATAGAGATGGTACAGGATGTTGTTACTAATTTCTTGCCAGATACGAATACAAATATAATTACTAATAACAACAATACGGAGAGAATTTTTCAGTTTATAATACCTTCAATGACATTTATTGATGCAATAAAATATATTGATGGTTCTGATCCAAATATAGTAGAAAAATATGGACCTGGGGTAGGAATATTCAATGGGCCGATGTTTTTTACAAATAGGTTTGAATTAGATGGAAGCAATACATTCTGCCTATGGGATCTTGGAAAGATTTCTTCCGGATCTGTTGAATACAAAGTCTACCAACTATCACTGGGTGGTAAAGATAATGAGATTATGGAAGAAGCTGGTGTAAAGGAAGATATTTTCTATACTAGAAATAGTGTTAATCATATATACCGTGGGAATCAGGATATCATCTATCATAATTATATAAATAAGTTTGTGTCTAAACCTTCGAATAACCTTTATGAGATTGTAGATGTTTCAATGGAAGATATTTTTGAAAACTCGGTGCATGATGGTGGAGATCTCAATATAAATGAAGTATTGGAGAATGTATACACATACAGAACCATAGGAGAGGTTGGGTTAGAAACTTCAGATTCTCCATATGTTGCAAGATTATCTCGCAAGATATCTTCTCTATCTGAGATAGAAATATATATAGATAGAAATTTGGCATTAAATAAATTATCTAGGGTCGGAATTCCATTAGAATTCATTCCACAATCCGAAGACTATGTTGATATTGGTGGAAGATATGTGGTGAACAGTAGTAAAATAAACTTCACTCGTGAAGCCGATGCCTGGGTTTGTAAAGTTAGGATTAGATCAGCCAGGGGAAATCTTAAAAAAATAGTATAGTGTTAAAGTTGAGGGGTAAATTATGCAACTACTTGTGTGGACAGTTATAGCAGGTTTGTTTACAATCATAATGTGGAATAAAAACATATATGATAACAAGTTAAATAACATTAACTCTAAGTTAAGTAAACTGTACGAGAGAATTGAATGGATAAATAAAAGAGTTTCGAAATTAGAACTGCTTTCTAATAAGAATATGAAGAAGGGAGATATTACAAAAGGTGCTTTGAAAGTCATTCGTGATGATGTTTCAGAAAATCTTTTGACAAATATAGCTAAAGCATTGGGTACACATGATAGCGCTATATATTCAATTACGCGAAATTTAAAACAGTTAGAATCTAAATTATTTACTATACGAAAACATGGTGTGATAAAACTTACATCCAGCAAGAAATCTGGTGAAGAGGCAATTGGAAAAACTCCATTAGATGTACTCGAAGAACTAGGTATCAAAAAGGAGGAAGATAAACATGATTGAAATAGGTATCGCATTATTATATTGTGTGGTTGTTGCCGTTGGATTTCGTATAACTATGTGTGCACATATGAACTTGAAAAACCAGGTAACAAAAATAGGTGAGGATTTACGAGCTCAAAAGGGATATGCTGAGATCCTCTCCAAACGTGTAGATGAAAAGATCTATGAAATTAGTGACTCGATTGGAAAATTAAGAAGAGTTGGTGGTATTGATACAGTGCTTGGACATGACGCTAGACACAGAGATATCGATGGATCAATATTTGCAATAAAGTCGGAGTTAACAAGGATCCCTAAGGCTGCAGATAAAAAGACGGGTGATGAAATTGATAGGGTGTTATCTGAACTCAACCTATTACGATGTAGGATTCAAGAACTGGAGAATGCTGAAGAGGGGGGAGAATAGATATGTTCGAAATTGTTACAGCGGTTATATTCCTCCTAGCATGTATTGTTACAGGTTGGGGGTTAATCATTTTCTCAAACCTGAAAGAAAAATTTTCGAAGGATATATCGGCAAACACTTACGATCTTCGAGATCTCAACGCATCGCTTAATATTATTACTGGTTTGATTCGGTATCAAACGGATCTATCTAGTAAACATGGAGAACAAACAAGGGCGAATCTATTGCGTTTGAAGGACGTAGTAACTACACTTGATTCGATTAGAGGAGATATGGGTGTGATGTCAGAAGATATTAAAAATTTTAGTGCAACTATTGAACAACTAACTAGACGAGTTGCAGAATTGGAGAAGTAATGTCCAAGAAATCAGAGCAACCGGCAGAAGACGAATGTAGGATTAGGATATTACCATGCACCTGCAAGCACAAATGGCAGGACCGTGTCTATGGTAAGGGAAATAGAGTATTCAATCTCAGAAAAGAGCCTGATCGCAATGGCGGTAGATGTACCGTCTGCGGTAGTAGCAAACAATTAAAATAGGAGGTGCTACAGAATAAATCTTTTTATTAAAACGTGGTTAAGAAGGAGAAACTATGAGATTGAATGTATATCTAAAAATAACCAACACCTTCAATCTCATAAACGAATACTAACCATAAAGAGGGAGACCTAAGCATATGAAAAGAATATATCAACTTCTATTTATATCTTTGCTTGTAGTTATCCTTTTTCCGGCTATCTCTTCAGCGAAATATAACCCAAATATTGAATTAACAACCATCGGTTTGACATTCCCGGAACAGCAAACTGTCACACACGACCAGGTAAATCTGTTGTACAGAGGACAGGAAACGATTCCTCCCATAATTTTGGCAAAACGCGGAGGTGGCTTTGGCGGTGGTAGCCGTGGTGGTAGCCGTTCCTGGGGGGGCGGCAGCAAAAGTCGGTCTGGATCAAGCGGTAATAAATCCAAAAGCTGGGGAAATAAATCTAAAAAAACCTTCGGCGGCAGCAGGAATAAATCCAATAAATCTATTACCAATAAGAAAAATAAAGCCAACAAGGGTAGCAAGGGGACCGGGTCAAAACAAGCGATTAAAAAGTCTAAAGCTGGTAAAACGACGGCCTCCAAGAAAACTCGGCGCAAACTTAGCAAGGCTGATAAACAAGCTGCCAAAAATGCAAAAATTGCAGGGAAACATCATCCAAATAGAAAAGCGGCCAGATCGGATTTCAAAAAGAAGAATGCTGGGAAGTATTCCTCGAAGTACGCAAAGAAACCCTCAACCAGGCCTTCTCATATCCCACGGTCCACAATGGTCAATGGGGTGTCTGTAAATATTGGTTACAACGCCGGATTCGGTGGGTATGGATATATGTCTCCACTAGGAACATGGATGATGTATGATATGATGACCGATGCGATAATGATGGATCGAATGATGTCCCAACAAGGATACTTCATCGCAAACGAACGAGGAGCAGTTATAGCAGCTCGTGGATTTGCATATTATTTTTATTATTCTTTGATGTGTTTAGTCGTATGTATAGTTGTATTGGTATTATTAATCGCACTCATGCGAGGAAGCGCGGCCGGCGACGATTAGGAAGGAGTTAAATATACTAAAATGCCTACATTAATAGGATTCATTTTGCCAGCTGGTTTACATATTATGATTCTTTGCGTTTACGTTGGTGTAATATATACTATGGGACAATTATTTGATGTGTGATTGCTATACTCACGTATGTGATCATAAAGATTGTAATACACCAATAGATATGCATCTAGAAGACTTCGCTACGAAACGTTCTGAAGTAGAAGTTTTTTGTAGTTCCCACCTTCCACCAAAATCCAAAAGGATAGATGGAGTTCTATGGGAGGTGAGGAGAGGAAAATCAAAATTTCGAATTTTTGTACGATCTCTTACAAAAAACGCAAGGAAACATTGGAGAGGAAACCATTATAATGGTGGTTCCTCATCCACAGAAGAATTTGGAAAACCAGCAAAGCAAAAGAAAAAAGTAAAAGGGGCTAGAATATAGCCCCTTTTACAATAATTGACTAACTTTAACATCGTAAAGGGGTAATTACAAATGGAACGGGATGCAAATTACTGGAGAACCAGATTGTCCATAGGGGATATTTTGAACGTATCTGATTCACAAGGTATCGAGGATACCATGGATCGTGGGGAGGGGTTGGATGGAACCGAATATACTATTGCTAACATCCGGCATTTTAAAGACAGTAATGGTATTGCGGACAGGATAATATTCGATCTGGAAGGTCCAGATCAAGATGTACTGCTGGTGATAAAAATAGTAGGCAAGGAAATTTCCAAAAGGCTCTACTATGAGGTAGAGGAATTCGACTCTGGTTCAAGGGCGGATGTTGTTAAATCTGGTGGTTCATGGTTATTTAAAGAACCTGATGATCTGGAAGATTTTGAATTTGTGGATTTGGAATACAATGAAGTTTTGGAACTTGATATAGATGGGGACGACGTTGAGTTTGAACAAGTTCAACCAGGAACATTCAATGGCGCCTGCACATACGATGAAAGTCTTAATGGTCTTGGAAACCCTACGTTTATGTCTATTACAGAATATTCAACGGATGAAGAACGTAAGAACCCGTTTTTTATGATAATTGAAGAGGAATCTGAGCAGTCTGTCCGCGAAGAGGACGAAGAAGAGGAGGAGGAATCTGAGCAGTCTGTTCGTGATGAGGACGAAGAAGAGGAGGACGATCCTGGGGAAGGTGGTTATATAGACGTATATCTCGGAACAGAGATAGAAGATGTAAATATAGAGCATCTACCTATGAAATAATATTATATGTCTTGGAATTATAGAATATTAAGAAAACCAAATAAATATGTAAATGTACACAGAACACTTAGAGATCCCTACACGTTCATGATCATTGAGGCCTATTATGATAAACATGGAAAAATAAATGGGTGGTGCGAACGTAGGGACATATTGGAATGGAGCGATATCGAAGATCTAAAGGGCACAATTGAGCTGGTAAAACTAGTAATTGATAAACCAATACTTGAAGAGAAAAACGGTTCCCTTATAGATATAGATAGCTCCTAATCTAAACCTTTAATATCAGGAGGATATTAAAAAATGATGCGTTTATTTCGAGCAATATGGAATTTGTTTAGAAAAATTTTAGGTATGGCAGCTGAAAAAATTGAAGATCCGGAAGCGGAAGGTAAATTCGCCATTGAGGATAGTGAGGATCAGATCGACGACGTCAAGGTGAAACTTGCCAAACTTATAGCTTCCAGAAAGTCGATGGAGAGGAAGCTTGCCCAAAAAGAGCCGAATATAAATAAATGGCAAGGAATTGCGGAAAGAGCCGCAAGTGGTGGGGATAGAGAATCAGCACGGCAGGCACTTGAGAAGAAGAACTCAGCCATGGCGGAGGTGAGGACCTTGAGAACCCAGTTGGATAAAACGAGTAACGTAATTTCAAATCTTAAGGCGAAAGTGAATAATGCGGAAAATAAGATCGAAGGTGCCAGGAGCAACCTTACCCAACTCTCTGCTAGGAGAGAAGGTGCCAGGCTAACAAAAGACCTAAATAACGCAGCTAAAGGTTTGGGTGGCGGAGCTCTATCACGCTTAGATGACTTTGAGGACAAAGTAGATTGTGAGGAGAGTGAAGCCGAGGCGTTTGAAGAATTATCTACTGACCCAAGTCAGGAACTTGAAGATAAGTATGGGACCAGTGGTTCGGATGTTAATGCGGAATTAGACGCTCTCATGGGTGTAAAAAAAGAAACCCAATAATAATTTGGCCCGGGCCCTCTTGTTGGAGGGCCCATTTCAAATTTAACTCCATATGTAAGGAGGGCATGAGATGTTTAGGAAAGTTTTTATTTGTATCATTTTGATTATAGTTATATGTGGACCATTTTCTTTTGCAGAAGGGCCCATCTCTGTAGCCATTAGCCAAGTCCCTCCTAACGTAATAAAAACTGAAAATGGATATACCGGATTTGACATTGAATTGTGGGAAGAGGTTGCAAAAGAACTTAACATTCCTTTCGAATATAAAGAGACGCCGTTTAAAAAGATACTGAAAGGATTGGAAGATAAAGACATCGATGTTGGTGTTGCTGCAATCACAATAAATGTTGATAGGGAAAGAAAAATTGATTTTTCTCATCACTATCTAGATTCTGGTTTAAGAATAATGATTCCAAAAGAAGAGAGCGGAGTTACCAGTTACGTCAAATCTGTATTTACACCAACAACTATAAAATGTCTCATCTATTTAACTATTTTTATTATGATTTGTGGCCACATTCTTTGGATTGCGGAGAAAGGGGAAAATGCCATAAATGATAGGTATTTCCCTGGAATATTTGATGCTATATGGTGCTCTATTGCAACAATGACTACAGTTGGATATGGAGATATCGCACCACGGCGATGGCTTGGAAGAACAGCTGCATTTCTGATAATGATTGTTGGTATCGGCTTCTTTGGAATAATCATTAGCCAATTAACGTCAACAATGACTACAAATAAATTCATATCTAGCATACAATCCAAGGAAGATCTATGTGGAAAAATCGTTGCAACAAAGGCTGGTACAACTAGTCAGTCGGTTCTTGAAGAGATTGGTGCAGAGGTTAAGGCATTTCCAAATATTTGTGATGCATATGATGCACTTCTGGAAGGGAATGTCCAATCTGTATTATTTGATTCACCAAGCATTCTCTATTTCTCAGAAAATGAAGGAAAAGGAAAAGTAACTGTAGTCAGGAGATTGTTTGATATTCAGTACTATGGGTTCGCGCTTCAACCGGAAAGTGAGCTGCGGGAGGATATTAATAGATGTATTCTTAAACTTAGATCAGATGGAACTTACGACAAACTTTATAAAAAATGGTTTAACAAAGGAGGATGATCAAATGAAAAAGTTTTTTGTTGTAATCATGATACTTTTATTATGGATAATTCCCTCTATGTTGTTTAATTATTCGAACTGTAATGCAAAAGTTTTCCATTACCCAGAGAATAATCTAATTATAATAGCCGATCCAATAACTCCGGAGAGAAAGACAAAAAAACCTCCTACCGACGAAGAACCTAAGGACAACGATCATTTTGAACTTTTAGGAATATACATTCCGGATTTAATAGAATTCAGAGTGAACGACCTTGTGACTGAAAAATATCTTGGTGCAATCATCTATTCTATGTTGAACTGGAATATAGAGAGGGATTTATTTATTTGGGGTGGATATACAGAGAAATATTGGTACAGTAACGATGGGGAAAACACGATATCCTTTGTAAAGTTTACTCCTCGTAACTACATCGGTTTTGCAGCCATTCACTATGATCCAAATATAACTTGTCCCATAACGGGTTTAGACGCTATTACTGATGTGGATATAGTTCTTAATGCCCTACATCGCTGGGAAGTTGATCCAGATGGAGAAGGACCTATAAGGATCAAGGCTTTCGATGTTGAAAATATTGCAACTCATGAGATGGGCCATGCCTTAGGTCTTGCGGATTTATATAACATCGTAAATAGCGAATTGACCATGTATGGATATGCTTCTAAAGGGGAAACGAAGAAGATGTCCCTAGAAAGTGGAGACATTGCAGGCGTGGAATATATCTACGGCAAATAAAATAATTATGATAAAATCACAGGAGTTAACACAACCATGATAGGAAAATCCAAAGCGCAACTGTTAATAATTGACCCACAAAATTCTTTCTGTGAACCAGGATTACCTCCTGGTATGGCAGAGGGGGCGGACATTGGCAAATATACTAGGATACCTGAAAGGGGATCTCTATACGTGGAGAATGCTGAAAAATCTATGCAGAGAATTGCGGATATGATAGATAGGGTTGGTAAAAGGTTTGTTGATATCCATGCTTCAGAGGACGCACACCATAAGTTCTCAATTTTCCATCCACCATTTATCGTCGATAAATTTAACAATCATCCAGGTCCGTATACTGGAATATCTCATGAAGATATTGCTAACGGTAACTTTAGAGCATACAGAACAGCTTACCAAAAATGGTTGTTTGATTATACTAGAGATTTAGAGGCGAGCAACAGATTCACACATCCTATCAAACATACAATTTGGCCCCTGCACTGCCTGATTGGATCGAGAGGCAGCAATATATTTCCTCCTCTACTAAAAGCCTTAGATAAATGGGAAGATAATCCTGGTATAGTTAATTATGTAACGAAGGGTAGTAATTATAAGGTAGAAC
>Ga0224514_10000087_pt1 | contig 33723 bp, 33 predicted proteins | sample SF_May12_sed_USG_3_FD_169107 | JGI IMG/M metagenome (GOLD analysis project Ga0224514, IMG submission 169107) | Sediment microbial communities from San Francisco Bay, California, United States - SF_May12_sed_USGS_24 | ecosystem: Environmental > Aquatic > Marine > Sediment | place: USA... | reverse complement strand
CAGCTTTTGCTCCTGCTTCCCGGGCACAGAATCATGTAATCAGATAGTTCGCTATAAATACATAGAACCCTAATTAGTCTATGGGATGCATTAGGGAGTGCTTTATTTCCTGGCGCCTTTGCGGCTCCCGGCAACCGCTTCCGGCTGCACCCCTGTCGTCGTGCACGAATGCATTCTCTTGTTGGCGTACCGTTGTTACTCGCACGATTGCCCCAATACTATGGTGTACAATCTAACGCCTTTTTGCAGGAGCCCTCCAGGTGGATCAGTTTCGCGGCACGACCATACTTTCCGTGCGCCGCGGTGACAGTGTTGTCATCGGCGGTGATGGCCAGGTAACGATGGGGGACACCGTCATGAAGGGCAATGCCCGCAAGGTACGGCGCCTGTACAACGACCGTGTCATTGCCGGCTTTGCCGGTGGTACCGCCGACGCCTTCACCCTGTTCGAGCTGTTCGAGGGCAAGCTGGAGAAACACAGCGGGCAACTCACCCGCGCCGCAGTAGAGCTGGCCAAGGACTGGCGCACCAACAAGATGCTGCGCAACCTCGAGGCACTGCTGGCCGTGGCCGACCAGGAAACCTCGCTGGTCATCAGTGGCAACGGGGACGTGATCGAGCCGGAGAATTCACTGATGGCAATCGGTTCCGGCGGGCCGTTTGCACAGGCGGCGGCTCGCGCCCTGCTGGACCGTTCCGAACTGGGCGCACGCGCCATCACCGAGGCCGCGCTGAATATTGCAGCAGACATCTGTATCTATACCAACCGCAACCTGACCATCGAAGAACTCAAAATCTCGTCTTGATGTCGCTAAATAACGCGAAATATAGATATAATACGATTACTGTTATTAATTACCTCGAATTGTAGCCAAATGTCGAATATGACCCCCAGAGAAATCGTCCAGGAACTGGACAAGCACATTATCGGCCAGGACGCTGCCAAGCGCGCCGTGGCTATCGCCCTGCGCAATCGCTGGCGGCGCATGCAGGTGGATGAATCGTTGCGCGTCGAGATAACCCCGAAGAACATCCTGATGATTGGCCCGACCGGGGTCGGCAAGACCGAGATCGCCCGCCGCCTGGCAAAGCTTGCCAATGCCCCGTTCATCAAGGTCGAGGCCACCAAGTTCACCGAGGTCGGCTATGTCGGTCGCGACGTCGAATCGATCATTCGCGACCTGGCCGATGCCGCCATCAAGCTGGCACGGGAAACAGCCATGGCCAAGGTCCATCACCGTGCCGAAGACGCCGCCGAGGACCGCATTCTGGATGCCCTGCTGCCGGGACCACGCAGCCTGGCGCCGGATGAAGACGCAGACGGCGAATCTGATACCCGGCAAAAATTCCGCAAGCGCCTGCGTGAGGGCGCAATGGATGACACGGAAATCGAGATCGAGCTATCCGCCACCCCGGTCGGTGTGGAGATCATGGCGCCGCCCGGCATGGAGGAAATGACCAGCCAGTTGCAGGACATGTTTCAGAACATGGGCGGCAACCGCACCAAGTCCCGCAAGCTGCGCATTCGTGATGCACGGCGCCTGCTCGCCGAGGAAGAGGCCGCGCACATGATCAACGAAGACGACCTCAAGCAGAACGCGCTGGAAAACGTTGAACAGAACGGGATCGTGTTTATCGACGAAATCGACAAGGTCACCCGGCGTGGCGAGTCCAGCGGACCGGACGTGTCGCGCGAAGGCGTGCAGCGCGACCTGCTACCGCTGGTGGAAGGCAGCACCGTCACCACCAAGCACGGCATGATCAAGACCGATCACATCCTGTTTATCGCCTCCGGCGCATTCCACCTGTCCAAGCCGTCCGACCTGATCCCGGAGCTGCAGGGCCGCCTGCCGATCCGCGTCGAACTCGATGACCTGGGCGCCGCTGAATTTGTGCGCATCCTGACCGAGCCGGATGCCTCGCTGACCGAGCAATATGCGGCCCTGCTCGCCACGGAATCGGTCACGCTGGAGTTTGCCGAGGACGGCATCAAGCGCATTGCCGAAATAGCCAGCCAGATCAATGAGCGCACGGAAAATATCGGCGCCCGGCGCCTGCACACCGTCATGGAGCGGCTACTGGAAACCCTGTCCTTCGAAGCGACCGACCGCGCCGGCGGTGCCGTGCGTGTCGATGCGGCCTACGTCAGCGAGCACCTGGATGCACTGGTCAAGGACGAAGACCTGAGCCGGTATATACTGTAATTACTGCGTCATTTACCTGACAGAGAACACCATCATGAGCAAGACACCGAAACCCGTTGAAATCAGCCTGCACCAGAAATCTCACGTCATGAAAATCGCCTTCGAAGACGGTGAAAACTTCGCACTGAGTTACGAGTACCTGCGTGTACACTCGCCGTCCGCCGAGGTACAGGGGCATGGCCCGGGGCAGGGCACGCTGCAGCTGGCCAAGGAAAACGTCGTTATCACCGGTGTGGAACCGGTCGGCAGCTACGCCATCCAGCCAACCTTTGACGATGGCCACGACACCGGCATCTATTCCTGGGAAACACTGTATGACCTGGGCAAGAACCACGACCGCTACTGGCAGGAGTATCTCGACAAGCTTGCCGCCGCCGGATATGAACGCAAGGAACTCGCCTGATTCCGCGCCAGACGGCACCGGCCAGCGGCATGACTGACAAGACCACCCATTTTGGTTTCAGCGATGTGCCGGTAGAGGAGAAGGCACAGAATGTGCGCCGCGTATTCGACTCGGTTGCCGACAGCTACGATGCCATGAACGACCTGATGTCGTTTGGCATCCACCGTCTGTGGAAGCGCTTTGCCATCAACATGGCCAATATCCGACCGGGCCAGCGCATTCTTGACCTGGCCGGCGGCACCGGCGACCTGGCCCGGCTGATGGCACCCCTTGCCGGGCCGGAAGGGCACATTGTGCTGTCCGACATCAATGCCGCCATGCTGGCCAATGGCCGCAGTGCACTGCTTGACCACGGCATCAGCGGCAATGTCAGCTTTGCCCAGCTCAACGCCGAACAGCTGCCGTTTCCGGACAACAGTTTTGACCGCGTCACCATTGCCTTTGGACTGCGCAACGTGACCGACAAGCAGCATGCCCTGAATTCCATTGCACGCGTGTTACGCCCGGGCGGACAATTGCTGGTGCTGGAATTTTCCAGACCCGTCAGCGCCCTCAAACCGGCCTATGATTTCTATTCCTTCAGTATCCTGCCCAGGCTCGGGCAGCTGGTCGCACAAGATGCCGACAGCTATCGCTACCTGGCGGAGTCAATCCGCATGCACCCGGACCAGGAAACCCTGCAGGACATGCTGCAGCAGGCCGGCCTGGAACGCTGCGACTTTCACAACCTGACCGGCGGTATTGTTGCCATCCACCGGGGTTACAAGTTTTGAGCGCGTGCCGCACACAACAGGTGTATGCATGAAGCTGCCATCAGGGTTCCGACAGACACTGGAAGCAGCCCTGAACCGCTACCTGCGGCTGGATCCCGAGGCCACCGCGCGCATGGCCAGCCTGGCCGGCCGCTGTATCGCAATTGAATTGAGCGGCATCGACCTGACCCTGTTCATGCTGCCCGACGAACGGGGCATCCGCATACTGGAGAACGTCGACGTGGAGGACGGGGTCGATACCACGCTGCACGGCACACCACTGGCGCTGGCACGCCTCGGGCTGGGCGCCAACACCAGCAAGACCCTGTTCTCGGGTGACGTCACCATCAGCGGTGACGTGGAGACCGGTCAGGCCTTCAAGGCCATCCTTGATGATATGGACATTGACTGGGAAGAACAGTTGTCGCGACTCACCGGCGATATCATCGCGCATCAAGCAGGCAACGTGGCGCGTCGCACACGGCGTGTACTCAGCCATGGCAAGGTAACGCTGGAACAGGATCTTGGTGATTACCTAAGGGAAGAACTGCGTGTGCTGCCGGCGCGCGTCGAGGTGGAAAATTTCAGCGCCGACATCGATCGCATCCGCACCGATACCGACCGGCTTGCCGCACGTATCGGGCGACTGCAGAAAACCGTGGATGCATAACATGATCCGGCCTGCCCAGATTATTCGCCTGATCCACATAAACTTCGTGCTGGCACGGCACGGCCTGGATGAAATCATCCTTGCGACCCACCTGTTCCGGCCTTTCCGCTTTCTTTATTTCACTGCACCGTGGAACTGGCTACCACGCAAGCGCGGCCCGCGCGCGGTGCGCATCCGCCGTGCGCTGGAAGAGCTGGGGCCAATCTATGTAAAATTCGGACAAATCCTGTCGACGCGCCAGGACCTGCTGCCGGACGACATCGCGCTGGAACTCACCCGCCTGCAGGACGACGTGCCACCGTTCCCCGGCAGCCAGGCCAGGGCAAGCATCGAGGCCGCACTCGGTGCACCAATCGAGACCCTGTTCGATGAGTTTGACGAAACCCCGCTGGCCTCGGCGTCAATCGCCCAGGTACACACCGCCCGCCTGAAAGACGGCGCCGATGTGGTGATCAAGGTGTTACGCCCCAACGTAAGGGAGCACATCGAACGCGATATCAACCTGTTGTATACAGTGGCAGGCATGGCCGAGCGTTACTGGAAGGTTGGCCGTCGTCTGCACGCACGCGAGGTCGTCGCCGAGTTCGAAAAAACACTTTATGATGAACTTGACCTGCTGCGTGAAGCCGCCAATGCCTCGCAGCTGCGACGCAATTTCGCTGGCACCGACCTGCTGTATGTACCGGAAGTATACTGGGACTACTGTCGCCCGGATGTCATGGTCATGGAACGCATCTATGGCATCCAGATCAGCGACGTACAGGCGCTGCGCGACAGCAACATCGACCTGAAAACACTTTCTGAACGGGGCGTGGAAATATTTTTCACCCAGGTATTCCGGCATAATTTCTTTCATGCCGACATGCACCCGGGCAACCTGTTTGTCGGCGCCAACGGCCGCTACATGGCGGTCGATTTCGGCATCATGGGCACCCTCAACCCGGTCGACCAGCGTTACCTGGCAGAAAATTTCATGGCCTTCTTCAATCGCGACTACCGACGCGTGGCCGAATTACACGTGGAGTCACTGTGGGTACCGGAAGGCACGCGCGTGGATGAATTCGAATCGGCCATCCGCACTGTGTGCGAACCCATTTTTGAAAAACCGCTGAAAGAAATTTCGTTCGGCAACGTGTTGCTGCGCCTGTTCCAGACCGCACGCCGCTTCGACATGGAAGTGCAGCCACAGCTGGTACTGTTGCAAAAGACACTGCTCAACATCGAAGGTCTCGGCAGGCAGCTGTATCCCGAGCTGGACCTCTGGAAGACTGCCAAGCCGTTCCTGGAACGCACCCTCAGCGAACAGTTGGGAACACGTTCACTACTGCGCAATCTGAAAGACAGCGTACCGTCCTGGAGCAAGGTGCTGCCGGAGTTACCCGCACTGGCGCACAACTTCCTGGATCAGGCCAGTGCCGGCAAGTTGCAAATCGAGTGGACCTCTACCGACCTGAAGCGACTGCGCACCGAAGTGCACCGCGCCAACCGACGCACCATCAGTGCGGTCATCGGTACCGGCCTGCTGCTGGCGGCAGCGATCATCTACGGGCTGGACGGCTACGCTCCACTCATGGTGCTGGGCGCCCCCCTGCTGAGCTGGATCTGCGGCCTCACCGGCATCCTGTTGATGGCCTTCAGCTGGCCGGATGACAACAACGAACGCTGATCAGGCGTAGAAGCCGTGCCGCAGGATGATCGCGGCAATCAGAATCAACAGTGACAGTATCCAGAACGTCGTGTAGATGGTTACCGACTGGCGTGCACGACTCTTCTCCAGCCAGGTACGCGGCCGGACCCCCTTGAACAGGAACATCAGCTTGGCAGACAGGTTGATGCAAACAACATTGACTGCCAGCAACAGACTGGCGCCGAATGCGGCCGCCAGCTCACCGCTGCCCAGCATCATGCCGAGTGTGGCGGCAGGCGGCAATAATGCAACGGCAACCATCACACCCACCAGCGCACTGGAAAGACCGGTGATCATTGATAACACCGCCGCCGCACCGGAAGCCAGCGCCAGCACGACACCGGCCAGTCCTACATCGGTGCGCACCATAATCTCGCTACTGTGCAGATTACTTTGCCAGACAAAGCCGGTGATAATCGACATTATCAGCGTCAGTCCCAGGCCAGCCAGGTTGGTTTTCAGTGCCTGCCACATCAACTGGCTGTCACCCAGCGAAGTGGCAAAGGCCAGCGCGATGTTCGGCCCCAGCAGCGGGGCAATCACCATGGCGCCGACTATGACTGCCACGTTGTCCTCGATCAGCCCGATGCACGCCACCACCGTGGACAGGCAAACCAGCAACAGGAATGTGCTGTCGAGGCACGTATCACGCTGGATACGGTTGTAGAGTTCCTCGCGCGTCTGGCTGACACTGTCTGCACCCGGCTTGCCGTTTTCCGACTTTTCCTCGCGCCTGGGCAGCACTGCCTCGACCGGCTGGATAATGATGCGCGCGTCCTCGCTGGCACCCAGCACATTCTGCAGCGCATCGATCACTGCCTGGCGGGTGGCATCGTTGACCAGCATGCGGAGCACGCTGCGTTCACCTTCGCCCGGCGTGTTGAACCAGACATCGGCTACCTCATGCTGCTCGGCAATACCGAGCAGGGTATCGAGATGACCTGTGTCTGCAATGACTTCTATAATGCGCATGAATAAAAAAACAAACTGCGGCCGGCAGCCGTTACGGTCGCTGCAAGGCGTCTTCAACCTTGTCGCGCACCGGCTTGCCTTCCAGCACTTCAATCAGTTCCAGTGCGAAATCCATGGCCGTGCCCGGACCGCGTGAGGTGATCACCATACCATCCCGCACCACTGCCTGCTCACTGTAGCGAATTCCGGGGATACTCGAGACATCAATGGCACCGGGGAAACTGGTGGCCTGCTTGCCGTCCAGCACGCCGGCACGCGCCAGTACGCGTGGAGCGGCACAGATAGCCGCCGTGTATTGGCCCTTGTTCGCCATGCGGGTGACGCGCTCGATCACTCGAGCATCATTCATCAGGTGATCCGCACCCGGCAAACCACCCGGTAGCACGACCATGTCATAGTCCTGTGCAAGCGCCTCGTCCAGTGACATGTCCGGAAGCAAAACCGTGCCGCGTGAAGCCTGAACCGGCTGATCATCAAGACCGGCACTGACCACCGTGATACCGGCGCGCCGCAGCAGGTCGATGACCGTAACGGCCTCCAGTTCTTCACAACCCTGCGCTAGCGGGACAAGGACGTTTGCCATGCAAGTTGCCTGTCTTTTTGTAACTCGATCAACTGCGCGACTGGCACCAGCCGCACACCCGACCGGCCAAGCTGCTGCAGCTCCTCTTTCAGCACCTCGATTGTAGCAGGGTAGGGGTGCCCGATTGCCAGCGCGGTTCCATCGCGACGCGCAATCGCAAGCAGCCGCTGGAATTGCTGACGGATTGCCGGTGCCTCGGGTTCATTATCCAGAAACACGTTACGTTCACTGCTCGGGATGCCGAACTCGTACGCCATGCGCCTTGCCACCGTCGCACGGGTGGTGCGGCTGTCGATGAAAAACAGGTTGCCACGCTCACGCAGCGCCTGCATCAGCCAGCCCATGTTGCCGGGGTGTCGGGTGAGCAGGCTGCCCATGTGGTTATTCAGCCCGCTAACGTGGGGAATGGCGGAAAGATCACGTTCCAGGGTGGTGAGGTACTGCTGGCGCGTCATGTCCAGCGTCAGTACACCGGCCCCGTGGGTATTCTGTAGTGGCCCGCTAGCCTGCATCGGCAGGTGCAGCATGACTTCCTTGTCCCGGGCATGTGCCGCGCGCGCCAGTTCACGGGTAAACGGACCTTCGGGTAAAAACGCACAGGCCACAGGCCCCGGGAGTAACACGGCATGCTTGCCCGGCAACCGCTGGTTACCAAGATCGTCGATAATCAGGGCAATGGCGGGGACAGGGTTATCGGCTCCGGCGGCAAACGCGCCGGCCGGCAGCACGAACAATACGAACAGTACAGCACCCAGCCATTTACCTGCTGTGTGCGCCTGCACCCGCAACCCCGTGCTATTGCATACGCGCCTGCAGGATGGCAAGACCCTTTAGCAGGTTGAGTGCCTCGTACAGCATGTAATCATCTTTCAGTAACTTGCCTTTTTTATCCTTGTCGTCGCTTGCCTTGTCCTCAGCCGACTTCTTTCCGTTACCGTTATCAAGATGATTGGACAGGTTGGCTTCCTTGAGCGGCTCGATAGTACTGTCAACAGTATCCATTTTCACACGCTGCAGCTCAATGTCCGGGGTAATGCCCTCGGCCTGAATCGAACGTCCGGATGGCGTGTAATAACGTGCGGTAGTCAGCTTCAGTGCCGAATCGCTGCTCAGCGGCAAGATGGTCTGCACCGAGCCCTTACCGAAGGTCTTCGCACCCATAATGATTGCGCGCTTGTGATCCTGCAGCGCACCGGCAACAATTTCCGAGGCGGACGCAGAACCCTGGTTCACCAGCACCACCAGTGGCGCACCATCGAGGATGTCATCCGGCGTGGCATTGAAACGCAATTTCGAATCGGCTATGCGGCCTTCCGTGTAGACAATCATGCCCTTGGTCAGGAACGCGTCGGACACCGCCACGGCACCGTTCAACACGCCGCCCGGGTTGTTGCGCAAATCCAGCACCAGGCCGTCCAGCCCACCATCATTCTCTTTCTTGAGCTTGTTGATTGCATCCACCAGGTTGTCTGCGCTCTTGGACTGGAACTGTGAGATACGCAGGTAGCCATAGCCTGTGTCCAGCATTCGCGCACGCACGCTCTTGACCTTGATCACGTCACGCGTGATGGTTATCTTGAGCGGCTGATCGAGCCCCTCACGCACAATAGTCAGGATGATATCGGTGCCTGGCTCGCCACGCATGATCTTCACCGCCTCGCCAAGTGTCATACCCTTGACCGGGGTGTCGTCCAGGCGAATCACCAGGTCACCGGCCTGGACGCCTGCGCGTTGCGCCGGCGTATCGTCGATCGGCGCAATGACCTTGACGAACCCGTCTTCCATGCCAACCTCGATACCCAGACCACCAAACTGGCCCGTGGTGCCAACCTGCAACTCGGTAAACTGTTCTGCATCGAGGTAGGAGGAATGCGGATCAAGACCTGACAGCATGCCGCGGATGGCATTCTCGATCAGTTCCTTGTCATCGACATCGACGACGTAGTCATTCTTGATGCGGCCGAACACGTCACTGAAGGTGCGCAACTCCTCGACCGGCAGTGTCGCCCTGGCGGCATCCCGTTCTGCCAGGACACCGTGTCCGATCGAGACCAGCACGCCGGCCAGCAGACCGGTCATGAGGAGAAAAGAATTCTGTAGTTTAAGCTTCATCGTAAAATATCCATGGTACGTCAAGTGATTACAGGTTCGGGCGTCGCGAGGGATCCGCTTCCGTCGCAGGAAATGTCAACAATATCACAGCGTTGTTTGAAGCGGTATCGGCCACACAGGGAAAGGCTTGACCCATTGTGCAGCACCGAATCCAGTTATCAGACAGGCAATTACAGGATAAATTCAGCTAAACGCGGGATCGCCTAGCGGCCTGCGCGCTGTGCTGCCGGCTTGCCCTTGAGCCAGGCGGACGGATTGATCGGCTGACCGTCCTTGCGTAACTCGAAATACAGCCCGGTACGCAGCTGTCCGCCGCTGTTACCGGCCGCGGCAATCACTTCTCCCTGTGACACCCATTCACCAACTGCCTTGTAAAGGCTGCTGTTTTCGCCGTATAGCGACATATAACCCTTGCCGTGATCGATAATGATCAACAAACCGAAACCACGCAGCCAGTCGGCAAAGGCGATGCGGCCCTTGGCAATGGCATGCACATCCGTACCTGACGGGGTACTGATATGGACACCCCGGGCCTGCATCTTCCCGGCCGCCTGACGCGCACCGTAAGGCGTACTGATACGCCCGGCCACCGGCCACCTGAGCTGGCCCTTGAGCTTGTGTAGTGGCTTCTGGGCAGTCTCCGGCGGTGGAATATCACGCAAGGCCTGCTGCAGCGACAACAGCAGCTGCTGGACGCGCTGCTCATCCTGCTCGAGCCGCCCCAGTTCCATCGTCCCTGCCTTGAGTTGCTGCTGCAGCCCGGCAACGACACGGCGCCGGGTTTCCTGCTCCCGGGACAGGCGCAAGGATTGCTCCTGCTGCTGGACATGCAGGACCTCGATAGCGGCCTGCTGTTCAAGCAGTGCCTGCTCGGCCAGCCGCAGGCGCTCAAGGGTCGCCTGGAACTGCTCCATGCGCTGTGTGCGCGCCTGCGTAAAGTATGCCTGGTAGGTCATCATGCGCCCGACCACTGCCGGGTCATCCTGGTTCAGCAACAAGCGGATACGTTCCTGGCGACCACCCAGCCAGGCGGCACGCAACTCGCGCCCAAGTATCCGACTCATGCCGTTGAGTTGCATGCGCGCAGCACGGCGTTCGGTTTCCAGTGCCGCGAGTTTTTCCCCGGCCAGTTGTGCTTGCTGGCGCAGCTGCCGCAATTCGGCGCTGATCACGCCAATTGCCTTGTCGGTACGGGCCAGCGCCTCCTGCTGCGCATCGCGTTGTCCGCGCACCGATTCGAGTTCGTGCTTGAAGGTACTGATGCGCTCGCGCAATTCGCGCAGCTTGCCTGCCTCGATATCAATCTGGTTGGTCTCAGCACCAAGCGGACCGGCCGGTGACAACAGCGCGAGTAACAGAAACAGCTGCAATACACATGCGCCGCGTAACAGATAGGCTGCGCGGGGAACGCAGCACTGCTGTTCAGCCATGCAATTCCTCGTTGGCCGCCGGTTCACCGACCGACTCCTGGGCCGGTAACAGGGACACCAGCGGAGTGCCGGTCATTTCCGGCGGGATTTCCAGATTCATCAGGTACATCATGCTGGGCACGATATCCGACAGGGAACCGTGCTCCGACATCTGTGCCGCGCGACCGACGTAGATCAGTGGTACCGGGTTGCTGGTGTGCGCAGTATGCGGCTGCCCGGTTGCTTCATCCAGCATTTGCTCGGCATTGCCATGGTCGGCAGTAATCAGCATTTCACCACCGGCTGACTGCACTGCCTGCAACACCCGCCCCAGCGCACGGTCAATGGCCTCGATAGCCTTCACGGCAGCATCAAACTTGCCGCTATGCCCGACCATATCCGGGTTGGCATAGTTGCAGATAATCACATCATAGGTCCCGCTCTCGACGGCCTCAACGAGGTGATCGGTGACCTCGGCCGAGTTCATCTCCGGCTGCAGGTCGTAGGTTGCCACCATGGGGGACTTGACCAGGATGCGGTCCTCGCCCTCAAACGGCTCCTCGATACCTCCATTGAAAAAGAACGTTACGTGTGCGTATTTTTCCGTCTCGGCAAGGCGCAACTGGCGCAGGCCGTGCCTGGACAGGTATTCGCCAAACACATTTTTCAGGTACTCGGCCGGGTAGGCCACGTGCACGTCAAAGTCCGACTTGTACTCGGTCAGGCTGACAAATCTGCCGAGTTTCGGGCAGGCGTCGCGTTCGAAGCCATCAAAGTCATCCTCGATGAACGGCCGCGTGATCTGGCGTGCACGATCGGAACGATAATTCATGAATACGACGACATCACCGTCCTCGATTTTCACCGCCTGCGTGCCCTCGGGAACAATCGCTGTGGCCTTGACGAACTCGTCGCTCTCGCCGCGCGCATAGGCCTGTTCAAGCGCCTGCAGCGCGTCACCAACGACAAACTCCGACTTGCCCTGCGTGATCAGGTCATAAGCTGCCTGGATACGCGGCCAGTGATGATCACGGTCCATGGCATAGTAACGCCCGATCACCGAGGCGAAACGACCGCCCTGCAGCTTGTCGAACAGGTCCTGCATGGCACGCAGTGAGGACTCGGCACTGCTCGGCAGCGTGTCCCGCCCATCAAGAAAGGCATGCAGGTAGACATTCTTTGCACCGCGCTGCACGGCGAGCTCCACCATGGCGTGGATATGATCTTCATGGCTGTGCACGCCACCCGGAGACAGCAGGCCGAGGATATGCACAGCCTTGTCCGCCTCCATGGCCTGGTCGACTGCATCGGTCAGTGTCAGGTTGGTAAAAAACGAGCCGGTCTTGATGGCGCGGCTAACCCGCGTGAATTCCTGGTATACCACTCGACCGGCGCCCAGGTTGAGGTGACCGACCTCCGAGTTCCCCATCTGTTCGGCGGGCAGGCCCACGGCGGCCCCCGAGGTGCGCACCAGGGTATGGGGAAAGTCGTTCCACATGGCATCCCATACCGGCTTGTCTGCCGCTGCGATGGCATTGTGCTGTGGTGTCTCGCTGTATCCCCAGCCATCGAGAATCAGCAGAACCATGGGCCGTGCGGCTCCTTTTTGGTTCGAATTATGCTGTTGCTTTACACTCATAAGTCTCGAAAGAGTCTAAAAATAAGTCCAGATTATGCGCCATCATACACAGGCAGGTTTTTAATCGCAGGATGGCCGGGGCGCTGCCGGGAAACCGGATCAGGGTAGCCTGATCTTGCCTCTGGCCCAAATGGTTTATTATTGTATAATGTTTTAGTAATGAATGCAGTAGCCTACGGGCAGGATACGATTGAGGGCACAGGATGGCAGCAGGCAATGACACACTGATAACACGCGCGGAAGACATTGAGCGCGCCTCACGGTCACTCAAGGCGATGTCACACCCGCTGCGGCTAAAAATACTCTGTACCCTGGGCGAACAGGAGGTCAGCGTGCAGGATATCGTGGAGCGTGTCGGGACCTCGCAGAGCAATATCTCCCAGCACCTCGCCATCCTGCGTGACAAGGGTATCCTGGCCTCACGCAAGGACGCCAATCGGGTATTTTACCGTGTCGGTGATTCACGCACCCTGCGCCTGATCGGTATGATGCGCGAAGTATTCTGTACCCAACCCTGATCAAACAATAAACCCGGCCAGCCGGGGCCTGGCGTAACGCCCTGACAGTGACCACGCATGGACATCAACCAGCTTCTTGAATTCAGCAACAACCACATATTTCTGGTTATGGGGCTGTTTGCACTGCTTGCCCTGCTGGCCGCCGGCGAGATACGGCTGCGCCTGAGCGGAATAGCAGACATCGAGCCGCGCGCCGCAACACGCATGCTGAACGATCAAAACGCCATTCTGGTCGACATGCGCACAGACAAGGACTACCAGGCCGGGCATATTGTCAATGCGCTGCATGTGCCCACACCGGACAAGCTGTCAACACTGGAAAAGCACCGCGACCGGCCAGTCATCGTTTACTGCAACAGCGGAAAGCGCTCCATCGCCTTCAGCGGCAAGCTGCATAAGCAGGGTTTCGAATCCGTCTATAATCTCAGGGGTGGAATCCTGGCCTGGCAAAAGGCCGAACTCCCGCTGACCAGGACAGACTGCAAGTAACACACATCAAAAACAGCAGGCAGCAAAGGAATACACTCATGGCAGATGAAGATCTGGCAGCCCGGGAAACCGATCAGCCAAAACGACAGATCAACACCCAAAAGATCTATCTCAAGGACGTGTCCTTCGAGACCCCTAATTCACCACAGATCTTCGCGCTTGATTGGAAGCCGGAGATGACCATCGATTTCGGCTCTACCGTCCAGACTGTGGGTGATGATTTTTACGAAGTCATCATGAGCCTCACTGTAACCACCAAGACAGAAGACAAGACCGCCTACCTGGCCGAGGTCCACCAGGCCGGTGTTTTCATGATCCAGGGATTCGAAGAGGAAGAATTACAGCGGGCTCTGAATGTCGCCTGCTTACACAATATCTATCCGTACGCCTGTGCTGCGGTTTCGGATATCGTTTCAAAAGGCGGCTTCCCGCAGCTAGCGCTATCCCCGATCAGCTTCGAGAGTGTCTACCGACAGCGACTGCAGCAGGCAAAGGAAGAACAGCAGCCCGCTACAGAAGAAGACTGAGCAACGCGGCAATACGGGAACAAACACAGCAGAACCATGAACCGTGACGCGATATGTGTGCTGGGTGCTGGTTCCTGGGGAACGGCACTGGCCATCCGGCTTGCCACCAACAACAATACGACCTGCCTGTGGGGCCACGACCCCGCGTTCGTGCGCTCACTTGCCGCCGAGCGGCAGAATCGTGTTTTCCTGCCTGGCATCTCCTTCCCGACCAGCCTGGACATAGAAGAAGATCTTGCCAGCGCCGTTCAAACCGCCCGGGAAATACTCATCGTGGTGCCCAGTCACGCCTTTCGGGACGTACTGAACAAGGTCGCTCCACTGCTCGATCAGGGCACGCGCATCGCGTGGGCCACCAAGGGTCTGGAACAGGGCAGCGGCATGTTCATGAGCGATGTGCTGGAAGAGGTACTGGGCACACGCCATCCGGCCGCCGTGGTCTCTGGCCCGACCTTTGCACTGGAGGTCGCACGCGGGCTGCCGACCGCGCTGACGGTTGCCTCAACCAACCCGGTGTTTGCCAATGACATGGCGGCACGCCTGCATGGTGATTCCATGCGCGTTTACACCAGCGACGACATGCTGGGCGTACAGCTTGGCGGCACGGTGAAAAACGTGCTCGCCATTGCCTCGGGCATTACCGACGGGATGGAACTGGGCGCCAACAGCCGCGCAGCACTGATCACCCGTGGCCTGGCGGAAATCATTCGCCTTGGCGATGCCATGGGCGCACGGCGGGAAACACTGATGGGACTGTCCGGCGTGGGTGACCTTATCCTCACCTGCACCGACGACCTGTCACGTAACCGTCGCCTTGGCCTGGCGCTGGGCCGGGGTGAGGCGCTTGATCTCGCGGTTCGTGAAATCGGTCAGGTGGTCGAAGGCTTCAACACGGCGGGCGAGGTCGTGCAACTGGCACGCCGCTACCGCGTGGAGATGCCGATCTCGGAACAGGTGTATCGCGTGCTGCATGAGGGCCTGTCACCGCAAGCCGCCGTACAAAACCTGCTGGCACGCGACATCCGTTCAGAGTGAATCCTGCGCACCGGCAAAGCCCTGCTGGCGCCAGGCCTCATACACCAGCACCGCAACCGCATTGGAAAGATTGAGACTGCGGCTGCCTGGCAGCATGGGCATGCGCAGCATCGAGTCAGCACCCAGCCCGGCAAGCAATGCGGCTGGCAGGCCACGGGTTTCCGGCCCGAACAGAAAGGCATCGTTGGCCTGGTAACACACATCCGCGTAACTGCGTCGGCCGCGCGTCGACAGACCAAACAAACGCGCCGGCTGCACCTGCTGCACAAAGGACTCCAGCGTATCATGCTCGCGAACTGCCGCGAACTCGTGATAATCCAGCCCGGCACGGCGCAACCTGCGATCATCAAGTTCGAAGCCAAGCGGATGCACCAGGTGCAGGGTGCTGCCGGTGTTGGCGCAAAGGCGTATGATGTTGCCGGTATTCGGGGGAATCTCCGGCTGGTACAGTACGACGTGAAACATCTCTCAACCTTTCCCTGTGTGGTAACAGATGACTGAGGCGGACAGGCAAAAACTACACGTGGACTTCTGCGGCCTGTCGTTTGCCACGCCGCTGGTGCTGTTGTCCGGCTGTGTCGGCTTCGGCGAAGAATATACACGTGTTGAAGGCTTTTCCAATCGCGATGTCGGTGCTGTGTGCCTGAAGGGCACCACACTCAAGCCACGACCTGGCAACACGCCTCACCGTGTCGCTGAGACACCTGCCGGCATGCTGAATGCGATCGGCCTGCAAAACCCGGGCACCGATCACGTGGTGAACAAAATTTTACCGACGCTGGATTTCAGTGAGACGCGTTTTGTCGCCAACGTGTCGGGCTCCACGGTCGAAGAATACGCCGAGGTCACCCGGCTTTTTGATGACTCGCCCATCGACGCCATCGAAATCAACATCTCCTGTCCGAATGTGAAAGAAGGCGGTGTCGCATTCGGTAATGATCCGGACATGTCGGCACGCGTGGTCGCCGCCTGCCGTGCCGTAACAGACAAGCCGTTAATCACAAAGCTGTCTCCGAACCAGACCGATATCGCGGAAAACGCCCGGCGCTGCATCGATGCCGGCAGTGACGCATTTGCAGTTATCAACACCCTGATGGGGATGGCGATCGATATTGAATCGCGCAGGCCGGTAATTGGCAATAACCAGGGTGGCTTGTCCGGACCAGCAATAAAGCCGGTGGCACTGCTCAAGGTCCACCAGGTCCACCAGGTCTGCAAGCAGCACGGTATCCCGATCATCGGCCAGGGCGGTATCACCACTGCCACGGATGCCATCGAATTTCTCATCGCCGGCGCCAGTGCAATCGGTATCGGTACCGCGCTGTTCTACGATCCGCTGGTGTGCAAAAAAATCAACGCCGGCATCATTGACTACCTGCAACGCCACAAACTGGACAGCATCGCCCCGTTGATTGGCAGCCTCAGCCTTAACGGGGCAATGGAAACGGCTGCCTGTTGTGGCGGGTAAATCAATCAACGGGAGCTAGCACGTACCTGTCGGCATCAGTCCCTGCCGTTCATATCCAGTTCCTTGATCTTGCGTGTCAGTGTATTGCGGCCCCAGCCGAGCAGTTCGGCCGCATCCTGACGTCGGCCGCCGGTATGTTGCAGCGCGGTTTCGATCAGGATGCGTTCAAACGCCGGCAGCGCCTCGTCCAGCAGGCGCTTCGATCCATTGCCGAGCTGTTGTTGCGCCCACAATCGCAGGGTCGCCTGCCAGTCACCCCCGACAGCACCACCCTTTGCATCGCCCGGCAAATCACCGGGCAGGTCCGCGACGCGAATTTCCTGGCCCGGCGCCATCACTGTCAGCCAGCGACACAGATTTTCCAGTTGTCGTACGTTACCCGGCCAGTCCAGCGCACTCAGCGCTGTCACGACGTCAGGTGTCAGGGTCTTTGCCTCGACATCCAGCTCCGTTGCTGCCAGCACAAGAAAGTGCTGCATCAACAACGGTATGTCTGCACGTCGCTCACGCAATGCCGGAATCTGTATGCGAATCACGTTCAGGCGGTGAAACAGGTCTTCGCGAAAACGCCCGTCACGTACCCGTGTTTCCAGGTCCTGGTGCGTTGCGGCAATGATGCGTACATCAACTTTTTTCGGCGTGTGTGCACCCACCGGGTAAAACTCGCCATCGGCCAGTACGCGTAACAGGCGTGTCTGCAGTTCGGCCGGCATGTCGCCTATTTCATCCAGCATCAGCGTGCCGCCATTGGCCTGCTCGAAACGGCCGACACGCCGGCTTTGTGCGCCGGTAAATGCACCGCGTTCGTGTCCAAACAGTTCCGATTCCAGCAGGTCGCGCGGAATGGCCGCCATGTTCAGCGCCACGAAGGGTTTGTCCGCACGCGCACTGTGCCGGTGTAGCGCCAGCGCCACCAGTTCCTTGCCGGTACCCGATTCACCGTTGATCAGGACGGTGGCATTGGAATGTGACAGTCGTCCGATTGCACGAAACACCTCCTGCATGGCCGGTGCCTTGCCTATAATTTCCGGCGTTCCGCCTGCATCGCTGCTGGCCTCTGTGACCGGCTGCTGTGAACGGGCTTCCAGTGCACGACTGACCAGTGCGACTGCATCGTCCACGTCAAACGGCTTGGGAAGATATTCAAATGCGCCGCCCTTGTAGGCCGAGACCGCGCTGTCCAGGTCAGAGTGTGCGGTCATGATGATGACCGGCAGTTGCGGATACTGGCTGTTGATACGATCCAGCAACGCCAGCCCGTCCATACCCGGCATGCGAATGTCCGTGACAATCACCGCCGGCTCCTGACTTTCTATCGCGGCCAATGCATCATCTGCCGAGGCAAAGCTCATCACTGGCAGGTTCTCTGCCTGTAGTGCCTTCTCCAGCACCCAGCGAATCGACCGGTCGTCGTCAATAACATAAATTTCATTACTGTGCTGCATTCATCTCTTCCAGTGGTAACAGTATTGTGAAGGTGGTCTCGCCCGGTTGGCTCGCGCACTCGATCAGTCCGTGGTGCCGGCTGACCAGCGCCTGGGCAATGGAAAGACCCAGCCCGGTACCGTCACTGCGATTGGTGACCATCGGGTAAAATATTTTTCTGCGCAGGCCTTCCTCGATACCGGGGCCGTTATCAGTAATCTCGATGCGCGCAATCAGCCGGTGCTTGCGCGTACCAATATTGGTGTTGCGCCGTATGCGGGTACGCAACAGGATTTCACCCCGACCAGCCAGTGCCTGGCTGGCATTGCGGACAATGTTGAGTATGGCCTGGGTCAGCAGGTCGGGGTCGGCATACAGACTCGGAAGACTCGGATCATAATCCTGCAGGATCTGCAGGCTGTCACCGGCCTCTGCCTGCACCAGTTCGCGCACCCGTTCCAGCACCTCGTGAATGTTCACGGCACGCATCTCGGGCAGGTTGTTCGGACCCAGCATGCGATTCATCAAACCCTGCAGGCGATCCGCCTCGCCGATAATGATGCGTGTGTACTCCTTCAGCGCGTCGTCGGTGATTTCGCGCTCCAGCAGTTGTGCCGCACCACGCAGGCCGCCCAGCGGATTTTTTATTTCATGGGCCAGTCCGCGCACCAGCGCGCGCGTGGCCTCCTGCTGCGTGATCAGCAATTCTTCCTGCTCAACGCGCAATTGATGGTCTATCTGGCGCAACTCCACCTGTACGGTTGTTACCTCGCCACCTTCAACAACCGGGGTGAACGTGCAGTTCACGCGCAGGTCAGGCGCGTCCGGTAATTGCAGCTGGCAGCCGCGCTTGCTGATTACCTGCTGCGTGGTAAAGGCACCAGCCAGGTGCTCAACCAGTGTCTCTGCATTGACCACCAGCTCATGGATCAGGCGCCCACAGGTGTGCCGCGCACTGTGCGCCAGCATGACCTCACCGGCCTGGTTGATAAATATCAGCCGAAACTCGGCATCAAAGACCAGCACGGTCGTGCTCAGATTGTCGAGCACCCGCTCCGCGTTCGGGCAGCAAGATTCGCCTGTGTGCGTCATATCACCCACTGTTGCAAGAAACAAACCAACAAGGGGGGCCGCAGCCGGCTTTTACGTGGGAGAAATATTGCCTTGAAAAACATAAAGATAATCTCTCTCATGGCAACGGGAACAGGACCCGTATAAGACCAAGAGAGGATAGTATGCACCATCTTGGTGCATTTATGCCAGGTGGGCAGGGTTTAAGGGAGGGCGGGGTACTACAGGCGGCGTAAAAATTTAATTGGGAGCTCCATTGCCTGAACCGTTTCCATTGAATAGCGGGCTAGTGGGGTGCTGCCTCGACATATGGTGCAGGTGAATGGTCACCGGTTCGGCGCTGATGACCGTACCGCCCTCGGCATCAATAACTGCGGCAGAGATCGTATGCGTTCCCCGCTCGATATCACGGTAGGTGCGACTCAGGCGTGGCAAGGGCTTGCCATAGGCCTTGCCATCGAGGAAATACTGGATCTGGTGGCCACTTTTCGTCAGTAATGACGGCTCCAGTGCCACTGTCAGCGTAGCGATGCCCTGGTTATCCCAGATCGTTGCGTCATCTTCCGGCGCGGTGACTTTCAGGCTCTTGTAAGGCCCCTCGTCATCCTCCGTTTCGCCGACAGGTGTGCCACCATATTTCTCGACCACCCGTGAGGGTTTGTAGGTAGACAGGCCGGGCAGCTTGACGGGTTCGGCCCCCGCTGCGGGAACGTCCGAGAACACCACTTCGCCATCGGCATTGATGGACTTGTAGACATCCGCCTGCACCGCCTGTGCGAGCAGAAAAAGAAGGGGGAAAACGTATTTCATGCAATCACCTTAGCCATATCGTGCTGAGGATGCAATACAGCCCGTCGGGGCAATACGCGCGCCGGTCCGCACTGCAACCTACTCTAGAGACAACAATGGCCAGCGGGATGTTCCGCCATTGACGCATAAAAAAAGCGCCCCGGAGGGGGCGCTTTGATTACTGCTGTAATGTGCCTGTGAATCAGAGGCTGTAGTACATATCGAACTCGACCGGGTGGGTGGTCATGCGCAGGCGCGTGACTTCCTCCATCTTCAGGTCGATATAGGCATCGATCATGTCGTCACTGAACACGCCACCGGCAGTCAGGAACTTGCGATCAGCATCCAGTGCCTCCAGCGCCTGGTCCAGCGAACTGCATACCGTCGGAATCTTCCTTTCCTCTTCCGGCGGCAGGTCGTACAGGTCCTTGTCCATGGCAGGGCCTGGGTCAATCTTGTTCTTGATGCCGTCCAGGCCGGCCATCATCAGGGCCGCAAAGCACAGATAGGGATTGCCGTTGGAATCCGGGAAGCGCACTTCGACGCGACGTCCCTTCGGGTTGGACTCATACGGAATACGTACGGAAGCAGAACGATTGCGTGCCGAGTAAGCCAGCATCACCGGCGCTTCAAATCCCGGTACCAGGCGCTTGTAGCTGTTGGTGCTGGCATTGGTGAAGGCGTTCAGTGCACGTGCGTGCTTGAAGATGCCGCCGATGTAGTACAGCGCCTGCTGTGACAGACCGCCGTACTTGTTGCCGGTAAAAATGTTCTTGCCGGCCTTGGCCAGGGACATGTGTACGTGCATACCGCTGCCATTGTCGCCGACGATCGGTTTCGGCATGAAGGTCGCGGTCTTGCCATAGCCATGTGCGACGTTATGCACCACGTATTTCAGTATCTGGTTCTGGTCGGCACGACTTACCAGCGTGTCAAAACGGGTACCGATTTCGCACTGGCCGGCAGTGGCAACCTCGTGGTGGTGCACTTCGACCGGCACGCCCATTTCTTCCAGCGCGAGGCACATGGCGCCACGCAGGTCATGCAGTGAATCAACCGGTGGTACCGGGAAATAGCCGCCCTTGACGGTCGGGCGGTGACCGATGTTGCCGTCTTCATAAACACGCTCGGCGTTCCAGGACGCTTCCTCGGAATCGACCTTGCAGAACGAACCGCTCATGTCGGCACCCCAGCGCACATCATCCAGCACGAAGAATTCCGGCTCCGGGCCAAAGTAGGCGGTATCGGCAACCTTGGTGGACTTCAGGTAGGCCTCGGCGCGCTTGGCAATGGAACGCGGATCGCGGTCATAGCCCTTCATGGTGGTGGGCTCAAGAATGTCGCAGCGCAGGTTTATGGTGGGTTCGTCGCTGAACAGGTCCAGCACCGCTGTGCTGGAATCCGGCAGCAGGATCATGTCGGATTCGTTGATGCCCTTCCAGCCGGAAATACTGGAACCATCAAACATCTTGCCGTCCTTGAACATGCCGGTGTTAACCTGGCTGGCTGGCAGGGTGACGTGCTGTTCCTTGCCAATCGTGTCAGTGAATCGCAGGTCAACATACTTGATGCCGTTGTCCTTCATCATTTTCAAAACTTTGGTTGCAGACATTACAACTCCTCCAAAATTACTGCGCAAAAAAAATTACCCGCCATACCCGCTGCAAACGTCGCACGGCGGCCTAAAAAATCTCTCGATTCTTGTACTGCCAAGAAGCAGGAATTATGCCACGACGGAATTGAGCGGTATAAGCAAATATTTCACGGGGTTAGCTACCCTGATCGGGAACGGAATGCACAAATATGGTGCATTAAAGTCGGGAGTGCACCATGATAGTGCGCATTATGCGCTAAAATAGACGGCCACCTCGCCAATATCCTCGAGGCGCCCGGCCGCCGCACGGATCGATGCCGACAGCTCGGCAAGCTCGTCAGCCGAGCGCGCGCCGCCTTCCACGAACACATCCACGTGCACCTTGCCATCAAGATAGTGCAGCACCACCTTGTGAATGAGTGGCTCAAGCCCGAGCGGTTGCCACTCAAGGTACAGGCGCCGCAACACCTCGTCTCGTAGCGGCAGATGATGGCAGGGTGAGGCCAGCTCATCATCTTCCGGATCGATATGCACGGTGACATCTGCAACATGCTCCACCTCGTTGAGCAGCCGCTCGCGCACCCGCTCACCGATCTGGTGCCCCTCGGACACGCTCAGGGCAGGATCCACCAGGATATGCACGTCGACCAGCGAGTCGCTGCCACTGTAACGGGTACGCAGCATGTGACAGGCGCGCACGCCATTCACGTCCAGGATCATCTGGCGGATTTTCTCAACCTGTTCCGGCTCCAGCGCCGTGTCGATCAGTTCCATCAGGCTCTTCCACAACAGGTCCCAGCCGATCTTGGCAATCATCAGCGCTACCGCGATGGCACCCGCCGCGTCCAGCCAGGGGAAGCCGGCCATTGCACCACCCACGCCGAAGACAACGATGATGGAGGAGATGGCATCACTGCGACTGTGCCAGGCATTGGCATGCAGCATATTGGAACGCAGGCGTCGTGCCGCCTTCGCTGTATATTGGTAAATAGCCTCTTTCGAGGCCACCGATAACAACGCCACAACCAGCGCCAGCGGACCGGGATGCAACAGGCTGTCCGGTTCAAGGAGACGCAGGACGGCATCGACAGAAATGCCGACCGCAACAATGACCAGCGCGACCCCGAGCACCACGGTGGCAACTGTCTCGATACGTCCATGCCCGTAAGGGTGTTCGGTATCGGCCTCACGGTGTGCATGCTTGGCGGCAAATAACACCAGGAAATCGGTCGCCAGGTCCGACAGCGAATGCATACCATCCGCGATTAACGCCTGCGAACTGGCCAGTGTGCCAACCAGGATCTTGACCACGCCGAGCAACAGATCAACGACCGAACCAATCAACGTGACCTTGCGAATCTCCAGGTAACGCGCGTTGCGCGGATCAGGCAGATGCGTATGACTCATGTCTCTCCTTCCGTGTCTCCCACGCACAGGCTGATCACGATGTCGCGATCCTCGTGTCGGATTTCGCTGATCACATGCCCGTGCACGCGGCACCAGGCCGGGATGTCATGTACTACCCCCGGGTCCGTGCACAACACCTGCAACTCGTCTCCCGGCCGGCACTCCGCCACGGCATCCTGGGTGCGGATCACCGGTAACGGGCATAACAGATTACGCGCATCAACAACCCGTGCACTCATAGATACCAGTCCTGCGGAATGTCATCGACCGGCATCGGGACAACGTCCATACTGCGCATTGCACCTTCTCTCTCATTGATCTGCACCGTCACACGTTGCGCATCGCGCCCCTTGCTGAAGCGCGCTGTCAGGCGCGCGGCAAGCTCGATATCCTCTGCGCCCACCTCGCCATCCAGCAACACCAGCGGCCCGACATGGCTGGTCGGCAACAGGTGCACAAAACGTTTCCGATAACCTTCGAGAAAACGGTTCTCACCTTCTTCACGGCCGACAATCATTTTGAAGTGCGGACGCGGACGCAGGTGGCGACCAACCTTCAGCAGCATGATGTCGTCGAGTTCGTATTCCCTTGAACCGCGCGTCTTCCACAGGTCTTCCAGCTTTACCGAATACTGCCGGTCGGTCAGGAAACAGCAGCCACCGGCCGGTTGCGCAAAGTCCTCGAAGCCATAATGGGCCGCCAGTGCAATCTGCGGCTTGCGGGAACGACCATTGAAACCATGCAGCAGATCGCGGTCCAGCCAGCCTTCCTGTTCCGGCAAGGTCGGCGGCAGATTCTTTGCACACAGTGGTCGCACCAGCCGGTCTTCTGCACCGGAGTCGCGCGCCACCACCGGCATGGTGTCCTTGCGCTGTGACATGGGACGCTGGCCAACCACTTCTCCGGTAATAATAAAGTCAAAGCCGTGCTCAATCATCCATTGCCGCGCCTTGTTGACCATGAATATCTTGCAGTCGAGACACGGGTTGAGGTTGGCGCCATAACCGTGTTTCGGGTTGATGACCACATCCTTGTACTCGTCGATGATGTCGATAATGTGCAGCTTGATACCGAGCTGTTCGGCCGACCACAGCGCATTATTGCGTTTCGGACGCTTGCTGTCCTGCTTCCGGATAGCGTGCGTATGGCCCTCGACGCAGAAACCGGTGAAAAAGTTGATGCCCTCGACATGGACACCCTGCTCCATGACCACGCGCGCAGCCAGCAGTGAGTCGAGACCACCTGAGATCAGTGCAACAGCTTTACGGGGACCTGGCATAGCGAGGGGAAAACACGGGTTTGCGGAAATGACCGCATTCTACATTAATGCGGACAGCAGCGCGCAGGGCCGGGAGCTCAGTGGCTGCTGCGTGGACCAGGCGTTGGCGTGATGCTGCCGCCATCGCACAACTGCCGGTAGCAGCGCCGGCTGCCGGTTTCCTGCCAGAGTTCGAGCGCCTGGATTGGCGTCAGCAGGGCCTGCCCGCCCAGTCCACGCATGGCATGCAGAATATCCATCAGCACGATGAAGGCCTCGGAGATATTGCCATAGACCCGCGCCCAGCCGTGATCCAGCACGTCCGACAACTGGCGGTACGAGGCACGCCCGACATTGACGAAATAGCTGATGCGCACCAGCCTGCGCTCGGCAAGTTGCGGAAACAGTCCGGAGAACAACAGGCAGTGATCGCCCACATCGCGCAGCAGGTCAATTCGGTCGGCGCCCTGCGCCAAACAGGAATTCAGAAAGTCTTCGGCCATGATGCGCGCGGTACAGTGCGGTTTGTCGGCGAAACGCATCAACAGAAACACCAGGTAGCTCTCCAGCGCCTCATCAAGATTGCAGCCACAAGCGGCCTGGGCTTCCTGTACCAGGGCCTGCCACTGTGCAACGGATGTAGGTTCCAGAATGAGCCGCGTCATATCCTTCCTCCACCGGGATACAGGCTGGTTGTCGACCGTGTCCGCCCGGTACTTGAGTGCACGCATATGCAGCAGACTTCCGGCGCTACCGTAAATTCCCCTGCAGACCTCGGCCGGTCATTCAAATCTGCAGGTAAAACGCCAGCTTGGGAAATTCACAGACCACAGGCTATACTGCCGTGCCGGCAACCGCAGCGACCAGATACCGTGTCAGAAACACCAAAAACATTTCAGGGCCTGATTCTCGCACTGCAGCAGTACTGGGCCCGACAGGGCTGCGCACTGCTACAGCCCTATGACATGGAAGTCGGCGCCGGCACCTTTCACCCGGCCACCTTCCTGCGCGCCATCGGGCCGGAGCCCTGGCGTGCCGCCTATGTACAACCGTCACGACGGCCTACCGACGGCCGCTACGGTGAGAATCCGAACCGGCTGCAACACTATTACCAGTTCCAGGTGGTACTGAAGCCATCGCCACAAGACATCCAGGAACTGTACCTCGACTCGCTGCGCGAGCTTGGCATTGATACCCTGGTTCACGATGTACGTTTTGTCGAGGACAACTGGGAATCACCGACACTCGGTGCATGGGGACTGGGCTGGGAAGTGTGGCTGAACGGCATGGAGGTGACCCAGTTCACCTATTTCCAGCAGATTGGCGGACTGGAGTGCCGGCCGGTGACCGGGGAAATCACCTACGGCCTGGAACGCATCGCCATGTACCTGCAGGAAGTCGAGAGTGTATTCGACCTGGTCTGGACACAGGGACCAGACGGCCCGGTAACTTATCGGGATGTCTACCATCAGAACGAGGTCGAGATGTCAGCCTACAATTTTGAACAGGCCGATGTCGAAGCGCTGCTGCACAGTTTCGATATCTGCGAGCGCGAGAGCAACCGCCTGATCGAGGCCGGGCTGCCGCTACCGGCCTATGAAATGGTACTCAAGGCATCGCATACCTTTAACTTGCTCGACGCACGCAGCGCCATCTCTGTGACCGAACGCCAACGCTACATCCTGCGTGTTCGCGCCCTGTCGCGCCAGGTAGCCGAGGCCTATTATGCAAGGCGCGAATCGCTGGGCTTCCCGATGATGACGGGGGCCGTGACGTGAGCAACACACAGGACCTGTTGTTTGAAATCGGCACCGAGGAACTGCCGCCAAAATCACTTAAGCGCATGCGCGATGCGCTGCAGGCCGCCATCGACAGCCTGCTTGACGAGTGCCATCTCGCTCACGGCAACAGCAAGTCATTTGCAACGCCGCGCCGGCTCGCGGTACTGGTGCATGATGTGCCGCTGAAGCAACCGGACCGGGACGTCACGCGGCGCGGACCGGCACTCGCCACGGCCTTTGATGACGACGGCAAACCGACCAAGCCGGCTGAAGGTTTTGCCCGCTCTTGCGGCGTCACGGTTGATGAGCTTGACAGGCTGGAGACCGACAAGGGTGCATGGCTTGTCTATAACGCCAGCGAGACCGGCAAATCGGCAGCAGAAATTATCCCGGGCATTATTGAAAAGGCACTCAGGGCCATCCCCGTGGCGCGCCGCATGCGCTGGGGAGATTCCGACATTGAGTTTGTACGCCCGGCACACTGGATCGTGCTACTGCTGGGTGATACGCCATTACCGGCAAAATTACTCGGGCTGACGGCCGACCGTTATACACGCGGTCACCGTTTCCACCATAACGAACCCATCGCCATCGACACCCCTGCAAACTATGCAGAGCTGCTGCAGTCACGCGGTCACGTGATGGCCGATATGGAACAGCGCCATGACTCGATCCGCACCCAGGTTATCGAGGCCGGTGTGGCACTCGATGGTACGGCACAGATCGACCCTGATCTGCTTGATGAAGTGACTGCGCTGGTGGAATGGCCGGTTGCGATTACCGGCAACTTTGAGGCCCGCTTTCTGGAAGTACCTGCCGAGGCGCTGGTCTCCAGCATGCAGGATCACCAGAAATTTTTCCCGGTGACCGGCCCGGACGGTCAGCTGATGCCGAACTTCATTACCATCGCGAATATCGCAAGCCAGGATCCGGAACAGGTAAAGGCGGGCAATGAGCGTGTGATACGACCGCGCCTGGAGGATGCCGCTTTTTTCTGGGCACAGGATCGCAAGCAGTCGCTGGCCAGTCGTACCGAACAACTGGATAGCATGACATTCCAGAAACAACTGGGCTCTCTGGGTGACAAGCAGCGGCGCGTCGCGGCGCTGGCTGGTCACATTGCCACAACCCTGGGATTCGATGCGGCACAGGCAGAACGTGCTGCCGCCCTGTGCAAGTGTGACCTGGTCACCAGCATGGTGTTCGAGTTTCCGGAACTGCAGGGCATCATGGGTCGTTACTATGCGCAGCACGACGGCGAGGACGATGCCGTGGCAATGGCGCTGGATGAACAGTACCAGCCGCGCCATGCCGGAGATGAGTTACCGGCATCGCCGATCGGCCAGGCCCTGGCAATCGCGGAGCGTCTCGATACCCTGGTCGGCATCTTCGCCATAGGTCAGCCACCCAGCGGCGACAAGGACCCGTTCGCGTTGCGCCGGGCGGCACTCGGTGTCATGCGCATTGTCATCGAACAACAACTGGATATCGATCTGCGTGAGCTCATCGACCAGGCAGCCAGCCATTTCCCGGCCGACGTCAATGCCGGCGCCATCACCGATGCCTTGTTTGCCTTCATGATGGAGCGCCTGCGCAGCTGGTACCTGGACGCCGGTTACGAGACACCGGTATTTGATGCCGTACTGGCACGGCAACCGTCCCGGCCACTGGATTTCGATAGCCGCATGCAGGCCGTCAGGGCCTTCCGGGCACTGCCGGAGTCCGCCAGCCTGGCGGCCGCAAACAAGCGCATTCGCAATATCCTGCGCAAGGCGGAAACGGCGGTACCGAGCCAGTACCAGCAGGAGTTGCTCATTGAGCCGGCCGAACAGGCGCTCGCCGGCGCCATTACCACACAGGCCGAGGCGGTACAGCCGCTGTTTGCCCGGCGTGAATACACACCCGCACTGAGCCTGCTGGCCGGCCTGCAGGCGCCAGTGGACAGCTTCTTTGATGATGTCATGGTCATGGCCGATGATGCGGCGTTACGTGATAATCGTCTGGCGCTGTTGAATACCCTGTCGGCACTGTTCCTGCAGGTTGCGGATATCTCACTGTTACAATCATAGGGACATCGCTTCGGCGGTAGAATTTTTCGGAGCAAACAGCCAATGAATGATGCCGACTCCTACACACGCATGCTGGATGCCGTGCAGGCCTTTCACGACAAGCATGATTTCAAGAATACGGGTGGCGAGGACCTGGTCTACCGGGTCGCACTGATGGCCGAGGAACTTGGCGAGATCTCTGCCTGCGTCACCAAGGGCAAGGACAAGCATGAGCTGGTCGAGGAATGTGCAGACCTGTTCATCCTGCTGATGGGTACCGCGATTGCAGCAGACTTTGACCTGGCCGCTGCATTCTGGGACAAGATGAAAAAACTTGAACAGCGCGAATCCCGCACCATCAACGGACGCATTCGCGTTTCCGAATTCAGGGACAGCTGATGCAACTTGCCATCCTCGATCGCGACGGTGTCATCAACGAGTCATCGGATGATTGCATCCGGTCACCAAACGAGTGGCGACCGATCCGTGGCAGCCTGGAAGCCATTGCACGTCTGAACCGTGCCGGCTGGCGTGTCGTTGTTGCCATGAACCAGCCGGAGCTCGCCAGCGGGCAATGTGACCTGGATACGCTGGCACGCATCAATGAAACCATGCAGCGCAGCGTGAAGGCATCCGGTGGCGTCATCGACGCAGTATTTTTCTGCCCGCATGTTGCAAGGGACAACTGTAACTGCCGCAAACCGGCCCCCGGCCTGTTACTTGATATCGCCAGCCGCCTGCACATCAAGCTTGGATCGGTACCGGTAATCGGTGACTCCATCAATGATATACAGGCAGCACAGGCAGCCGGCGCCTTGCCGATGCTGGTAAAGACCGGCAAGGGATTTGGCACGGTCAGCCTGCCCGAACTGGACCCCGCCGTCCCGGTCTTTGATGACCTGTACTGCGCCGTCGAATCCCTGCTCGGCAGCACCGCCACATGACGCAGACCGAAAGTCACCCGCCCTACCTGGTACTCTGGCTGCGCTCGCTGGCTTTCTGGCTGGTGTTCCCGGTAACCATTGTCTGCTACGCCATCCTGTTGCTGTTCACTTTCCCGTTTACACTGCGGGTACGCTGGGCGCTGTTGCAAAGCTGGGTCAACTTCATCCTGTGGTGGCTCAGGGTCACCTGCAAACTGACTCACGAGATTCAGGGCCTTGAACACATTCCCGACGGCGCCGGCATCGTATTTTCCAAACATCAGTCCACCTGGGAGACCATCGCCCTGCAACAGATTTTTCCGTTACAGGTGTGGGTCGCCAAGCGTGAGTTGATGTGGATACCTTTCTTTGGCTGGGGACTGGCCCTGATGAAATGTATCGCCATCAAGCGCGGTACCGGCCGCGCCGCTGTCAGACAACTGGTTACCCAGGGCAAGGCACGACTGGAACAGGGTATCTGGATCGTCATCTTCCCCGAGGGCACGCGCATCCCGGCCGGGCAAAAAGGCCACTACCGCATCGGCGGCGCCATCCTGGCCGAGCACAGTGGCTTCCCGATCGTGCCCGTTGCACACAACGGCGGGGAATACTGGCCACGGCGCAGCTTCATCAAGCGCCCGGGGGTCATCCAGGTACGTATTGGCGCCCCGATCACCAGTAACGGCAAATCGGCACAACAGGTGCTGGAGGAAGCCGCCGACTGGATCGAGGCACGCATGGACGAGATCACCACGCTGAAATAGCAATACCACCAGCTAGCGCACCTCTCACGGTCCCCGCGCTGCAGAAGGCCCGGTGTTACCGTTGCTGACGTACCGGTGGGATGAAGAGCAAAAAAAATCCCCGGTCAACCAGTGGCCGGGGATTGAATTTACGGAGTCGAATACATCCGGTATTCGATGGTCACACCATACGCCCTGACGACTTACAGAATCCCTACACATTGGTAAACCAGGGGCTCGCAACAAGAGCTATATGCCGTGGCAGGGTTGGGTGGTTACCTCGCGAGGCGCTCAAAAATGAACCCCAAATATTGGGTATACAACAATTATTGTCTTTGATAGATTAAATTATACAGACAATACAATTAGATATAAATTTTAGCGTGTCACGCTATAGCCAAATCTGATAGATCGGCAGTCTGGAGGCCCTGCACCAGCCAAGCGGGCTAGACATCCAGATTGGACACCGACAGGGCGTTCTGCTCGATAAAGTCCCGGCGCGGCTCGACCTGGTCGCCCATCAACGTGGTAAAGATGTCATCCGAACCAACCGCGTCCTCGATCTGTACCTGCAGCAGGCGGCGCGCTTCCGGATCCAGCGTGGTTTCCCAGAGTTGGCCAGGGTTCATCTCACCCAGCCCCTTGTAACGCTGGATGTGCTGGCCGCGTCTGGCCTCGTCCATCAACCAGGCCAGCGCCTGCTTGAATGAGCTGATGCTAGCCTTGCGTTCCCCCCTTTCCACATAGGCGCCCTCGCTGAGCAGTCCGTCCAGCTGCCGGCCCAGTGCAGCGATTTGCTGGTACTCGGCACTGCTGAAAAACTCCTGTGTGAAGGTTTGCTCGCTGGCCACAATCCCGTGTGTCCACTTGCCCATGGAAACGGCTTCGCCTTCCGCGTGCTCGATTACGCTGCTTTGATAGCGCTGACCACTACCCAGTTCGGCGTTGATGCGCTCCACCAGTTCGGCAAACCAGTCAGCCATGACATCCTTGCCGGGCAGCGTTGCCGCCTCCAGCGCCGGCATGTAAATCATCTTTTCCAGCACCTCGGGGTTAAAGCGGCGCGCCAGCCGACGGATGGTCGCCATGACCGCCATGTAATCGTTGGCCAGGTTCTCCAGTGCCGGCCCGCTGACGGGCGGCGCATCCGGGTTGACGTGCAGGTGCGCCTTGCTGATCGCCGCTGACAGCAGCATCGCATTTAGCGCGGGATCGTCCTTAACATATTGTTCTTGCTTGCCTTTTTTGATTTTATAGAGTGGCGGCTGGGCGATGTAGACATAACCCCGCTCGATCAGCTCCGGCATCTGGCGGTAAAAAAACGTCAACAGCAATGTGCGTATGTGGGAGCCGTCCACATCGGCATCCGTCATGATAATAATGCGGTGATAGCGCAGTTTGTCGATATTGAATTCCTCACGGCCAATGCCACAACCGAGCGCGGTGATGAGGGTACCGACCTCTACCGAGGACAGCATCTTGTCGAAACGCGCCTTTTCCACATTGAGGATCTTTCCCTTTAGCGGCAGGATCGCCTGCGTGCGTCGGTCACGGCCCTGCTTGGCAGAGCCGCCGGCTGAATCACCCTCGACCAGGAACAGCTCGGACAGGGCCGGATCACGCTCCTGGCAATCAGCCAGCTTGCCGGGCAGGCCCGCGATATCCAGCGCCCCCTTGCGCCGCGTCATCTCGCGCGCCTTGCGTGCCGCCTCGCGCGCGCGCGCCGCATCGATGATCTTGGAGGTAATCGCCTTGGCCTCGGCCGGGTTTTCAAGCAGGTAGTCCTGGAATCTTTCGCCGACGACGGACTCGACAATGCCCTTAACCTCGGAGGACACCAGCTTGTCCTTGGTCTGGGAGGAAAATTTGGGGTCCGGGACCTTCACAGACAGCACGGCAGTCAGGCCTTCACGCGCATCATCGCCGGTGGCAGACACCTTGGCCTTGCGCATCATGCCTTCCTTTTCCATGTACTGGTTCAGGGTGCGCGTCAGGGCACCGCGGAAACCGGCCAGGTGGGTGCCCCCGTCTCGCTGCGGAATATTGTTGGTGAAACAAAAGATATTTTCCTGGTATGAGTCATTCCACTGCATGGCCAGCTCGACACCCACACCATCCTTGTCACCGGAGAAATAAAACACCGTCGGGTGCAGCGGAGTCTTCTTGCGATTCAGGTGCGCCACAAAGGCCTGGATACCGCCCTTGTACTCAAAAACATCTTCCTTGTCGGTGCGCTCATCAGTCAGACGGATGCGCACGCCGGAATTCAAAAAAGACAGCTCTCTCAATCGCTTGGCAAGAATATCATAGTGATACTCGGTGCCGGTAAAGACCTCCGCACTGGGTTTGAAGTGAATTTCTGTACCGGTCCGGTCAGTCTCGCCCGACTCGGCCAGCGGGGCCTGTGGCACCCCCATAAGGTAATCCTGGGTGTGGATGTGGCCATGACGGTAAATGGTCAGGCGCAGGGTTTCAGACAGGGCATTGACGACGGAAACCCCCACGCCATGCAGACCACCGGAGACCTTGTAGGAATTGTCATCGAATTTGCCGCCGGCATGCAGCACGGTCATGATGACCTCGGCAGCGGACACCCCCTCTTCCGGGTGGAGATCGACCGGGATACCGCGGCCGTTGTCGGTGACACTGACCGAATTATCGCTGTGCAGGGTTACGCTGATTTCACTGCAATGTCCGGCCAGCGCTTCATCGATGGAATTATCAACCACCTCAAACACCATGTGGTGTAAACCGGTGCCGTCATCGGTATCGCCGATGTACATGCCCGGCCGTTTGCGCACGGCATCCAGGCCCTTGAGGACCTTGATATTGGATGAATCGTATGTGTCTTCAGTGGCCATCGTGGTCCCTCGTATGCAAGCGCGCCATTATAGCACCTCCCGGATATTGCCATGTTCCACGTGGAACCGTGCCACACTCTGCCAGTCCGACACCGCCACCCGGTCACCCTCAATAGCAGAAACAAACACCTGGGCATCCAGCTCACGTAGCGCCTGCAACACGCGCCGCTGGTGATCGTCATCCAGCTCGCTACCCAGGTCATCGAGTAAAAAGGCCCCTGGCGGCGACTGCCGCTCCTGCTGCAGGCGCAGTTGCGCCAGCAGAAAGGCCACCAGCACCGATTTCTGCTGGCCACGCGAGCAGTGTCCGGCCACATCGTTACCATCGATCAGCAGCCGGAAATCAGAGCGGTGCACCCCGTAACGGGTGTAACCGTGGGCCCGGTCCTTCTCAAGGGCGCCGGCCACGGTTGCGGCCAGCCCGGCATGGCCAGGCCAGCCCGGCAGGTAGTTCAGCTCGATACTGGCGCCCGGCAACAACTGCGCGACCTCCTGTGCCAGCAGGACTTCGAAACGCTGCAGGTAGCTTTGTCGCAAATCGTCGATCTGGGCAGCCGTCTCAAGCAGTTCGCCGTCCCAGCTGGTAACAAGGCTGGTATGGGCGTGGGTCCGCAAGGCAGCGTTGCGTTGCCGCAGGATGCGTGTGTAGCGTTGCCAGACATCACGGTAACCCTGTTCCACGTGGAACAGGGCCCAGTCAAGCAACTGGCGACGGTAGCGCGGCCCCCCGTTCAACAGGTTCGGCGTATCGGCACTCAATACCTGGACAGAAAAGCTGCCGGCCAGGTCCGAGAGCCGGCGCACCGGTTCACCGTCCAGATGCACAGTCAGTGCTGAACGGCTGCGCTCGATACCGACCGGGAGTGACTGTCCTGCCCCCCGGCTTAACTTTCCCACCAGGCGGTAGCAGGACTGGCCATAGCGTATCGGCTGTTCTGGCTGGCGGGTTCGAAAGGAACGCACGCGCCCCAGGCAATAAATGGCTTCCAGTAAACTGGTCTTTCCGGAGGCGTTCTCACCTCCGATCAGGTTCAGGCCCGGGCTGAAGGTAAGTGAGGCCGCCTCGATATTGCGAAAGTCGACGATTTCAAGGGTTTGCAGTCCGCGCTGTGACAGTAGCGCGGGTGCGCCTGATGCGATCTTGGCAGGTGCAGGCATCAGCGCATGGCCTGGGGAGCCGGCCCTACAGCCGCATCGGCATTACGACGTACCGACAGTCCTCTGCTCCAGGCTGGTGAATTAATGCGCTGCTGTTGGCATCACTCAGAAAAATTTCCACATCGGTGGTATCGAGCGCGTTCAGCACATCCAGCACATAGGTCACATTGAAACCGACCACCAGGTTTTCATCCTTG
>Ga0224514_10000086_pt1 | contig 33812 bp, 46 predicted proteins | sample SF_May12_sed_USG_3_FD_169107 | JGI IMG/M metagenome (GOLD analysis project Ga0224514, IMG submission 169107) | Sediment microbial communities from San Francisco Bay, California, United States - SF_May12_sed_USGS_24 | ecosystem: Environmental > Aquatic > Marine > Sediment | place: USA... | reverse complement strand
CTCCCAGGCCACCGCCACCGCGCCCAGCGCAATGGCCTGGCGCGCGTGCTGCATGCCGTGTGTCCGGGTACCGGCTACCGCCAGGAACAAATCACCCGCCTGCACCTTGCGACTGTCCAGCGCCAGCCCGGTCACCTTGACATCGGCACGCACCGCCGGACCACAGAAGTCTTGCAGCAATCCGGCCAGGGTATGTTCTACCAGCATGTTCTCGGCCGTCATCATGCAGGCTCCTCCCCGTCGCCGCGCCGTGTCTGCAGCAATGGCACGTTATCGGGTGTCACTGCCAGCAGGCGTAGCGCACCCGCCATGACGCGTGCGAACACCGGTGCCGCGACCTGGCCACCGTAATATTTTCCGTTAGCCGGCCGGTCGACCATCACCACCATCACCAGGCGCGGGTCGCTCACCGGCGCCATGCCGGCAAATACCGACAGGTACTGGTTGTCCGAATATCCGCCGGCCACCGACTTGCGTACCGTGCCGGTCTTGCCCGCCACGCGAAAACCGGGAATGCGCGCCAGTGGTGCCGTGCCGTCCGGGCCTACCGCCTGTTCCAGCATGCTGCGCACCTGCTGTGCAATCCGGGCCGGCATGACGCGATGCTCTTCCGCCGCCTCTGCACCGTGCAGGAAACTGATGGAACGCTTGACGCCATCGGCCGCCAGTACTGCGTAGGCCTGTGCCAGCTGCAGCGGCGTTACCGAGACTCCGTAACCAAACGACAGCGTTGCCGTCTCGATGGCATTCCAGCCAGCGTAATGTGGCAGCAGGCCGGATGCTTCACCGGGGAAGCCGCTAAAGGTCTGCACACCAAAACCCATGTCGGACAATTGCGTCCAGATTTCCTCTGCCGGCAACGACAGGGCAATTTTTGCCATGCCGACATTACTCGACTTGCGGATGACGCCAGCAACATCGAGCTGACCGTAATCATGCACATCACGCACAGTATTTACGCCGACACGCATCCAGCCCGGCGCTGTCGAAACCGGTGTGTTTGGCAGATAGCGTCCACTCTGCAGCGCGGTGGCCACGACAAACGGCTTCATTGTGGAGCCCGGCTCAAACACGTCGGTCACTGCGCGGTTGCGCATATCGTTACTGCGCAGATTCTGGCGGTTGTGGGGGTTGAATGACGGCTGGTTCACCATCGCCAGTACTTCACCACTCTTGACGTCCAGCACGACAGCAGATGCGGTCTGCGCCTTATGCTCCTGCAATATCGCCTTGAGTTCGCGGTAGGCAAGATACTGTATACGCCGGTCGATACTCAGTCTGAGATCCTTGCCGGGACTCGGACGACTGATGCTCTCGACATCCTCGATGATATGACTCTTGCCGTCCTTTATCACGCGCTTGGCGCCGGGCTCGCCTTTCAGCCAGTCCTCGTAGGCCAGCTCCAGTCCTTCCTGTCCGAGATCGTCGACATTGGTAAAACCGACCACATGCGCCGCAATCTCGCCATCCGGGTAATAGCGGCGATATTCGCGCTGCAGATAGACACCGGGAATATCCAGCGCCTCGACCTCTGCCGCCAGTGCCGGGTCAACATGGCGACGCAGGTAGATGAATTCACGATCCGCACGACTGGCCAGCGTACTTTTCACGCTGGCATGTTTAAGTGACAGCAGGCGGGTCAGCTCGGGGATGCGCTGCTGTTCATCGGCGAGTTCCTGCGGATTCACCCACACCGATTCCACCGGCGTACTGATCGCCAGCGGCTCGCCGTTACGGTCCTGTATCATGCCGCGATGCGCCGGCAGATCGACCACGCGCAGGTGACGCGCCTGGCCCTGGGTCAACAGGAACTCCTTGTCGAGCACCTGCAGGCACACGGCCTTCCAGACCAGCAGCATTGCCGCCAGACCCATACACATCAACAGGAATAGCCGGCGGCCCTGGTAGCCTGTCTGCTTATGTGCACGATTCATGGTTTGACGATCACCATATTGTCAGCCGACAGGTTCACCATGCCCAGTTCTTCGCGTGCCTTGGTTTCCACCTGGCCCTGCGTGGTCAGGGTGCCCTGCTGAAGCTGCAGCTGCCCCCACTCGATGTCCATGTTGTCGCGTTCCTTATCCATCGTCTGCAACTCGATAAACAGCTTGCGCCACTGGTGCTTCGCGTAAACCACGCCGACCGATGACACGAGTACCAGTGCAAGCAGGATCAGGACACCACCCGGCTTCGGGTTCATTGCAGCCGCTCCGCAACCCGTAACACGGCGCTGCGCGCCCTGGGGTTGCTGTCAATTTCGGCCTCACCGGCACGAATGGCCTTGCCAACCGGCCTGAGGCGGGGCTGGTAATCCATGCCCGCCAGCGGAAATTCCGGCGGTGCCTGCTCACCACGGTACTCGTCGCGGATAAAGCGCTTGACGATGCGGTCCTCCAGTGAATGGAAGCTGATCACCGCAAGGCGTCCACCCGGCGCCAGTGCGTCCGGCACCTGTTCCAGTACCGCGCGCACATCATCAAGCTCACGATTGATAAAAATACGGATGGCGAGAAAGGAGCGGGTGGCTGGATGCTTGTTCTTTTCCCTTGATGGCGCGGCAGCTGCAATCAGCTCCGCAAGCTGGCGCGTGGTCTGCACCGGTGCCTCGCTGCGGGTACTGACGATTGCACGTGCAATACGCCCGGCAAAACGTTCCTCGCCCAGCGTGCGCAACACCTCGCGAATTTCGCGTTCACTCGCCTGCTGCAACCATTGCGCGGCACTGATCCCGGAGTCCGGATCCATGCGCATGTCGAGCGGGCCATCTGCAGAGAAACTGAAGCCGCGAACAGGGTCGTCAAGTTGCGGTGAAGAGACACCGAGGTCCAGTAGCAGGCCATTTACCCGGCCTTGCAATTGTCGCTGTGCAAGCAGCTGACTCAGCATTGTGAAAGCACCCTGCTCAATTTCAAATCTAGGATCATTGCCAAACTGCATTCGTGCCGACTGTACTGCTTCCGGGTCCTTATCCATGGCCAGCAGTTTTCCCTCTGGGCCTAACTGCGCAAGAATGGCAGCCGCATGCCCGCCACGGCCAAAGGTTCCATCCACGTACACGCCATCCTTCCTGATCGCCAGCGCTTCCAGCACCTCGTCGAACAATACCGGTTGGTGTGTGTATGCCTGTTCCACCGACGATCAAATCGTCAGTGATTCCAGCGAATCCGGCATATCGCCGTCATCACCGTTTCTTGCCAGGAATTCAGCACAGTCTTTTTCCCATGCCTCTTCGTTCCATATTTCAAATTTGTTACCGAGGCCGACCAGCACCACGCGTTTGCCAAGCCCGGCAAAGTCACGCAAGCGCGGAGGCAACAACACACGCCCGTTCTTGTCCATTTCCAGTTCGGAAGCATGGCCAAGAAACATGCGTTGCAGTGTGCGGGTGCGTCTGTTCAGGTTAGGCAGACGGACGAGCTTGCGTTCGATCTCGTCCCAGTCCGGAAGGGGGTACATCATCAGGCAGCTGTCATCATGAACGGTCACCACCAGCTGGCCTTCACAGCGCTCCATGAGGTCAGTGCGGTACCGGGTCGGAAGCGCCAGGCGGCCCTTCGCATCCAGGTTGACCGTGTTACCACCTTTGAACAATCCCGCCCCCTTATTCTCCCAAGGAACCCAGAAATTACCACTGAGCCCCACTTCGCGACACTATAGGGAGTGAGGGGGTTGTCGTCAAGCAGAATTCGCTAAAAATCTCCACTCGGACAGTAACTTAGGCCAAAATCCAAAATTTGCCGTAAAGTCAGAAAACATATAAAACGAAATCAAAAGGTTGCCAAAAATACCTCTCGTAAGTTGGCAACTAGGCCCAGATTTTCATGCTTTTTGGTCACGGGCGGCACCGGAGCATGGGCCGCAAACGCCCATTATACGCTTTTTTGTAACCCAATATGTTGGGATGAGTATAAATAGAACCAGGCAGATATGGGATTCGGAGCAAGCTTGCTGGCACCGAATCGCGCCTGCAAGGCGCTCCTACAGGTGTGTCCTGGTGTGCAGGAGCGCCTTGCCGGCGCGCTGCCCCCCATAAAAAAAGGCCTGCATTTGCAGGCCTTTTCGAATCAGCTATCGAGGCAGGCTCAAAACGGGATGTCATCGTCAAACTCGCCACCCGCTTCCGCAACCGCCGGTGCCGGCGTACGCGCAGCCGGCGCATCACCGGAGGAGAACCCGGCACTGCCACCACCCCCGCCGCGACTACCCAGCATCTGCATTTCATTGGCGACGATTTCGGTGGTGTAACGGTCGTTGCCGGCATTGTCCTGCCACTTGCGGGTCTGCAGCTTGCCCTCGATATAGACCTGCGAACCCTTCTTCAGGTACTCGCCGGCGATCTCGCCAAGGCGGCGGAACATCACCACGCGGTGCCACTCGGTCTTTTCCTGCGTCTCGCCGGTCTGCTTGTCTTTCCAGGATTCCGAGGTGGCGAGGGTGATATTGGCTACTGCATTACCATTCGGCATGTAGCGGACTTCCGGGTCCTTGCCCAGGTTACCGACCAGAATGACCTTGTTGATTCCTCGCGCCATGATGTTCTCCTGTTTCTATTATAGGTTGAGCGCTGCGCCGGTAGTGTGTGCGTTGCGGCGGCTGCGGTGGCCCTATTCTATGCGAAGGCCGGTTGCGGTTCTATTGGAATTCCCACCCGGATTACCCGGCTGCGGGTAGGGGATCAGCGCGCCCTGCCGTCAACAATCACGGCAGCGTTGATTCATCGAATATCCGCTTGTCGACCTTCAGGTAGGCCACGCCCTCTTCCGCCACCACCACGACCTCGGCCACGCCGGCCAGGCCGCTCAATTGCCGGGTCAGGCGATCAACTTCCGCGTTACCGGATACCCCGGTGCGGTAGATTACGTTACCCAGTTTTGCCGGCGGGGCCATCGAGGCCGCCAGCAACAGCCAGACCAGCGCGCCCCCGGCAGCGCAGACAAACACGCTGTGCAGTCCGAACTGACCATGCAGCCAGCCACCCAGCGCACCGCCGAGAAAGGCGCCGAAGAACTGTGAACTGGAATAGAAACCCATCGCGGTGCCGCGGCAGTCGGCCGGCGCCACGCGCGAGACCAGTGTCGGCAGCATCGCCTCCAGCAGGTTGAACGCGGTGAAGAACACCAGCAACAGCCCCACCACGCTTACCGGCGTCACCGGCACCAGGTACAGCCCCAGTTGCGCCAGCATCAGCAGCGCGATAGCGCCCAGAAACACCGGCTTGATATGGCCCCTGCGCTCCGCCTGGATGATAAACGGCAACATTGCCAGCACCGAGAACACCAGTACCGGCAGGTAGACCTGCCAGTGCCTGGCAGCCGCAATACCCGCCTCGTCGCGCAGTACCAGCGGAACGACCACGAACGTTGCCGTGATGATGGCGTGCAGCAGCAGGATGCCGAAATCGAGTCGCAACAGTTCGGCGTGCCGCAGCACGCGGCCGAACTGGGCCGGGATCGCCTCCGACTCGCGGTGGATGCGTGTGTGTGCCGGCCGTGGCACCACGAAGGCCACCACCAGGATGCCGGCCAGCGCGAGGATGGCAGTCAGGCCAAAGATGCCGGGCACCCCAACCCACTGATTCAGCACCGGCCCGAGGATCAGCGCAACGGCAAACGACAGCCCGATGCTCATGCCGATCAGTGCCATCGCCTTGATGCGGTGTTCCTCGCGCGTGAGATCGGCGGTCAATGCCATGACGGCAGCAGCAATGGCACCGGCCCCCTGGATGGCCCGGCCGAGGATAATGGTGTAGATGGAGTCGGCGTCAGCGGCAATCAGGCTGCCGGCGGCGAACACCAGCAGGCCGCCGATGATGACCGGCTTGCGCCCGATGCGGTCAGACAGTAATCCGGCCGGGATCTGCAGCAGCGCCTGGGTGACACCATATATGCCGATCGCCAGCCCGGTCAGCGCCGGGGTCACGCCCTCCAGATCGGTGGCGTACAGGGCAAATACCGGCAGGATCATGAACAGGCCCAGCATGCGCAGGGCGTAAACACTTGAAAGAGAAAGGGCTGCGCGCAATTCACTGCGACTCATGCCACTGCCACGCTCACCCGTCTGCTTCACAATCTGTCTATCCATTTGGCTGTCGTTGCGAAAACGCCGTATATTAACAGGTTGGCCGACCAGACATAGCGATTCATGGACACCATTCATATCCGCGGTGCGCGCACCCACAACCTGAAAAATATCGATCTCGATTTGCCGCGCGACAAGCTGATCGTGATCACCGGTCTGTCCGGTTCCGGCAAGTCGTCGCTGGCGTTCGACACTATCTATGCCGAGGGCCAGCGCCGCTACGTGGAATCGCTGTCGGCCTACGCGCGCCAGTTCCTGTCGATGATGGAAAAGCCGGACGTCGACCACATCGAGGGCCTGTCGCCGGCCATCTCCATCGAACAGAAGTCGACCTCGCACAACCCGCGCTCCACGGTCGGCACCATTACCGAGATCTACGACTACCTGCGCCTGTTATACGCACGCGTCGGTACACCACACTGCCCGGACCACGACACGGTACTGGAGGCACAAACCATCAGCCAGATGGTCGATCATGTACTGGCGCTGCCGGAAGGCAGCCGCCTGATATTGCTGGCGCCGGTGGTGGAGGCGCGCAAGGGCGAACACGTGCAGGTGCTGGAAGAATTGCGCGCGCATGGCTTTATCCGTGCACGCATCGATGGCGAGATTCATGAACTGGAGCAACCACCGAAACTCGACCTGCGCCGCAAACACGTGATCGAGGCAGTGGTCGACCGCTTCAAGGTGCGCGACGGCCTGCAACAGCGCCTGGCAGAGTCATTCGAAACCGCGCTCAACCTGTCCGACGGCGTGGCACGCATCGCGTGGATGGACAAGCACGATGCTGAGGAGATCCTGTTCTCCGCAAAATTTGCCTGTCCGCAATGTGGCTATTCCATTACCGAACTGGAGCCACGGCTGTTCTCGTTCAACAACCCGGGCGGCGCCTGCCCGGCCTGTGATGGCCTGGGTGTGCGCCAGTTCTTCGACCCGGCACGCGTGGTCGGCCACCCCGAGCTGAGTCTCGCCGGTGGGGCGGTGCGCGGCTGGGATCGCCGTAACGCCTATTATTTTCAGCTCATCACGTCACTGGCGGCACATTACGACTTTGATATCGAGACCCCGTTCGAGGGACTGCCGGAGAAAATACAGGACATCATTCTGCAAGGTAGCAAGGGCGAATCAATCTGCTTTCATTACCTGAATGAACGCCGTGGCGCCGTGGAACGCAGGCACCCGTTCGAGGGCATCATCCCGAACATGAAGCGGCGTTACCATGAAACCGAGTCCAGTACGGTACGCGAAGAACTGGCCCGTTACCTCAGCCACCAGTCCTGCCCGGACTGCAACGGTGCACGGCTCAATCGCTCGGCACGCCATGTCACCGTGGCCAATCAAACCCTGCCGGAAATTACCGCATTACCTGTCGGCGCCAGCCGCGAACTGTTCGGCAAACTGAAGCTGCAGGGACGACGCGGTGAGATCGCCGGCAAGATTCTCAAGGAGATCAACCTGCGGCTGGAGTTCCTGGTCAACGTGGGACTCGATTACCTGTCGCTGGAACGCAGTGCAGAGACACTGTCGGGCGGCGAGGCGCAACGCATTCGCCTTGCCAGCCAGATCGGTGCAGGACTGGTCGGGGTGATGTACGTGCTGGATGAACCCTCCATCGGCCTGCACCAGCGAGATAACCAGCGCCTGCTGGCCACGCTCGACCACCTGCGCGACATCGGCAATACCGTCATCGTCATCGAACACGACGAGGAGGCGATCCGTTCCGGCGACTACGTGGTCGATGTCGGACCGGGCGCCGGCGTACACGGCGGACACATTGTCTCGCAGGGCACGCCGGAACAAATCATGGCGGACAGCAACTCGCTGACCGGCGCCTACCTGTCCGGGCGCGAGGTGATCGCAATTCCCGAACATCGCTGCACACATGACCCGGAGCGCAAACTGACTATCCGCGGCGCCACCGGCAACAACCTGCAGTCGGTCGACGTCGATATCCCGGTCGGGCTGATGACCTGCATCACCGGCGTGTCCGGCTCCGGCAAGTCCACGCTGATCAACGACACGCTGTACCGGCGCGCCGCACAGGCGCTGAATCGTGCATCGGAGGCCGCCGCGCCCTGCGACGACATCGAAGGCCTGGAGCATTTCGACAAGATCGTCGACATCGACCAAAGCCCGATCGGGCGCACACCGCGCTCCAACCCGGCCACCTACACCGGTCTGTTCACGCCAATTCGCGAGCTGTTCGCCGCCACCCAGGAGGCACGCTCACGCGGCTACAAGCCCGGCCGTTTCAGCTTCAATGTAAAGGGTGGCCGCTGCGAAGCCTGCCAGGGCGACGGCGTTATCAAGGTGGAGATGCACTTCCTGCCGGACATCTACGTGCCCTGCGACGTATGCAAGGGCAAGCGTTATAACCGCGAGACACTGGACGTACGCTACAAGGGCAAGAACATCCACGAGGTGCTGGAACTCACGGTGGAAGACGCGACGCCATTCTTCAGCGCCATCCCGGTGGTGTCACGCAAGCTGCAAACACTCATGGATGTCGGCCTGTCCTACCTCACGCTCGGGCAGAATGCCACCACGCTGTCCGGCGGCGAGGCGCAACGCATCAAGCTGGCACGCGAACTGTCCAAGCGCGATACCGGCAAGACACTGTATATCCTTGACGAACCCACCACCGGTCTGCACTTCCACGACATCGCCCAGTTGCTTACCGTGCTGCACCGCCTGCGCGACCACGGCAATACCGTCGTCGTCATCGAGCACAACCTCGATGTCATCAAGACCGCCGACTGGATCGTCGACATGGGGCCGGAAGGCGGCACCGGCGGTGGCAAGGTGGTTGCTGCCGGCACACCCGCTGACGTCGCCAAACACAAGACGTCCTATACCGGGCAATACCTCAAGCAGACGCTGGAACAGTACCGGCGCCTGACCACGAAGTGCGCAAAGGCAGGATAGTAAATTAGTTCGCCACTACCGATCCCACAACTCCGTTATTAAACGTTAATTAGAAAGACCCATAATAACCCGTTGAAGAAGTAGCAGGTCGCCCACATTCACATCACCGTCTCCGTTCATGTCTCCCGGATTGGTATACACCGTCGTCGGTGAAGTTGGGTCGGACGCAATAATATTGACTTCGTAACCATCAGATAAACCATCGCTGTCACTGTCACTGTCTGTCGGATCGGTCTCACCGGCATCAACGGCACCGTTAGCATTGATGTCCTCTGCACCATCCAGGAGACCATCACCATCACTGTCAGGATTGATTGGGTCTGTTTCGCCAGCATCAACAAACCCGTTGCCATTGCTATCTTCTGTTGAATCCAACAGGCCGTCACCATCGCTATCAAGGGGGACGCCACCGCCACCGACATCACCATCGCGCACAGCCCAGGCCGCGAGGTTACCGAAGCCCGTGTCCTTGACTTGCAGGACCTGATTACCGGTCTTGATATTGAAACTCCACACATAGTCGAGACCATCGAGAAGACCCACCTCGGCCTCATTAAGAAGATCCGTTCCAGTCGCGTATCTGCCCAGGATATCCTCGATGGTGTTGAACGAGAAGTTCGTGAACAGACCGGTATCATTCAGACCCCGGCCGCTCTGGAGGTTGCACGGGTCAACATTTCCGTCCGGGTCACATTTACCTTTACTGGCCAGGTTGACGTAAAACATATATCCCAGCTCCGAGGCTGGTGTGCCAAAAATGTCCCGCCAGCCGCCATCCAGCCCGTCGGTGGTAGTCCGGGCATAACCCTGGTCAGTAGTACCGTCGTTGCTAATCGTTATATTGAAATTGATACCGTCAATCGGACTCAACGTCGGCAGACGCCAGTCATCGTAGGTGACATCGCGAACAGCATCGTAATAACTCAGCCCGGCTGCCCATGCGTTCGCCTCGGTCCAGCTCATTCGACCATCGTCATCACCGTTGGTCAGGGCATAATTGGTATCCTGCAGCCAGGTGATGTCCAGCACGTCGTCATAGATCAACCCACCGCCCCGGTCGATCAGGGCCGCATTGGATAGGGTGGATAGCAGGGGGATGCCAACGGCGCATAGTGCACCAATAAGGCGTGAGAGTCTCATCAGACTTGCTCCATAAATTAGTTATTATTCTGTCCTTTCCAGCCCCGTTTGTTATGGCTCTGAAAATAAGTACTACACTCGAAATATATAATCACCAAATGCTAAACGTCCGCTTTGGGTCTGTAACAGAACCCGATTACGCACTGATGAGCTTATATCAGTGCGTTCCGGTCGGACTATTGAACAAAGGTCTGACACATGAAATGGAGAGGAAAGAGAGGATTCTGTTTCAATAAGTACATCTGTAGAGACATGCTGCGCATATATGCGAACGCCCGGAATGAGTGCCAGACGTTAAGCGTCTGCCTTTAGTTAGAGAAAGCTAAACGACCGCAATGGGTCGAAAGCCGTCATTGGATTGAATCGCCAGGAATTTTAGTCTGAATGTCTTATTCCGGCCAGAAGTTGCCGTTCCCTTGACACAGAAAACCCCGCTTGTGCGGGGTTCCTGTGGTTCCTGAATCGGCCAGAAGCGGTCATTCAGGAACATCCCTTATGAGCGGCCTGCGGAACCCTAAGGGTAGAGGGAAACAAATCGCGCAGCGCGTTGCCGGGCCGCTTGATATTCTTGTTATGTAGCGCTTTGTACGCCATAAGCCTGCCTCTCTACTCCATCGCCAGGGAAAATGTCTATACTCTTAAACAACAATCTCATATTGAGAGAAGTATATGTACCTAATAGATGATCCATTGCTTGCATTGATTGCGCGCTTTGTTGTTGAAGATATAGATGATCTAAGCATTTCAGACGAGATATATTTGCAGCATCAAGTCGCCGAAATAAGACGTTACATCGAAAATGCTCCAAGGAAACAACAGCAGCAATTAGCACTGGCATGGATTAAGGAGCATGCAGAACAATACCGTCAGGAGTGGCATAGAAGGGCATTATCCAAAAAGGTCCTGGGCAAGAGATGTGTAGATTGTCCGTTAATCCATGATAGTTCTAAATCTTCTTGTGTAATTCATAGTAGATGGGTTGTTTTGTTAAACGAATATATTGCCGACGAGATAGACTCTGATATATACATCGAAGAGACGTTAAAGCTTTTGAACCAAAACAAGACAAACCTAAAAATATCTGCAATTTCTTCGAAGATGTAATCAGTATGAAGGTCTCTGATCGGCCAAACTCAGACCTTTTGCAACAAGCAAATCATTACTGCAAAATAGAAAAGATGGGCGGCTTGACGAAGGTCGTCTTTGGGTCGTTTTCAGACCTTCACCAGGAATTACAGCGAATTACCCTTTGAAGGTCCGTTTCCGGCCATAAGCGGACGTTCAGCACAAACAGAAACGGCTCCCGAAGGAGCCGCTGTTGTGTGTGGGTTATGCAACTTTACTCAAATGCCACCCCAGGTTTTGCGCCGAGCTTTTTAAAGATGATGGCGGCTGGGCAAAAGCCAGTAAATGAAGCCTGGAAAAGATTGGCGCCGACAAATGCAGTGAACCACAACCAGTTTACACTATGGAATATCGGGCTAGCTTCAGCTCCCAAACCAAGGGAGAGCAAAATAAAAGTACCTGCCATAGCGTTGATGATTCTATCTAAACTCATTTTATTATCCTCATGATGATATGAAATGTGTACCCGGTGAATACTTCAGGCACTATACCAGCACATCCAACTGGATATCTTGGGGTTAACCTCTTGAATGTCCTATTCCGGCCAACAACGGTCATTCCCGGGTTTCAAATGTACTTCTGCTTTGCCGCAGAACTGGTCATTCATAACGCCAGCCATCACAGGCGTCGTGCTCGGAGCAAAGCGTAGAGTTTGGCGTCCTTATCGTCAGGATACAGGTCGGGAGCGCCGTCGAGCGGGACCGCTAAACCTCGTCGAACTTCTTCACGACTCGCATGATCAGTCCCTCGACGACCGACCACCCCGCGAGAGCGACGAGCATTTTCACGTTCAGCCCTGTTCCGGCTCCGGTCGCGAAAAGGCCGCCGAAGATCGATCCGGCTCTCTGCACGGGCGCGGCCAGGATATCACTGTAGGTAACGATGAGATCACCCAACCGGCCGCCGCCGGGCACCACTCCGAGGTCAAGCAGTATGCGAGCCACCAGGACCAACTGAATGACCGCGAACGCCAGCACGACGACTCGGCGGACAGAACGAGAAAGGTCGAAGCCGTCCGCGTGCTCTGCTCGCTGTCTGTCGAACCGCTTGATCATCCGTCGCCACCCGTCTCATTGACCATCGCCGCTGCTTCAACTCCTGCCAGAGGGTCACGATTCTCGTCACCGCTTCGGGTCCCCGCAACAGCATCTGATGAGAGCGAGCGTCTTCATGTTGTCGGAATGATTCGCCCCCCCGGATCGACCCCACGGCGTACAGGAAGCATAACCCACGTATTTCGCGAGAATCCACCCCGGGAACGGCAACTTTCAGTACGTTTAAGACATACAGCCACTTACATTGTATGTCCGTTTCGGGTCGTTTCCGGACGTTAAGTATTGTTTATATAAGAGCGGGTTAAACGTCCGCCTTGGGTTCTATGGCAGACATTCGTCAGAAATCCCTGGGATTTTCAAACTTGGACTTCCGGAATCGGACAAACTCGAATCTTTAGCGCCAGGTAAGAACAGCCCCCGAAGGAGCCGTCATGACGCAAGCTCCACCACCTGGTAGACAGGCGATAGAGAGGGGTCTTATTTTAACCTAGCGCCCTCTTCTACCTTCATTCGAAATCGTTGCCTGGACAGTTGAAATAGTGACGACGATGTAAGGCACGATTGCGGACAGTAATGACTGCACGAAACATTCATGTGAATAAGTTTCGGTCAGGATACATGCCCCATGATTGATAAGAATTAGCAGGGTTCCGACGACAAGTGCATAGCATGCTGATCGCTTCACAACGCCTGGAGATATTGCAATCATAAACCAGTTTGCGAGTTTTAATTGACTCATGAATCACTCTGCCGGCAGGCAACACCGGAACTGTTCAGTTGCGCCATTGCGGCGACAAATTGACGGGGATAGCGCCAAGCTGAATCTTTAACCAGGTTATATGGATGTTTCACAGCAGCACCCAATGTTGGTGATTTTACTTGTATCAACAATATACAGATGTTTTACCAGAGGCTTTTATTCCTTTAAAAACAGCCAAAATCTGCTCAAGCGCGCTGCTCCCCAGGGGGTATGCCTGTCTTGTGCCAGTGTTTTCTATCGCATCGCTGTGGAATCATTTGTTAAATGCCGTACCCACCTTCAAACCCAGCACCTCGTCCGCCCGGCCCCGGTTCACGGCAAACTCCAGCAGGCCATTCGAGTTTTCGTACCAGAATGCCGCACCATCAGGTACATCTGTAAAGGTATGCGCGTGGGGCACGGCATGGCTATTCAGCGTAAACACCATGCCGTCATCGACGGTCGAGGCACGCACCCCGCTGATGGCATTGCCATAACGATCGACATACGCCACGCGCCACAGCTCATCCGGCCAGTCCGGCTTTAACAACACATCGCGGGGTACTGCCCTCCCCGGCGCAGACCCGCCGCGGGCAAGCGCTGCTGCTACCGGCGCAAACACATCGCGCCCGTGAAAGCTGGCCGACGCGCCCGCGTCATCCGGTAATTGCCAGCAACTCACCGTGCGCGCACGCCGCGCCAGCAGGGCAAACAGGCCCTCGTTCGGCCCGACGTACCAGCACCCGTCGGCCTGCACCACCACGCCCCACCGCGTGCCGCCGACACCCGGATCGACCACGCACAGGAATACCGTACCGGCTGGAAAACCACCGGCATAGGCGGGCAAGAGATAAGCGGCGGCCTCGACATCAAACGGGGCAAGATCGGAGCACAGACTGATCACCCGCACACCCGGTGCCTGCTGTTGCAACACGGCCTCTACCTGGCCGGTGTAAGGCCCCTCATGGCCGAAATCAGTGAACAGTATGATCATGCGAGGGGGATCAACGCACGCTCGCCCTACTCGCTGTGGTCGATGTGGATGTCGTGCGGGAAAGGCCGGCCTGTGCCGGTCTCGATGGCATCCTTCAGGCTGAGCAGGAACGCGCCCCACTTGCTGCTGCAATGTGCCAGAAAATCAGATGCCTCTTGCCAACTGCTGTGCCGGAAGCGCACGAACACCTGTCCGTTGCTTTCCGTCAGTTCAAAAGAAATGCCGGTGCCTGCCCATTCTTCCGGCATGCTGCCGGTGTGACGCCAGCGCACCAGTCGATCCGGCTGCAACTCGACAACTTCAAAATCCGGCCCGCCACCGTTGAAGCGAAATTCAATGATGGAACCGACCGGACCCGCGCCTTTTGTATCCGTTGTCCACCAGGTCGACAGACCGGCGTCCGTCGTCAGCGCCGTGTAGACATCATGCAACGAGCCCCTGATGCCGACGCGGTGATTGATTTCGGGCACGAGACCTACACTTCCGGAACCGCTTTGACAGCCACACGATAAAACTCATCAGGCACAGCGGCCGAATTAAGACAACGCTGGTCCGGGTCCTGCCGGCAATCACGTGGCTTCCGGTCCTGATCGTAGATCAGGCCCGCCGCACAACCGGAAAGACTCAGCGAGATGATGGTAAATAACAACAACCGTATCTGTTTCATGGATACCCGCCTGCATATGTGAAGAAGGTCCAGACTGTCTCTCGTGCATATATAAGCAAAAAATGCGTCCTGACACCATCTAAATCTGGACCCGCGCCCGCATGGCGCGGCACTGCAACTACGGCTGTTTGACGCTAAACTGTACTTATTCAGCCAAACATACGAGTTAATGCATCATGAAAGCGACTGCCGAATTACAGGTCATCCCACTGGGCGCAGGCACCTCGGTGCGCGAGGAAGTCGGGCACATTGTCGAACTGCTCAACCAGCACGACTTCATACTGGAAACCCATGCAGCGGGCACAAACATCGAGGGGGAACTGACTGACATACTCGCTGCCGTACAACAGGTCCACGAAGCCATGCATGCACGGGGCAGCGTCCGCCTGGTCAGTTACCTTAAACTGGAAACACGCACTGACAAGGTACCAACACTGGCCGGGAAACGCCTGTAGTCCGATTACAGCAACAGAAAAACAACCGGGAATCACCGGCCTGCCCAAAGGTCCAATAGCCTATATTACAAGAACAGGGCAGAATGACAGCCTGGTGTAACATGAATAACAGCAACCCTCACTCCATATTCGGTTTTCCCGGCAGCCTGCTGATGCTGCTGGTGCTGATAATGCCCGCCGCATCATCGGCAACAGGCACTCCGGTCAGTGATTTCATACAGGCCCGTGTCTCCGCCATTCAGAACGGACACAGCGTACACATCAAAGACACCACCCTGGCCTCGGCCATTGTCCTGCCTGCCCTGTATGCAAGACGCGACTACGCGCCCGTCTGGTCCAACCCGGTATCGGTACGCCAGTTGATCGACGCCATTGAGGCCATTGATGCGGAAGGGCTCGACCCAGCCGATTACAACCTTGCCACGCTCAGGCTGCTGCTGGAGCAAAACATGGAAACCGGGCTGGCCAACCCGAAACGCAGCGCCGATCTCGACCTGCTGCTGACCGACAGCCTGATCCGGCTCGGCTACCACCTGTCATTTGGCAAGGTTGATCCGGAGGCACTCGACTCCAACTGGAACATGACACGCTACATCGAAGACCTCGATGCGCTGCTGGCCCTGGGTGACTCGATCGGGAACGGCCGGGTTAATGAGCTGCTGCAATCACTGAAGCCCCAGTCCATCAAGTACAAACGCCTGAAATCAGCACTGGCCAGCTACCGTCTCTATCAACAGCTCGGTGGCTGGGAACCGGTAACGCAGGGCCCGGCACTGAAACCTGGCATGGTGGATGAGCGCGTGCCGCAGTTGCGCGCCCGCCTGGTTGCAACCGGTGACCTGACCACACAGGACCTGTATTTCACCACCTACGATGACGCGCTGGCCGCCGGCGTAATGCACTTCCAGCGCCGCCACGGACTGGCAGATGACGGCGTGGTCGGACCCAGGACACTGCGGGAACTGAACGTGCCGGTCGAGGCACGCATCGAACAGATCCGTGCCAACCTGGAGCGCACCCGCTGGGTGATGCACGATTTACCGGACACCTTCATCATGGTGGATATTGCCGGCTTCAATGTCCGTCTGTTCAGGGACCGCGAGGTAATCTGGGAGACGCGCGCAGTGGTCGGACAACCCTATCGCATGTCGCCGATCTTCCGCTCCACCCTCACCTACCTTGACCTGAACCCGACCTGGACGATTCCGCCTACCATCCTGAAGGAGGACGTATTACCGGAACTGCACAAGGATCCGGGCTACCTTGAACAAAAAAACATGCAGGTCATCGACTACCAGGGCGATGCTGTCGATACCGACAGCATCGAATGGACCCGTTACACGGCAAAGAATTTCCCCTGGCTGATACGGCAGAAGCCGGGGCCGAAGAATGCGCTTGGGCGCATCAAGTTCATGTTCCCGAACCCGCACTCGGTTTACCTGCACGACACACCAAGCAAGTCGCTGTTCAATGAACCGGAACGCGCCTTCAGTTCGGGCTGCATACGGATCGAGCATCCGCTTGAGCTGGCCGAACTGCTACTGAAAGGCAATGTTAACTGGGACCGGAGCAGTCTGGTCCATGCCGTGGACTCGCTGGACACACACAGCATCAGCCTGGCAGAACCGATCGCCATTATTCTCATGTACTGGACCGTTGCCGTCGACGAGGATGGCACAGTGTTATTCAATCGTGACATCTACCAGCGCGACCCACCAATTATCCAGGGTCTGGGAAGACCATTCCGCTTCCGTGACCGCGAGATCATACGCACACATGGTGCAATGACCGCGCTGCGTTGACTCAGCGACGGCGCTGTTAAACCTTTTATCATCCCCACGCAGCTGTCATCGCGCCTGCAAGGCGCTCCTACAGGTGCACCGGATTATTGCAGGAGCGCCTTGCAGGCGCGATAGAATTGACGCGTTGTTGCTGACTGGCCCCCCGCTTGCGCAGACAACAAAAAAGCCGGGCAATGCCCGGCTTTTTTGTGCGGATGCAGCCCGATTTACTCGGAGGCCGTTTCCTCGACCTGCGGGCGATCAACCAGCTCAACGTAAGCCATCGGCGCACTGTCACCCGTGCGATAACCGATCTTCAGGATGCGCAGGTAACCGCCGGGGCGATCCTTGTAGCGCGGACCCAGCTCGTTGAACAGCTTGCCGACAATTTCACGGTCGCGCAGGCGGTTGAATGCAAGACGCCGCTTGTGCACGGAGTCGGTCTTGGCCATGGTGATGAATGGCTCGGCGACACGACGCAGTTCCTTGGCCTTCGGCAAGGTGGTCTTGATGGCCTCGTGGCGCAGCAAGGACACGGCCATATTCTGGAACATGGCCTTGCGATGTGAACTGTTGCGGTTTAATTGCCGCCCTGACTTACGATGACGCATGATCTGTATCCTGTTACGTGTTAGCCGTTAACGGCCTCGGTTTTGTTACCGGCAAGACGAGCCGGCGGCCAGTTCTCCAGGCGCATGCCCAGTGACAGCCCCCGGGTGGCCAGTACATCCTTGATCTCGGTGAGTGACTTCTTGCCCAGGTTCGGGGTCTTGAGCAGTTCCACCTCGGTGCGCTGAATCAGGTCACCAATGTAATAGATACTTTCCGCCTTGAGGCAGTTGGCCGAACGCACGGTCAGCTCCAGGTCATCGACCGGGCGCAGCAGGATCGGATCCACATCAGCCTCGGGGGCAGCAGTCGCTTCCTGTGCACTGGCCTGCAGATCGACAAACGCCGACAACTGGTCCTGCAGGATGGTGGCGGCATGGCGAATCGCCTCTTCCGGGTCCACGGTACCGTTGGTCTCGATATCGATGATCAGCTTGTCCAGGTCGGTGCGCTGCTCAACGCGGGCGCGGTCGACATTGTAGGAAATACGGCTGACCGGGCTGAACGAGGCATCCAGTTGCAGGCTGCCGATCGGACGACCGCCTTCCTCTTCCTCGCTTTCACGACGCGTGGCCGGCTGGTAGCCATGTCCCTTGGCAACCTTGAGGGTCATGTTGAGTTCGCCGGCCTTGGTCAGGTTGGCGATCACGAAGTCAGGGTTAATGACCTCTATATCATGGTCGATCTTGATGTCGCCGGCAGTGACCGGGCCGGGGCCCTTCTTGCTCAGCGTCAGGGTTGCCTCGTCGCGGTTATGCATGCGCAACGCAACCTTCTTCAGGTTCAGCAGGATATCAATGACATCTTCCTGCACGCCCTCGATGGTAGAGTACTCATGCAGGACGCCATCGATTTCCGCGTTAATAATCGCGGAACCCGGCATTGAGGACAGCAGAATACGACGCAGTGCATTACCGAGCGTGTGACCAAAACCGCGCTCCAGCGGCTCCAGTGTCACCTTGGCATGGCTGTCGTTGACTGCATGGACGTCCACGATACGCGGTTTCAGGAATTCGTTGACTTTACCCAGCATGAATCAGTCCCTCAGCTATTACTTGGAATACAACTCGACGATCAGGTGCTCATTGATGTCGGCTGGCAGTTCAGCGCGTCCCGGACGCGACTTGTACACACCCTGCATCTTCTTCGTATCCACGTCGATCCAGTCGGAAATCCCGCGCTGCTGGGCAAGGTCCATGGCGGACTGGATGCGCAGTTGGGCACGGCTCTTCTCGTTGATACTGACCACGTCGTTCGGCTGCACCTGGTAGGACGGGATATTGACCCGCGAACCGTTCACGCTGATACCGTTGTGGCGCACCAGCTGGCGCGACTCGCTACGCGACGAGGAAAAGCCCATGCGGTAGACAACATTGTCCAGTCGGCCTTCCAGCAGCTGCAACAGGTTCTCGCCGGTGGAACCCTTGGTGCTCGCAGCCTGCTTGTAGTAGTTGCGGAACTGGTTCTCCAGCACACCGTAAATGCGGCGCACCTTCTGCTTCTCGCGCAGCTGGTTGGCGTAGTCCGACAGGCGCGTACGGCGCTGGCCGTGCTGGCCCGGCGGGAACGGTCGGCTCTCGACGGCGCACTTGGCGGTAAAACACTTCTCGCCCTTCAGAAACAGCTTGCCACCTTCGCGGCGACACTGACGACATTTCGATCCTATGTATTTGGCCATGTCAGTTCCTTCCTAAACGCGACGTTTCTTCGGCGGCCGGCAACCATTGTGCGGTATCGGCGTCACGTCAGTGATATTGGTAATCTGGAATCCGCAGTTGTTGAGCGCACGTACAGCGGACTCGCGCCCTGGCCCAGGACCCTTGACCTCGACTTCAAGATTCTTCATGCCGTATTCCTTCACCTTCTCGCCGGCGCGTTCTGCTGCCACCTGGGCTGCAAACGGCGTGCTCTTGCGCGAGCCACGAAAACCCGAGCCACCCGAGGTCGCCCATGCCAGCGCGTTACCCTGCCGGTCGGTAATCATGATGATGGTGTTATTGAATGAAGCGTGAATGTGAGCGATGCCGTCTGCGACATCCTTCTTCACTTTCTTGCGTGTCGGTTCCTTTGCCATACCCGGTTTCCAGTATCAAATACTAAATGTTATTTACGAATCGGACGCCGCGGGCCCTTGCGGGTGCGTGCGTTGGTTTGTGTTTGCTGTCCGCGCAGCGGCAGACCACGACGATGGCGGATACCGCGATAGCAGCCCAGGTCCATCAGGCGCTTGATGTTCATCGACACGGTACGGCGCAGGTCACCCTCGATGGTGTACTTGGTAACCTCGTTACGTATGGACTCGAGTTCGCCCTCACTGAGATCCCTGATCTTCGCGTCCGGCTTAACACCGGTTACGTCGCAGATTTTCTGTGCAGTCACACGACCAATGCCGAAGATGCCGGTCAGGGCAATCACCGCATGTTTGTTATCTGCAATGTTAATTCCGGCGATACGGGCCATTTAAATCATCTCCAGCAAAATAGTATTAAAGCGCGACGCGAAAAGCGGGTAAGAATAGCTTTAAAACGCCAACAAATCAAACACAAACAGCACCGGCACGCTGTGGGAATCCCGTCGCGTCGGCTTGTTAATGTTCTTTAAATCAATGTCTTGCATAGTGTCGCGACTGCTCAGCCCTGACGCTGTTTGTGGCGTCCATCCTTGCAGATGACCCTTACCACACCCTTGCGCCGAACGACCTTGCAGTTGCGACAGATACGCTTGACTGAAGCACGCACTTTCATGTCATTACACCTCTGGGTCGGCTGCCGCTAGCGCAGCATGCCGGCTTTGCCGTGGCCCTTGAGATTGGCCTTTTTCATCAGACCGCCATACTGGTGTGAAACCAGGTGGGTCTGAACCTGCGCCATGAAATCCATGGTCACCACGACGATAATCAACAACGAGGTACCGCCAAAGTAGAACGGTACATTCCAGTAAAGAATCAGAAACTCGGGCATCAGGCACACCAGCGTGATGTACACCGCGCCGCCAGTCGTCAGGCGCGTCATCACGCGGTCGATATATTGTGCCGTCTGGTCGCCAGGACGAATGCCGGGAATGAACGCACCGGATTTTTTCAGGTTCTCCGCGGTTTCCCTGGCGTTGAACACCAGCGCCGTATAGAAGAAACAGAAGAAAACGATCGCCAGCGCATAGAATATTACGTACAGCGGCTGCCCGGGTGACAGGGTAGCCGCGACATCACGCAGCCAGCCCATGCCTTCGTTCTGCCCCACCCAGCTACCCATGGTGGCCGGGAACAGGATGATACTGGAGGCGAAAATCGGCGGGATCACGCCAGCCATGTTCAGTTTCAGCGGCAGGTGGGTACTTTGCGCGGCATAGACCTTGCGTCCCTGTTGTCGCTTGGCATAGTTCACCGTGATACGGCGCTGCCCGCGCTCCACGAATACCACGAAACCGGTAACGGCCAGCGCCAGTGCGAACAGCACCAGGATGGTCAGTACATTCATTTCACCGGTACGCGCCAGTTCCAGCGTGCCACCAATGGCCGACGGCAGGCCGGCGACAATACCCGAGAAGATGATGATCGAAATGCCGTTACCGACACCGCGCTCGGTGACCTGTTCGCCCAGCCACATCAGGAAGATAGTGCCGGTCACCAGCGTCACCACAGCGGTCATAACGAAACTGATACCCGGATTTACCACCAGGCTGCTGCCGGCGATCTGCTGCCCCTGCAGAGCGGATGAAATACCAAACGCCTGCATGGTCGCCAGTCCCACCGTGCCATAGCGCGTGTACTGGGTGATTTTGCGACGTCCGGCGTCGCCACCCTCTTTCTTGAGCTGTTCCAGCGACGGCACGGTAACCGTCAACAGGTTCATGATGATGGATGCCGAGATGTAGGGCATGATGCCCAGCGCAAACAGCGACAGGCGCTCCAGGGCGCCACCGGAAAACATGTTGAACATTTCCAGGATAGTGCCGCGCTGCTGCTCGACCAGTGCCGAAAGCACAATCGGGTCGATACCCGGCAACGGGATAAAGGTTCCGATACGGAACACGATAATGGCGCCGATGACGAAAAAGAGCCGCTGGCGCAGCTCTTTTAACTGCCCGATGCCTGCGGCAGCGCCGGTAATGGAAGAACCGATAGCCATTTAGTCCTCGACCTTGCCCCCGGCAGCTTCAATGGCAGCTCGTGCGCCCTTGCTCACTCGAATACCTTTCACGGTGACGGCCTTGTCGATGGTTCCCGAGGCAAACACCTTCACATGCTTGATGCTGCGGGAAATCAGGTTGGCCTCTCTGAGTGCATCCAGATCGATCACGTCGGCATCTACAGTTGCGAGCTCGTGCAGGCGAATCTCGCCGGTGCAACGGGACTTGGCAGTTGAAAAACCAACCTTCGGCAGGCGCCGCTGCAATGGCATCTGGCCGCCTTCAAAACCAATCTTGTGGAAACCGCCGGAACGTGAACTCTGGCCCTTGTGACCACGGCCACAGGTCTTGCCCAGCCCGGAACCTATGCCCCGGCCAACCCGCTTGGCGTCCTTCTTGCTGCCGTCAGCCGGCTTGAGTGTATTCAGTTTCATGTTCAGTCCTCGACCTTCACCATGTACGCGATCTTGTTGATCATGCCGCGAATTTCCGGCGTGTCATTCACTTCCACGGTGTGGTGCATGCGGCGCAGGCCAAGACCACGCACGGTATCCTTGTGGCTTTGCAGGCGACCATGATAACTGCGCGTCTGCGTAACCCTGATTTTCTTCGTACCTGCCATGACTTACTCCAGGATTTCCTTTACTGACTTGCCGCGCTTGGCCGCCACTTCTTCCGGCGAACGCATTTCTTCCAGACCACGAATGGTGGCGCGCAGTACATTGATCGGGTTGTTTGAGCCAATACACTTGGCCAGCACATTGTGCACACCAACCACCTCGAACACAGCACGCATGGCGCCGCCGGCGATAATGCCGGTACCTTCGGAGGCCGGCTTCATGAAGACCTTGGCAGCGCCGTGACGCGCGGTCAGCGGATACTGCAGGGTGCCTTCCTTGAGGTTGACAGAGATCATATTCTTGCGTGCGGACTCCATCGCCTTCTGGATGGCGGCCGGGACTTCGCGTGCCTTGCCGTAACCGTAACCGACGCGGCCTTCACCGTCGCCAACCACTGTCAATGCAGTGAAACCGAACTGGCGGCCACCCTTGACTACCTTTGCAACACGATTGACGGTAACCAGCTTTTCCAGCAGTCCGTCACCCTGTACCTGTGATTCAACCCTTGCCATAACTCAGCCCTTGATCAGAATTCGAGACCGCTTTCACGCGCGGCATCGGCCAGCGCCTTAACGCGGCCATGATATTTAAAACCGGAACGGTCAAATGCGACACGGTCGATACCGGCTGCCTTGGCGCGCTCGGCGATAGCCTTGCCAACCACGGTCGCGGCGACTGCACCACCCGTCTTCTCAACATCCTTGCGCACGTCCTTGTCCAGTGTCGATGCACTTACCATGACGCGGTCACCTTCCGGGGAAATAACCTGCGCATAGATGTGCCGCGGCGTGCGATGAATACACAACCGGTTGGCCCCCAGCGTTTTGATGCGGGAGCGGGCGCGACGGGCGCGACGCAAACGTGTTTGCTTCTTATCCATAAACTGTGCCTGTTAAGATAGTGCCTATTTCTTCTTCGCTTCTTTACGGACGACCACTTCATCCGAGTAGCGTACGCCCTTGCCTTTATACGGCTCCGGCGGGCGAAACGCGCGAATCTCTGCTGCAACCTGGCCAACCTTCTGCTTGTCGCAACCCTTGACCACAATTTCCGTCTGGCTCGGGGTCTCTGCTGTGACCCCTTCCGGCAGCTCGTAATCCACCGGGTGCGAGAACCCAAGTGTCAGGTTGAGCACCTTGCCCTTGGCCTGGGCACGGTAACCCACGCCGACCAGCTCCAGTTTCTTTTCAAAACCGTCACTGACGCCAACCACCAGGTTGTTCACCACCGCACGGGTAGTGCCAGCCAGCGCATTGGCAGCCTTTGATTCATCCCGCGGACTGAATCTCAACACACCGTCTTCGTTGGCCATCTCGACCAGGCCGTGGATGGTGTGCGTCAGTGCGCCCTTCGGGCCTTTTACCGTCAGCTGCTGACCACTCTCGGTAATCTCGACAGCCTTTGGTAAGTTAATCTGTTTTTTCGCGACTCGTGACATGTCTTTATCCGCCTAGCTCACTATGCAGAGCACTTCGCCGCCCTGTCCGGCAGCGCGTGCCTTGCGATCGCTCATCACGCCCTGGGACGTGGAAACAATGGCAACACCCAGTCCATTCTGGATGCTCGGAATGTCATCCCTGCCCTTGTACAGGCGCAGGCCCGGACGACTGGCACGCTGGATCTTCTCGATCACCGGCTTGCCCTCGAAGTACTTCAGCTCAACCGTAAGCACCGGCTTGCCTTCCGCATCCGCAGATGAAAAGCTCTTGATATAGCCCTCGTCCTGCAACACCTGTGCGATTGCGCACTTCAGCTTGGAAGACGGCATGGAAACATCCACCTTGCTGGCGGATTGCCCGTTACGTATGCGGGTCAGAAAATCTGCAATTGGATCAGTCATCATAATCGTTTACCAGCTCGCCTTGACCAGCCCGGGAACATCACCACGCATGGCGGCTTCACGCAGCTTGTTTCGGGAAAGTCCGAATTTACGGTAATAGCCATGCGGACGGCCGGTCACGCGACAGCGGTTGCGTCCGCGCACGGGACTTGCGTCACGCGGCAGCTCCTGCAGCTTCAACTGCGCCTGGTAACGCTCGTCATAGGAAGCCGTAGTGCTTTTGATAAGCGCCTTCAGTTCGGCGCGTTTTGCGGCAAAACGCTTCACTGTGCGTGCACGCTTGTTTTCTCGGGCGATCATCGAATTTTTCGCCATGGTTCTCTACCTCAGTGCCTGAACGGGAAGCTGAATGCCGCCAACAGGGCGCGTCCTTCTTCATCCGTCTTTGCTGTTGTTGTAAATGTAATATCCATACCACGCAGGGCATCAATCTTGTCGTAATCGATTTCCGGAAAGATGATCTGTTCCCTGACGCCCATGTTGTAGTTGCCACGGCCATCAAAGGACTTCGGGTTCATGCCGCGGAAGTCACGAATACGCGGGATGGCGATATTGATCAACCGGTCCAGGAACTCGTACATGCGCTCACTGCGCAGGGTCACCTTGCAACCGACCGGCCAGCCTTCACGCACCTTGAAACCGGCAACGGACTTGCGCGCCTTGATCACAATGGGTTTCTGCCCCGCGATCTTGGTCATATCCCCCACGGCGTGTTCCATCACCTTGCGATCGGCAACCGCCTCGCCAACACCCATGTTCAGGGTAATCTTGGTGATGCGAGGAACATCCATAGGATTGGTGTAACCGAAGTTCTTCTTGAGCTCCGGAACGACTGAATCACTGTAAAATTGTTTAAGCCTGGCCATGTCTCTATCCATCAAATCAGATGTCTACCACTTCATTGGTAGATTTGAAAAACCGCACCTTGCGACCGTCTTCCAGCGTCTTGAAGCCGACCCGGTCACCCTTGTTAGTCTGCGGGTTGAACAGCATGATGTTGGATGATTCCAGCGGCATTTCCTTCTCGATAATGCCACCTGCCACACCACGGTTCGGGTTCGGCTTGGTGTGACGCTTGACCATGTTAACGTCAGCGACGACGATACGGCCGTCAGGCATCACACGCGTCACGTTGCCGCGTTTACCCTTGTCTTTTCCCGCGATGACGATAACTTCGTCACCCTGTCTAATCCTGTTCATCGTATGTTCCTAAAGTACTTCAGGTGCCAGCGAAATGATTTTCATAAACCTCTCGCTGCGCAGTTCACGTGTAACCGGTCCAAAAATACGCGTACCGATCGGCTGCAACTGGGTGTTCAGCAACACAGCGGCATTCCCGTCAAAGCGAATCAGTGAGCCGTCCGGACGACGCACACCCTTGCGTGTACGAACCACGACCGCGTTATAAACCTCGCCCTTCTTTACCTTGCCGCGCGGTATCGCTTCTTTCACGCTGACCTTGATAATGTCACCAATGCGTGCGTAACGCCGGTGAGAGCCACCCAATACCTTGATGCACATCAGCCGGCGTGCGCCGCTGTTGTCTGCTACATCAAGAACTGTTTGCATCTGTATCATGCTTTTATTCCGTTCGTCTCGTTTCGTCAGCCAGCCAGGTAAGCGTTACTCGCTACGCCCGACAATCTCAACCAGTTTCCAGGACTTGGTCTTTGAATACGGGCGGCATTCCTGGATTGTCACCAGGTCGCCTTCCCGGCATGCATTTTCCTCATCATGAACATGCAACTTGGTGGACCGGCGAATGTACTTGCCGTAAACCGGGTGTTTCACCTTGCGTTCGATCAGCACGGTGGCTGACTTGTCCATCTTGTCGCTGATTACCTTGCAGGTAACCGTGCGTACGGTTGCGCTCGTTTCACTCATGATGCATCACCCGATTTCGCTTTCTCATTCAGTACTGTGTAGACCCTGGCAATATCCTTGCGCACCTTGGTGATCTGGTCAGGGCGTGACAGCTGCCCGACACCACGCTGCATGCCGAGATTGAATTTCTCGCGCAGCAGGTTCTGCAGCTCCATCCGAAGCTCGCTTTCTGTCTTTGACCTTAACTCTGTGGCATTCATCACATCACCGTCCGTGAAACAAAAGCTGTCTTGAAGGGCAGCTTGGCAGAAGCCAGCTTGAATGCCTCGCGCGCATCGTCTTCCGACACACCCTCGATCTCATACAGCATGCGGCCCGGCTGAATCTGTGCAATCCAGTATTCAACGTTGCCTTTACCCTTACCCTGGCGTACTTCGATCGGCTTCTTGGTGATCGGAGTGTCCGGAAACACGCGGATCCACAGCTTGCCGCCACGTTTCACGAAACGCGTAATGGTACGGCGTGCAGCCTCGATCTGGCGCGATGTCATGCGACCACGATCGGTTGCTTTCAGGCCGTACTCACCGAAGCTGACCTTGCTGCCGCGCTGCGCCAGGCCACGGTTGCGACCTTTTTGCTGCTTGCGAAATTTTGTTCTCTTTGGCTGTAACATAACTACTCTTCTCCGCTATCAGGAAGCTGCCTTGCGCGCACCTTCAGCGTCTCCTTCCTCTTCCTTGCCAATAACCTCACCCTTGAAGATCCACACCTTCACACCAATCTTGCCGTAGGTGGTGTTGGCTTCAGCGGTGCCATAATCAATATCTGCGCGCAGCGTGTGCAACGGCACACGACCCTCGCGGTACCATTCGTTACGAGCGATCTCGGCGCCATTCAGTCGGCCACCGACCCTGATCTTGATGCCCTGCGCTCCAATACGCATGGTGTTGCTCACGGCACGCTTCATGGCGCGACGGAACATAATGCGACGTTCCAGCTGCTGGGCAACACTTTCTGCAACCAGCGTGGCATCCAGTTCCGGCTTGCGAATCTCCTCGATGTTAATGCTCACCGGGATACCCATGCGCCTGGAAACTTCCTTGCGCAGCTTGTCGATGTCCTCGCCCTTCTTGCCAATCACGATACCGGGTCGAGCGGTATGGATAGTGATCACGGCATTGTGTGCCGGGCGCGCAATCTGGATGCGACTCACTGAAGCCTGCGACAGGCGCTTCCTGATGAACTCACGGATCGACAGATCCATGTTCAGGTAGTCGGCATAGTTCTCGGAATTGGCGAACCATGTAGAGGTCCAGTCCTTGACAATGCCAAGTCGAATACCTGTTGGATGTACTTTTTGACCCATGCTGCTCTTCTGCCTCTGCCTGTTTGTCCTAAGCGTCGCCCACCGTAACGGTGATGTGACTACTACGTTTCAGAATCCGGTTTCCGCGGCCCTTGGCACGCGCCTGGAATCGCTTCATGGTGCGCGCCTCGTTGACGTAGATACTGGCGACCTTGAGTTCGTCAATATCCGCACCCTCGTTGTGTTCCGCGTTGGCAATCGCCGACTCCAGCACCTTGCGCACGATACCTGCCGCCTTCTTCTCGCTGAACATCAGCAAGTTGAGCGCCTTTTCGACCTGCATGCCACGCACCTGGTCTGCAACCAGGCGGGCCTTCTGCGGCGCAATATGCACCTGTTTCAATGTCGCACTGACCTGCATCTATCTATCCTCTTACCTGACCTTTCTGTCGGCCGTGTGGCCACGGTAAGTCCGGGTCAAAGCGAATTCACCCAGCTTGTGGCCAACCATGTTCTCATTGATCAGCACCGGTACATGCTGGCGCCCGTTATGTATGGCGATGGTCAGCCCTACCATTTCCGGAATCACCATGGAGCGGCGTGACCAGGTTTTGATCGGGCGCTTGTTGTTTTCAGCAACAGCCTTCTCCACCTTCTTCTGCAGGTGGGCATCTATAAACGGACCTTTTCTAATCGAACGTGCCACTGTAACAAATCTCCTGGTTACTTCTTGTTACGCCGTCTGACAATCATGTTGTCAGTGCGCTTGTTCTTGCGGGTACGATAACCCTTGGTCGGCATGCCCCACGGACTCACCGGATGACGTCCACCCGAGGTACGACCCTCACCACCACCATGCGGGTGATCGACCGGGTTCATGGCCACACCGCGCACCGTCGGGCGCTTGCCGCGCCAGCGTGCTGCACCGGCCTTGCCGAGCGAACGCAGACTGTGCTCCACATTGCCGACTTCGCCAATGGTGGCAATACAGTCAGCCAGCACCTTGCGCATTTCGCCGGAACGCAAACGCAGTGTTGCGTGCTCACCGGTACGCGCTACCAACTGGGCACTGCTGCCGGCACTGCGTGCCAACTGTCCGCCCTTGCCTACCTTCAGTTCAATATTGTGAATCAGCGAACCAACCGGAATAGTGCGCATGGGCATGGCGTTACCGGGCTTGATCGGGGCATCACTGCCGTTGCGAATCTCGTCACCCGCCTTTACGCCCTTGGGTGCCAGGATATAACGACGCTCACCATCAGCGAACAACAGCAGGGCGATATGTGCTGAGCGGTTCGGATCGTACTCGATACGTTCAACCTTCGCCACCACATCCGTCTTGTCGCGCTTGAAATCTATACGGCGGTAATGCTGCTTGTGGCCACCGCCATGATGGCGCGTGGTAATCCGTCCGGCGTTGTTCCGGCCGCCCTTCCTGTGCTTTACGTCGAGCAGCGCGGCATGCGGCTTGCCCTTGTGCAGCTCCGGAGTTTTTACACTGACGACGAAGCGTCGACCCGGTGATGTTGGTTTGGATTTAGCGAGTGGCATTGCTTTGTTCCCTTGTTCAGAGTCCGCGCATCAGGCGCTGGCTACTCTGCTCCCATAAAATCGATGTCGTGCCCTTCAGCCAGGGTCACATAGGCCTTCTTCCAGTCCGCGCGCCGACCGACCGTCTGACCAGAGCGCTTGACCTTGCCGCGCACATTACTGATCTGCACGTTGTTGACCTTGACGTCAAACATCAGCTCAACTGCCTTGCGTACTTCCGGCTTGGTCGCACCGGGCAGTACCTTGAAGGCGAACTGGCGGCTGGCATCGGCCAGTCGCGTGGTCTTCTCCGAAACGATCGGAGACAACAGAATCTTCATCAGGCGTTCCTGGTTCATGCCAGTCGCTCCTCGAGTTGTTTCAGTGCACCCGTCGTTATCAGCACCTTCTCAAAGCCGATCAGGCTGACCGGGTCAGCACCGGCAGCATCACTGACTGCCACGTGTGGCAGGTTGCGTGCGGCCAGGTACAGGTTGTCATCTGCCGCATCGGTAACGATCAGCACATTCGACAGGCCCAGCTCCTTCAGCTTGCCGGCCAGCTCGCGCGTCTTTGGCTCACTGACGCCGAACGACTCGGTAATCAACAGGCGATCCTGTCGCAGCAGCTCTGACACGATTGAACGCATCGCGGCACGGTACATCTTGCGGTTAATCTTCTGCGCATAGTCGCGTGGCGACGAGGCAAACGTTTGACCACCACCACGCCACAGCGGACTGCGGATGGTACCGGCACGCGCACGGCCAGTACCCTTCTGGCGCCATGGCTTGATACCGCCACCGCTGACCATTGAACGGGTCTTCTGCTGGGCGTTGCCGGAACGCGTGCTTGCCAGACAGGCAGTCACAACCTGGTGCACCAGCGCCTCTTTAAATGCCTGGCCAAAGTTGTCATCCGACACCGTGACCGAGCCTGAACCCTGTAACTGCAATTCCATCATGAAACTCCTAACGCGCCTTGACCGCCGGACGAATAATCACATCGCCGCCCTTCGAACCCGGCACCGAACCCTTGACCAGCAGCAGATTGCGCTCCATATCAACGCGCACGACCTCGATATTCTGGGTGCTGCGCCTTACGTTACCCATGTGGCCACTCATTTTCTTGCCCTTCAGCACGCGACCCGGTGTCTGACACTGGCCAATTGAACCCGGCGCGCGGTGTGACAGCGAGTTACCGTGCGTGGCGTCCTGCATACTGAAATTGTAGCGTTTAATTACGCCAGCAAAGCCCTTACCGATCGAGGTGCCGGTCACATCAACCTTCTGGCCCGGCTCGAATATCTCGACCTTGATCTCGTTACCGACCTCGATGTCATCACCCTCACCGTCAGCCAGCCTGAACTCCCACAAGCCACGACCTGCCTCGGTACCGGCCTTGGCAAAGTGCCCGGCCCTGGGACGGGTCACGCGCGAAGCACGACGCGAACCGGTGGTCACCTGCAGCGCACGATAACCGTCGTTATCAACGGTCTTGACCTGGGTGACGCGATTTGGGTCTACGGCAATGACAGTTACAGGCACGGTTACACCGTTGTCCTGAATGATGCGCGTCATGCCAGCCTTGCGCCCTACGATTCCGATAGTCATTTCTGGTTCCCGCCTAATTCAGCTTGATCTGAACATCCACGCCAGCAGCGAGGTCCAGCTTCATCAGCGCATCAACCGTCTTCTCCGTAGGATCAACGATATCCATCAGGCGCTTGTGCGTCCGGATTTCATACTGGTCGCGCGCATCCTTGTTGACATGCGGCGAAATCAGCACGGTAAAACGCTCCTTGCGGGTAGGCAGCGGAATTGGTCCGCGAACCTGCGCGCCGGTGCGCTTGGCTGTTTCGACAATTTCAGCCGCAGACTGGTCGATCAGACGATGATCGAAAGCCTTAAGTCGAATCCGGATTCTCTGGTTGCTCATATCAGTTTTTTCACTGGTTAATCTTCAGGAGCGGCTATGCCGCATCTCTTCGCGCCTGCAAGGCGCTCCTACATCAAATAAATTATTCGATGACCTTGGATACCACGCCGGCGCCAACGGTACGGCCGCCTTCACGAATCGCGAAGCGCAGACCCTCGTCCATCGCAATCGGCGCAATCAGCGACACCGTCATCTTCACGTTGTCACCCGGCATCACCATCTCGACACCTTCCGGCAGATCACACGCACCCGTTACGTCCGTGGTGCGAAAATAAAACTGCGGACGGTAGTTGCTGAAGAACGGCGTGTGACGACCACCCTCGTCCTTGCTCAGCACATAAACCTCACACTCAAACTTCGTGTGCGGCGTAATCGATCCCGGCTTCGCCAGCACCTGTCCGCGCTCAACCTCTTCACGCTTGGTGCCACGCAGCAATACACCCACGTTGTCACCCGCCTGACCCTGGTCCAGCAGCTTGCGGAACATCTCAACACCCGTACACGTCGATGTCAGCGTGTCCTTGATGCCAACAATCTCGATCTCCTCGCCCACCTTGATCACGCCGCGCTCAACACGACCCGTGACCACCGTGCCACGACCTGAAATCGAGAACACATCCTCAACCGGCATCAGGAAGTCACCGTCAATCGCACGCTCCGGCTCCGGAATGTACTTGTCCATCTCTTCAACCAGCTTGAGGATCGAGGGCACACCGATATCACTGGTGTCGCCTTCCAGCGCCTTCAGCGCAGAACCCGTCACGATCGGGGTGTCGTCACCCGGGAAGTCGTAGCTGTCCAGCAGCTCACGAATCTCCATCTCAACCAGCTCCAGCAGCTCGGCGTCATCCACCTGGTCTGCCTTGTTCATGTACACCAGGATGTATGGAACACCCACCTGGCGTGACAGCAGGATGTGCTCACGTGTCTGTGGCATCGGGCCGTCTGCTGCACTCACCACCAGGATCGCGCCGTCCATCTGCGCTGCACCCGTGATCATGTTCTTCACGTAGTCCGCGTGTCCCGGGCAGTCAACGTGCGCATAGTGACGGTTCACCGACTCGTACTCCACGTGCGCTGTGGCAATCGTAATGCCGCGCTCGCGCTCTTCCGGTGCGTTATCAATGTCCGCATAATCCTTGAACTCGCCACCCTGCTGCTCTGCCATCACCTTCGTGATCGCCGCCGTTAATGTGGTCTTGCCATGGTCAACGTGACCAATCGTGCCTACGTTGACATGTGGTTTGGTGCGTTCAAATTTTTCCTTGGACATTGCGCCTCACTCCCCTGAGCGTTATGTACGTGCTACCTTATATATAAATAAACAACCTGATACTGGAGCCCATAACCGGATTTGAACCGGTGACCTCTTCCTTACCAAGGAAGTGCTCTACCGACTGAGCTATATGGGCAGAATCTCTGGAGCGGGTGATGGGAATCGAACCCACACCATCAGCTTGGAAGGCTGAGGTTCTACCGTTGAACTACACCCGCCTGTTGCAAAGCTCACGCGCCAGCATTAACTCCTTCAAAATCTTTCATTTGGTGGAGGGGGGAGGATTTACTCCAGGCATCCATGCCTTCCGCCCTCCGGGCCGCCGCGCCTTGCGCGACGTTCAAAATCGCTCCCGGCGATTTTGTGAACCTCCTATCGGTTCCAATCCTCCCCTTAAAATGCGGAGGAAAAACCAACATTTGGTGGAGGGGGGAGGATTTGAACCTCCGAAGGCTGAGCCGTCAGATTTACAGTCTGATCCCTTTGACCACTCGGGAACCCCTCCAAAAATGCAAGCCCGCTATTTTCTTGCAGGGACTGACACGTGTCAACCGAATACTTCGATTGAATGGAGACAATGTCCGGCGTTAGCATCAAACCATGCAGGTATTGCCAGATCAGAATTTCACGCTATAACTAAATAGTCCGCAGAAAACCACGCACAGGCGCCAGGATGAATCACCTATTTAATATGTATCTATATGTTTTAATTGGATAAATAGGAGATATCGATGAACAGGAGGCTGTATTTCCTGATACCCGACCACGACCACGCCCTCACCGTGGTCGACGATCTCGTCGAAAACGGCATCGATATCGAACGTATGCACGCCATCGGCGACCGGGGCACCGTCCTGGATGGGCTGCCCAACGCCTCACTCAGGCAGCACCGGGACAGTGCCAGCCACGTGGAAAAGGTCATCTGGAGCAGTAACCTGGTGTGTTTCGGCCTTGCCCTGGTTGCCACCCTGGTCTTGCCAATCCTTCTCGGACTGAGCTGGTGGCTGCTGCTACCGATCGGCATCATGGCCGCCTGTTTCCTGGCCGGCCTGCACTTTACCAGCATCCCCAACACCCACCTCGGGGAATTCCGCGACGCGCTGTCGCATGGCGAAATCCTGCTCGTGGTGGATGTCCCGGAGACCCGCGTGGCCGAGGTCGAAGGCAATATCCATCACCGCCACCCGGAGGCCACGGTCGGCGGCGTCGGCTGGAGTACGCAGGCCTTCGACCTGTAATAGCTATTTAATTCAAATAGATAGACCGTGCCGGGGCGGGGCCGCCCCGGCACAGGGCTGTCAGTGACTGAACTGGCCGTGCCGGGTCGAATCGCCCAGCAGGGTGCTGAAGGTCTCGGCGCTGACATGCACCAGTTGCTCATGGTCGCCGGCCTCAAAGTAAATATCCGGCTGTTCCGCAATCGCGTCATCAACAACGGTTTCAATGCCATAGGCCGGACCCAGCGCCGGCAGTGCACCAATCTCACAGTCACTGAACAGTCTAACCAACTCACTTTCCGTCGCCAGGCCAAGACTGCGGTTCATCTGGCGATGCAGCTCACCCAGGTCAACCTGCCGGTTGGATGGCAACACCACCATCAGGTAGCCACCGTCGTCTTCCAGCAACACTGACTTGGCGAGCCGGGTACCGGGAACATGAGCGGCCTCGGCGCTTTGACCGCTGGTCACGGTATGCGGGTGCGACAGGATGTCGTAATCCACACCGTACCGGTCCAGGTAATTGGATACTGTCATTGCAATAGCCATCTCGAACCCTCCTTACGCT